>Ga0102832_1000595_pt1 | contig 49653 bp, 43 predicted proteins | sample EBPBio282013_DNA_FD_88942 | JGI IMG/M metagenome (GOLD analysis project Ga0102832, IMG submission 88942) | Wastewater treatment Type I Accumulibacter community from EBPR Bioreactor in Madison, WI, USA - Reactor 2_5/28/2013_ DNA (Illumina Assembly) | ecosystem: Engineered > Bioreactor > EBPR >...
GCTCATCACATCCTGGGGCTGTAGTCGGTCCCAAGGGTATGGCTGTTCGCCATTTAAAGTGGTACGCGAGCTGGGTTCAGAACGTCGTGAGACAGTTCGGTCCCTATCTGCCATGGGCGTTGGAAGTTTGAGAGGGGCTGCTCCTAGTACGAGAGGACCGGAGTGGACGAACCTCTGGTGTTCCGGTTGTCACGCCAGTGGCATTGCCGGGTAGCTATGTTCGGAAGCGATAACCGCTGAAAGCATCTAAGCGGGAAGCGCGCCTCAAGATGAGACTTCCCGGGGCACAAGCCCCCTAAAGGAACCATCAAGACTAGGTGGTTGATAGGTCAGGTGTGTAAGTGGGGCAACCCATTGAGCTAACTGATACTAATGATCCGTGCGGCTTGACCATATAACCTCAAGTGGCCTTGGACTCGACGATATCGTCAGAGAAAATCCAATGCCCGCTACGTCACAAGACCCTATGAGAGATTGGCGCCTTAATCCGTTACCTGGATGGCGACGCTCCAACCCTCTCCCTGGTGAAATTAGCGCTGTGGTCCCACCCGTTCCCATCCCGAACACGGAAGTGAAACGCAGCCGCGCCGATGGTAGTGTGGCTTAAGCCATGCAAGAGTAGGTCATCGCCAGGGGCTTTATCCCCAAACCCCCGTCCCGCAAGGACGGGGGTTTTTTATTGCCCGGCTTTCGCCAACAATCGGGGTTCATCTCACAGGGGCGAAGCATGAAGCGGACTTTGTTGGCCTTGGCCACCACGCTGGCGATATTGGCGAGCGCTGACATCGCAGCGAAGGACGCCAGTGCGGAAGCGGCGCGCATACATGAGGGTGCGTTGGTGCTCGATACCCATTTGGATACGCCGGCGAACCTGCGACGGCCGGGATGGAGCATTGCCGACGACCATCGCCACGAAGGCGAGCTGTCGCAAGTGGATCTCCCGCGCATGAAGGCAGGAGGGCTGGATGGCGGGTTCTGGGTCATCTACACGGCGCAGGGCGCGCGCGATGAGGCGGGCAAGCGCGCGGCCCGGGATCACGGGTTGGAACGGCTGGTCAGCATTCGCGAGATGCTCGCCGCGCACGCCTCAGACATGGAGCTTGCGCTGACGGCGGCCGATGCCGAGCGGATCGCATCGGCCGGCAGGCGCGTGAGCTTCATCAGCATGGAGAACGCGGCGCCGCTGGCGAGCGACCCAAGCCTGCTGGAGGTCTACCACCGCCTCGGCCTACGGATGCTGGGGATCACCCATGTGCGCAACAATGAGTTCGGGGATTCATCGACGGATCCGGCGGGAGCGGAGTGGAACGGACTGAGCCCTGCCGGGCGCGCGCTCGTGGAGCAGGCGAACCGGTTTGGCATCGTTCTGGACGCCTCGCACGCGAGCGATGCGGTGTTCGACCAGCTGCTGGAGCTGTCGCGTGCGCCCATCGTGCTTTCCCACACCAGTGCGGACGCGGTGTACGACCACCCTCGCAACATCGACGATGCGCGTATCCGTCAGCTTGCTGCCAAAGGAGGCGTCATCCACGTCAATGCCTATGGCGGCTACCTGGTCGACATCCCCAAGGTACCGGAGAAAGAGGCGGCGCTCGAAGCCCTGTCGGAGAAGTTCGGTCCGGAGGAGCGACTGTCGACGAGCCGCGTGACGGTCTATCTGAGTGAGCGCCGCGCGATCGAAGCGCGGTATCCCGTCAAGCGGGCGACCTTCGATGACTACATGTCGCACCTGCTGCACATCATTCGCGTCGCGGGCGTCGACCACGTCGGTATCGGTGCCGATTGGGATGGCGGTGGCGGCGTGGTGGGCATGGAGGACGTCACTGCCCTGCCCAGGATCACGGAGGCCCTGCTGGCGGCGGGCTATTCGGAAGGCGATGTGAGGAAGATCTGGGGTGGCAACCTGTTGCGCGTCCTGAGGCAGGTCCAGGACGCGAGCGACGCTTCCGCACCATAGCCGTACGTCGGGTCGTGAGGCAAAGCCAAAGCGTGGCAGTCCGCGCGATGGGCGAGGACGCAGACCATTGAAGAACGCTTGGAACGCGCAGGGACGCATCGACATGGACGAGCGCATCACACCACGCCGCTTCGCCGCCGGGTTGCCCGGGGACATTCCCCGGCACTGGCTGCCGGGAAACGAATTCGTATCGTCGCTGTTGAATGCTTACACCATCCTGGTGCCTGCCAACGAGGCGTTCTACATCCGAACGCTCAATGCATGCCTGCCGCATGTGCGCGACGAAACGCTGCTGGGTCGCTGCCAGGATTTCATCCGTCAGGAAGCGCAACACGGCGTGGCGCACAAGCGCTACTGGGAAAATCTGGATGCGCAGGGCTACGCATACCGCGGGTTCGAGTGCATGGTCGACCGCTGGGTCTTCCGGGTGATGGACCGTTTCGCGCCCCTCTGGTTTAGGGCTTCGCTGGTCAGCTGCGTCGAGCACATCAATGCCTTCCTGGGATACGAGTTCCTGTCCCAGTCGATTCTCGCTTCCGCAGATCCGCGCATGCGCGACCTGATGGAATGGCACTTCGCGGAGGAGATCGAACATCGCGCGGTCGCCTTCGATCTGCTGCAGGCGGTTTCCCCCCGCTATCCGGTGCGTCTGCTCGGCGCGATCACGACGAGCACCCTGTTCTATCTGCTGATGACCGGTCTGACGACGGCCCTGTTGGCTCAGGATCGGCGGCTCTGGTGCAAGGCCACCTGGCGGCAGGCAGCCTGGCATCTGGGCACGGGCGATGGCATGGCACGCCGCACGCTGCAGCATCTGCTGGACTACCTGCGACCCGGCTTCCATCCTTCCCGTCTGCCAGGCGCCGACGCGCTGGCGGCGGGGGTACTGACGCGCCAAGCCAGCCGGCAGCCCCCTGCTGTCGTCGCGATGGGCACCCGAACCTGAACGCCAGCTCCACCCGAGCCGACGCGATCACCCGTGTGGCGCGCAGTGGCGGGCCCGCCCATCACCAAGTCATTGATTGATAACGGGCTTGGGCGCCGGGCGGGATGGCGCGCCATCGTTGCACTGCTGGGACAATGGGGAACTTCCCATGTGGTTAGCAGTCGAACCCCCCGACTGCTAACATCCTTGCCCATGAGCCAGAACACCTCCACTACCGCCTTGGTCGCCAACAACCTGCCGATCCCCAGTGCCCTGGGCTCGCTCGACGCCTACATCAGCGCCGTGCACCAGATCCCGGTGCTGACGGTCGAAGACGAGCGCGCCCTGGCGCAGCGCTACCGCGAAGAGGAAGACCTCGATGCGGCCCGCGAACTGGTGCACTCGCACCTGCGTTTCGTGGTGCACGTGGCCCGCGGTTACAACGGCTACGGCCTGCCGCTGGGCGACCTGATCCAGGAAGGCAACATCGGCCTGATGAAGGCGGTGAAGCGTTTCGACCCCGACATGGGCGTGCGCCTGGTGAGCTTCGCGGTGCACTGGATCCGTGCCGAGATGCACGAGTTCATCCTGAAGAACTGGCGCATCGTCAAGGTCGCCACGACGAAGGCGCAGCGCAAGCTGTTCTTCAACCTGCGCAAGTCCAAGACGCGCCTGGGCTGGATGAATGCCGAAGAGGTCAGCGCCATCGCCAAGGACCTCAATGTGTCCGAGCGGGAAGTGCTGGAGATGGAAGCGCGCCTTTCCGGTCGCGATATCGGGTTCGATGCCCCCGCGGACGAGGACGAGGACCATGCACCGCCGTCGCCGGCCAGCTACCTTGTCGCGCACGACGAGGATCCTTCGCAGGCCTACGAACGCGCAGACAGCGAGGACAATCAGCTGGAACTGTTGCGCGAAGGCCTGGCCAACCTGGACGACCGGTCGCGCGACATCATCAAGCGTCGCTGGCTGGATGGCGAAAGCAAGGTCACGCTGCAGGAACTCGCCGACGAATACGGCATCTCCGCCGAGCGCGTGCGCCAGGTCGAAGCCAATGCGCTGAAGAAGATGAAAGCCCTGTTCGCGGCCTGATCCACCTCGCACGATGTCTTCGAAGAGGCCCCGCAAGGGGCCTTTTCCATTGGCGTGTTCATCGTCCGGCGGAAGTGTGGTCCACTACGCCGCGATCCGCATTGGGCGGCAGACCGGCAAAGGAGCACGGCATGGGGTGGGGCAGCAGGCGGTGGGCGAAGCTCGCGTGGGCGGCGGTGGCGGCATTGGGCCTGGCGGCATTGCCGGCGATCGCGGCGACGAATGCGGCCGAAGGCGGAAACGAGAAATCAGGCGGTACCGAACGTGGCATCCGCTTCGGCATCGATCGTGAGGAATACGATGCGCAGGCGCGCGCGGCGATGCAGGTCGATCCCGTCGTGGCTGCGCAGTTGGGCGCGATCCGCAAGGTGACGCTGGACGAAGCGGCCAGCATGGACGAACCCGGTCCGGACGTACTGGTGTTCGATGTGGAGGGAAGTCGCGGCAAGGGACGCGTCACCGCGCGTTTCATCACGGTCAGCGCCACCCAGGAGGCGCTGGGTCCGGGCACGCTGGTCATGGCCGACGGCACCCGGCACGCCATCGAGGGCGACGCCGATGCGCTGGCCGCGGAGGACGGCCACGCGCATGACCATGAGCATGATGAGGAGGTCGAAGCGGGCGCCGGCCTCTTTACCCGGCAGGCACAGGAAGCCGCGCAGCGTTACCCCCTGATCCGCCAGCACATCGGGCAGATCACGACGTTCGAGATCGATACCGACGCCACCGGCGCCGCGCCCGGCATGAACACCTTCGTGTTCGACGTGGCAGGCGACAAGGGACGCGGGCGCCTGCAGGCCGATTTCATCACCGTCGATGCGGGTACCGAACGCCTGGGCAAGGGCGTGCTGACGCTGGCCGATGGCCGGCGGCTGGCATTCGAGGGCGAACCGCCCGGCGAGGGCGAGGCGGCCGACGAGGGCGCGGGCGTCGACGATCTGTTCGGCGACATGCAGGACAACATCTTCACCCGTCAGGCCCGCGTGGCCGTGCAGCGTTATCCGCTGGTGCAGCAGCACATCGGCGCGCTGCAGACCTTCGAGTTCGACATGGCCGCGACCGGCGAAGCGGAGGGCGTCAACGAGTTCGCGTTCGCACTGGTCGGCGACAAGGGGCGCGGGCATATCGTGGCGGAGTTCATCACCGTCGATGCGGATACCGAACGCCTGGGCAAGGGCGTGCTGACGCTGGCCGATGGGCGCGAACTGGCATTCGAGGGCGAGCCTCCGTTCCCGGGAGAGCAGGTCGACGGGGACGTTCCCGAGACCTTCGCGCGCCAGGACGGCATCTTCGTGTTGCAGGCCAATGCGGCGATGCAGGCGCACCCGGTGGTGCGACGCCATATCGGCGACATCCGCGAGGCGGCCTTCGATCGCGACGCGTCCTGGGCAGCAGAAGGCGAGCGCTATATCTTCGACCTGAAAGGCAGCAAGGGTCAGGGACGTCTGGAAGCCGAGTTCATCACCGTCGACGCCGACAGCGAGCGCATCGGCGAGGGCGAGCTGGTCATGGCCGACGGCACGCGTTATCCGCTGGACTAGGAGCGGGCCGAACAAGATCCGGATAGCGCCGCCGTGACGGCGGCGCGAGCATGGCGTCCTCTGTTCCGGAGCCTGATGCCATGTCGTTCGTGATCCGCGGGCTGTCGCCCGACACCTTCCGGCCGTTGTTCGCACTCGACGACGGCGCGCTGGCGGCGCGCAACATACGCCGCGTCGTCGCCGACGCCGACCGGGGATTCCCGTGCCGGGTCACCCTGGAAGACGCGCGGCAGGGCGAGGCGCTGTTGCTGCTACCGTTCCTGCACCACGACGTGGCAGGTCCCTATCGTGCCAGCGGCCCGATCTATGTGCGCGAGGCCGCCATGCAGCAACCGGCTGCGGTGTTCCGCGACACGCTGCCGCCCAGCTTTCCGCGACGCCTGCTGTCGCTGCGCGCGTACGATGCAAACGGCCTGATGCGCGATGCCGATGTGGTGGAAGGAAGCGACGCGCTGTCCCACCTGGAACGCCTGCTCGCCGTGCCGGACGTCGCCTACCTGCACGTTCACAACGCGCGACCCGGCTGCTACGCCTGTCGCGTCGATCCGGCCTGATCCTCGTCCTTGCCAAGGATGATCCGCGCGCCGCGCTGGTAGCTCCAGTACGCCCAGCACCAGTTCAACAGCACCACCAAACGGTTGCGGAAGCCGATCAGGAAGAACACGTGCGCCGTCAGCCAGAACCACCACGCTAGCAGGCCGGAGAACTTCAACCGGCCGAAATCCACGACGGCCGCCATGCGGCCGATGGTCGCGAGGTTGCCATAGTCCTGGTAGCGGAAGTCGCCGGGCGATGCGCGCCCATCCAGGCGTGCGCGCAGCACCTGCGCCACGTGCCGGCCCATCTGTTTCGCCGCCGGCGCCACGCCGGGCACGGGGCGCCCGTCCGAGGTCACGGCGGCGAGATCTCCCGCGACAAAGATGTCCGGATGCCCCGCGACACTGAGGTCGGGCTGCACCGGCACGCGGCCGGCGCGATCCAGCGATACGCCCAGCGTGCGCGCCAGCGGTGACGCGGCCACGCCGGCGGCCCACACCACCGTCTTTGCGGGGATGAAGGTCTCGCCCAGCCGGCAACCCTCGTCGGTGATGTCGCTGACCGGCGTGCCGGTGACGACCTCGACGCCCAGCCTTTCCAACTGGCTGCGCGCCTTCTCCGACAGCGTGTCGGGAAAGGACGCCAACACGCGCGGTCCAGCCTCCACCAGCCGCACGCGCGCCTGCGAGGGGTCGATGCGGCGGAACTCGTTCTTCAGCGTATGCCGCGCGATCTCGGCCAGCGTGCCGGCCAGTTCCACGCCGGTCGGCCCGCCGCCGACGATGGCGAAACTCAGCCACGCGGCGCGTTTCCCGGGATCGGTCTCGGCTTCCGCGCGCTCGAACGCGAGCAGCAGGTGGCGGCGCAGCTGCAGGGCGTCGTCCAGCGTCTTCAGGCCGGGCGCATGCCGCGCCCACTCGTCGTGGCCGAAATAGGCATGCGTCGCGCCCGTCGCCAGCAGCAACGCGTCATAGGCGATCGTCGTGCCGTCGGCCAATACCACATGCTTCTCCTGTGGCGCGATCGCAGCGACCTCCGCCAGCCGTACTTCCACGTTGGCCTGCTTGCGCAGGATGTGGCGCAGCGGCGCGGCGATGTCGGGTGCCGACAATCCGGCAGTGGCGACCTGGTAGAGCAGCGGCTGGAACAGGTGATGGTTGTGCCGGTCGATCAGGGTGATGCGCACCGGCGCGGACGCCAGCGCGCGCGTCGCCCAGAGGCCGGCGAAGCCACCGCCGACGATGACGAAATGGTGTGCTGCCTGCATGCCGTCTCCCGCAGCCACGAAGTGCGTGGCGGATCACGATGGATTGTCGCACGCGGCCCGCCGCCGTCGTTCAGTCCGGGTCGCGGTCGATCAGCGAGGTCGTGCGCGTGTCGGGCATCCACAGGTAGACCAGCAGCGAACACGTGATGCAGGCGGTGACGTACCCGTAGAAGCCGGTTTCCATGCCGATCTTCTTGAACCACAGGGCGACCATGTCCGCCGTTCCGCCGAAGAGCGCGACGGTCAGTGCATAGGGCAGGCCCACGCCGAGGGCGCGGATCTCCACCGGGAACATTTCCGCCTTCACCACCGCGTTGATCGCGGTGTAGCCGCTGAGGATCACCAGTGCCGCCATGACCAGCCAGAACGCCTGCGCCGGGCTGGATACGGTCTGCAGCGTCGACAGGATCGGCCACGTGCACAGCGTGCCCAGCACGCCGAACGCGATGAGGATCCGCCGGCGGCCGATCCGGTCGGACAGCGCGCCGACCACCGGTTGCAGCAGCATGAAGAAGAACAGCGTGGAAGCGTTGATCAGGCTGGCCGTCTCGCTGGCCATGCCGGCGCTGTTGACGAGGAATTTGTGCACGTAGGTGGTGTACGTGTAGAAGGCCAGCGTGCCGCCCATCGTCAGCCCGACCACGGCAAGCACCGCGCGTGGGTGCTGCATCAGCGCGCGCAGCGTGCCCTGCGCCTCCTGCTGGTCCGGCGTGCCCGCAGCCTCGCGGCGGGAGAAGGACTCGGTTTCCACCATGTTCCGGCGCAGCCACAACGCCACCAGCGCCGCCACCGCGCCGATCGCGAATGGGATGCGCCAGCCCCATTCGCGCAGTTGCTCGTCGGTGAGGAACACACGCTGCAGCGCGATCAGCACGGCCAATGCAATCAGATGGCCCATCACCAGCGTGACGTACTGGAAGCTGGACCAGAAGCCGCGATGCCCGCGCGTGGCCATCTCGCTGAGATAGGTCGCCGAGGTGCCGTATTCGCCGCCGACCGACAGTCCCTGCAGCAGCCGCGCCAGCACCAGCAGGATCGGTGCGGCCACGCCGATGCTCGCGTAGCCGGGCGTGCAGGCGATGATCAGCGAACCGCCGCACATCATCACCACCGACAGCATCAGCGCGCGCCTGCGGCCGTGGCGGTCGGCGTAACGGCCCAGCAGCCAGCCGCCGAGCGGGCGCATCAAAAAGCCCACCGCGAAGATCGCAGCGGTCTTCAGCAACTGGCTGGTGCGGTCGCCGCCGGGGAAGAACACCTCGGCGAAGTACAGCGAGAACGCCGCGTAGACGTACCAGTCGTACCACTCCACCAGGTTGCCGACCGAGCCGCTGAAGATACTGCGCAGGCGCTGGGCGGGCGTCAGGTCGGCGCGGGACGTGGGCGTCATCAGTACAGGTCCATGGGGTCGACATCGAGCGACCAGCGCGTACGGCGGGCTTCCGGCAGGGCGTGGATGTCGGGGAGCGCGAGATCGAGCGTGCGATGCAGGGCGCGCCGCTCGGCTGAGGACAGCAGCAGCTGTACGCGATGCAGGCCTGCGCGACGCGGCATGGGTGCAGGCAATGGTCCGTGCATCTCCAGCGAGGCATCGTGTGCGCGCAGGGCACGCTTCGCCGCCTGCAGGAACTGCTGTGCGGCGTCGACGTGCTGGGCTTCGGCGCGCAGCAGCGCCAGGTGCGCGAAGGGCGGGAACCCGGCCATCTGGCGTTGCTCCAGTTCGGCCTCGGCGAAGGCGTGGTAGCCGCCGCTGATCAGCGTGTTCAGCAGCGGATGATCGGGATGGTGCGTCTGCAGCCACACATCGCCGCGCTTGCCCGCGCGTCCGGCGCGTCCGGCCACCTGGATGAGCTGCTGCGCCAGCTTCTCGCCGGCGCGGAAGTCGGTGGAGAACAGGCCCTCGTCCACGCCGACCACGGCCACACGCGTGAGATGCGGCAGGTCGTGGCCCTTGGCCAGGATCTGCGTGCCTACCAGGATGCCGGGCGTGTCGCCCAGCTTCGCCAGTTGCTGCGCCAGGCCGTCGCGCTTCTGGGTGGTGCCGCGATCCACACGCAGCACCGGCACGTCCGCGAACTGTTCGGCCAGCAGTTCTTCCAGCCGCTCGGTGCCGATGCCCTGCGGTTGCAGTGCCAGACCCCCGCAATCGGGGCAGGCCGGTGGCGCCGCCTGCCGCGCGCCGCAGTGGTGGCACTGCAACCGCTTGCCACCCGCGTGCACGGTCATGGGGCTGTCGCAGCGCTTGCACTGCGCGCTCCAGCCGCAGTCGTGGCACAGCAGGACCGGGGCGTAGCCGCGACGGTTCTTGAACACCAGCACCTGGCCGCCGGCGTCCAGCGCCTGGCGGATCGCCTGCAGCGTGTCCGACAGCAGGCCGGCCTGCTGCGCGCGCTTGCGCATGTCCAGCACGCGCACGGCCGGCGGCTGCGCCTCACCGGCACGACGCGACAGGCGCAGGTGCGCATAGCGGCCGCTGCGTGCGTTGTGCAGGGTTTCCAGCGATGGCGTGGCGCTGCCCAGCACCACCGGCACGTCCAGCGCCTTGCCGCGTACCAGCGCGAAGTCGCGTGCGTGGTAGCGGATGCCGTCCTGCTGCTTGTAGCTGCCGTCGTGCTCCTCGTCGACCACGATCAGGCCGGCCTCCGGCAGCGGCGTGAACACCGCCGAGCGCGTGCCCACGATCACCCGCGCCTCGCCGCGCAGGCAGGCGGCCCAGGTGCGGGCGCGCTCGCCGTCGTTGAGGCCGGAGTGCAGTGCATGCACCGGCACGCCCAGCCGTTCGCGAAAGCGCGACAGCGTCTGCGGGGTCAGGCCGATCTCCGGCACCAGCACCAGCGCCTGCCGGCCGCGCCGCAGGCAGTCGGCGATGGCGTGCAGGTAGACCTCCGTCTTGCCGCTGCCGGTCACGCCGTCGAGCAGGAGGGCACCGAACCCCGAAGTGCCGATGATCGCGTCGGCGGCGGCCTGCTGTTCGTCGTTGAGCGCCGGGCCGGGCCGCGGCGACGCGGCGACGGCGGCAGGCGGGGCCGCGAAGCGCTCCGCCAACCCACGCTTGCCCAAATCGCGTGCGGTGGCGCGTCCTGTGTCCAGGTGCAGGTCCAGCACGTCTTCATCGAGGGTGCCGTGCTGCGCCAGCAGGTCCGCCAGGCGCCGTGGACGGCTGCCCGCGCGCAGACGCTCGCGCCCCGAAAGGCCGGCTTCCGTCAGGCGCCAATGCCAGGCATGGGTATCGGGCAGCGGCTCGCCCTGGCGCAGCAGCACCGGCAGGGCGGTGGCCACCACCTCGCCCAGCGGGGCGTGCGTATAGCGGGCCAGCCAATGCAGCGATTCCAGCAACTCGCCGTGCAGCAGGGGGGCCGCGTCCAGCAGTGCGTCCGCCGGTCGGAGGTCCAGTCCGGGATCGGCCGGCGGGCCGACCCCGGCGACGAACCCGGTCAGCGCCCGGTTGCCGAACATCACGCTCACCCGCTTGCCGACATCGCCTGCCGAGGCGACTTGGCCGATAGGGGGCAGGTAGTCGAACAACCGTGGCAACGGCACGGGCAGGGCGACTTGAAGGGTGTGATCGGGCGGCATCGCGTGCAGTGTATCGGCCCCTTCCGATGGCGGTCAGGTCTCACACAGTTGCAGCGATGTCCTGCCAGAATCTTGACGAAAATCACGCAAGTGCCGATCCCCAAAGGGGATTCCGGTTTATCCACACAGGTTGTGGATAAATCTGTGCATGGTGCGAATGCTTCACGGCGCAATGACGGTCCCGCAAGCATCCGGGTCGGGTTGGCGAAAAAAACGCCAGCGGCATAATTCCAAATAAAATCAGTAACTTGACCGTGAAACCGAAATGAAACATGGGCGCCAGGGGTGGGTCAGCGGCCACGGATGACGGATCGATGACCGCTGTGCACAACGTTGTTTCGTCGAAACCCTTGTGCCATCGGGGAGAGCAGATTCCGGCGCGCTGTCAAGCGTCCATACGGGCCGGATGGGTGACTATCATCGGCCATCCGCAACCGGTTCCATGATGGCTCCCCAAGACACCGTCGGCTCTCCCCCCGCCGCCCTGGCCGCCTTCCTGCGTGGCTGCGAGCGTCGCGGCGCCGTGTTCGCCGAACTACAGTGCGGCGATCCGGACCGCGGCGATGTCGCCCTGGCCGCCGCCCTGCGAGCGTTCCGTGGCAATGCGGCGGCGCTGCCGATGGCGGACTGGCCGGTGCGCTTCTGGTCGCTGCTGTCCGCCGCGCCGCCGTTGCGGACGGCTGCCCCTGACGCTCGATGGCCGGGCGCACTGTCCGCCCTGGCCGCGCTCGCGCCGCTCGATCGCGCGGCCCTGTTGCTGCGGCTAGCCGGTGGCCTGCAGGAAGCCGACGCCGCCGACGCCCTAGGACTCGATGGCGCGGCTTACCGCGATGCCCTGGCCCGTGCCTGCCCCCGCGACGCGTTGGGCCATCCCGATGCCGCCGCGTGGCGCGCCGTGGCCGAGGCGATCCAGACGCAGCTGCGGGAACTGCCCCCCGACCGGCTGGCCAAACTCGCCCGCCTGCGCGAGGACGCCCTGGCCGGCACCCGCGTGCCGGCCGTAGCGCCGGCGAAGGCGCCAGAGACCAGGACTGTCGATGCCCGGCGCCGCTGGCCGTGGATCCTGCTGGCCGGGATCCTGCTGCTGGCCGCCGCGGGCGCGGCGCTGTGGTGGTGGCAAGGGCAGGCGCCACCGTCGGCATCGACACCGATAGGGGCGCCCGCCGCGGAAGAAGGGGTCTCGGCGCTTCCGCCTGATCCGGTCATCACGTCGGCACCCCTGCCTGCGGCCGAGGCGCCCGCCTTGCGCGCAGACAACTTGATCTCCGCCGAGACCCATGGGGATTTCGCGCTCCTGGCAGATGCCGATGACGAGGCATATGCCCGCGAAGCGGATTTTCTGGCTTGGTACGTCGCCGGTGCCGGCGCGACGTCGGCGATCGCTGTGCCCAACCCCGATGCAGGAGCCGCGACCGATGCGGCGCGCTGACCGCAGGCCGGCGACTGCCGTGCGCGCGATGGCCGTCATCGCCCTGTTGGCGGGCATTGGCGCGTCGCCCGCGCAGGACGCAACGAACGCGTCCCGCTGGGCCGCCATGTCGCCCACGACGCAGGCCGAATGGCAGCAGCGTCGCCTGGCCTGGGACGCCTTGCCGCGGCACGAGCGCGATGACCGTCGCGCGCGCTACGCCGCCTGGCGCGCGCTGGACGAAACACAGCGCGCGCGATTGCGCGCCGCCGCCAGCGAGATCGCGGCGCTGCCGCCGGAACACCAGGCCGCGCTGCGCACGCAGTTCGGCATGCTGGACGCGATGCAGCGGCAGGGCTGGCGGCTGGGTCCGGACCTGGGCGCCGATTGGCCGCGCCTGCAGCCGCTATTCGCTTACGTCCCGCCCACCGAGCGTGATGGCCTGCTGGCGATCCTGCGGCGGCTGGATGCGGAGCAGCGCGACGATCTGGCCGCGCTCGCGCAGCGGCTGCCGCCGCAGGATCGGGATGCGTTCCGCCGCGAATTGCTGGCGGTGCCTGACGGCCGGCGCCGCGCATGGCTGCAGCAAAGGCGTGAACGCTAGCCCGGGATTCTGTCGGAGCGGATCCGCCGCACCCTGCATCGGGCGATCGATCGACCGGCCGCAAAGGCCCAGGTTTTCCCTGGAAAGCGCGGTAAGGCTTTTCTAAGCATTCACCAGGCTGGTCAGGGACAGCAGGACCATGGCCGTGACGACCAGCATGAAGTACAGCATGCCCAGCGCGAGGTACTTCAGCAGCGTGACGACCGGGTGCTGGCGATAGACGCGCTGCTGCATCCAGAACAGGTAGACCGGCATCCAGAACATGACCAGCAACTCGGCCAGCCACACCGGCGCCCGCGCCACGGTCGCCTGCGCGGGCAGCAGGGTGTCGATGAAGGAGAGCAGGAAGAACGCCAGCACGCACAGGCACAGGTAGGCGTGGCTGTAGAGCGCCACCACCAGGTGCTCCAGATAGAACCGGCCTGTGCCGATGTAGGCCAGCTTCAACAGCAGCGCGAACACCGGCACCAGCACGAACAGCGCGGACGGCACGGCGCCCATCATGGCGTTCTTGAACAGTTCCGGGTCTTTCTGCAGGCGCGGGATGTTGTCCTGCGCGCGTGCGATCTTCTTGTTCAACCAGCGGTTGCCGAACTCCGGAAGCCAGGCCACGCGCACGGGGTTGTCGACCGAGTGCCAGGGCTTGCCGTTCTGCGAGAACAGCGAGCCGGTGCTGTCGGGCATCGGCCCGTTTTCCGGAATCCGGTCGGGCTGGGCCAGCGCCGGGTGGTCGGGCTGCAGTTCGGCGATGCGCGCGCGCGCCCGCGCCTGGGTGCCACGGATGTTGTCTTCCACCCGTTCGCGTGCGAACACGAGCGTCGGCGGAATGGTGGCGCGCGCAGCCAGCAGCCCGTCGATGGTGCGGTCGCGCAGGCGCACCACTTCGTCGGGGTCGGTCAACGATGCGAAATCGACGCCTTCGCCCCCCGCGCCCGTCACCTGGACCGTCGTGCCGCCCTTGCCGTCTGCCACGGCAGGCGGGCTCAGCACATCGCCGCTGCCCATGGCGAACTTGCCCACGAAGAACGTCAGCACGCTGAAGATGACGAACAACCGTAGCGGCGCCACGTACGGCGCCCGGTGGCCGGCCAGGTAGGCGTTGGCCAGCCTGCCCGGCGACAGCAGCGTGCGCAGGGTGCGGAAGATGCGGCCGTCCAGGTGCCAGAACGATTCGAATACCTCTTCCACCGCATGCCCGAAGCTGCGCAGCGGGTTGTGTGCATTCTGTCCGCAGACGTGGCAGAACCCGCCCTGCAGCGGCGTCTGGCAGTTCTCGCACGCGCTGGCGTGCACGGCATCGTGCGATGGGGTCATGGGGCGTTCGGGTGGCGCAGGTGGCGAGCGGGTAAGATACCGGCCTCCCGTGACCCGGTGCCAGCGCGAAACCGCGCGACCGTAGTCCGGCGGTTGATCCCCATGTCTGTGTCTCCCTCCCCGACCCCGCGCTTCGGCCAGGAAGTGCGCGCGACGGCCACGCTCGCGCTGCCGCTGGTGCTGGGCCATGTTTCCACCGGCCTGATCGGCTTCGTCGACAACGTGATCGCCGGCCACCACGCCACCGCCACGCTGGCGGCGGTGACCGTGGGCACGGCGCTGCTGTGGCTGCCGATGATGGTGCCGATCGGCACGCTGATCTCGCTGACCGCCTCGGTCTCGCAGCTGGACGGCGCGAACCGGCGCGGCGAGATCGCGCCGCTGTTCCGCCAGGCGCTGTGGCTGTCGCTGGGCCTGGGCGTGCTGATGTTCGCCTTCCTCAGCGTGGCGCCGCACGCACTGGCGGCATTCGGCATCGCGCCCGACATCATTCCCGGCGCCACCGCGTTCCTGCACGGCATCCGCTGGGGCGTACCGGCGCTGACGTTCTACTTCTGCATGCGCTATCTCAGCGAGGGCACGCACTGGACGCTGCCGACGATGATCCTCGGCTTCGGCGGGCTGCTGGTGCTGGCACCGGTGGGCTACGTGCTGACGTTCGGCAAGCTGGGATTCCCGGAAATGGGCGCAGGCGGCCTGGGCATCGCCTCGGCGCTGACCATGTGGCTGCAGGCCATCGCGTTCGCGACGTACCTCGCGCGTGCGAAGCGGTTCGCCGACCTGCGCCTGTTCGCGCACTTCGATCCGCCGCGCCGCGGGCCGATCATGCAGCTGCTGCGCACCGGCCTGCCGATCGGCATCACCGTGCTGATGGAAGGCAGCCTGTTCATCGTCACCGCGCTGCTGATCGCACGCCTGGGGGCCACGCCCGCCGCCGCCCACCAGATCGCCATCAACGTGTCGGCGCTGTGCTTCATGGTGCCGATGGGCGTGGCCGAGGCCACCACCGTGCGCGTGGGCCATGCGGTCGGCTCGGGCGATGTGGCTGGCATCCGCCGCGCCGCGCACGCCGGCTACGTTATCGTGTTGGCCACGCAGGCCATGTCGGCGCTGTTCCTGCTGCTGGGCCACGACCTGGTGGTGTCCCTGTACACCGACGACCTGGCGGTGGCCGCGCTGGCCGGCACCCTGCTGCTGTTCGCCGCGGCCTTCCAGTTCCCCGATGGCATCCAGGTGCTGTCGGCCGGCGCACTGCGCGGGCTGAAGGACACCCGCGTGCCCATGTGGCTGGCGGTGGTGTCGTACTGGGGCCTGGGCATGCCGCTGGGCGCCGGGTTGGGCCTGGGGCTGGGCTGGGGCCCGCAGGGCATGTGGCTGGGCCTGATCGTGGGCCTGACCGCCGCGGCCGTGCTGCTGGGCTGGCGCTTCGAGCGCAGCAGCCGGCGCCGGCCCGCCGTCATGTCAGCCTGACGGGTGACCATCGGGGCATGAAAGCCCGATGGCCGCACGCTACAGTGGTCCCAGTTTCCCGGAGTTCCCCATGAGCCAAGTCGCCCCCGCACCCCGTCGCAGCCCGGTCGCCGCCTTCTTCGTCGGCCTGTGGGACGTGGCGAATTTCACCCGCAAGCTGGTCCTCAACCTGATCTTCTTCGGGCTGCTGTTCCTGGTCTTCATCTTCTTCATCATCGCCGCCGGCAGTGGCGGGGTGAAGCCGCTGATGGAGCGCACCACCTTCGTGCTGGCGCCGGAAGGCCGCCTGGTGGAGCAGTTCACCGCCGATCCCGCCACCCGCGCGCTGGCCAAGGCGCTGGGCGACAAGAGCGCCGAGGAAGTGCAGCTGCGCGACCTGCTGCGCGCCATCGAGGCGGCGCAGAAGGACGAGAAGATCGAGCGCATGCTGCTGCGCGTGGACCAGCTGCAGCCCACCGGCTACGCCTCGCTGCGCGAAGTCGCCGCCGCGCTGGCGAAGTTCCGCGCGTCCGGCAAGCAGATCGTCGCCTTCGGCGAGAACCTCAGCCAGACCCAGTACCTGCTGGCCGCGCAGGCCGACGAGGTTTACCTCGATCCGATGGGCAGCCTGATGCTGGAGGGCCTGGGCCGCTACCGCCAGTACTACCGTGAAGGCCTGCAGGACAAGCTGGGCGTGGACGTGCACCTGTTCAAGGTGGGCGAGTACAAGTCCGCGGCCGAACCCTACGTGCTGGACGCCGCCTCCAAGGAAGCCAAGGAAGCTGACCTGTACTGGATGAACGACGTGTGGCAGCGCCTGCTCGCCGACATCGCCAAGGTCCGCAAGACCACGCCCGAAGCGCTGGCCGCCGGCATCGACACCCTGCCCGAGGGCATCGCCGCCGCGGGCGGCGACCTGGCCAAGTACGCGCTGCAGCAGAAGCTGGTGGACGGACTGAAGACCCAGGAAGAAGTCGAGGACCTGCTGATCGAACGCGGTGTGGCCGATGAGGATTCGGACACCGGCTTCCGTGCCATCGGCCTGACCGGCTATCTGACCCAGCTCGACGCCAAGATCAATCCGCTCGACAAGCGCCCGCAGGTCGCCGTGGTCGTGGCCGAAGGCGAGATCACCGACGGCGACCAGCCGGCCGGCCGCGTCGGTGGGCTGTCCACCTCGGCGCTGCTGCGCGAGGCGCGCGACGACGACGACGTGAAGGCCGTGGTGCTGCGCGTGGATTCGCCCGGCGGTGGCGTGTACGCCTCCGAGCAGATCCGCCGCGAAGTGGCCGCGCTGAAGAAGGCCGGCAAGCCGGTGGTCGTGTCCATGGGCGACCTGGCCGCGTCCGGCGGCTACTGGATCAGCATGAATGCCGACCGCATCTACGCCGACCCGTCCACCATCACCGGCTCGATCGGCATCTTCGGCATGATCCCCACCGTGCCGCGCACGCTGGAGAAGATCGGCGTGCGCACCGATGGCGTGGGCACCACCCGCTTCGCCGGCGCGTTCGACATCACCCGTCCGCTGGACCCGGCCGTGGGCCAGGTGATCCAGTCGGTCATCGACAAGGGCTACGCCGACTTCACCGGCAAGGTCGCCGACGCGCGCAAGAAGTCCGTCGAGGAGATCGACGCCGTCGCCCGTGGCCGCGTGTGGAGCGGTGCGCAGGCCAAGGAGCGCGGGCTGGTCGATGAACTGGCGGGCCTGGACGCGGCCCTGGCCGACGCCGCCCGGCGCGCCAAGCTGGGCGAGGCCGGCAAGTACCGCGTGCGCTACATCGAGAAGATGTCCTCGCCGTTCTCGCAGTTCATGGGCGGCTTTGCGGGCAGCCGCATCGGTGCGGCCTGGCTGAAGGATTCGGACTTCGCGCGCGCGCTGCTGGCGCGCAGCCTGCCCGAGATGGAAGCGCAGCTGCGCTTCGTCGAGGAAGCCGTCAACGACCGCCAAGGCGCGCCGGTGAAGACGCTGGCGTACTGCTTCTGCGGCTTCTGACCGCGACCGCCATTGCGTGATCCAGCGGGCCGCCCGGGCCACCGGGCGGCCCGCTGCGTTTGCGCCATCGGATGGCCGTCATACCCGCAATCCGCGTTGTAGGCAGCATCGACGGAGTGTGGAGTGCGGATGAGGCGCATGAAGGTGGCCCTGCTGGCGATGATCGCACTGGCATGCGTGGGCGGCGCCCGGGCGACGCAGCCCGGCCTGCCCGACCTGCCGTCCTGCGCGCACGCGTCGGTGCCGGAAAACGCCGGTGTGGTGGCGACGCCCGGGGGCTTCATGCTGGTGCATCCACGCAATGCGGACCTGCCGGACGACTACACGGGCTGCAAGACGCTGTGGGTGATGGATGTCGATCCCGAGCCGTGGCACTGGGCGACGCTGTGGTTCAGGGGCGGTCGACTGCAGCGGGTGGTGAGCACCTCGCGGGATGCCTCGGCGCCGCACGCCTGCGACATGCCCGGCATGGCGCTGCCCGAAGGATTCGCGCCGGCGCCGGCCTGCGAAGGACTGGACGATCATCCGTGGGTCGCCCTGCGCCTGCCGAGCTGGCCGCGCGCCTGCGCGGGTGACATGCCGCCGGCGGTCTGCGAGGGAGAACCGGAATGAGGCCGATGATACGTGTCGTCACCGCGCTGGCGCTCGCGTTCTTCAGCGCGCTGACATCCGCACGGGCTGCGGATGCCGACACGGAATTCGATGCGTTTCTCGCGCGCTGGCGCGCCGCCGTCGCCGCGAACGATGTCGATGCGGTCGTCGCCATGACCCGGCTGCCGTTCCTGTTCGAAGGCCGGGACCATGCCCGTGAAGGCGTGGCGCGCGAGGTGGTGCCGGCCCTGCTGACCGTCGAGGTGCGCCACTGCCTGCGCACCGCGGCCCCGCTGCGCGAGGACGACCGCTACGTGCTGTCCTGCGCGCCCTACCAGTTCCACCTGGGGCGTGTGGACGGTGAGTGGCGCTGGGTGGAGTTCGCCGCCGACGGCGAAGGCTGAGGCTCAGGGCGCGCTGGCGTTGCCGGCGGCGTCGGCTTCGGCGGCGTTCGTGCGATCGGCCGCCGCCTGGACCTGCGCCTCCACGGCCTCGGCTTTCTGGATCGGTGCCTGCATCGCGTCGCGCAGTTCCGTGCCGCTGGGCGTCGTCGATGCGGTGGCCTGCGGTTCCGGTGGCTCGTCGGTGGGCGGCGGCTCCGGTGCGTGGCAGGCCGTGGCCAGCAGGGCGAGCGAGGCGATCAGGGCGAAGCGGATCCCGGGCATGGCGACGATCCTCATGTGACGTGGCGCTATGCTACGCCCAACGATGAAGGAGACGCACGTGGCGGCGAACCGGTGGCGACTGGAGGGACAACTGGCGCTGGTGACCGGCGCCAGCGCGGGCATCGGGCTGGCGATCACGCGCGAACTGCTGGGCTTCGGCGCCGATGTGTTGATGGTCGCGCGCGACGCGGACGCACTGCAGGACGCGCGCCAGGACTTGGCCGAGGAATTCCCCGAGCGCGAGATCAGCGTGCTGGCCGCCGACGTGGCCGATGACGAGGACCGCCGTGCCATCCTCGACTGGGTAGAAGACCATGCCGAAGGCCTGAACATCCTGGTCAACAACGCGGGCGGCAATGTCACCCGGGCCGCGGTGGACTACACCGAGGACGAGTGGCGTGGCATTTTCGAGACCAACGTGTTCTCGGCCTTCGAGCTGTCGCGCTACGCGCATCCGCTGCTCACCCGGCATGCCGCTTCGTGCATCGTCAACGTGGGCAGCGTGTCGGGCATCACCGCCGTGCGCAGCGGCGCGCCCTACGGCATGACCAAGGCCGCGCTGCACCAGCTGACCCGCAACCTGGCCGCCGAATGGGCCGAGGACGGCGTGCGCGTGAATGCGGTGGCGCCCTGGTACATCCGCACGCGCCGCACCTCCGGTCCGCTGTCCGACCCTGACTACTACGACGAAGTGATCGCGCGCACGCCGATGCGTCGCATCGGCGAGCCGGAGGAAGTCGCTGCCGCCGTCGGATTCCTCTGCCTGCCCGCCTCCAGCTACATCACCGGCGAATGCATCGCGGTGGATGGCGGGTTCCTGCGCTACGGGTTCTGATTGACGTTCGTTTGATGCGTGCCCGCTAGCGTGTTCCCGTCACAGAGCGGGGACACGAAGATGGGACGCTGGATCAAGCGGGTCGCGACGGTGTGTGGTGCTCTCGTCCTGGTGGTATGCATCGTCGGCTTCGCGTACATGCGCGCACTGGACCTGGACAGCCAGCCGCCTGCGGGCGCGCGCAGCACGGTGGCCGACCTGGACTTCATGCGGGCGGCGGTGCATGGGTCGCGTGGCCGCATCCTCGCCGTGGTCACCAGTACCTCGCACTTTCCCGGTGGCGAAAAGAAGGCCGGTTTCGAACTGACCGAGCTGGCGCGTGCGTACTACGTGTTCCAGGCCAACGGCTACGAGGTGGACATCGCCAGTCCCCGCGGTGGCGCACCGCCGATGCGGCGCGATGACGAGGACATGGTGGCCACCGACTTCGCCTTCCTCAACGATGCCGGTGCGCGACGGAAACTGGCCGCGAGCCTGCGCGTGGCCGACGTGGATGCTTCGCGTTATGCCGCGGTCTACTTCGTCGGCGGCAAGGGGACCATGTTCGACTTTCCCGGCGATCCCGGCATCCAGCGCCTGGTGCGCGATGTGTACCAGCGCGGTGGTGTCATCGGTGCCGTCTGCCATGGCCCGGCCGCGTTGCTCGACGTGGTGCTGGACGACGGCACGCCGCTGCTGCGTGGACGTCGCGTGGCGGCCTTCAGCAACGCCGAGGAGCTGTTCCTGATCGAGGATGCGCGTTCACGATTCCCCTATCTGCTCCAGGACCGCATCCTGCAGAAGGGCGGGCACTACGTGGAAGGCCCGATGTATCTGGACAACACGGTCGTCGACGGCCGCATCGTCACCGGGCAGAACCCGTGGTCCACCTGGTCGACGGCAGAGGCCATGGTGCGTGCGCTGGGCCATGTTCCGGTCGCCCGCGCGCCGGGGCGCGACGAGCAGGCGGTGCAGGTGATGGCGGCCTACCACCGGCACGGCATCGCGGCCGCACGCGAGGCGAGGGCTGCGTTGCCGGAGGCGGACAAGCGCCTGTTGCTGATGCACGCCCTGGTCGCGGCCATGCAGGGGCGTGCGGGCGATGCGTGGCATCTCCAGGCGCTTGCGCTGGGCTGACGCGGAACTACTCTCCGCAGTCGCTTTCGGACAGGATGCGCGCCACGCGCTCGTACTCGGCGCGGTTCCTGTCGACATTCTCGCGGCGCGCGAAACGCCAGGCCACTTCGGTTTCGTCGCGGCGCTTCTTCCATGCATCGCACAGCGCGCCGTCGGGCACGCGGGCGCAGGTGTCGCGCACCACTTCGCAGGCCTGGCCGGCGCCGCCCTGCGGGTTGCCGTCCAGTCCGGTCGTGCGCAGCGCGACGCAGCGCGAGGCGGGCTCGCTGTCCTCGGTGACGTAGGTGTCCTTGTCGTAGGTGGTGCACTGGAACAGGACCGGTGGCGGCAGGCGGGGAGCATCGGCCGCGGCCGCCGGCGCGGCGGGTGCGGGTTCCTGCGTCGCGGGTCGGGTCGGAGTGGCCGGTTGCATCTGTGCAGTGGTCGGTGGCGAAGCCGAGTTCGCCGGCGCCATCGGCACCGTGTTGACGCCCTGCAGCGTGCGCTGCTCCTGCTTCATGCCCTTGGGACACGGCGCATTCTGCAGCGTCAGGGCGCCGCTGGCGTCGGTGCAGCGGTAGATGACGACGTCGCCGGCCCGGGATGCGGGCGCGAGGGCGGCGCCGAGGAAGGTCGCCAGCAGCAGCCGGCGGGCGTAGGGAGCGGGGATACAGCTCATGGGTTCCTGCAGTCGTTGGCGATGCGCGCGTCGATGTCGCGCTGTTCCAGATCCAGCGCACGTCGTTCGCTCGACATCGCGCTGCCGTAGCGCCGGAGTATTTCATAGCGCCGGTCGGACAACCGTGCACAGACTTCCGATTGCGGCAGCGCGTGGCAGGTGTCGCGGATCCATACGCCACCCGGCGCGTAGCCGGCACCACCGTGGCCCGGCCGGGGCGGATGGGGCGGGCGTGGCGGTCGGGGATCGCCGCTCTGGAACGACAGCGTGCCGTTGCCGATGGATACATTGCCCGACACGCTGGCGGAGCCCGTGTGGCGGTCGCGCGGCCACGCAGGATAGCCGGCCGACCAGTAGGGCACCCAGCTCGGATTCCCTTCACCGTCGTCGCTGGTGTAGGTCTCGCCGTCGGGCGTCACGCACTCATACAGGGGGCGGGGCGGTGTGAGGTACACCACCTGGACGGTGGTGTTCGGGACCGGTGCGGCCGGCGTCGGCGTCGGTGCGGGCGGCTGCGCCGACGGCGCCGGATCGCGTGGACGTTGCATGGTGCGGACATCCTGCTGCTCGCCCTTCAGGCAAGGGGAGTCGCGCAGCGTCAGCGCGCCACTGGCATTCGTGCAGCGGTAGATCGTAACGTCGGTCGTGGCGGCCGGCTTCGACGCCTGCGCGGAGGACGGCGTCGGGATCAGGAGGACCGGCAGCAGGAGCAGGGCAAGGCGCGGCATGCCGCCATGGTGCGCGCGTGGACAGGGGATGGAAAGCCGGACGCCGTGAACGGCCGCCGGTCATTCACGCAGCGCTTGGCCGGTCAGTGCGTCGCGGATGGCGGTGGGGCGAGCCAGGCCGCCGGTCTGGCCGGGCACGATGGCGTCCACGCGTGTGAGCAGGGCCGGATCCAGCGCGTCGTAGTCGCTGACGGCAGGCTGGCCGCTCAGGTTCGCGCTGGTGGACACCAGCGCGCCGCCATAGGCCTGGCACAGGCCGACCACGGTGGGATGCTGGCTGACGCGCACGGCAATGCCGCGATGCTGGCCGGTGATCCAGCGCGGCGCCTGCGCGGTGGCGGGCATCACCCACGTGTACGGGCCCGGCCAGCTCGACAGCACGTCGGCCAGGCGGTCGGTGGGCACCGCCGCAACATCGATCAGCGGCTTGAGCTGTTCCAGCGTGGCGGCGATCAGGATCAGGCCCTTCTCCACCGGCCGCTGCTTGATCGCGAGCAGCCGGTGCACGGCGCCCTCATCGAACGGATCGCAACCCAGGCCCCACACGGCTTCGGTGGGATAGGCGACGATGCCGCCGCTGCGGATCACTTCCGCGGCTTCCTCGATGGTCCGTTCGATGGGCATGGCGTGCATGGTGGCAGGAGATCAGAACGGTGCGTCGTCTCCGGCAGCGGCCTTGGCGACGGATTTCTTCGCCACTTTCTTGGTCGCTGCCTTCTTCGTCGCGGTCTTCTTGGTGGCTTTCTTCGCCGCCTTCTTCGCGGGCGCTTTCTTGGCCGCCGTCTTCTTCGGCGCCGCTTCCTTCTTCACCGCCACCTTCTTCGCGGCGGCCTTCTTGGCGCCGAAACCGCGACGCACGGGCTTGCCGGTCTCCTCCAGCAGCTTCTGCACTTCCTCCAGCGTCAAAGACGCCGGCTCGCGGTCCTTCGGGATCTTGCCGTTGAGCTTGCCGTCGCTGATATACGGGCCGAAGCGGCCGTTGAGTACCTGGATGTCGCTGCCGTCGAATTCCTTGATGATGCGGTTGCGCGCGATCTCTTCCTTCTCTTCGATCAGGAACACCGCGCGCGCCAGGTCGATCGTGTACGGGTCGTCTTCCTTCTTCAGCGACGCATACACGCTGCCACGCTTGGCGAACGGGCCGAAGCGGCCGATGCCGACGCTGACCTCTTCGCCCTTGTCCTGCCCCAGCTTGCGCGGCAGCTTGAACAGCTCCAGCGCGTCTTCCAGGGTGATGGTGTGCATCGACTGGCCGGGGCGCAGCGAGGCGAACTCCAGCTTCTCGTCGGTGTCCTTGTCGCCGATCTGCGCGTACGGCCCGTAGCGGCCCAGACGCACGCTGACCGGCTTGCCGGACTTGGGATCGTTGCCCAGCTCGCGCGCGCCGGTGGCTTCGCTGCGGTCGACGGTCTCGGCCTTTTCGGCCACCAGTTCCTTGAACGGGCCCCAGAACTTCTCCATCAGCGGAATCCACTCTTCCTCGCCACGGGAGACGGCGTCCAGCTCGTCCTCCAGCTTGGCGGTGAAATCGTAGTCCACGTATTGCGTGAAGTGGCCGGACAGGAACTTGCTGACCGCGCGGCCCACGTCGCTGGGCTTGAAGGCGCGGCCTTCCATTTCCACGTACTTGCGGAAGATCAGCGTCTGGATGATCGAGGCGTAGGTGGACGGACGGCCGATGCCGTATTCCTCCAGCGCCTTGACCAGCGCCGCTTCGGTGAAGCGCGGCGGCGGCTGGGTGAAATGCTGGTCGGCGTGGATGCGGTCCAGCGGCACCGAATCGCCGGGCTTCATCGGCGGCAGCTTGCGGCCTTCATCGTCGTCCTCGGCGTTCTTCTGGTCCTTGCCTTCCTCGTACACGGCCAGGAAGCCGGGATCGACCACGGTGGTGCCGCTGGCGCGGAAGCTGTGCTGGCTGCCGGCGGCCAGGTCGACCGACACGGTGTTGAGCGTGGCCGGCACCATCTGGCAGGCGACCGCGCGCTTCCAGATCAGGTCGTAGAGCTTGCGCTCGTCGTCGCTCAGGTAGCGGGCGACCTGCGCCGGCGTGCGCAGTGCGCTGGTCGGGCGCACCGCTTCGTGCGCTTCCTGCGCGTTCTTGGACTTGGTGACGTAGACATTGGGCTTGTCGGGCAGGGCCTGCGTGCCGAAGTCGCGCGCGATGACGTCGCGGATCTCGGCCAGCGCTTCGGCGGACAGGCTGACCGAGTCGGTACGCATGTAGCTGATCAGGCCGACGGTGCCTTCCTCGTCGCCGATGTTGACGCCTTCGTACAGCTTCTGCGCCACCTGCATGGTCTTGCGGGTGGTGAAGCCGAGCTTGCGCGAGGCTTCCTGCTGCAGCGTGGACGTGGTGAACGGCGGCGCCGGACGACGCTTGCGTTCCTTGCTGCTGACATCGGTGACGTGCAGCGAACCCTGCGCGGCCTGCTGGATGCGCAGGCGTGCGGCTTCGGCGGTGTCGCCGTCGGTGACGGTGAACTGTTCGAACTTCTGCCCGTCCAGTTTGGTGAGCTTGGCGGTGAAGGCCTGGCGCGGATGCGCGCACTCGGCTTCGATGCTCCAGTATTCGCGGGCGACGAAGGCTTCGATCTCCTCCTCGCGCTCCACGATCATGCGCAACGCCGGCGACTGCACGCGGCCGGCGGACAGGCCGCGCTGCACCTTGCGCCACAGCACGGGCGACAGGTTGAAGCCGACCAGGTAATCCAGCGCGCGACGCGCCTGCTGGGCGTCGACCAGGTCGCCGGCGATCTGGCGCGGCTGGGTCATCGCCTCCTTGATGGCGCGCGGCGTGATCTCGGTGAACACCACGCGGTGCAGCGGCTTGTCCTTCAGCAGGCCGCGTTCCTTCAAGATCTCCGCGATGTGCCAGCTGATGGCTTCCCCTTCGCGGTCCGGGTCGGTGGCCAGGAAGATGTCGTCGGCGCCCTTGGCGGCCTTGGCGATGGCTTCGACGTGCTTTTCGTTCTTGTCGATCAGGTCGTATCGCATCGCGAACCCGTTGTCCGGGTCCACCGCTCCTTCCTTCGGCACCAGGTCCCGGACGTGGCCATAGGACGCCAGGACGGTGAAGTCCTTGCCGAGGTATTTGTTGATCGTCTTGGCCTTGGCGGGCGACTCGACGATGAGCAGGTGCTTGGGCATGTCAGGGGTTCAGGGGAGTTCGGGTGGGCCGTCCGGGGCCGGCTAGGGTGGCCCAAATGCGGGCGCCAGAGAAGCGGACGCCCGGGGCGCGGGCCCCGGGCGTTCAGATTTCCTATTTATAGTGGTGTCACGGCCGCACCGGCCTGTCAAGCCGGTAGCCAGGGCCGGGCCGGGTTCCGTGACCCGGGTCGCCCCGTGGCGGCTCAGCGACCCATCGAGGCCAGCGCGGCGAAACCCACCACCATCAGGATGAAGGCGCCCACGAGCAGCACGCCGCCCAGGATCAGCACGACCAGCGCCACCGTGCCCAGTTCCTCGCGCTGGCGCTCGGGCTGGGCAGTGAAGGCCCACTTGTCGACCACCAGGGTGTCGCACATCAGGTCGTGGAGCCCCTGCTTGCGTTCCGTGAAGGCGGCCATGATCAGGCCGATGCAGAAGATCAGGCCGCTGAGCAGGTAGGCCCAGTAACGGCCGAAGCCGCGCAGGAAGCTGATCTTGTCGCCGTCGGTCCTTACCACCTTGATGCCGATGGCCAGTTTGCCGGGCGTCGCGCTCAGGCCGGCGGTCGAATGGAACCACGCGTAGGCGATGGCGGTGAGCAGGTACGACGTGATCGTCTCGCCCGGGTTGAACACCTGGGTCGTGAAGGAGCTGCCGGCGCCCATCAGGCCACCGACGATCATGGCCACGATCGCGACGGGAATGCCGATGGCGAAGGCGTCGATGATGCTGGCCGCCACGCGCTTCCAGAAACCTGCGTAGACCACATGGCCGTCTTGCACGCGCGCCGCGGAACGCGGCTCGACCACATCGGCCCGGGGCGCGGCGTAGGGCGATGCCGCCGTGGCCGCAGCCGCCACGGCACCCACCGGGCCCGTCTGCACAGGCGTGTGCTGGGCGTAGCTGGGCTCACTGGCCGTGAACACCGCACGTCCGGTCAGTGGCCGTTCGGCCACTGGTTCGGCCGCGGGCTCGGGAGTCGGGGGCGCAGCGACGGGCGCGGGCGCGGCAAGGCCGAGTTCGCTGCCGAGTTCCCCCAGCGGCGTCCACTGGCCCATGCCTTCGCGCCAGGCCAGCGAGGCGTCGTCAAGCGCGCCGCTGCGATGCAGCTTCACCAGCGCTTCCTGCGGCACGGGGCCCTGGCGCTGGCGCAGGTTGTCGACGTAGTACCACTCGGTCATGCGGGGTCTCCGTGGATCTTTCAGGATTGCAGGGCCATCGGAACGACGATGGCGGCGATCACGGCGATGAACATCAGGCCGTAGAGCACGCCGGCGATCGCCAGGATGACCTTGGTGACGGTCCCCAGTCCGCGCTGCTGCCAGTCCGGGTGCGCCGTGTACGCCCAGCGGTCCACCACCAGCGTGCCCACCACCATGTCGTGCAGGCCCTGCTTGCGTTCGGTGAAGGCGGCGATCAGGTAGCCGACGTACAGCGTGATGTAGTTGAGGAACACGGCCAGCCAGCGCAGCAGCGCACGGCCCAGCGTCAGGCGGCGACCTTCGGTATCGGTCACCTTGATGCCGACCGCCATCTTGCCCAGCGTGGCCTGCTTGCCCGACGATTCGAAGCCGGCGTAGTACGCCGCGCTGATCACCGGGTACAGCAGGTAGACCAGCGCCATCATGCCGAACATCGCGGCCATGCCTTCCGTGCTGTCCTGGTTGCGCAGCAGCAGGCTGCCGCCGATGCCCAGCACCACCACGGCGACGATCAGCACCAGGTAGTAGGCGAAGCCCACCACCATCGAGTCGATGAACAGCGCGGCCAGGCGCCGCCAGAAGCCGGCCAGCACCACGTCGCCGCCGGCGACAGGGTGCTGTTCGGAGCCGAGCGGGGCGGTCGGCGGCGCATAGGGCGCATCGGCGGCGGGCGACGTGGCGGACCCTGCCGGCATGGCCGGCGTGCCGAGCGCGACGTCCAGCTCGGACGCCATCGACGCCAGCGGTTGCCACGTCTCAAGGCCGTCGCGCCAGACCAGCGAATGGGCAGCCAGACGTTCCGCCCGGACGTGTCCGGCCAGTTCCTCGGCGCTGAAAGGCCCCTGCCGCTGCCCTTGGGCATCGGCGTAATACCAGTGCGTCATTCCTTCATTCCCCGGTGCAGGGCGTGGCATGCGTCGCCACGCCGGCGTCGATCAGCCGCGGCAGTCCAGTGGCAGGTACTTGTCGTCCACTTCCGACGAGCAGTGCCACTGTTCGTTGTCGCTGCCCATGTCCCACCACAGCTTGCGCCCATCGATCTGCGCATTGCCGGTGTTGCCGAATTCCAGTTCGAACCCGCACGTGCCGTCGTCGAACTCGCCGATGGTGGCGCGGGTGACGTAGGTGCCGGCATAGCTTTCGGGCGCGCCGAAGTCGCCTTCGCCATTGGTCGGGCAACGGCCCTGGTCGAGGCGGAACATCTGCACGTCGACCTTCAGCGCCTGGACCTCGGCATTGGCCTGCACGATCTTGGCGCGCAGCGTGTAGTCGTTGTAGGCCGGGAGGGCGATGGCGGCCAGGATGCCGGCGATGCCGATGCACGGCACCACCATGACGGCGGCCACGATCAGCGCGATCTTGCCGCCGGACATGCCGGGCTTCTTCGCTGCAGGCGCGGGCGGCAGCGAGGACTGCGCCAGGGGCGCAGCGACCGGCGGTACCGGAGGCGGCGGTGCGGGGGCGACATCGACCGGCGCCGGATCCAGGCCCAGTTCGTCGGCGAAATCGCGCAAGGGCCGCCATTGCGGCAGACCTTCGCGCCAGACCAGGTCGCCCAGCGCGATGCGCCCGAAACGGTAGTGCGTGACCAGCTCATCCGCCGTCACCGGACCGTGCTGTTCACGGTTCCGGTCGGCGTAATACCAACCCGACATGCTTCCCCCAGAAGCGGATCAACGCCTCAGTGTACCGGCTCTCGGGACTAAGAGCAGCTCGGACTGACAATTGGGGCCGCAAGGTTGCGGCTATATCGTTCCCGGGGAAGCATAAACACGTCTACTTCAAGCCTTGCTTACAACAGAGTGCCGCATGTACCCACCGCCTACCCGGTCGGCCGCATGGGCCGACCCGTCGCTGATGGCACACATCGATCTGCTGATAGGGAAACTAGTTGGTATTCGCTACACAATCTAGGAAACCTCCTTGGGTAGTCACTTTCCAAGTGCACTCCAGCGTTATTACTACTCCAACATTGCCGGCGAAAGATACATGGGCGCCGAGATTGTTCATGTGTAGCGTCAGATCGTCTAAATTGCCTCCGGCACCCGCTTGCCATTGCCCGCTTGTAGTGGGTCCCAGTTCTTCTGGAATTATTTGGCCTTCAGCAGTGCGGGATTGTCCTTGTTGATATTTTGCTTTTTGCTCAGTTCCTGTGAGCACAAAGAATGCGACAGTGCCGTCCGCGAATGTAACTGCGATCTGAACTTTGACTTCGCCCGTTAGCCCTAGATACGCCAAACCACTTTGAATCAGGGTTTCCCCAATTCTGTCTGCCTCGGACAAGAAAGGCAGGGTGGTGCCGAGACGAGTCTCAAGCGCGTCACGCAGAGTGACATTGCTAATAATGTCATAAGCTGACGCTGTGCCTGTACCCGGAATATCGCCGACAAGCTCTGGCTTGTGTCGACTGAACCCGGGTATGTCTGCGAGCCAAATGAGGCATATATATGATGGGCAAACCCCAAAGCTTGAGCAACATCACCCGGGACTGGAACGGGCTGCACTATCACACCCTCCCCTCCATCAAATGAAATGGGCTGCTCGCCCCATCCGGAAACAGAGTATTGATTGATCACTCCGGTTCTCGTATCGAAAAGCGTATGAACGCCATCGCCGAGCTACTTAGCGGTCTCAGCGTCGCATGCGTAGCCACAATCTCGGACAACGGCCGCCTTCAAAGAAGAAGGAGCGACGAGAAGCGTCAGCAACAGCAAAAACCCCAACTTCATGCGAGCCTCCATTCATGGGGTGGAACATCCAAGCAGTTTCGCCGTGCTAGGGTTGGCGGTAGTGCATTGCCATCTATTCTTATCGAGACTGAAAAAAACCCGGCTGGCGCCCGCCTTCGATAACTCTGTGTCAGCCCGGAGGTCGATCTGAAGTACGCAGACGGATGATTGATGCGATAGAAAGGTTATATAGAGCAGGGGGCTGTCCGTGCGGACAAATTCCCCCTCTCCTTGCGGACACTTCGATCGTCCGTCCCGGTGTCGTTCGATTTTTTTCTTGTACGGCGTCAGTGCCGCATTCACAGCATTCCATTCTCGCTCCACCTGCCAAGACCGGTATGCGGGAATGTACTCAACAGCCCTCCTTCCGATGAGGGCTGTCAACGTAGAAAAGACTACGAGCGCTACGAATCCGAGCCACAGGGAGATCTTCTGGTGGCTGGCCGTAGGCTTCATAGCCCTTCCATTTCACGAGTCTCAATGTACCGGTTCGGGCTCGTCGGCAAACATCTGGGTTTCCATCCAGGCGTAGGCGGCTTCCGAGCCGGGCTGGTTGAACAGCACCATCAGCACGACCCACTTCAGGTCGTCCAGGTCCAGTTCGTCCTGGTCCAGCGCCATGGCGCGGTCCAGGACCAGCTCGCGCTGGTCCGCATCGAGCACGCCGTGCTGTTCCAGGAACAGCAGGAAGCCACGGCACTCCACGTCCAGCTTCTCCAGCTCGGGACCATGGAAGACCCGGGTCGGACCGCCCACGCGGGGCGTGGAGGCGGCCGGCCGCTGGTCGGCCAGCGCGTCGAGCCAGTCGAAGGCCTTGCTGATTTCGGCGGGGCTGAAACCGGCCTGGATCAGGCCGTTCTGGAGAGAGTCGCGGTCGCGGACCGGGTCCGCGTCTTCGGTGAAGTAGTGTTCGAACAGGTACAGCAGTACATCCAGGATGCTCTCTTTCATTGCCCCTCGGCCTGCGTCGTGGACGCTGTGGAGGTGAAGAAACCGGTCTTTCTCTGGTATCGGCCGTGCTCGGCCGTTACTAAGCCATCCAGTTCCATGACCAGCAGCATGGAGGACAGTTCCGCGGCCGTCAATCCAGTGCGTGAGACGAGCTGATCCATACCTGTTGGGTCATGGCCGAGCCCGTCCCACAATCGCTGGTAGTCAGGGTCGAGACGGCAGGACGTTTCGCCGTTGCCTGCGATTGCCCCGGATTCAGCCTGCCCAAGCCGTAAGCGCAGCGCGTCGGCCAGATTGGCGGCCAGCGGCGCCAGGGCAGTGATGATCTCGGTGGCGTCCTCCACCAGTGCCGCGCCCTCCCGGATCAGGCGGTGGCAGCCGCGGGCCCGGGGGTTGTGGATCGAGCCGGGAATCGCGAACACCTCGCGACCGGCATCGCCCGCTTGGCACGCGGTGATCAGTGCGCCGGACTGCTCGGCCGCTTCCACCACCAGCGTGCCCAGGGTCAGGCCGGCCAGGATCCGGTTGCGGGCGGGGAAGTGGGTACGCAGGGCGGGGGTGCCGGGAGGATGCTCGCTGACCACGGCGCCTTCGCGTGCCAGGCGTTCGCGCAGCCGCTCGTGGGCGGGTGGATAGGTGAGATCGGGGCCGGTCCCGACGACGGCAAAGGTGGTCCCCGGCCCGCAGGCCAGGGCCGCCTCATGCGCCTCCGCGTCGACGCCGCGCGCCATGCCGCTGGCGACCACGATGCCCGACGCCGCCAGTCCGCGGGCGAAGGCATGTGCGTTGTCGCGGCCGCCGCTGGTAGGCGTGCGGCTGCCCACCACCGCCACCGCCGGTCGCCACAGCAGGGCAGGGTCGCCGTCGATGAAAAGCGCCAGCGGCGGGCTGGAAATCGTGCGCAGCGGTGCGGGGTAGTCGGCGTCGTGCCAGCCCACCAGGTGATGGCCGGGGACCTGCAGCCACTCCCGCGTGCGCGCCAAGGCTTCGCTGACGGCCCGATCCTGGAGGGCCGCGATTTGCGCCGGGTCCAGCCCGGACGCGCGCCATGCGCCGACGCCCGCGGCGAGGGCCGCCGCAGGTGAGCCGTGGCGGTCGAGCAGGTGTCGCCGGCATTGGGCCGGGCCACCGGCCAGTACCAGCCGGGCCAGGGCGGTCGCATCGTCGGACATGCGGCCAGCGTAGGGGCGAAACGACGACGGCGCCCTCGGGCGCCGTCGCGGTATTGCGTAGGATTTGCCCGACCCGAGTCAGTAGGTCGCGTCGGGGTGCTTGAGCTCATAGCCCACGCGGGTGGCTTCCACGCCCTCCATGACCAGCGCGTAGCTGACCTTGTCGAAGGTGCGGAACACCATGGCGTGGCTGGCGTATTCGTCCGGCAGGCTCACGCGGCCGGCGCCCGACTTCGGCGACTCGCTGATGCGCGAGGATTCCGGATGCGCCATGCGGTTGGCGGTGTGGCTGCCGTTGCGCCAGATCGAGAACACCGTGCCGTTGTCCACGCCGTCCAGGCGGCCGCCGGAGATGGCGATGACATCGCGCGGGCCGCCGGAAGTGAGGGCATCGGCCACGGCCAGCACGCGCAGCTTGCCGGCCGGATCGCGGGCGGGCGGATGCGGGAAGAAGTGCAGGTCGTACGGCTGCGCATCGACCGGGATCAGGCGGTCGCCGACGCGGATCTCATGCCCGCCGATATCGGCCACCAGCGTGCTCACCTCGGTGCCGGGCACCACGCCGCGGGTGAACGTGGCCACGTTCACCTTGACCAGTTCGTAGCCCAGGAACGCGCCCTTGCCGGTCTGCTCGGTGATGTCCTTCCACATGTCCACTTCGCCACGGATCGTCCTGCCGCGGAAGTCCAGATCCTGCGAGCGCGGATTGTCGGTGAAGCGCGCGCTGGGACGGACCACCGTGAAGCGCTGGCCCGGCTGGGCGCCGTCCAGGCCGCGCACGTAGATGTTGTGGCCGCCGGAGCTGCGCAGGCGGTCTTCGTCCAGGCCGGCCACGTGCGGCAGGCCCTCGAAGCTGTCCACCACGCGGCGGTCCTTCAGGAACGGCTCGATGTCGGACAGCGGGATCGCATTCAGCGGCGCTTCCTCGCGTGGGCCCGGCTGCACCGCCACGCGGTCCAGGTAGGCCAGGCTGATCACGTCGCCGGGATAGATCAGGTGCGGGTTCTGGATCTGCGGGTTGGCCTGCCAGATCTCGGGCCACAGCCACGGCTTCTTGAGGAAGCGGGCCGAAATGTCCCACAGCGTGTCGCCGCGCTTGACCACATAGGTGTCGGGATGGCCTCCCGCCATCTCGGCGGCAGCCGCATAGGTGCCGACGGTCAGCACCGCGACGGCGAAAACCGTACGAAAACATTTAAACATGGCGGTATCTACCTGATTCCCCGACAGGTGGTCCGCACTATAGTCCAGAAAACCCGGCGCAACGCAAGCGCCCGCGTTAGAATTCGTGAGGCCTTGCCGGATTCCACTGGCGCCCCCATCCCGAGACGTACCATGGCCCTGCTCCCCATCCTCGAATTCCCCGACCCCCGCCTGCGCACCAAGGCCGTGCCGGTGGAGGCCGCAAATGTGACGACGGCCGAATTCCAGCGCCTGCTCGACGACATGTTCGAGACCATGTACGACGCGCCGGGCATCGGCCTGGCCGCCAGCCAGGTGGACGTGCACCAGCGCTTCATGGTCATCGACATCAGCGAGGAAAAGAACCAGCCCCAGGTCTTCATCAATCCGGAGCTGAGCGACAAGGCCGGCGAACAGGTGTACCAGGAAGGCTGCCTGTCCGTGCCCGGCATCTTCGCCGACGTGACCCGCGCCGATGAGATCACCGTGCGCTTCCTCGACCGCCAGGGCCAGCCGCAGGAGTTGCGGGCCGACGGCCTGCTGGCCGTCTGCATCCAGCACGAGATGGATCACCTGGACGGCAAGCTGTTCGTCGATTACCTCTCGCCGCTGAAGCGCGAGATGGTGCGCAAGAAGCTGGCCAAGCAGCGCAAGCACGTGGCGTAAGGCGGCGGGGCGGGAACGGGGAACCGGGCATGACGGTTCGCTGCCGCGCCGGCGGTCCCGTCGCCGCCACTGCCGCCGCTTTCCATCCTCCGTTCCCCATTTTCCATTCCCTGCCTCCATGAGAATCGTCTTCGCCGGCACGCCGGCGTTCGCCGTGCCCAGCCTGCGCGCCGCGCATGCCCACCATGAAGTGGTGGCCGTCTACACCCAGCCCGACCGGCCCGCCGGCCGAGGGCGCGGGCTGACGCCGTCCCCGGTCAAGCTGGAGGCGATCCAGCGCGGCATTCCCGTACTGCAGCCGCTGTCGCTGAAGAAGAAGTCGACCCAGGACGCACTGCGCGAAATGCAGCCCGACGTGATGATCGTGGTGGCCTACGGCCTGATCCTGCCGCAGGCGGTGCTCGACATCCCGCAGTACGGCTGCTGGAACGTGCATGCCTCGCTGCTGCCCCGCTGGCGCGGCGCGGCGCCGATCCAGCGCGCCATCGAAGCCGGCGACGAGGAGACCGGCGTCTGCCTGATGCAGATGGAGGCCGGCCTGGATACCGGGCCGGTGCTGCTGGCGCAGAGCCTGGACATCGGGCCCGAAGAAACCGGCGGCCAGTTGCATGACCGTCTGGCCGATCTGGGCGCCCAGGTGCTGCGCGATGCGCTCGGGCTGCTGCGCGCAGGCGTCCGCCTGCCGCCGCATCCGCAACCCGAGGCCGGCGTCGTCTACGCGCACAAGCTGGACAAGGCCGAAGCCCGGCTCGACTGGACGCAGCCGGCCGACGTGCTGGCGCGCAAGGTGCGCGCCTTCAATCCCTGGCCCATCGCCGAAGCCCAGGTCGCCGGCGAACGCCTGCGCATCCACGGCGCGGTGGCGGTGGAGCAGGCGCATACCGCCGCGCCCGGCACGCTGCTGGCCGCCAGCCGGCAAGGACTGGACATCGCCTGCGGCAGCGGCGTGCTGCGGTTGCGCGTGGTCCAGCGCGAGGGCGGCAAGGCGATCACCGCGGCGGACTACCTCAACGCCCGACGCGACCTGGTGACGCCGTGACCACCCAGGCGGGCGTCGCGGTGCGGGTCATCGCGACCCGCGTGGTCGATGCGGTGATGCATCGCGGCCGCTCGCTGAAGGCCGAACTGGCGGTCAATCTCCCCAGGGTGGAGGACACCCGCGATCGCGCGCTGCTCGAGGCGATCTGTTTCGCGGTGCTGCGCTCGCGTGCCCGCAGCGACGCCGCCCTCGCGGCCTGGATGCCCAAGCCGCTGGGACGCAGCGAGAACGAACTGCGCGCGCTGCTGCATGTGGGCTTCGCCCAGGTGGTGGTGATGGGCCTGCCGGCCCATGCGGCGCTGTCGGCCACCGTCGAGGCCGTGCGGGCTCTGGGCCGCCCCCACCAGGACAAGCTGGTCAATGCGCTGCTGCGACGCGCGCAGCGCGAGGGCTTGCCGGCGGCGCCGTCCGATGCCCTGTGGCCGGCATGGCTGCGACAGCAGGTGCGCCAGGACTGGCCGGCGCAGGCCGATGACATCTTCGCCGCCAGCCAGCAGGAGGCCCCACTGTGGTTGCGGGTCAACCGGCTGCGCGGCAACCGTGACGCCTATCGGCAACGGCTGCTGGACGCGGGCATCGAGGCGGAAGTTCCGGACGGCGTGCCGGACGCGCTGCTGCTCCGTGCTCCGGTGGCGGCGACGGGTCTGCCCGGATTCGCCCAGGGCGATGTGTCGGTGCAGGATGGCGCCGCGCAACGCGTGGCGGACCTGCTGGACGGGCTGCCCGCGGGTGCGCGGGTGCTGGACATGTGCGCGGCGCCGGGCGGCAAGTCCGCGCATCTGCTCGAGCGCGACCCCACGCGGCGTCTGCTGGCGATCGATGTGGATGCGCGCAGGCTCCAGCGCGTGCGTGAGACCTTCGATCGCGTCGGTGTGCCGGCCGACATGAAAGCCGCGGACGCGGCCGATCCCTCGGCATGGTGGGACGGTGAGCCGTTCGATGCGGTCCTGCTGGATGCGCCCTGTTCCGCCACGGGCATCGTGCGCCGCCAACCCGATGTGCTGCTGCATCGGCGTGCCGACGATCTGGTGGCGCTCACCCGCCTGCAGGCACGCCTGCTCGATGCCGCGTGGCGGGTGCTGCGTCCGGGCGGACGCCTGGTCTACACCACCTGCTCGATCCTGCGCGCCGAGAATGCGCTGCAGTTGGAGGCATTCCGCGCACGCCACGCCGCGGCGCTGGTCGAGCCGCTCGATGAAGCGTGGGGGCATGCCGATGGGGGTGGTCGACAGCGGCTGCCGGGCGAATCCGATATGGACGGATTCTTCTACGCGTTCCTGCGGAAAGCGTGATTCGCGCAGCAGTAAGCGGTAACGCCACGCGCGTGGTGATGCACTGTTGACGGTCCCTTCCCTGAGTGCGCGATACTGACGACGAAGACAGGGTATCGCTGTTCACCTCGCCTTGACGTGGCGGGAACGGAGTAGGTGCAGACTCCGTCGTCATGGTCGGTTCGCACACGCTGCCTTCATGAACGTGTCGTCGCACAGGGAAGGATCCAGGGCAATGCAAGGCAGGAGCCATCGTCGACAGGATGTCGCGCGCGTGTTCGCGTGGCTGTCAGGATTCAGTGCCCCTGCCTTGCTGGTGGTACCCAAGGGACTGGGTGCGTTCGCCATGCTGATGCTGGTGGCCACACTGCTGGCGCTGCCGGATGCCTGGCGTGGTCGTGACGCGCGTACGCCGCGTGCCTTGCATCTCCTGCTGGGTACGGCGCTGGCCGTCCTGGCCGTCGCCGCGCTTTCCATGTGGGGCAGCGGCGCCGACCTGTCTGCGCTCGACAATCCCTCGCGCGCCTTGCTGCTGCCGTGGTGTGCCTGGCTGGCATGGTCCACGCGCATGCGCGCGACGAGTCTCTGGTATGGCGCGCTGGCGGGACTGGTGCTTGCATTCACGATCTCGATGGCGCAGGCGTCGTGGGGCGTGGAGCGCGCAGGCGGCGAGGCCAACCCCATCGTGTTCGCGAACGCCGTGCTGGCGCTGCTGGTGGTGGGCGTGTTCTGCCGGCCGGCACGCAACGGGTTCCCGATGCAGTTGCTGCTGGCCGCGCTGGTGGCGCTGGCCGTGGTCGCCGTGATCCTCAGTGGCAGCCGCGGCGTGCTGCCCGGTCTCGGGCTGGTGGTGCTGATGCTGCTTGCCGGCAACGAAGCACGGCATCGCGGGTGGCGGCTGGGCGCGACCGGCGTCGCGCTGGCGCTGCTGTTGGCCGCGTTGTGGACGGTGCCGTGGCTGTCGGCGCAGTTCCGATTCGACCAGTTGCAGGCGGACGTGGCGGGTTACGCGCAGGGCCAGGTGGACCAGCCGATCAGTGCGCGGCTGGCGTTGTGGTCGGTGGCGTGGGATGCATTCCGTGAGGCGCCGTTCACGGGCGTGGGGATCGAGGCCTTCAAGTCGCGGGTCGACGCCAGCCTCTACTGCCAGGGCGCGTCACGGCATTTCTGCGGACTGGAGCATGCGCACAACGATGTCGCGCAGTGGGCCGCCACGATGGGAATTCCGGGTCTGGCTGTGTTGCTGGCGCTCTATGGCGTGCCGCTGGCCATCGCGATTCGTCAAATCCGCCGCAACCGCCTGCATGCACCCGTCGGTCCCTCCTGGGCCGCGGGAATGCTGGTGTTCGCCTACCTGGTGTCCGGGCTGACACAGTCGATGTTCTCCCATGCCCTCAGCACCAGCGCCTACGTGGTGCTGGTCGGACTGTTGCTGGGCATGGGGATGGCGCCTCGCGACGCGGCGGGGACTGCGGAGGAAAACGGCTCGGAATAGCGCTGCCCGCGGGAGACATGCAGGAAGGCGTGAGGCGTCCGTTCGGCGCAGTCCATCCGGACACAGGATGCGTCACCGCAACCCGATGTTGCACGAGCGCCTCACCAGACGCTCGGTGGATCGGCCACGGGTTGAGACGAGGCAGGCATGTCCGGCATCTGCATCGGTCCGTGGCGCCGTGGGTGGCCGTCTTCGCCGATGAGCCTGCCCGTGGACGCCAGGTCCTGGCTCGGACTGGGCTCGGAGTCGAGCGAGGGCGCGCCTGCCAGCAGCCGCGCATAGACGGCCTCGGTGTGATCGAGGAAGTTTCCGATGCCGAATTCGGCGAGCGCGTGATCGCGGGCCGCCTTGCCGCGGCGCAGGACGTCTTCGCGGTCATTCAGCATGTCGCGCAGCGCCGCCGCCATCGCGGCGTGTCCATGCACCGGCACGATCCAGCCATCGGTGCCGGGGCGGATGTTCTCGGGCAGGCCGGCGTAGTCGGTCACCATCACCGGCTTGCCCATCGCCATCATCTCGCGGCAGGCGAAGGAGATCGTTTCGATGTCATGGGACAGCACGAAGCCGGCATCCAGCCGGGCGATCATTGGACGGACGTCGTCCAGCAGGCCGGGAAAATGGAAGCGGTCCTGCAGCCCGGATCGCGCAAGCATCTGCCGTTGGGTCGCCGACGGCGGGTGGCCGGCAATGACGACCTGGATGCGGTCGCGCTCGTCCGGCGTCAGCAACGCCAGCGCCGCCATCAGGTCGGTCCATCCCTTGTAGTCCGCCGTGCCGGCGTTGCTGCCGATCCAGAGCTGCCGCGCATCCGCGCGGTCGGCCGCTTCGGCAGGTGAATAGAACGCGGTGTCGACGCCGTTGTAGACGGTTTCCGGTTGGCAGCGGCGATAGGGGGTGTGGCTCAGCTGGCGACGCACGAATTCGCACACCGCGATCACCTTGTCGGTTCCAGCGCGTGCACGCCACACGTGTTGCAGGCCGCGCATCGGTTTGGTGTTGTGCTTCGTCAGCACGATCAGGGGGCGGGGCTGCAGGCCTCTCAGGGCCGCGATCACGAGGCGGTGATCCGCCGACCCGTTCACGTGCACGATATCGAAGCGATGTTCCTCGAGGTACGCCCGCAGGCGTGCGCAGGCGCGCCTGCGGGCGGGCCGCAGGCGCAGGCCGTTGGGATAGGCCTGGGGGAAGGCGTGGAGGCGCGGGATATCCCGAGCTTCACGCAGCAGCCGACTGTCCTCCGGTGCCGCGACATGCACTTCGTGCCGAACGGACAATCCGCGCGCTAGTTCGCGGATGTAGGTGGTGTGTCCCCCGCCGCTGCCGCTGTGGAAATTGGTGTACAGGAGTTTCATGCGGCGGTCGGGGTGGCGGGAGTGGAACGCGGGGCGGGCCAGCGATCGCGCCTGGGCGCATGGGGGCCTTGAGCGACGTCCGCCAGTGCATCTCCACGCAGGCAGTGGTCCAAGGCGGCCAGCTGCCCTTCATTCCAGCGCTGCGCGTCGGCAAAGGCCGCCAGGCCAAGCGATCGGCGCAAGTCCGCGTCCTTCGACAGGCGGATGACGTGGTCCGCGAAAGCTTCGTGATCGTGATCGGGCACCACCACAAGGCCGTTGCGGAAGTCGGCCCCCAGGCCACGCGCGCCGGTGAGCGTGGAGATCGTGGGCACGCCGGCACCCATCGCGTCCAGGAGTTTGATGTTGATGCCCGTACCCGCGATCGTCGGATTGACCGACAACGGGGCGCGGGCGAAGGCGAGGCGCAGGTCGTCGACGAAGCCCAGCTTCTCCACGTTGGGCAGATCGGGTGCCCAGTGGCAGATCGAGCCGGCCAGTCTGAGCCTGAAGTCCGGGATCGCACTCACCACGCGCGGCAGCACGTGTTCCAGGAACTGCCCCAGCGAAATCTGGTTCGACAGCATGTTGGTGCCGACATAGAGCGCGGCATGGTCGACGCTGTGGTCGGGCACGGGTTGGTCAAGGCCGATGAAATGGCTGACCACGGCGATCTCCGGATTGCGTTCGACGGCTCCGTCCCGTGTCAGCTGCTGACGGAAATGCTCGGCCTCCTGCGCCTGGATGGCGATCGCCGCGTCGGCCCGACGCAGGCCCCGGTTCTCGTCTCGGGGTTTGAGGGAAACCCAATACCCTTTGCGGAAACCGCGCGCCACGAAAGGGCGATGCCGGTCGGCAAACGCGTCGTGGGTATCCAGCAGTTTGCGCGTCGAGGCTGGAAACGCGTCAAGCGCGCGGGAGTTGAAAGCGTACTCGACGACGACGGCATCGAACCGGCGATCCAGGGCCCGCAGCTGGTGGGTCCAGGCGTTGCGCCAGTTTTCGTCGAGCCGGGAGTAGTGGCTGTGCTCGTACCCGAGGCCGCACAGGATCTTCCGCCAGCGGCGTCGCAACTTGCCGCGCAGCCAGAAGACGGCACGCGCCCCGCGTGGGCCGTTGTGCAGATGCAGGTAGTGCTGCTCTCCGAAAAATTCGACATGCGACGCCGTGTCGGGCTTCTGCGTGTCCAGCTTGGAGGAGACATGGACGAACGTCAGCTCGTGACCCAGCGCCCTGATCGCCTTGCACAGTTGCAGGATGCGCACGCTGTGCCCGGCCTTCGCCGGAAAGACCGGTGTCATCGAGATCAGCGCGACCCTCATCGGGCCCTGGGTCGGGCCAGATGGGCGGGAGAATGCATTGCGGGCGGATCCCGCGCCTCGCGTCTCGGAGTGCCGGATCGATGAAGGGACGATCATCCGTGGTGGACCGGGTTTTGCGGACGGAGGCGGTCCACGAGCATGGCCCGTGACCCGATTCCGGTCGCTTGGGGGAGGCGCCAATTCTCCGGGCACGGCGTGGTGGCGCCAGTCGCCGCCAGCCGACAAGACAGCCCCCAGTCAGATTCGCGTGTCCGGATCCGGATGAAACAGGCCCCAAGGAGATAACGGGTTCGCCTTTTTTCTGTCCCGCGGCGTGTTGCCTTCGCCGCGCAGGGATCCGGCGCTGGCTGGCCCCCGATTCCATCGTGTATCGAGGCGGCCGGGCGTGACCCTGCCTGACCTTTCGCGTCCAGCTGCTGCGGCGCGACCGCGTGCGGGACGATGCTGGATAGCCTAAGAACCGCTAAGCTCATGGCATGTCTTTCTTGCCCCTCTCCCTCGTCGTCATCACCCACAACGAGGGGTTGAACATCGCCCGCTGCCTGGACAGCGTCCCGTTCGCCGCGGACAAGCTGGTGGTGGACAGCGGCAGCACCGACGACACCGTGGCCATCGCCCAGGCCCACGGCGCACGCGTGGTGCACCAGGACTGGCTGGGCTTCGGACCCCAGCGCAACTTCGCCAGCACCCAGGCCGCCCACGACTGGATCCTGGTGCTGGATGCGGACGAGTTCCTGTCGCCCGAACTCGCGGCGGACCTCGAGCGCGGGCTGCCCGCGCTGATGGCCTCCAGCCATTCCGCGGCGTGGCTGCGCCGGCGCACCTGGCTGATGGGCGCGCCGATGCGCTGGTACCGGCCGATGGTGGGGGAGAGGATGGCGCGGCTCTACCATCGCGGGCGGGCCCGATGGACCGATGCGCGCGTGCACGAGTCGCTGCGCTTCGACGGGACGGCGGCCGAGTTCAGCGCGCCCTTCAACCACGCGGACAATCCCAGCCTGGTCCACAAACAGCTGAAGGTCCTGCGCTACAGCGAACTGAAGGCACTGGACTGGTGCGACAAGCGGCGTCCGGTGCGGATGTGGCTTACGCCGCTGGTGTATCTGTCCAGTTTCCTCAAGGACTACGTACTGCGGCTGGCCTTCCTGGATGGCTGGCGCGGTTTCATCATTGCGCAGACGGCGGCCAGCTACGCCGCCTACAAGCGCATGCGCTATTACGAGATGCGGCACAACCCGGCCTCGATCGGCGCCGCGCACGCCAAGCTCGCCAAACACGGACTGGAACACTGATGGCCAAGCACTACCTCCTCTACGGCTCCGAGCGCTATGCGCTGGCGATCCTGCGGCCCGTGCAGGACGCCATCCGTGCGCGCGGCGGCGAGGCTGCCTGGTTCTTCGACGGCCCCGGCGCCGAGGATCTGCATCCCGACGAGAAGCTGCTGACGACGACCGAGGAGGTCCGCCGCTGGAACGCCATCGCCGTGATCACCGGCAGCAATGCGGTGCCGCACTTCTTCCCCGGCGTGAAGGTGGAAACCTTCCACGGCTTCGATGCCGGCAAGCCGCGCCATATCTACATCCGGGGATTCTTCGACCTGTACTGCACCACGGGGCCGCGCGACACCGCGCAGTTCAAGGCCATCGCCGACAAGGTGGGCCACTTCAGCGTGGTGGAGACCGGCTGGCCGAAAATCGATCCCTTCATGCAGGAGATCGCCGGTGACCTGCCGCCGGTGCGCCAGCCACCAGTGATCCTCTACCACTCCACGTTCTCGCCGTCGTGGAGCGCGGCGGAAACGCTGTACGAGGAAGTGAAGCGGCTCTCGCGCACCGGCGAGTGGAAGTGGATCGTGACCTTCCACCCCAAGATGAGCCCGGACACGGTGGCGAAGTTCCGCGCGCTGGAGAACGAACACCTGCGCTTCGCCGACGACGACAACATCCTCGAGCTGTTCCCGCAGGTGGACATGATGTGCTCGGACACCTCGTCGGCACTCAACGAGTTCCTGCTGACCCACAAGCCGGTGGTGACGTTCAAGAACCGCCGTCCCGGCCCGCAATTGATCGACATCGACGATCCTGCGCAGTTCGAACCGGCGATCCGCCGCGCACTGTCGCGGCCGCCCGAACTGATGCAGGCCATCGTCGCCTACGCCGACAGCATCCATCCCTATCGCGATGGCCGTTCCAGCGAGCGCGTGCTGGACGCCATCGACGCCTTCATCGCCGCAGGCGCCCGCAACCGGAAGCCGAAACCGATGAACCTGTGGCGCAAGCTCAAGATCCGCAAGCGGATCGGCTACTGGGGCCCTGCCTGAGCCGATCCCGCCTGCGGCCCTGAACGGAGGCCGCGGGCGACCGTCACCACCGCAGCCGGCGCTGTGCCAGGGCCAGCGACAGCCGCTCGAACGCATCGCGCGCCTCCGCCTCGGGGACGAAGCGCAGGGCGAGCGGAGCGGCAACGCCGCTGGCGCCGGCGGTGTCCAGCCACAGCGAGGCGGTGCCGCAGGCGTGGTCGAGCGGCGAGCGCGACAGCCGCAGCGCCTGCAGCTTGTCGATCTCGGCGAACCGCCAGTAGCGCGACCACCAGCCGCTGCGGACCGCGACCAGATGTCCGTCCAGCGACCAGCCCATCCGTGAGGCCTGCCGGTGCGCGGCATAGGCTGACGCCGGCAGCCAGGCCAGTGCGCACCAGGCCCAGGGCCCCAGGTGCCATGCGGCCAGCGCGGTCGCGGGCAGCAGCCACGTCAGGGTCGGCAGCAGCAGGCGCCAGCGGGCGGAGGCGGCGACCGGACGCCAGTCCGCGCGGGGCCATGCCGCCTGCGGCAGCAGGTGGTTGACCAGCGCGTCGCACGCCTCGGGCGTGGCGATCGGCGCCAGGTCCTTCAGCGCGCGCTGGTCCTGCTGGCCGGCCTTCTCGGCCACCGCGGTGTCGATGCGCAGCGAGCGCCGGCCGAACCACCGGTGCAGCACGCCTTCGTGCAGCGTCCATGCCTGGATGCGCCGGCGCGCCACGCTGGTGCGCAGGCGCGCCAGCAGGCCGCGCTCGACCATCAACCTGCGTGCGTCCTCACTGAGGCGGAACCCATGGAACTGCAGCAGCGCCAGCACCACGGACAGTGCGCGCACCAGGGCCAGCGCCAGCACCACCAGCGCGGCGACGCCCGCGGCGCCGGCCAGCCAGCCCAGGTGCAGCTGTTCGGCATAACCGAAGGCCTGCTTGGCGCCCTGGCGGAAGAACTGTTCGATCATCCGCTCCGGCAGGATCTGCCAAGCCGCACCGAAGCCCGCCGCCACCACGATCATGCCGCGGTTGGAGATCAGGCCCAGGCGGATCACCTCGGCCGTCGACAGCGCCAGCAGCGTGGCGTCGCGCGCACGCGATGGCTCATCGGACGCGGCGGCCTGGATGGCCGCGGGGCCGCGCGCCTGGTGGCGCACCAGGTCTTCCAGCGCCAGCGCATCGCGCAGGCCCAGCACGCGCATCTGTGCTTCCGGCTTCTGGCCGCCTGCGGATTCCAGACGCACCTCCGCCACGCCGAACACGCGGTGCAGCAGCGACTGGTGCACCACCACGTTGTGGATGCGGGAGAAGGGAATCTCGCGCCGCGAACGGTGCAGCAGGCCCTCGCGCACCGTCAGGCCATCGCGGCCGATCACGTAGCGGTAGGTGAAGTACTGCAGGATGGCCAGCACCACCAGCACGGCGATGCCGATCACGGGTGCGAACGCCAGCCAGGGATCGCCGTCGTCGCTCTTGCGGGCGCCGAACACCAGCAGCGCGATCAGCGGGAAAATGAACTGCTTGAGCTGCTGCAACAGTACGAACAGCCACGACCACGGGTGCAGGCGGCGTTCCGGGGCGTCGGTGTCCACGACAGGTCCGTCCATCACAGCGCGTCGTCGTGGTCGACCTGCGTGGCCAGGCGTTCGCGCAGGCGCTCGGCGTCGTCCGCGTCCAGCCCCGACAGCGACACGGCGGCCATGCGCGTGCCGGCGGTATGCACCACCAGCGTGGACAAATGTGCGCTGCGTTCCAGCGGGCCGCGCTTCACGTCCAGGTGCTGCACGCGCGAGATCGGCACGTGGGTTTCGCTCTGCCACCAGTTCCCGCGGCGGACCGCGAAGCCCCGGTCGTCCAGGCGCCAGCGCGTGCGCCGGTGCCGCTTCACCGCGACCCAGGCGCCGAGCAGCGCGCCCACACCCGCGGCCACCGGCACGGCCAACCACGGCGACACCATGTCGGTGGCGCGGGCAACGAAGAAGGCGGGAAAGGCGAATGGAAACAGCAACGCCGCGCCGCCCAGCGCGGCCAGCCACGCGCCGCGCGCAGGCAGCGCCTGCCAGGCGTCGGTGGGCGCCAGCGGGATGGGGGTGTCGGTGTCGATCTGCATCACAGCCTGCCTGCTCTCATCTCGTCGATGGCGCGGTAGTCCAGCACGTAATCGCGGTCGTTGCGATACTTGCCCAGGCGCGCGCTCATCCGCTTTCGCGCGGCGGCCCGCCTGTCCTTGGAGAGGTCCTCGTCCGCGGCCATCTTCTCGAGGGCCAGGGTCTGGAACTGCGTCGCCCTGGCGAAGTCGCCATTAGCGGCCAGCGCGGCGGCCACCGTGTCCAGTTCCTGCCAGTCCAGCTCATCCCTGCGCTGGATCATGAACTGCGACAGTTCCAGGGCGCGGACGGTATCGCGCTGGTCCGGTACGGGACAGGTGGCGAGGATCCACACGCGCTCGTTGCGCGCCTGCTTCGCACCCGCTTCTTCCGCGCGCGCGGCCCACGCTTCGGCCTGCCGGCAATCGCGCGCCATGCCGGCCAGACCGTCATGGTGGTACTGCGCCATGGCCAGCAGGGCCTGCGGTTCGGTGCCGTGCGCGGCGGCGCGGGTAAGGTGGGGCAGGGCGCGCTGCATGGCGTCGTCGGAGAACCCGCCCTCCTCCGTGATGGCCACCGAGGCGAGCCAGGCGGCCTGCCCATGGCCGCCCTCGCTGGCCTTCTCCAGCCAGGCCAGGCCCTCGGCGGCGTTCTTGGGCACCAGCTGCGGCATGCCGCCCCCGTACTGCAGCGCGCCGAAGGCGAACTGGGCGAACGCATCGCCGGCCTCGGCCTTGCTGCGCACTGCGCGCAGGCGCCAGCGCAGCGGCGCGGTGTAATCCGGCCAGGCTTCGTTGAGGCGGGTGCGCATGCCCGCATCGTCCAGCGGCGTGCGATCCAGCAGGGCCAGACTGGGGGCCTCGCGCTCCAGCATCGCGGCCAGCGCAAGTTCCATGCTGCGCACCTCGCCCAGCCCGGACTGCCGGAAGGCCTGGTCCATGAAGGCCGAGACGTCCGGCATCATCGATTCGTAGCGGTACCGCCACTGTCCGCCCTCGCGCACCAGGACCGGGCCGAACTGGAACTGGCTCTCCGTCGGCGGTGCCACTTCCCCCACTGCCAGGTCGTCGATCACGGTGACATTGGACAGCGCCATGAGCGGCTGGTCGTCGGTGGCGGATTCCACCCCGGACCAACCCTCGACCAGGCACAGTCGCGCCACCGCACGGTCGTCCATCGCCTTCAGCGCCGCGGGCGGCTGGGTGGCGCGCAGCAGGTAGACCACGATGCGGTCGCCGCTGGGCAGCCGGCGCAGTTGTTCCGGCGAGGCATAGAGCGCCATGTCGCGCAGGAAGCCGAAGTGGACCAGGCTGGACGCCGCCAGCAGATCGACGCTCTCGGGTTTCTCCTGGCTGCTCAGTTCCGCATAGCGGTCCCATGCCTGCGAAACCTCGTTCAGCGCGGCTGGTCCCTGTGCCGCCATCGCCGGAACCACGACCCACCCCGCCAACCATCCTGTCAGCCATCTGCGCACGCGCATCGATTCCCCCTTGTCCATCCCCTTCAGCGGTAGGGATTGTCCTCGCCGCTGCCCTCCGGCCGCAGGGTATAGCGTTTGTAGGTCCACTGGTACTGCGCGGGGTCGCGGCGCGCGATGCGCTCGACGGCCTGGTTGAGTACGGTCACCGCGGCGACCGGATCCGGATCGGCGATGCCGGGCGGGGCCGGTTCCACATGCAGCGCGAAGTCGGGACCGGGGCCGATCCGCTCGCACCAGGCGAACAGCACCGTCGCGCCGGTGCGTTCGGCCAAGCGCGAGACCAGCGTCATCGTCAGTGCCTGCGTACCGAAGAAGGGAGCGAACTCGCCATCGCCGGCCTTGGGCTGCTGGTCGGGCAGGATGCCCACCGCGCCGCCGTCCTTCAGGACCTTCCACAGCTGGCGCACGGCAGGGCCCTCGGCCCGCACCTGGCGGATGTTGTCCGCGCCGCGCACCCGCAGCAGGAAGGCGTCGCCCACCGGAGACTCCGGCGGGCGGTAGACGATCGCGATGGGCCCGCGCGAGGCCAGCCATTGGTTGAGCAGTTCCCAGTTGCCGAAATGCGGCGCGGCCACGATCACGCCCTTGCCGCTGGCTAGGGCCGCGTCGTACAGCGCTTCGCCATGCCGCTCACGCAGCAGGCGCAGGTTCTCGGCGGGCGGCCGGGTCCAGAAGCGCAGCGTTTCCAGCGCCTGGCGGGCCGTGGTGCGCAGGATCGCCTGATGGAGGTCCTCGCGCTGTCCGGGCAGCAGGTCCGGAAAGGCGATCTCCAGGTTGCGTCGTGCCACCCGGCTCTCGCGCGCGTCGGACCGGCGCCAGGCCCAGGCCATCGCATCGCCGAGCGTGCGCAGCCAGGACCAGGGGAGGCGGCCGACCAGGGCGGCCGCATGGTAGGCAAGGGAGGCGAGCGTGGCGGGTCTCATCAGGGCAGTGTAGCCAACCGGGCCGCGTACCCCGGCGCGCCGACGCGCGCAGGGGCTGCGGCTATGCTGTCGCGCCGCCCGTAGGAGCCCTGCCATGCTGTCCCTGATCCAGCGCGTCACCTCGGCCACCGTCACCGTGGAGGGCGAGGTCGTCGGGACCATCGAAGCGGGCCTGCTGGCGCTGGTGGGGGTGGAACCGGGCGACGGGGAGGCCCAGATCGCCCGCATGGCCGAGCGCCTGCTGGGGTACCGGGTGTTCGCCGACGAAGCAGGGAGGATGAACCGCTCCCTTGCCGATACCGGGGGCGGGCTGCTGCTGGTCAGCCAGTTCACCCTGGCCGCGGATACACGCTCCGGCATGCGACCCAGCTTCACCGCCGCCGCCCCGCCCGCGGAAGCTGAACAGGGATTCAACCGACTGGTCGACATCTGCCGGCAAAAGCATGCGGGGCGGGTGGAAACCGGCCGCTTCGGGGCCCATATGGTGATCAGCCTCGTCAACGACGGGCCGGTGACCTTCCTGCTGCGGCCGTGACGTTCTTCCCTTGTCGGCGGCCGGGATTCAGGAACCCAACCCGGTCCGCGCTGGTATAATACGGGGTTCTCCCTTCCTTACTCCCCGGTGGCGCAACCTCCATGGCCAACGAACGTCCTGCCCAGCAGTCCGACATCAAGCTCTTGATCAGCAAGGGCCTGGAGCAGGGCTATCTGACTTACGCCGAAGTCAACGATCACCTCCCGGACGACCTGGTCGACCCGGAGCAGATCGAGGACATCATCGGCATGATCAACGGCATGGGCATCGATGTCCATGAAGTCGCGCCCGATGCCGAAACCCTGCTGCTCGCCGACGGCAACACCGGCAACCGCGAAGTCGACGAGACCGCAGCCGAAGAAGCCGCCGCCGCCCTGACCTCGCTGGACACCGAAGGTGGCCGCACCACCGACCCGGTGCGCATGTACATGCGCGAGATGGGTACGGTCGAACTGCTGACCCGCGAGGGCGAGATCGCCATCGCCAAGCGCATCGAGGAAGGCCTGTCCCAGGTGCAGGCTTCGCTGGGCAACTTCCCGTGGTCCATCGAGCTGCTGCTGGAAGAGTACGAACTGCACAAGGCGGGCAAGAAGCGCCTGGCCGAAGTGGTGGTCGGTTTCAACGACGTCGAGGAGCCGGTCGAAGAAGTGCCGGCCGCCGAAGAGGTCGCCGATGCGGCCGAAGACGCCGATGACGACGAGGAAAGCGGCGACGATGCCGCCGAGGAAGCGGCGCCGACGGGGCCGGATCCGGAAGAGGTCGCGCGCCGCATGCAGGTGCTGGCCGACGGCTACGCCAAGTTCAAGAAGTCCCATGCCAAGAACGGTCCGGACAACAAGGCCGTCGCCAAGCTGCGTGCCGAGCTGGCCGAGACCTTCGTCACCCTGAAGCTGCCGCTGCCGCTGACCGACACCCTGGTGCGCAAGCTGCGCGAGGTGATGGCGCAGATCAAGGACCACGAGCGCCGCGTGCTGCACCTGTGCGCCAACGTCGCCAAGATGCCGCGCAAGGAATTCCTGCGCGCGTGGGAAGGCAACCAGACCAACCTGGGCTGGGTGGACGAGGTGCTGAAGCGCAAGCAGAAGTGGTCCTCGGGCCTGCGCGACGTCAAGGACCAGATCGTCGCCGAGCAGGAAGCCACCATCGCCGTCGAGCAGGCGATGCACCTGACCCTGGCCGACATCAAGGACATCAGCCGTGCGATGGCCTACGGCGAAGCCAAGGCGCGCAAGGCCAAGAAGGAGATGGTCGAGGCCAACCTGCGCCTGGTGATCTCCATCGCCAAGAAGTACACCAACCGCGGCCTGCAGTTCCTGGACCTGATCCAGGAGGGCAACATCGGCCTGATGAAGGCCGTGGACAAGTTCGAATACCGCCGCGGCTACAAGTTCTCGACCTACGCCACCTGGTGGATCCGCCAGGCGATCACCCGCTCGATCGCCGACCAGGCGCGCACCATCCGCATCCCGGTGCACATGATCGAGACGATCAACAAGCTCAACCGCATTTCCCGCCAGATGCTCCAGCAGTACGGCCGCGAGGCCACGCCGGAAGAACTGGCCAAGGAAATGGACATGCCCGAGGACAAGATCCGCAAGGTGATGAAGATCGCGAAGGAACCGATCTCCATGGAAACCCCGATCGGCGACGACGAGGATTCCCACCTGGGCGACTTCATCGAGGACACCAACGTGGAGTCCCCGATCGAGAACACCACCAACATCAACCTGCAGGAAACCGTCCGCGACGTGCTGGCCGGCCTTACCCCGCGGGAAGCCAAGGTGCTGCGCATGCGCTTCGGCATCGACATGAATACCGACCACACGCTGGAAGAGGTCGGCAAGCAGTTCGACGTCACCCGCGAGCGCATCCGCCAGATCGAAGCCAAGGCCCTGCGCAAGCTCCGCCACCCGTCGCGTTCGGAACAGCTGCGCAGCTTCCTCGACATCGACTGACGCAACGCGCGGTTCCGCACCGTCCAGGCGCGGCCCTCCGGGGCCGCGCTTTTTTTTGTGCATCGACGCGTCCTGCGTGCGCCGGCGCCTTGTCATGGTCATCGGATCACGCGCCCTACATCGCGCGTTTCGCCACGGTCGGCGAACCGCGTGCAGCGACGGGACGCACTCAGGAGCGCGCCCCAGAAGAGACTTCGGTGCCATTGTCCTTTGCGCGCGTCCCGCAGCTGCACGGTGCCCAACCGCCCCGCAATCGACCTGGCCTCATCCGGTACAATTCCGGCGCAACGGGCCTATAGCTCAATGGTTAGAGCAGAGGACTCATAATCCTTTGGTTCCAGGTTCGAGTCCTGGTGGGCCCACCACCGAGCAGTCCAAGGATGTCCGGATTTGCGCGATCCAAGCAAGTTTGGCCAATTCGGCCAAATCTTGACGGACGTCCGGCAGGTTTGGCCTGCGCGGGTGCTGATACCCACTGGACACCGTGCCTGTTAGCGCTGGAAATGGCGCAAGTGCTTGTGACGGGATAGCTAACGACCACTAACGGCCGAGGCTGTGTAAAAACCCTGCGTCCACTGGCATGATCTGAGCACCGGCCGATGGGTGCTCTGCATGAAGCGA
>Ga0102832_1000596_pt1 | contig 49396 bp, 47 predicted proteins | sample EBPBio282013_DNA_FD_88942 | JGI IMG/M metagenome (GOLD analysis project Ga0102832, IMG submission 88942) | Wastewater treatment Type I Accumulibacter community from EBPR Bioreactor in Madison, WI, USA - Reactor 2_5/28/2013_ DNA (Illumina Assembly) | ecosystem: Engineered > Bioreactor > EBPR >...
TCCAAGCTAAGCAAGCTCGTGCCCGGGGACATCATCCATGGCCGCCATTCGGCAGGTCCCAGCCTGACCTGCCTCGTCGAGGCCGTGGAGGCGGATCGCATCGAGACGCGGCGCATCACCACGCAGCGTCACATCACGTTCGATATCGAGACCGGCGTGGAAATCGACTTTCCGGAGTGCCGGCTCGACTCGATCGAGCCGCTGCCGATCGACGTGCACAACGTCCTGCTGGGATTGGATCGGAAAATGCGCGTCGGCAGATTGCCGATCAATAAGGCGGAAAAGGATGCGCTGTTGTTCCTGGCGGACTTCTACCGAGCCCATCCGCTCTAGACCGTCCCGTCATCCCGAGCGCAGCGAGGGACCTTCTCGCTGCGCCGCGGTGTATCGCCACGCCGGAATGCTACGTCTCCTCATTATGGACACCGGATCATGCCGATGGGCCGGAGTGCGAGCGACTGATTTCCGGACAGGTTGAAGTGAAATGATGGATGAGGCGCCCGTGCAGGACTGGCAATCCAAGCTGAGTTGGGTTGTTCCCGGGGATCTTGTCAGTGGCCGGGACGAGGGGAAGCAGAACTTGATCTGCTTGGTGGGGTCCGTGGGGCCGGATCGCGTCAGGACGCGCCGGATCGCGACGCAGGAGACGGTGACCTTCGACATCGAGACCGCCGAGGCCATCGAGGCACCCGGCTGCCGTCTCGGTTCGATCGTGCCGTTGCCTGTCGAGGTACACGACGTCCTGCTGGGGCTCGACCGCAAGATGCGGTTGAGCGATCAGCCGATCAGCGACGCGGAAAAGGCCGCCCTCGACTTCGCCGACGAGGTTTCTCTCGCCCATCCGCTGGGAACGACAGGGCGTAGAGGAAGGAAAACGACTTGAGGCCGGAGACGAAGGTGCCCGACCTTCGGGCGAAGCTGAGCCTGCTCGTTCCCGGCGATATCGTCAGGGGGCACGATTCCGGCGGGGCCATCCTGATCTGCCTGGTCGAGGCCGTGGGGCCGGATCGCATCGAGACGCGGCGCGTCACCACGCAGGACCACGTGACGTTCGCTGTCGAGACCGGCGAGGAAGTCGGCAATCCGGAAAGCCGGCTCGACTCGGTCGAGCCGCTGTCGGTCGACATGCACAACGTGCTGCTGGGACTGGATCGGAAGATGCGGCTGGGGACGCTGCCGCTCAGCGAGGCGGAGAAGGAAGCGCTGCTGTTCGTCGCGGACTTCTATTCCGCCCATCCGGTGGAAGCCTTCAGGATAGTCGGAACGTGAAGGGCGAGGCGGCCGTGGAATTCCTGTCATCCCGAGCGTGAGCGAGGGACCTTTCCTGCCGTGGCTCGAAAGGTCCCTCCGCTCCGCCGAGCTACGCTCGGCTCCGGTCGGGATGACAGACCGGAGCGAGCGTCGTCGCGAAGCTCAGCTCAGCGCGGCGCAGGCGCGCTGGATGCGGCGGCCGGCTTCCTCGAGCAGGTCGGTCGCGGTGGCGTAGGAGATGCGGAAGGCCGGGCCCTGGCCGAACGCCGAGCCCTGCACCACCGACAGGCCCTCGGCCTCGAGCAGGTAGTTCACGAAGTCGGTGTCGTCCTTGATCGTCTTGCCGTCCGGCGTCTTCTTGCCGATCACGCCGGCGCACGACGGGTAGACGTAGAACGCGCCCTCGGGCCGCGGGCACTTGATGCCGTTGGACTGGTTCAGCATCGACACGATCAGGTCGCGGCGCTGCTTGAACACCGCGACGTTCCTCGGGATGAAGTCGGTCGGGCCGTTCAGCGCCGCCACCGAGGCGGCCTGGCTGATCGACGAGGCGTTCGACGTGCTCTGCGACTGCACGGTGATCATGGCGTTGATCAGCTCCTGCGGTCCCGCCGCGTAGCCGATGCGCCAGCCGGTCATGTTGTAGGCCTTCGACACGCCGTTCATGGTCAGCGTGCGCTCGTACAGCCGCGGCTCGACCTCGGCCGGCGTCGCGAACACGAAGTCGTCGTAGACCAGCTTCTCGTACATGTCGTCGGTCAGCACCCAGACGTGCGGATGCTTCAGCAGCACGTCGCACAGCGCGCGGAGGTCGGCCTTGGTGTAGGCGGCACCCGTCGGGTTCGACGGCGAGTTCAGGATCAGCCACTTGGTCTTGGGCGTGATCGCCTTCTCGAGGTCCTGCGGCCGCAGCTTGAAGCCGCTCGACTCGGGGCACTGCACGATCACCGGCACGCCGTCGCCGAACATCACCATCTCCGGGTAGGACACCCAGTAGGGCGCCGGGATGATGACCTCGTCGCCCGGGTTCAGGGTGGCCAGCATGGCGTTGAAGATGATCTGCTTGCCGCCCGAGGTGACGACGGTCTGCGACGGCTTGTAGTCGAGCCCGTGGTCGCGCTTCATCTTGGCCGAGATCGCCTGGCGCAGCGCCGGGGTGCCGGGCACCGCGGTGTACTTGGTGTCGTTCTCGCGGATCGCCTTGATCGCGGCTTCCTTGATGTGGTCGGGCGTCGGGAAGTCGGGCTCGCCGGCGGCCAGGCCGATGACGTCCTTGCCCGCGGCCTTCATCTCCAGGAACTTGCCCTGCGCGGCGTTGGTCGGAGAGGGCTTGATGCGGCCCAGGCGGTCGGCAATGAAGGCCATGAGGACGGCGCCTCCTTTCAGGCGTTTGGAAAGCGCGCGGAAAATACTGGCGGGCCGGGGGCTTCGCAACCGGCCGCTGCGGCCGCCGCCCGGCCGGAGGCCTATTTCTCGTAGGTGCCGCCGTAGCGGCGTTTAGGGCTCGAGCTGGGCGATCGAGGCCTCGACCGTCATGCGGGCCTCGCCGAAGCCGACCCGCCGGCCGCTCACCGGGGCGGCGTCGCGGTAGTCGAGCCCGACCGCCACGCGCAGGCTGTCGCCGCGCGGGCTGATGTCGTTGGCGACGTCGAAGCCGACCCATTGCAGCCCCGGCACCCAGGCCTCGGCCCACGAATGGCTGGTCCGCCCGACATGCAGCGCCGGCTCGTCGTTGCGCAGGTAGCCGCTGACGTAGCGCGCCGGGACGCCCAGCCGGCGGCAGCAGGCGATGAAGACGTGGGCCTGGTCCTGGGCGACGCCGGCGCCACGCGCCAGCGCCTCGGCGGCGGTGGTGTCGACCGTCGACACGCCGGCCTTGTAGGGGATGCGCGACGACACGCGCTGCATCAGCTCGTGCAGCGCCTCGACCCGGGTCGGGGTCTCGGTGGCGCGCGCCTGCAGGCCGTCGATCACCGGCTCGAAGCTGGCATCGTGGCGCGCCAGCCCCTCGTTGCGCAGCCAGAACGGCGCCGGCAGGGTCGGCGTCTCGGCGTAGCGCAGCCACTGGTCGGAGCCGACGAACTCGTAGACCCCCTCGACCACGATCTCGACGCGCTGGTGCTTGCGCGCCACCGAGAAGGTCGTGACCTGGTTGCCGTGGCCGTCGAGCCACTCCGAGCGCTTGCCGGGTCCGTCGATGCGCCACGACACGATGCGCTGGCCGTTGGCCGGCTTGGGCGTCAGGCGGACGTCGTGGATCGAGTGACCGGACGGCTGGTCGAACTCGAAGCGCGTGGCGTGGTGGACGGAAAGCCGCATGGGATCGCTCAATCCAGCAGGAACTGACGGCCGATCTCGTCCGACAGCGTGGCGATGTCGCCGCGCACGCCGCCGAGGAACTTTCGCAGGCCGATCTCGAACACCTGGTCGATGCGGGCGTAGCGCAGCCGCGCGTGCAGCTCGCCGGCCAGCCGGTCGGCCTCGCCGCGGCTGCCGTAGATGTCGGCCAGCTCGCGCATGCTGAGGTCGAGCATCCACAGGCAGTGATGCACCGAGCGCGGCACGTCGCGGCGCAGCATCATCAGGTCGGCGACCTTCACCGGGTGCAGGGCGCTGCGGTAGATGCGCCGGTAGGTGCGCACCGCGCCGATGCAGGCCAGCACCTCGGACCATGCGAAGTAGTCGAGCACGCCGGCGTTGGGATCGCCGTCCGGCCGCAGCACGTGGAACTTCACGTCGAGGATGCGGGCGGTGTTGTCGGCGCGCTCGAGGAAGGCGCCGAGCTGCAGGAAGTTGTAGGCCTCGTCGCGCAGCAGGGTGACCTGCGCGGCGCCGAAGATCATCACCGCCTGCTTCTTGACCGACTCGATCAGCGCGCCGCGGTCGAGCAGGGCGCGGTCGACGCGCAGCCGCTCGTTCAGCTCGAGCCACAGGCCGTTCAGGCTCTCCCAGACGTCGACCGTGATGTTGTTGCGCTCCTCGCGGGCGTTGCGCCGCGCCGCGCCGATCGAGCTCACCATCGACGACGGGTTGTTCTCGTCGAGCACCAGGAAGTCGATCAGGGTGGCCAGCCGGCCGCCGGCCTGCTGCTGCAGCTCGCGGTACTCGTCCTCCATGCCGAAGATCGCCGCGATGTCGGCGGCTTCCTCGCCGCGCGACTGCAGGGCCATGCGCTGGGTCGCCTCGATCAGTCGCGCCGTCGACTTGGCACGCTGCAGGTAGCGGCCCATCCAGTAAAGATTCTTGGCGGTGCTGCTCAGCATGGCGTCAGCCCGCCGCCTGGGGCGCCAGCACCCAGGTGTCCTTGGTGCCGCCGCCCTGGCTGGAATTGACCACCAGCGAGCCTTCCTTGAGGGCGACGCGGGTCAGCCCGCCGGGCACGATGGTGATCTTGCGGCCCGACAGCACGAACGGCCGCAGGTCGACGTGGCGCGGCGCCACGCCCTGGGCGACGAAGGTCGGGCAGGTCGACAGCGCCAGCGTCGGCTGGGCGATGTAGTTGTCCGGCCGCGCCTTCAGGATGTCGGCGAACTCGGCGATCTCGGCCTTGCTCGAGGTCGGTCCGACCAGCATGCCCTTGCCGCCCGACCCGTGGATTTCCTTCACCACCAGCTCGGGCAGGCGCTCGATCACGTACTTGTAGTCGTCGGGCCGGTCGCAGCGCCAGGTCGGCACGTTCTGCAGGATCGGCTCCTCGCCGAGGTAGAAGCGCACCATCTCGGGCACGTAGGTGTAGGTCGACTTGTCGTCGGCCACGCCGTTGCCCAGCGCGTTGACGATGTTGACGCGCCGCGCCCGGAGCGCGCCGACCAGGCCGGCGACGCCGAGGAACGAGTCCGGCCGCATCGCCAGGGGATCGAGGAAGGCATCGTCGACGCGGCGGTAGATCACGTCGACGCGCTGCGGCCCGCGCGGCGTGCGCATGTAGACGCGACCCTCGTCGACGAACAGGTCGGAGCCCTTGACCAGCTCGATGCCCATCTCGTCGGCCAGGAAGGCGTGCTCGAAGTAGGCGCTGTTGTAGTGGCCGGGCGTCAGCAGCACGACGTTCGGCTCGGCGTCGTCGCTGAACGACACCGAGCGCAGCGTCGCCAGCAGTTCCTCGGTGTAGTGCGCGACCGGCAGCACCTGCATCGCCGCGAACAATTCGGGCGCCAGCCGCATCATGACCTCGCGGTTCTCGAGCACGTAGGACACGCCCGACGGCGTGCGCACGTTGTCCTCGAGGACGTAGAAGTCCTTCTCGCCGACGCGCACCAGGTCGATGCCGGCGATGTGCGCGTGCACGCCGCCCGGCAGGTCGAGGCCCTGGGCCATCGCGACGAACTCGCCGTTCATCAGGATCTGCTTTTCCGGAATGACGCCGGCGCGGCAGATCTCGCGCTCGCCGTAGGCGTCGGTCAGGAAGGCGTTGAGCGCGCGCACCCGCTGCTCCAGCCCCTTCTGCAGGAACTGCCATTCGTCCCACGCGATGACGCGCGGGATGATGTCGAACGGGATGGTGGTCTCCGAGCCGTCGACCGCGCCGTAGGCGCCGAAGGTGATGCCGTGGCGACGGTAGAACAGGTCGACCTCGTGGCGCGTCGCCGCGACCTTCTCGGGAGAGGTCTGCGCCAGCCAGTTCGCCACCGCGCGATAGGGAGCCCGGACCTGGTCCGCCGCTCCCGAGTTCATCTCATCGAATGCCTTGGCCGCCATCCGGCATTTCACCCCCTGTCGAGAAACCTTATAAGCAATCGACGGGCCAACAAAGAGGCTCGTGACAACCGGGGAGGCAGCGGGTGAAGCAGGTCCTGGTCGACCGCTACGGAACGCCGTGGGAGGTGGCGCGCTGCGCCGAGGTGCCGGACGTCGGCGCGCCGGCGGCGGACGAGGTGGTGTTCGACGTCCTCGCCTTCCCGATCAATCCCGCCGACCTGTGGTTCTGCCGCGGCAGCTACCGCCTCAAGCCGCCGCTGCCGGCGACGCCGGGCGCCGAGTGCGTCGGCCGCGTCGTCGCGGCCGGGGCCTCGGTGACGCATGTCCGGCCGGGCGACCTCGTGATCAATTTGCAGCGCGAGAACTGGACGCAGCGCCGCAAGGTCAAGGGCGACGACGCGATCCCGCTGCCGGCCGGCATCGACCTGCGCCAGGCCGCGATGGTGCGCATCAACCCGCCGACCGCGATGCTGATGCTGTCGGACTTCGTCGACCTGCAGCGCGGCGAGTGGGTGATCCAGAACGTCGCCAACTCGGCGGTCGGCCGGCTGCTGATCGTGCTGGCGAAGCAGCGCGGCCTGCGCACCGTCAACGTCGTGCGCCGCCCCGAGCTGGCGGCGGAACTGACGGCGCTGGGCGCCGACAGCGTGCTGGTCGACGGCGACGATCTCGCCGACCGCGTCGCCGCGGCGACCGGCAAGGCCGAGATTCGCCTCGGCGTCGAGGCGGTCGGCGGCGCCGCCACCGCGCGGCTGGTCGAGTGCGTCGCCAACGACGGCACGGTGGTGCACTACGGCTCGATGAGCGGCGAGGACCCTGTGGCCGGCCGCAGCAACTTCATCTACCGCGGGGTCAAGCTGACCGGCTTCATGCTGGGCCGCTTCCTCGCGCGGCGCACGCCCGAGCAGGTCCGCGCCATCTACGCCGACCTCGGCGCGCAGGTGAAGGCCGGCACGCTGTCGGCGCCGGTCGACTCGGTCTACCCGATCGACGACATTCGCGAGGCGCTGCGCCACGCCGACCGGGGTGGCCGGCACGGCAAGATTCTCGTCAGCCCCAACGGGGCGATCTGAAAGGGAGGACTACGATGAGTTCGGACGTTTCCGCGGTCGAGAAGGTGCTGCAGGTCTACTTCGACGGCCTCTACGAGGGCGACACGAAGAAGCTGGGCGAGGCGTTCCACGCCAACTCGCACCTCTACGCGTCGGGCGCCGACGGCAAGGCGACCGACTGGCCGCGCGGCGAATGGTTCAAGATGGTGGAGGGCCGTCCGTCGGGCAAGGCGAAGGGCCTGGCCCGCGCCGATCGCATCGTGTCGATCGACTTCTCCGGCCCCCAGACGGCGATCGCCAAGGTCGAGTGCCAGCTGCCGCCGCGCTACTTCACCGACTACCTGACGCTGCTCAAGGTCGACGGGCGCTGGCAGATCATCTCGAAGACCTTCCACACGGTGACGAAGGAAGGTTGATCGCGGGCAAAGAAAAAGGTCCCTCGCTACGCTCGGGATGACAGTCCTTCGTGTCATCCCGAGCGTAGCGAGGGACCTTTTGATTCCGATCAGTTCTTGGCGTCGGCCGCGACCTGGACCTTGATCATCTTGTCCGCCGGGGCGGACACGGCGCCCGAGCCCGGCGCGCCCTTCTTGATCTTGTCGACGAATTCCATGCCGGACGTGACCTTGCCCCACACGGTGTACTGGCCGTCGAGGAAGTTCGAGTCCTTGAACACGATGAAGAACTGGCTGCGCGCGCTGTTCGGGTCGTTGGTGCGGGCCATCGACACGACGCCGCGCGCGTGCGGCTCCTTCGAGAACTCGGCGGGCAGCTTGTCGCCCATGCCGCCCATGCCGGTGCCGTCCGGGTCGCCGGTCTGCGCCATGAAGCCGTCGATCACGCGGTGGAACACCACGCCATCGTACTTGCCCTCGCGCGCCAGCTTCTTGATCTGGGCGACGTGCTTGGGCGCCAGGTCGGGGCGCATCTCGATGACGACGCGGCCGTCCTTGAGATCGATGTAGAGCGTGTTTTCCTTGTCCATGGCGGCAGTCGCTCCTGCGAACATGAAAGAAATGGCGATGATCAGCGGCGTCAGGGACAGACGCATGGAGGCTCCTTCTCACTGAGCCAGCAGGGCCTGCCGGCGCGCGGACCATACCGGCGACCCCCGGAAAGACAAGCGACAACCGGCGCCGGGCCGCCTCACGGCCATGTGCACCGAATCCCTGTGGTGTCGGGGGGAGGGGGGCGTCTAAACTAGCAGCAATAGTGGGAATTCATATTTTTTGACTTGGATCGTGGGATGACCGCCATGGACGGCGGTGAACGGCCGGATGGGGGCCGGTCCGCCTTGACCTCCGTGATCGACCGGCCGCCGGCCGCCAGCGATCTCGAACGCGCCCGACAGATGGACGAGGCGTGGCGGACGTTCCGTGTCGAGATGGCCAGCGCCGTGGCGGCGGCACTGGCGCCCGGCAAGTCGCCGCCGCAGGTCGCCTACGCGATCGGCGAGACGGTCCACAACTACTTCCGGACCCGCGGTCTCACCCTGACCAGCTACGAACTGCGGCGGCGGGTCGCCGAACTGCTGGCCGGCGCGCCGGCCGCCTCTGCCCCGGTCCCGGCACCGGCACCGGCCCCGGCCCCGCAGCCCGAGCCCGCCCCCGTGTCGGCTCCCCGGGAGGCGGCCCCCGTCGAACCGGAGGCCCCCGCCGAGCCGCTCGCGGAAATGCCGCCGCTGGTGACGTTCGCGCAGGATCCGGCGACCCGGACCTCGCGCTGGACGGGCGGCGAGCCGCCGCCGGCGCGGCCGGTCGAGCCCCTGGCGCCGCCGCCGGAATCGCCGCTGGTGACCCTGCTGCCGCGTGCGCCCGACGACGATCTGGTCGCCCGGATAGGCCGCGCGGTGCGGCAGCGCCTGGGACGCGCCCCGTCGGCCGTGCCGAGAAGCGCCGTGCGGCAGGCCATCGCGGCCTGCCTCGACGCGCTGGCCCTGCCGGCCGCCCGGCGGCCGGCCGTGGCCCGCCGCGTGCTGAGCGACCTCTGCGGCCTCGGGCCGCTCGATGCCCTGTGGGCCGATCGCACGGTCCGCTCCGTGCTGGTGACCGGCCCCGACAGCGTGCAGGTCGAACGCGCGGCCGGCCTGGCGCCGGCGGCCGAGGGCTTTCGCGACCGCGCCCACCTCGACGAGATCGTCGATCGCCTGGCCGGGCATTCCCCGGCGCCCGCCCTCACCATCGACCTGCGCGACGGCGGCGAGGCGGTCGTGCTGCGCCCGCCGGTGGCGCCGGATGGGCCGGTCGTCGTGCTGCGCCGCGCCGAACCGGGCGAGGCGACGCTGGAGCGGCTGGTCGCTGCAGGGCGGCTGGCCCGGCCGATGGCCGACCTGCTGCGGCTGGCGGCGCGCAGCCGCCTGGTGGTCGCGCTGGCCGGTCCGCCGGGCGCCGGCAAGACCGCGCTGCTCGCCGCGCTCGCCCGCGACTGCGGCGAGGCCCGGCTGGTGACGCTCGCACGGCACCGCGCCTTCCGCTGGCCGTCGGCCCGCAAGATCGAGCTTTTCCTGCCCGATGGGCAGTCGGTCGCGCCGGTCCTGGCGGCGGCCGAGCGGCTCGGCCCCGACCTGCTGGCGGTCGACCTCGACCGCTTGGCCGACGCCGCCGTGCTGGCGCGGCATCTCGAGGATGGGCTGGCCGGCGTGATCGCGGCCGGAGAGCCGGCGGCGATCGCGGCGCTGCCGCGTGGCCGCATCGACCTGCTGGTGCGGCTCGAGCGGCGCGACGGCGGCTTCGTGGTCGCCGGGATGGAGGACGCGGCGGGGGCCGCGCTGTTCACCGCCAACGGCGATGGCGGCTTCGTCCGCGGCAACACGACGCCGAGCTTCGCGCCGGCGATCGAGCGGGCGGGGTTCGCCGACGCGCTGGGCCGCGCCTTGCGCTAGATCAAAGTGCGACCGGCCGCCACATACCGGCCGGGGATGAAAACCCGTTACGACACAGTCCTATATCTGGTACTAACCGCTTTGAAATGCGGGGGATTTTGCGGGTCGGAACCTCGAGACAGAGGCCGCCCGCTGAAGGGACGATTGCATGACGGGCAAGCGTGTATTGGGCATCTTCGGCGCGGCGATGGTCGCCGCCCTGGGGTTCGTGGGCAGCGTCGCGGCGCAGCCCGTGGTCGGCGTGCCGCGCGAGTGGCAGATGAACATGCCGCCGTCCTACACGCCGATCATGGAGCGACTGGCGTCGCTGCACGACCTGCTGCTGGTCATCATCACGCTGATCTCGCTGTTCGTGCTGGCCCTGCTGGTCTACGCGATGACGCGGTTCCACATCTCGCGTAACCCGACCCCGTCGACCACGACGCACAACACGGTGCTCGAGGTGGCCTGGACGGTGGTGCCGATCCTGATCCTGGTGGTCGTCGCCATCCCGTCGTTCCGCCTGCTGTACTACAGCGACAAGGCGGTCGACCCGGCCTTCACCATCAAGGTGACCGGCAACCAGTGGTACTGGACCTACAACTACCCCGACCAGGGCGACTTCACGGTCGAGAGCCGCATGCTGCCGGAGGCCGATCGCCTCAAGCAGAAGCCGAACATGCCGCGCCTGCTGGCGGTCGACGAGGAGATGGTGATCCCCAAGGGCACCACGGTGCGCATCATCGGCACCGCCGTCGGCAACTCGATGCACGGCTGGACCGTTCCCGGCTTCGGCATCAAGAAGACGGTGATCCCCGGCCGCCTCAACGAGGGCTGGATCAACGTCACGGACGAGGGCTACTACTTCGGCCAGTGCTCGCAGATCTGCGGCGACCTGCACAGCTTCATGCCGATCGCGGTCCGCGTCGTCTCGAAGGACGTTTTCGACAAGTGGGTGGAACAGAAGAAGAAGGCGGCAGGCCTGCTGCCCGCGACCGACTTCGCTGCCGTCACCACTCAAGCCAACCGCTAAGCGCATCGCTGCAGGAGTAACGGAAATGGCAACCGCGCACGGCGCCGCCCACGACCATCACGCCCACGACGATCATCATCCGACCGGCATCAAGCGCTGGCTGTTCAGCACCAACCACAAGGACATCGGCACGATGTACCTGGTGTTCTCGGTGTTCGCGGCCATCATCGGCGCGGCCTTCTCGGTCGCCATGCGCATGGAGCTGCTGCAGCCGGGCGTCCAGTTCTTCAACGGTCCGGACGGCACGCCGAACGGCCACCTGTGGAATACCGTCGTGACGGCGCACGGCCTGATCATGGTGTTCTTCGTCGTCATGCCGGCGCTGATCGGCGGGTTCGGCAACTGGTTCGTGCCGCTGATGATCGGCGCGCCGGACATGGCCTTCCCGCGCATGAACAACATCAGCTTCTGGCTGCTGGTCCCGGCCTTCATCCTGCTGCTGATGTCGGCCCTGATCGGCGGCGGCGTCGGCACCGGCTGGACGATTTACCCGCCGCTGACGATGAGCCAGGGCGCGGGCATGGACCTCGCGATCTTCTCGCTGCACATCGCGGGCGCCGGCTCGATCCTTGGCGCGATCAACTTCATCACCACCATCTTCAACATGCGCGCGCCGGGCATGACCCTGCACCGCATGCCGCTGTTCGCGTGGTCGATCCTGGTGACGGCGTTCCTGCTGCTGCTGGCCCTGCCGGTGCTGGCCGGCGCGATCACCATGCTGCTGACCGACCGCAACTTCGGCACCTCGTTCTTCAAGCCCGAGGGCGGCGGCGACCCGACGCTCTTCCTGCACCTCTTCTGGTTCTTCGGGCACCCCGAGGTGTACATCATGATCCTGCCGGCGTTCGGCATCATCAGCCACATCATCTCGACCTTCGCCCGCAAGCCGATCTTCGGTTACCTGGGCATGGCCTACGCGATGGTGGCGATCGGCGTCGTCGGCTTCGTGGTGTGGGCGCACCACATGTACACGGTCGGCATGGACGTCGACACGCGAGCCTACTTCGTCGCCGCGACGATGGTCATCGCGGTGCCGACCGGCGTGAAGATCTTCTCGTGGGTCGCCACCATGTGGGGCGGCGCGATCCGCCTCGAGGTGCCGATGCTGTGGGCGATCGGCTTCATCTTCCTGTTCACGGTCGGTGGCGTCACCGGTGTCGTGCTGGCCAATGCCGGCGTCGACTACGCGTTGCACAACACCTACTACGTGATCGCGCACTTCCACTACGTGCTGTCGCTGGGCGCCGTGTTCGGCATCTTCGGCGGCTACTACTACTGGATCGGCAAGATGAGCGGCCGGCAGTACCCGGAGTGGGCGGCCCAGATCCACTTCTGGACCACCTTCATCGGCGTCAACCTGACCTTCTTCCCGATGCACTTCTCGGGCCTCGCCGGCATGCCGCGCCACTACGTCGACTATCCCGACGCGATGGCGCACTGGAACTACATCTCGTCGATCGGCGCCTTCATCTCGTTCGGTTCGCTGATCTTCTGGCTGGTGTTCGTGGTGTTCGGCGGCCTGCTGGCCGGCCGCAAGGTCGGTGCGAACTACTGGGGCGAGGGCGCGACGACGCTGGAGTGGACCGTGGCCTCGCCGCCGCCGTTCCACACCTTCGAAGAGCTGCCGCACATCTCGCCGGCAGCCCACCACTGACGCCTGGGAGCGCGGGCGCCCCCACCCGGGGCGCCCCCGTCACAAGGGAGCCATGAGCGACACGGCCCAGACACTGCGCGGGAGCTTCGACGTAGCCTCGCCGGCCCGCGTGCGGGATTACCTCGACCTGCTGAAGCCGCGGGTGATGTCGCTGGTCGTGTTCTCCGGCCTGATCGGCCTCGTGATCGCGCCCGGCGCGATCCACCCGTTCACCGCCAGCGTCGCCGTGCTGGCGATCGCGCTCGGCTCGGGCGCCGCCGGCTGCATCAACATGTGGTACGAGCGCGACATCGACGCGCTGATGTCGCGGACCCGCCGCCGGCCGGTGCCGGCGGGCCGCGTCGCGCCGGACGACGCGCTGGGCTTCGGCGTGCTGCTGTCGATCTTCTCGGTCGCGCTGATGGCGCTGGCGACCAACCTGGTCGCCGCCGGGCTGCTGGCCGCGGCGATCCTGTTCTACGTCTTCGTCTACACGATCGGCCTGAAGCGCCGGACGCCGCACAACATCGTGATCGGCGGCGCCGCCGGCGCCTTCCCGCCGATGATCGGCTGGGCCGCCGTGACCGGCGACGTCTCGGCGATCAGCGTCGCGCTGTTCGGCCTGATCTTCCTGTGGACGCCGCCGCACTTCTGGGCGCTGGCGCTGTACCGCAGCGACGACTACCGCCGCGCCGGCGTGCCGATGCTGCCGGTGGTCGCCGGGGCGCGCGAGACCAAGCGCCAGATGCTGGTCTACACGCTGCTGCTGCTGCCGGTGTCGCTGGTGCCGACGCTGATGGGCGCGGTGGGCTGGCTGTACGGCACGATCGCGATCCTGGTCACGGTGCGCTTCATCGGCCATGCCGTCGCGGTGCTGCGTGCGCCCGACGACGAGGCCGGGCACGGCGCCGCCCGGCGCATGTTCCGCTTCTCGCTGCTGTACCTCGCGGTGATCTTCGCTGCCCTGCCGCTCGACCAGGTCGTGTCGCGCGTGGCGGCGACCTGGAACCTGGCCGGATGAGCGCCGCGATGGCCGACAACCGCCCGGGCGACACCGACATGCACCGCCGCCAGCGGGCCAAGAACTACGTCATGGCGATCGTGCTGCTGGCGATGGCCGCGATCTTCTTCGGCCTGACGATCGTCCGCATGGGGCCGCACTCGTGACCGCGGACCGCAACACGCGGGTCGCCCTGTCGCTGGTCGGCGTGGTCGGCGCGATGGTCGGGCTGGCCTATGCCTCGGCGCCGCTCTACGACCTGTTCTGCCGCGCCACCGGCTTCGGCGGCACGCCGCAGGTCGCTGCCGCCGGCGAGCGCCCGCTGCTCGACCGCACCGTCAAGGTGCGCTTCGATTCGAACGTCGACATCAACCTGCCGTGGCGCTTCCAGCCGCTCGAGCGCGAGGTCAAGGTCCGGTTGGGCGAGGAGAAGCTCGTCCACTACCGCGTGACCAACGTCTCGCAGCGGCCGATCGTCGGCACCTCGACCTACAACGTGACGCCCGAGACCTCGGGCCCGTGGTTCAACAAGCTCCAGTGCTTCTGCTTCACCGAGCAGTTGCTGATGCCCGGGCAGTCGGTCGACATGCCCGTGGTGTTCTTCGTCGATCCCGAGATGGACAAGGATCGGCGCTACGACAACGTCCGCACCATCACGCTCTCGTACACATTCTTCGAGGCGAAGACGGAGCGGGCGAAGACCTTGCTCGGCAGCGTGGCTGCCGGTGCGACCGGAAAGGGTGGATGAACATGGCCGACGGCACTCCCAAGCATCCCTATCACCTGGTCGATCCCAGCCCGTGGCCGGCGCTCGGTGCGCTCGGCGCGCTGGTGCTGGCGCTCGGCGCGGGTCTCGGCATGCATCCCGACATGTTCGGGACGGGCTTCGCCAACTTCATGAAGGCGGTCAACTGGTGGATCATCGCCCCCGGTCTCGCCCTCATCCTGGCGGTGATGTTCTGGTGGTGGAGCGACGTCATCGCCGAGTCGCGCAAGTACCACACCGCGGTGGTCCAGCTCGGCCTGCGCTACGGCATGATCCTGTTCATCGCCTCGGAAGTGCTGTTCTTCGCCGCTTTCTTCTGGGCCTTCTTCGACGCCGCCCTGTATCCCGGCGCGTGGAACCAGCCGGTCCGCACCGAGGCGACCGGCGGCATCTGGCCGCCGAAGGGCATCAGCATCATCGCGCCGTTCGACCTGCCCTTCATGAACACGCTGATCCTGCTGCTGTCGGGCACCACGGTGACCTGGGCGCACCACGCGATCCTCGAGGGCAACAAGCGCGATGCCGTCCGCGGCCTGCTGCTGACCGTCTGCCTCGGCCTGATCTTCACCTGCGTGCAGCTCTACGAGTACCTGCACGCGCCGTTCAGCTTCCGCGAGAACATCTACTCGTCGACCTTCTTCATGGCGACGGGCTTCCACGGCTTCCACGTGCTGGTCGGCACGATCTTCCTGATCGTCTGCCTGTTCCGCGCCATCGCCGGTCACTTCTCGCCGAAGCAGCACTTCGGCTTCGAGGCGGCGGCCTGGTACTGGCACTTCGTCGACGTGGTCTGGCTGTTCCTGTTCTTCTGCATCTACTGGTGGGGCGCCGGAAAGGCCCCGATCGCCCTCCACTGAGGACCGAACAAGCCTTGATCTTCGAACCGCCGGGTGCTCCCCGGCGGTTCCTGCTTTGGAGCCCGTGATGTCAGATTGGCCGAGGCAATCGCCCGTCGAGGTCGCCCTGCGCGGCGCCTGCCCGCGCTGCGGCCGTGGCCGCCTGTTCAAGGGCGTTCTGGACGTGGTCGACCACTGCGCCAACTGCGGCCTCGACCTGCGCGGCAACGACGCCGGCGACGGCCCGGCGGTGTTCGTGATCCTCGGCCTCGGCGCGATCATGATGATCCTGGTGTTCTGGGTCGAGTTCCGCTTCGAGCCGCCGTGGTGGCTGCACGTCCTGCTGTGGGGACCGATCACCGTCGGGCTGGCGATCTGGATGCTGCGCGTGCTCAAGGCGTGGCTGGTGGCGCAGCAGTACGCCCACCGCTCGACCGCGCTCGACGAGTAGGAGAGGGATCATGTTCCGCCTGAGGCCTGCCTTCTGGCCGACCGTCGTGTCGCTGCCGATCTTCGTCTTCGCGCTGGGACTGGGCGTGTGGCAGATGGAGCGGCGCGAGTGGAAGCGCGACATCCTGCACCGCATCGAGGTCAACCAGGCGGCGACGCCGATGCCGCTCGACGAGCTGCTGCGCGGCGACCCGCTGCGCTTCGAGTACGGCCGGGTCAAGGTGCGCGGCACCTTCCTGCACGACAAGGAGTTCTTCCTCGCGGCGCGCAGCCTCAAGAACAAGGTCGGCCTGCAGGCCGTCGTGCCGCTGCGCACCGAGGACGGCAGGATCGTGCTGTTCGACCGCGGCTGGATCCCGCAGGAGCAGAAGGACCCGGCGAAGCGCGCCCAGGGACAGGTCGCCGGGCCGGTCGACCTCGTCGGCATCGTGCGCCGCAACCAGGAGCGCCGCCAGTTCGCGCCGGAGAACGCGCCCGACAAGAACGTCTGGTTCCACGTCGACGTGCCGCTGATGCGCAGCCTCGCGGGCGGCAAGCCCGACCCGCGCCTCGACGCCTTCTTCCTCGAGGCCGACGCGACGCCGAACCCGGGCGGCGTGCCGATCGGCGGCCAGACCCGCCTCGACATCCCGAACGACCACCTGCAGTACGCCATCACCTGGTTCCTGATCGCGCTGGCGCTGGCCGGCGTCTACCTCGCCTTCCACTGGGAGAACGGCCGGCTGACGATCGCCGGGCGGACCAAGATGCCGGCCGCGGGGAGCGGGCGATGACGCCGGCCGAGGCCTATGCCGAGCTGGAACGCCGTTTCGCGCGGCTGAGCGACGTCGGCCGCGCCTGCGCCATCCTCAACTGGGACCGCTCGGCGATGATGCCGTCGGGCGCCGCCGCCGACCGCGCCGACCAGCTGGCGACGCTGGGCGTGATCGCCCACGGCATGATCGCCGCGCCCGACATGCCCGACCTGCTGGGCCGGGCCGAGCAGGGCGCGCGCGACCTCGATGCCTGGCGCGCCGCCAACCTGCGCGAGATGCGCCGCCAGTGGGTGCACGAGAGCGCGCTGCCGGCCGACCTGGTCGAGGCGCGGACCCGCGCCACCTCGGCCTGCGAGATGGTGTGGCGCGAGGCCCGGCGCGACGCCGACTTCAAGCGCCTGCTGCCGTCGCTCGGCGAGGTGCTGGCCGTGATGCGCCGGGTCGGCGAGGCCAAGGCGGCCGCGCTCGGCACCTCGCTGTACGACGCGTTGCTCGACGAGTTCGAGCCGGGCGGCCGCTCGGCCCGCATCGACGGGCTGTTCGCCGAACTGAAGGCCTTCCTGCCCGACCTGCTGGGCCGCGTGCTCGAGCGCCAGCGCGCCGCGCCGCCGCCGCTGCCGCTCGAGGGACCGTTCGCCGTCGAGGCGCAGCGCCGCCTGGGCGAGGAGCTGATTCGCCGCATCGGCTTCGACTTCAGCCATGGCCGGCTCGACGTCTCGGCCCATCCCTTCACCGGCGGCACGCCGGACGACGTGCGCATCACCACGCGCTACGATGAGTCCGACTTCGCGACCTCGCTGATGGGCGTGCTGCACGAGACCGGCCACGGCCTGTACGAGGCCGGATTGCCGCACGACTGGCGCCGCCAGCCGGTCGGCCTGGCCCGCGGCATGACCCTGCACGAGAGCCAGTCGCTGCTGATGGAGATGCAGGCCTGCCGCAGCGACGCCTTCGTCGCCTTCGCCGCGCCGCGCATGCGCGCCGCCTTCGGCAAGGACGGCCCGGCTTGGACCGCCGACAACATCCACCGCCTCTACACGCAGGTCGAGCCGGGCTTCATCCGGGTCGATGCCGACGAGGTGACCTACCCGATGCACGTCATGCTGCGCTACCGGCTGGAGCGCGCGATGCTGGCGGGCGACCTCGCGCTGGCCGACCTGCCGGGCGCCTGGAACGAGGGCCTGCGCGACCTGCTGGGCATCGTGCCGCCCGACGACGCCAAGGGTTGCCTGCAGGACATCCATTGGCCGGACGGCGGCTGGGGTTACTTCCCGACCTACACGCTGGGGGCGCTGGCCGCCGCCCAGCTGTTCGCGGCCGCCCGCCGGGCCCATCCCGGCCTGCTGGACGCGATCGGGCAGGGCGATTTCGCCCCCCTGCTGGGCTGGCTGCGGGCCAACGTCCACGGCAAGGGCTCGCTCGCCACCACCGACGAGATCCTCGCCGAGGCCACCGGCCAGCCGCTTGGCACGGCGGCCTTCCGGGCCCATCTGGAAAGCCGTTACCTGTCGGCGTAAGAGGAAGCCATGCTCGACCTGCGCCCGAACTGCGAATGCTGCGACAAGGACCTGCCCAACGGCGCGCCCGACGCGCTGATCTGCACCTTCGAGTGCACGTTCTGCGCGGACTGCGCGCGAACCCGGCTGGGCGGCCTGTGCCCCAACTGCGGCGGCGACCTCGTGAAGCGCCCGACCCGTCCGGCGCGGATGCTCGAGAAATACCCCGCCTCGACCAAGCGGGTCCGCAAGGACCATCCTGCCTGCCGCCAAGTGGCCTGATCGCCGGCGCGATCGCGGCCTGACACCGGAGTTTCTTCGTTGCGCTACATCAGCACCCGCCACGGCTCGCAGGGCAACCCCGCGCCGCTCGGCTTCGAGGACGTGATGCTCGCGGGCCTCGCCCGCGACGGCGGCCTCTACCTGCCGGCCGAGTGGCCGCAGTTCTCGACGGCCGAGATCGCCGCGATGAAGGGCAAGCCCTACGTCGAGGTCGCCTACCAGGTGATGCGCCCGTTCGTCGGCGCGACGTTCGACGAGGCGACCTTCCGCCGCCTGATCGGCGAGGCCTATGCCTCGTTCGAGACGCCGGAGGTCGCGCCGGTGCGCGCGCTGGGCGACAGCGGCCTGCACCTGCTCGAGCTGTTCCACGGACCGACGCTGGCCTTCAAGGACGTCGCGCTGCAGCTGCTCGGCCGCATGCTCGACCACACGCTGACGGCGCGCGGCCAGCACGCCACGATCGTCGGCGCGACCTCGGGCGACACCGGCTCGGCCGCCATCGAGGCGGTGCGCGACCGGCGCACCATCGACATCTTCATGCTGCATCCGCGCGGCCGCGTCAGCGAGGTCCAGCGCCGGCAGATGACGACGGTGCTGGCGCCCAACGTCCACAACATCGCCGTCGACGGCTCGTTCGACGACTGCCAGGACCTCGCCAAGGCGTGCTTCAACGACCTCGGCTTCCGCGACCGCCACGCGCTGACCGCCGTGAACTCGATCAACTTCGCGCGCGTGATGGCCCAGATCGTCTACTACTTCTGGGCCGCCCTGAAGCTCGGCGCGCCGGACCGCCCGGTGGCCTTCACCGTGCCGACCGGCAACTTCGGCAACGTCTATGCCGGCTACGCCGCGCAGCGCATGGGCCTGCCGATCTCGCACTTCGTGGTCGCCACCAACAGCAACGACATCCTCGCCCGCTTCTTCGACGGCGGCGACATGACGATGGCGGGAGTGGTGCCGACCTACAGCCCGAGCATGGACATCCAGATCTCGTCCAACTTCGAGCGCCTGCTGTTCGATCTCTACGGCCGCGACGGCAAGGCGCTGGCCGAGGCGATGGCCGCCTTCCGCGCCACCGGCACGCTCAAGGTCGGGGCCAACGTGCTGGGCGAGGTGAGGGCGCTGTTCGACGCCGGCCGGCTCGACGACGCCGGCACGCTGGCGGCGATCGCCGACTGCCGCCGCCGCTACGGCGAGACCCTCGATCCGCACAGCGCGATCGGCTATGCGGTGGCCCAGCAGCACCGCCGCGATCCGGGTATCCCGATGGTGGTGCTGGCGACCGCGCACCCGGCCAAGTTCCCCGACGCCGTGCAGAAGGCGACCGGCGAGCGCCCGGCGCTGCCGCCGCGGCTCGCCGACCTGCTTGACCGCACCGAGCGGGTCGACGGGCTGCGCAACGATGTCGAGGCGCTGAAGGGCCTGATCGACGAACGCATGGGCGCGCTGCGCCAGCCGCGCCCGGCGCGGCGGCCGGCATGAGCAACGTCCGGATCACCACGCTCGACAACGGGCTGCGCGTCGCGGTCGACGAGATGCCCGAGGTCGAATCGGCGACGCTCGGCATCTGGGTCGCCTGCGGCACGCGCCACGAATCGGCCGAGCTGAACGGCATGGCGCACATGCTCGAGCACATGGCCTTCAAGGGCACGCGCACCCGTTCGGCCCGCGCCATCGCCGAGGAGATCGAGAACGTCGGCGGCAGCCTCAACGCCTACACCGGCCGCGAGATCACCGCCTACCACGCCTCGGTGCTGAAGGAAGACGTCGGCCTGGGCGTCGAGATGGTTTCCGACATCCTGCGCAACTCGGTGTTCGATCCCGACGAGCTGCAGCGCGAGCGCGGCGTCATCCTGCAGGAGATCGGCCAGGCGCTCGACACGCCGGACGACCTGGTGTTCGACCAGTTCCAGGAGACCGCGCTGCCCGGCCAGCCGCTCGGCCGGCCGGTGCTGGGCACGGCGGCGAGCGTCGAGACGATCGGCCGCGACGACCTGTTCGCCTTCCTCGCCCGCCACTACACGGCCGGCAACATGGTGCTGGCGGCCGCCGGCCGGGTCGACAACGACCGCATCGTCGACCTCGCGCACAAGCATTTCGGCAGCGTGCCGGCGACGCCGGCCAACGCGCTGGCGCCCGAGCCGTTGGCCTACGTCGGCGGCGACGGCCGCGAACTGCGCGACCTTGAGCAGGCGCACCTCGTGCTGGGCTGCAAGGGCATCGGCTATCGCGATCCCGACTACTTCGCGTTGGCGGTCTACTCGACGCTGTTCGGCGGCGGCATGTCGTCCCGCCTGTTCCAGCGCATCCGCGAGGAGCGCGGGCTGGTCTACGGCATTCACTGCTTCAACACCGCCTACGCTGATGGCGGCCTGTTCGGCATCTACGCCGGCACCGGCGAGGACGATCTCGCCGAGCTGGTCCCCGCGGTGTGCGAGGAGTTCGCCGGGGTCGCCGACACGCTGAGCGAGGCGGAGCTGGTGCGGGCGCGCAACCAGATCAAGGCCGGCACGCTGATGGCGCTGGAGTCGAGCGGCGCGCGGGCCGAGCAGGCGGCGCGCCACCTGATCATCCACGGCCGCCCGATTCCCTATGCCGAGATCGTGTCGCGCATCGAGGCGGTCGACCAGGCGGCGGTGAGCCGCGTCGCCCGCCGCCTGCTCGACAGCAAGCTGACTCTGGCCGCGCTCGGCCCGATCGACGACCTCGAATCGCTCGACCGCATCGCCGCCCGGCTGGCGGCCTAGCCGACAAAAAAGGCCGCCCAACTGGGCGGCCTTTTCGCTGGAAGCTTTCGCGCCCTATTCCGCGGCCATCGCCAGCGGCTTGGCGGCGCCGCGCGGCGGCACGCCGATCGCGGCGCGTTCGCGCACGGCGGTGACCTCGGCGCTGCGGCGGATCAGGTTGTAGCGCAGCCCGGTGTAGAGATTGACCGGGAACGGCATCGGCGCGTTGAAGTCGATGATCAGCACGACGCGCGTCTCGTTGCTCTGGTTCTTCACCCAGTGCTCGCGCGTGTCGTCGAACACCAGCGGCACGCCTTCCTGCCAGAAGAAGTGGTGGCCGCCGATCTCGATCCACGCCTTCTCGGGCTCCTTCGGCACGATCAGCGGGTAGTGGAAGCGGACCACGCCGGCCGCCGACCCGCGGTGGGGCTCGATCTCGGCGCCGCCGGCCAGGATGCTGAACAGCGCGGTGTGCACGCCCGGGATCTTGTTGATCGCCGCCATCGTGTCGGGCACCGCCTGCGTGTTCTCGGTGACCTCGTGGCCCCAGATCTTCAGCAGGAAGGTGCGCCACGCGCGGCCGGGCACGAACAGGTCGCGCGGATGCACCTCGTGCAGCGCCGGGATCTCCTCGTGGTGGCTCAGCAGGTAGTTGAGGTCGGCCTTGATCTTGTCGTGGCTCTTCTTGAGCTCGTTCAGGACCGGGAACGACCGCAGCGCATCCTCGCCCGCCAGCGGCAGCTTCGGCATGTGCGACAGGATCCAATCCGACATCTTCAGATTGAACTTCTCCGCCGGCTCCTGCGGGATCCAGATGTTCTTGGTCAGGTAGAAGCGGCCTTTTTGGCCGACGTTGGCGTTGGCGTCTGTTTCCATGGGCTTGTGGCGGATGCCCTCCTGAGAGTTGCGGCAATTTCATGCCGGCGTCGCCCGGATTCAAGACCCGGCAGGGCGGAACGGCGCGGCTGACCGTCTCAAAGTCCTACTTCAAACCTAGGAAAACATGAAAGTTTTCCGAAGCTGGATTACTATACACCAAGATGTTCCGGTTTGCCGATGTCCCCCTGTCCCTCTCGGGCATGACCCGGATCGCCGGCAAGCGCGTTTTCCTGCGCGCCCCGACGATGGACGACTGGGCCGAATGGGCCGAGCTGCGGGCCCGCAGCCGGGCCTTCCTGACCCCCTGGGAGCCGACCTGGCCCGAGGACTCTCTGGGCCGCGACCACTACCGCCGCCGGCTGCGCCAGCAGATCAAGGAATGGCGCTCGGGCGAGGCCTACAGCCTGTTCCTGTTCACCAACGAGGGTCGCCGGCTGGCCGGCGGCATCAATCTCAGCAACGTCCGCCGCGGCGTCGCCCAGACCGCCTCGGTCGGCTACTGGATGGGCCAGCCCTATGCCGGCCAGGGACTGATGACCGACGGGCTGCGCGCCACGCTGCCCTTCGTGTTCGACGACCTGCGGCTCCACCGCCTCGAGGCGGCCTGCCTTCCGCACAACGAGCCGTCCAAGGGCGTGCTGACCAAGGTCGGCTTCCACGAGGAGGGGCTGGCGCGACAGTACCTTAGAATCAACGGGCAGTGGGCCGACCACCTGCTGTTCGCCCTGTTGCGCGCCGACTACGACACGATGCTGCGCAGCGGGCGCTGACCGGAGCCACCAGACATGCTTTGCCGCCGCGTCGTTCTCGGCCTGCTGGCCGCGCTGCCGGCGCTGCCGGCCTGGGCCTGGCCGGACCGCCCGATCCGCTTCGTCGTGAGCTTCGCGCCGGGCACCGCGACCGACAACCTGGCCCGTGTGCTCGCCGAGCCGATGGCGGCGACGCTCGGCCAACCGATCGTGATCGAGAACAAGCCGGGCGCGCAGGGCTCGATCGGCGCGACGCAGGTCGCCCGGGCGGCGCCCGACGGCTACAGCGTGCTGGTCGGCTCGGCGACCACGCAGGCCGCGGCGGCGTCGCTGCTCAAGTCCATTCCCTACGACCCGGTGCGCGATTTCGAACCGGTCACCGCGCTCGGCCACATCGCGCAGGTCCTCGTCGTGCGCGCCGATTCGCCGTACCGCGACGTCGCCGCGCTGGTCGCCGCCGCGCGGGCCAACCCGGGCAAGCTGAACTATGGCCAGGGGTCGAGCGGCAACCTCCTGCCGGCCGCGACCCTGGTGAAGCGGCTCGGCCTCGACGTGGCACGGGTCAACTACCGCAGCCCGCCGCAGGCGATGGCCGAGGTGCTGAGCGGCCAGGTGCAGTTCATGTTCATCGACGTGTCGGCGGCGCTCGGCCAGATCCGCAGCGGTGCGCTGCGCGCGCTGGCGGTCAGCTCGGCGGGCGAGAGCGCGCTGCTGCCCGGCGTGCCGCCGATTTCCCGGGTGCTGCCGGGCTTCGAGCTCCTGACCTGGTTCGCGATGTACCTGCCGGCCGGAACGCCGGCGGCCATCGTCGAGGCGCTGGGCGGCGCGGCGCGCAAGGCGCTGGCCGATCCCGCGGTGGCGCGCAAGCTTTCGGAGATGGGCTTCGAGACCTATACCGGGACGCCCGTCGAGCTCGCCGCCTTCACGCGCGGCGAGGTCGACAAGTGGAAGGGACTGGTCGCCGAGACCGGCATCGAACAGGAGTAGGCCATGCGCAATCTCACGCCGACCAGCATCACCGCGGCCTTCGCCGACTACGCCAAGGACGCGCCGTCCGAGCGCACCCGCAGCCTGCTGGTCAGCCTGGCCGGGCACCTGCACAGCTTCGTGCGCGACAACAAGGTGACGCCCGACGAGTGGATGGCGGCGATCGACGCGCTGACCCGGGCGATCAGGTTCACCGACGACAAGCGCAACGAGTACATCCTGTTCTCCGACCTGCTGGGCGTGTCGTCGCTGGTCGACATGATCAACGCCAGGCCGTCGGGCACGCCGTCATCGGTGCTCGGGCCGTTCCATATCGAGAACGCACCGGAGCTGAAGAACGGCGGCGACCTCTGGCAGGGCCAGGTCGGCGAGCCGCTGCTCGTGAAGGGCCAGGTCCGCGACCAGTCCGGCAAGCCGGCCAAGGGCACGGTGCTGGCGGTCTGGCAGAACCAGGGCAACGGCCTCTACTCGCAGCAGGACCCGTCGACCGGCCCGACCAACTACCACGCCCGGCTGACCGTCGCCGACGACGGCAGCTTCGCCTACACCACGGTGCGGCCGGTTTCCTACAAGGTGCCGGACGACGGCCCGGCCGGCGACATGCTGCGCGCGCTCGGCCGCAACGCCTGGCGGCCGGCGCACCTGCACATGATTGTCCACGCGCCCGGCCACCAGCCGTTGATCACCGAGTTCTTCCCCGAGGACGACACCTGGCTCGACCGCGACGCGGTGTTCGGCGTGCGCGCCCCGCTGGTGCTGCCGTTCGCGAAGGTCACCGACCGCGCCGCGCTGCCGGCGAACCTCGCGGCGCGCGACAAGCTGCCGATGCCGATGTGGAGCGCCACCCTCGACATCGTCCTGCCGGCCTGATGCCGCTGGTCGGCGTCCACGGCGTTTCGAAGGTCTTCGACAACGGCGTCCGGGCGCTGTCCGGGATCTCGCTCGACGTCGCGGCCGGCGAGTTCCTGAGCATCCTCGGGCCCTCGGGCTGCGGGAAGTCGACGCTGTTGCGGCTGGTCGCCGGGCTGGCCTCGCCCAGCGAGGGCACCATCGACCGGGAGTCGGGCGATATCGGCTTCGTTTTCCAGGAACCGACCCTGATGCCGTGGGCGAGCGCGCTGGCCAACGTCGCGCTGCCGCTCAAGCTGCGCGGCATGGCGCGCAGCGAGCGCGAGGCGCGGGCCACCGCCGCGCTCGACAGCGTCGGCCTCAAGGGCTTCGAGCGCGCCTTCCCGCGCGAACTGTCGGGCGGCATGAAGATGCGCGTGTCGCTGGCCCGCGCGCTGGTCGTCGAGCCGCGGCTGCTGCTGATGGACGAGCCGTTCGCGGCACTCGACGAGATCACGCGCCACCGCCTCAACCGTGACCTGCTCGGCCTGTGGCAGAGGAGCGGCGTCACCGTGATGTTCGTCACGCACTCGGTGTTCGAATCGGTGTTCCTGTCGCAGCGCATCGTCGTGATGGCGGCGCGGCCGGGCCGCGTGTCGGCCGACTTCCGGGTGACCGAGCCCTACCCGCGCGGCGAGGATTTCCGTACCTCGGCGACCTACGCCGAGTGGTGCCGGCAGGCCTCGCAGCGGCTCGAGCAGGCGATGGCGGCATGAACGCCAGGATCAATGCGCGCGTGGTCGCGCCGGCGGTGATGGGCGTGCTGATGCTGGCCCTGTGGGAGGGCGCGGTGCGCGCCTTCAAGGTGCCGCCCTACATCCTGCCGGGTCCGCTGCTGGTCGCCGAGACGCTGGTCGACGACTGGGGCACGCTGTTCCCGTCGTTGCTGGTGACGCTGCGCATCACGCTCGAGGCGCTGGCCGCGGCGGTGCTGGTCGGCGGCGTGCTGGCGATCCTGTTCTCGCTGTCGCGCTGGATCGAGCTCTCGCTGTTTCCCTACGCGATCATCCTGCAGGTCACGCCGATCGTGGCGATCGCGCCGCTGATCATCATCTGGGCCAACAACGTCGAGCTTTCGCTGCTGATCTGCGCCTGGCTGGTCGCCTTCTTCCCGATCCTGTCCAACACCATCCTCGGCCTGCGCTCGGTCGACGCCAACCTGCTCGACCTGTTCCGGCTGTACGGCGCCGGCCGGTGGCGCACCCTGGTCGACTTGCGCCTGCCGGCGGCCTTGCCGTACTTCCTGGGCGGCCTGCGCATCTCCGGCGGGCTGGCGCTGATCGGCGCGGTGGTGGCCGAGTTCGTGGCCGGCACCGGCGGCAGCGCCTCGGGCCTGGCGTGGCGCATCCTCGAAGCGGGCTACCAGCTCCAGATCCCGCGCATGTTCGCGGCACTCGCCCTGATCTCCCTGAGCGGCATCGCGATCTACCTCGTGCTCAACGCGCTCAGCCACCTGCTGCTGCGCCGCTGGCACGACAGCGCGCTGGCGGAGGCGGGCTAGACTTTCCTCCCCACGCCGCAGCGTGGGGAGGTGTCGCCGCGCAGCGGTGACGGAGGGGTCAAGCTTCATGAGGCATGACCCCTCCGTCCGCTTCGCGGACACCTCCCCGCGCTCACGCGCAGGGAGGAAGAAAAGACAGTCACCGCCCCGAGCGCCGCGCCGGCTTGCCGCGCGAGCCGGAGCCGGTGCGGACGCCGCGGAAGACGCGGCTGTTCTGCATGCGGCCGAGGTTGACGTTGGCGTTCGCGCCGGCGGCCTGGCCGGGCAGCTCGAGCTCGTTGGCCTCCAGCCGGCGGATCTCGTCGCGCACCCGGGCGGCTTCCTCGAACTCGAGGTTGGCGGCGGCGTCGCGCATGCGCTTCTCCAGCTCGGCGATGTGGCTGCGCAGGTTGTGGCCGACCAGGTGGACGTCGCCCGACACGCCGGTATCGACGGTGTAGTGGTCGCGCTCGGCCGTGGACTGCAGGATCTCGGCGATGTTCTTGCGCACCGAGGCCGGCGTGATGCCGTGCTCGGTGTTGTAGGCGACCTGCTTGGTGCGCCGGCGCTCGGTCTCGGCCATCGCGTACTTGATCGAGTCGGTGATCTTGTCGGCGTAGAGGATGACCCGGCCGTCGACGTTGCGCGCCGCGCGGCCGATCGTCTGGACCAGCGAGGTCGGCGAGCGCAGGAAGCCTTCCTTGTCGGCATCGAGGATGGCGACCAACGCGCACTCGGGGATGTCGAGGCCCTCGCGCAGCAGGTTGATGCCGACCAGCACGTCGAAGGCGCCCAGCCGCAGGTCGCGGATGATCTCGATGCGCTCCAGCGTGTCGATATCGGAGTGCAGGTAGCGGCAGCGGATGCCGGCCTCGTGCATGTACTCGACGAGGTCCTCGGCCATGCGCTTGGTCAGCACCGTGACTAGCACGCGCTGGGCCTTCTTGGCGCAGTCGCGGCACTCGGCGATCAGGTCGTCGACCTGCTTCTCGACCGGCCGGATCAGCACCGTCGGGTCGATCAGGCCGGTCGGCCGGATCACCTGCTCGACGAAGATGCCCTGGGTGCGTTCCATCTCCCACGGGCCGGGCGTCGCGCTGACATAGACCGACTGCGGGCGCAGCGCGTCCCATTCCTCGAACTTGAGCGGCCGGTTGTCGATCGCCGAGGGCAGGCGGAAGCCGAACTCGGCCAGCACGCTCTTGCGGTTGAAGTCGCCGCGGAACATGCCGCCGATCTGCGGCACCGTGACGTGGCTCTCGTCGACGATCAGCAGCGAGTTCTCCGGGAAGTACTCGAACAGGGTCGGCGGCGGTTCGCCCGGCTTGCGGCCGGTCAGGTAGCGGGAATAGTTCTCGATGCCGGCGCAGGCGCCGGTCGTCTCCAGCATCTCGATGTCGAACAGCGTGCGCTGCTCCAGCCGCTGCGCCTCGAGCAGCCGGCCGGCGCGGTTGAACTCGTCGAGCCGCTGCTTGAGGTCGGTCTTTATCTGCTGGATGGCGCCCTGCATGGTCGGGCGCGGCGTCACGTAGTGGCTGTTGGCGTAGACCACGATGTCCGACAGCGTCGCCGTCTTCTCGCCGGTCAGCGGGTCGAACTCGACGATCGAGTCGATCTCGTCGCCGAACAGCTCGATGCGCCACGCCTTGTCCTCGTAGTGGGCGGGGAACAGGTCGACGGTGTCGCCGCGCACCCGGAAGGTGCCGCGCTGGAAGGCGTTGTCGTTGCGCTTGTACTGCTGCTCGACGAAGCGGCGGAGCAGGGTGGAGCGGTCGACCTTCTCGCCCTTGGCGAGGCGGAAGGTCATGGCCCGGTAGTTCTCGAGCGGGCCGATGCCGTAGATGCACGACACCGAGGCGACGATCACCACGTCGTCGCGCTCCATCAGGGCGCGGGTCGCCGAGTGGCGCATCCGGTCGATCTGCTCGTTGATCGACGAATCCTTCTCGATGAAGGTGTCGGTGCGCGGCACGTAGGCTTCCGGCTGGTAGTAGTCGTAGTACGACACGAAGTACTCGACCGCGTTGTCCGGGAAGAAGCCCTTCATCTCGCCGTACAGCTGGGCCGCCAGCGTCTTGTTGGGCGCCAGCACCAGTGCCGGGCGGCCCTGCGAGGCGATCACGTTGGCCATCGTGAAGGTCTTGCCCGAGCCGGTGACGCCCAGCAGCACCTGGTCGCGCTCGCCGCCCTCGACGCCCTCGATCAGCTGGCGGATCGCCGCCGGCTGGTCACCCGCCGGCTGGTAGTCGGACACCAGCTTGAACGGCTTGCCGCCGAGGTTGGCGGGCCGGCGCTGGATGTGCGGCATCAGCAGGGGCACGGTCGAGACCGCGAGATTCTTTGAGGCCATGGCCTCCATTATATGATGCCCGGTCGCAGGCCCGGCAATGCTAGAGGATCACCATGCTGCCATGTCCTGACACCCGGTCCTGCTAGGGCCGGATGCCCGATTTCCTCTCGACTCCCTTCGTGGTCGCCGCCGTCGTCGCGGTCGTGGCCGGCATGGTGCGCGGCTTCGCCGGCTTCGGCGCGGCGATGGTCATGACGCCCGTCTTCTCGGCCCTGCACGGGCCGGCGGTCGGCGTGGCGATCTGCCTGCTGCTCGAGATCGCGGTCGCCCTGCCGCTGCTGCCCGGCGTCGTGCGGCTGGTCGACTGGCGCCGCATCGGCCTCCTGCTGGTCGGCGCGGTGGCGGGCGTGCCGCTCGGCAACCTCGTGCTGACGGCCAGCGAGCCGCGGCCGATGCGCTGGGCGATCTCGGCGATCGTCCTGCTGGCGGTCGCGCTGCTGGCCAGCGGCTGGCGCTTTCGCGGCCGGCCGCGCCCCGGCACCACGCTGGCGGCGGGGGCGAGCAGCGGCTTCCTCAACGGGCTGGCCGGCATGGCCGGGCCGCCGATCGCCTTCTACTACCTCGCCGGCGAGGACAGCGCGGCCGGCGTCCGCGCCAACCTCACGACCTACTTCGTGTTCGTCGACCTGCTGGCCCTGTCGGCCTTCGTGGCCCGCGACCTCGTGGCCTGGGACACCGCGGTGCGCGCCGCCTTCCTGTCGCCCGCGGTGATGCTGGGCGGCGTGCTGGGCGGGCTGCTGTTCCCGCTGGCCAGCGAGGGCTTCTACCGCCGCCTCGCGCTCGCCCTGCTGGTCGGCGTGGCGGTCGGGTCGCTGATCCTGTAGCGGGGGAACGACGTAGCAAGACCATGAAGATCTGGGACCGCATCGTCGAGGCGATCACGCGACTGGCCAACGGCGAGTCGCTGGGGGCGCTCCTCGGCTTCACGGCGCCGCCGGTGCAGGACGGTGGCCATCCCGGCCTGCGCCAGATGGCCTTCACGATCGGCGTCATCGCCCTGGGCGCCAAGATGGCCGGGGCCGACGGCGAGGTCACCGAGCCCGAGGTCGAGGCCTTCCGTTCCTTCTTCCAGGTGCCGCCGGGCGAGGAGAAGAACGTCGAGCGCTTCTTCAACCTCGCCAAGCGCGACGTCGCCGGCTTCGAGAGCTATGCCCGCCAGCTCGCCGCGCTGTTCCCCGACGCGCCGGAGATCCTCGAGAACGTGCTGGAGGGGCTGTTCGACATCGCCCGCGCCGACGGCGCGATCGACGCCGCCGAAGCCGCCTACCTGGCCGAGGTGGCGCGGCTGTTCGGGCTGTCCAGCGCCCGCTTCGAGCGCGCCCGCGCCGCCGCGACCGGCGTCATCGAGTGCGAGCCCTGCATCATCCTCGGCATCGACCCGCTGGCGACCGACGAGCAGCTGCGCGAGGCGTGGCTGCGCCAGGTCAAGGCGAACCACCCCGACCGGCTGATCGCCGAGGGCCTGCCGGAAGAGGCGATCGCGGTCGCCACCCGCAAGCTCGCGCTGATCAACGACGCCTACGACCGGCTGCGCCGCGAGCGCGGGCTGGTCCCCGCGTGATCGAGGTCCCGTCGCCCAACCACGGCGACCGCACCGCCGCGGTCGACGTGCTGGTGCTGCACTACACCGAGCTGCCGCTCGCCGAGTCGCTGGCCATCCTGACCGACGGCGCGCGCCCGCAGCGGGTCAGCGCCCACTACGTGTTGGCCGAGGACGGCACGCCCTACCGGCTGGTGCCCGAGGATCGCGTCGCCTGGCACGCCGGCCGCTCGGGCTGGCGCGGCCGCGAGGCGCTGAACGGCACCTCGATCGGCATCGAGATCGTCAACCTGCACGGCGACCGCCACGACTACCCGGCGCGCCAGGTCGAGGCGCTGGTCGCGCTGTGCCACGGCATCGTCGCGCGCCATCCGCTGATCGTGCCGCGCAACGTGGTCGGCCATTCCGACGTCGCGCCGAAGCGCAAGATCGACCCCGGCCTGCGCTTTCCGTGGGCGACGCTGGCCGCCGCCGGGATCGGCCTGTGGCCGCGGCCGGGAGCGGGGGAGCGGACGCTCGCCGGCGACCTGCCGGCCGCCCTGCAGCTGTTCGGCTACCCGGCGCCGACCGCCGAGGCGACCGCTTCCGACATCGTCGCGGCCTTCCAGCGCCGCTTCCGCCCGGCGCGGGCCGACGGCATCGAGGATGGCGAGACGCGCGGGCTGGCGGCCGACCTGCTTGACCAGGTGGGGCACCGGCCCTAGTCAGGGGCCGGGTCAGACGGCTGGATGGCTGCAGGTCGCGGGCAACCGCGGCTTGAGGAAAGTCCGGGCTCCACGGAGACACGGTGCCGGCTAACGGCCGGCGGGGGCGACCCCAGGGACAGTGCCACAGAAAACAAACCGCCAGCCCGGTTCGCCGGGCGGTAAGGGTGAAACGGTGGGGTAAGAGCCCACCGCGCGACCGGCAACGGGAGCGGCACGGTAAACCCCACCGGGAGCAAGACCAAATAGGGGCGGCACGCCGGGCAACCGGCAGCGGTGTTTCCGCGTCGCCGCCCGGGTCGGTCGCGCGAGGCGTTCGGTAACGGGCGTCCCAGAGGAATGGCCATCCATCGCCATTGGCTTGCCACATGGCGAGGACAGAACCCGGCTTACAGGCCGTCTGACCCGACGTCCTCCTTCAAACCACTCGCACACAACGCTTTGGGGGTACCACCCGCCATGGCACAATAGATTTGGTAGCTAAGCGCTTCAGATTCCTTGTGGATTCTCTTTTGTAACTATTGCTTCCCTGAAAATCCCATGGTATCCCATGTTCTCCCGTAGGACAGGTCAGGGCGTGGGGCACTGATCGCGGGGAGTGCAGGGGGGGACTGGGCCGGTGGCCTTTCGGTCCGAAATCCTGATCAAGCTCGACAAGAAGGGACGGGTCCTGCTGCCCGCCGCCTTTCGCGACGAGCTGCCTGCCGACGACCGCGGGGCCTTCGTGCTGTATCACTCACCGAACCTGGACGGCGTCGTGAACGGGAATTCCCGCGCCGGGTTCGATTCCATGCTCGAGCGGCTGCGTGCCGAGGCGCTGGGCCCCAAGGGCGCGCTCAAGGTCGCGCTCGACGACGAGGCGTTCGATCCCGCCGGCTACCTGTCGTCCTCGGCCCGCACCATCGCCATGGAGCCGGACGGCCGCTTCACCCTGCCGGCCGAGTTCGCGACCACGCTGGAGGCCGGCGACGGCGTCATGCTGGTCGGCAAGGGCGACAAGTTCCAGCTGTGGAACCCGGCCCGCTGGCAGGCCCGCCGCGAGGCCGACCGGGCCCGCATGGCCGCCTTCGTGCGCGGCCTCGACGGGGGCGCCTCGTGATCGCCCGCGCCGCTTCCCACGATCGCCACGTGCCGGTGCTGCTGGCCGAAGTGGTCGACGCGCTGCAGCCGCGCGACGGCGGCCGCTACGTCGACGGCACGTTCGGCGCCGGCGGCTACACCACCGCGATCCTCGACCGCGCCGACTGCCAGGTCTTCGCGATCGATCGCGATCCCGACGCCATCGCCGCCGGCCGGCCGCTGGAGGAGCGCTACGCGCCGCGCCTGCGCCTGCTCGAGGGCCGGTTCGGCGACATGGCCGAGCTGCTGTCGGCCGAGGGCGTCGAGGACGTCGACGGCGTCGCGCTCGACCTCGGCGTGTCGTCGATGCAGTTCGACCAGGCCGGCCGTGGCTTCTCGTTCCGCGCTTCCGGGCCGCTCGACATGCGCATGGAGAAGGCCGGCCCGTCGGCCGCCGATCTCGTGAACGAGCGCGACGAGGCCGAGATCGCCGACATCGTGTGGCGCTACGGCGAGGAGCGGCGCAGCCGCCGCGTCGCGCGCGCCATCGTCGAGGCGCGCCGCGCCCGGCGCATCGAGACCACCGGCGAGCTGGCCGAGATCGTGCGTCGCGCGGTCGGCCCGCAGGGCCGCGACGAGAGCGATCCCGCGACCCGCACCTTCCAGGCGCTGCGCATCGCGGTGAACGACGAGCTCGGCGAGCTCGAGCGCGGCCTCGCCGCGGCCGAGCAGGTGCTGGCGCCGGGCGGCCGCCTGGCCGTCGTGTCGTTCCACTCGCTCGAGGACCGGGCGGTGAAGGAATTCGTGCGCGCCCGCTCGGGCCGCACGCCGGCGCCGTCGCGCCATGCCCCGCCGCGCGCCGAGGCGCCGGTCGCCGCCCTGCGCGACATCACGCGCAAGCCGGTCGCGCCGTCGGCCGCCGAGGTCGCCGCCAACCCGCGCGCCCGCTCGGCGCGGCTGCGGGTCGCCGAGAAGATCGGGGGCCGCGCATGATCCATCGCGGTCTCGTGTTCTGGTCGATCACCGCCATCGCCACGGCGATCGGGCTCTTCACCGTGAAATACCGGGTGCAGGACCTCGAGGAGAAGATCGACCGCACCAACCAGAAGATCGTCGAGAGCCAGCAGGCCACGCACATCCTGCGGGTCGAATGGGCGCATCTCAACGAGTCCGAGCGCATCGAGCGCCTGGCCCTCAAGCATCTCAAGCTCGAGTCGACCTCGATCAAGCAGGTCGTGCGGCTCGATTCCCTTCAACCTCCTTCACAGCCCCCGCGACGCGATCCACCACTCCCTTCCCCCCCACGAACGGGCAACGACGTCCCCTCGTCGATTTTGCCCGGTGGTGGACGCGTCGCAGCGGAGGCCGGCAGCCCCTCGCCGGCCTCCGCACCCCCTCCAGGGCGTACGACCGGACCCTCGACGCCCCCTCGACCGGCCAAACTCCAAGAGCCGGCAACAGCGGGTCCGGTTGGCGACGGCCAGAGCGCCGCTGTCTCCATCGACGAGCTTCTCTCGCGTAACGAAGGGAACCGTCGATGAAGCTGTGGCGCAAGCGAGCCTCGCCCGACCCGGCCGCCGCGACAAACGCGGCGGCCGGCGCGCGTAAGGGATCGGCGCAGGAGCGGCTCAAGGGCGACGCCCAGGAGACCGCCCGGCAGCGCCTGGTCATCGCCTCGGCACTCTTCGCCGTGGTGTTCATCTCGGTCGGCATGCGCATGGCCTACGTGTCGCTGCTGCGCGACAGCGCCGAGCCGACGCAGCGCGTCGCCGCGCGCGGCGGCGCGATCCAGTCCGAGCGCGCCGACATCGTCGATCGCAACGGCGCCGTGCTGGCGACCTCGATCCCGGTGATGTCGGCCTTCGTCAACCCGCGCCTGTTGCTCGACTCGAACGAGGCGGCGCGCAAGATCGCGACGGCGCTGCCCGACCTCAACTACGAGGACATCAAGTCCAAGCTGGAAGAGGACAAGACCTTCACCTGGATCAAGCGCGGCCTCAGCCCGCGCGAGCACGACCGCGTCAACCGCCTCGGCATCCCCGGCCTCGAGTTCCAGGCCGAGGAGCGCCGGCTCTACCCGCAGGGCACGGCGGCGGCGCACATCCTCGGCTATTCCAGCGTCGACAATGCCGGCCTCGCCGGCGTCGAGCGCTACTTCGACCAGCAGCTGCACAGCGGCGAGACGCTGCAGCTCGCCATCGACCTGCGCCTGCAGCGCCTGGTCGAGCGCGAGATCGCCAACGCGGTGCAGAAGTTCTCGGCGATCGGCGCCACCGCGATCGTGATGGACGCGACCAACGGCGAGATCCTCGCCATGGCCTCGCTGCCGACCTACGACCCCAACAGCGCCAAGACGATCACCAACGACGCGCTGTTCAACCGCGCCACGCTGGGCGTCTACGAGCAGGGCTCGACCTTCAAGATCTTCAACACCGCGATGGCGCTCGACACCGGCAAGGTGACGATGACCTCGGTGTTCGACGCGACCTCGCCGATCAAGATCGACCGCTTCACGATCAACGACGACCACGCCCAGCGCCGGCCGCTGTCGGTGCCGGAACTGTTCAAGTACTCGTCGAACATCGCCTCGGCCAAGATGGCGGTCGAGATGGGCAGCGACACCCAGCGCGCCTTCTTCGACAAGATCGGCTTCCTGCGGCCGCTCAGCACGCAGATCACCGAGCTGGCGTCGCCGCTCTACCCGCGCCACTGGATGAAGATCAACACCATGACCATCGCGTTCGGTCACGGCATCTCGGTGACGCCGCTGCACCTCGCGACCGGCACCGCGGCGATGATCAACGGCGGCATCCTCTACCCGCCGAGCCTGGTCAAGCGCAGCGCGACCAGCGATCCCGGCCGCCGCGTCATCCAGCAGAAGACCTCGGTGATGATGCGCCAGCTGCTGCGCCTCAACGCCGTCGAGGGCACCGGCAAGAACGCCGACCTGCCGGGCTACGAGGTCGGCGGCAAGACCGGCACGGCGGAGAAGCCGTCGCGCGGCGGCTATCGCCAGAAGGCGCTGATCAGCTCGTTCGTCGGCGGCTTCCCGATGAACGACCCGAAGTTCGTGATCCTGGTCTCGATCGACGAGCCCAAGGGCACCAAGGAAACCCACGGCTACGCCACCGCCGGCTGGGTCGCCGCGCCGTCCTTCAAGGTGATCGCCGAGGGCATCGTGTCGCTCTACGGCATCCTGCCGGGCGACATGAAGCAGGGCCTGCCGCCGATCGAGATCGCCTCGACCCCGGTGCCCGCGCCGATGCCGCCGCCGCAGCTGGTGTCGCCCAGCGCCCGCCACCGCGGCAACCACGAGCCGCGCAAGGCGCTGCCCGTGCGGCCCGCCCCGAACCAGTCTGCGTCGGCGCCCCCGCTCGGCGCGCGTCGCCTTGCGTCTGAGTGAGCTCATGCGGACCACGGCGTCCCCCTCCGGCCCCGCGGGCGATCTTCGCTCCGCTCCAGGCGGAAGCGGGGAACGCGATCCCGTTCTGGCGGGATTGAGCCTCGACTCGCGCCAGGTCCGTCCCGGCTTCCTGTTCGCGGCGCTGGCCGGCAACCGGCAGGACGGCGCCGCCTTCGTCGCCGACGCGGTGCGCCGCGGCGCGGTCGCCGTGCTGGCCGGCCGCGATGCCGCGCTGCCGCCGCTCGATCCCTCGATCGTCGTGCTGCGCGACGACAACCCGCGCCGCCGCATCGCCCTGATGGCCGCCGCCTTCGCAGGCCTGCAGCCGGCGACCATCGCGGCGGTGACCGGCACCAACGGCAAGTCGTCGACCGTCCACTTCCTGCGCCACGTCTGGAGCACGCTGGGCTACGGCGCGGCGAGCGTCGGCACGCTGGGCATCTTCTCGCCCGGCCTGGCGCGCGAGGCCGGACTGACCACGCCCGACCCGGTGCGCCTGCACGAGGACCTCGCAACGCTGGCGCGCGAGGGCGTGACCCATCTCGCCATCGAGGCGTCGAGCCACGGCCTCGACCAGCACCGGCTCGACGGGCTGCGCCTGTCGGCCGCCGGCTTCACCAACCTGACGCACGAGCACCTCGACTACCACCCGACGATGGACGCCTACTTCGCGGCCAAGGCGCGCCTGTTCGACGCGCTGTTGCCGGCGAGCGGGACGGCCGTGATCAACGGCGACAGCGACCGCGCCGCGGCGCTGGCGACGATCTGCGCGGCGCGCGGCATCCGCTGCTGGACCTACGGCACGCGCGGCCGCGAGGTCCGGCTGGTGTCGGACACGCCGACCGCCGGCGGCCAGCACCTCGCGATCGAGCTGCTGGGCAGCCGCCACGAGGTCGAGCTGCCTCTGGTCGGCGGCTTCCAGGCCGCCAACGCCCTGGCCGCGCTCGGCCTCGCCGTGGCGACCGGCAGCGACCCGGCGCGCGCCGTCGCGGCGCTGGCGAGCGTCAGCGGAGCGCCCGGCCGGCTGCAGCTGGTGGCGCGCCATCGCACCGGCGCCAGCGTCTACGTCGACTACGCCCACAAGCCCGAGGCGCTGGAGACCGTGCTGGCGACGCTGCGGCCGTTCGCGCGCGGCAAGCTGGTCGTGGTGTTCGGCTGTGGTGGCGACCGCGACCGCGGCAAGCGGCCGGTGATGGGCGAGATCGCGACGCGTCTCGCCGACCTCACCCTGGTCACCGACGACAACCCGCGCAGCGAGGTGCCGGCGGCGATCCGCGCCGAGATCGTGCGCGGCATCCCGGCCGACCGGCGCAACTGGATCGAGATCGCCGACGGCCGCCACGCCGCCATCGAGCAGGGCATGGCGGCGCTTGCCGGTCCGGACGACCTGCTGCTGATCGCCGGCAAGGGCCACGAGACCGGCCAGACGATCGCCGGCGTGACCCACCCGTTCGACGACGCCGCAGTGGCGCGCGAGTACGCGGAGGCGGTGTCGTGAGCGCGCTGTGGACCGCGACCGAGATCTCGACCGCGCTGGCCGCCCGCGTGCCCGATGGCCTCGCCGCGACCGGCGTCACCTTCGACAGCCGCGCCGTCGGGCCGGGCGACCTGTTCTTCGCGCTGTCGGGCGAGAGCACCGACGGCCATCGCTTCGTCGCCGACGCGCTGGCCCGCGGCGCCGCCGCAGCGGTGGTCTCGCGCGACGTCGAGGCCGCCGGCGGCACGCTGATCCGCGTGCCCGACACGCTGAAGGCGCTGGTCGATCTCGGCCAGGCGGCGCGCCGGCGCAGCCCCGCGCGCATCGCCTCGGTGACCGGCTCGGTCGGCAAGACCAGCACCAAGGACGCGCTGCGCGCCATGCTGTCGGCGCAGGCGGCGACCTCGGCCAGCACCGCCTCGTTCAACAACCATGTCGGCGTGCCGATCAGCCTCGCCCGGCTGCCGCGCGAGGCGCGCTACGGCGTGTTCGAGATCGGCATGAACCATCCCGGCGAGATCGAGCCGCTGGCCCGCCAGGTCGCGGCCCATGTCGGCATCGTGACCAACGTCGGGCCGGTCCATATCGGCCACATGGGCTCGGAGGAGGCGATCGCCGACGAGAAGGCCTGCCTGTTCGCCGGCATGGCCGACGGCGCGGTCGCGGTGCTGCCGCGCGACAACCGGCATTTCGAGCGCCTCGCGGCGCATGCGACGCGCTTCGGCGTGACCCGCCACGTGACCTTCGGGCAGGCCGACGCGGCCGACGCGCGGCTTGTCTCTCGCACCCTGCACGATACCGGCAGCGACGTTGTCGCGTTGATCAATGGCCGCCGGATCGAGTATCGGCTGGGCGCCGCGGGCGAGCACTGGGTGTTGAACAGCATCGGCGCGCTGGCGGTGGTCGAGGCGCTGGGCGCCGACGTGACGGCGGCGGCGGCGGCGCTGGCCGGCGTGTCGGCCTCGCCAGGCCGCGGCGCGCGGCGGCGGCTGGCGTTCGGCGCGGGCACGGTCGAGCTGCTCGACGAGAGCTACAACGCCAACCCCGTGTCGGTGCGGGCCATGCTGGCCGTGCTGGCGCGCACCGCGCCGGCGCCGGGCGGGCGGCGCCTGCTGGCGCTGGGCGACATGCGCGAGCTGGGCGACGGCGCGGACGACTACCACGCCGGCCTCGCCGACGCGGTGGCGGCCAGCGGCGCCGACCGGGTGTTCCTGTGCGGGCCGCACATGCAGGCGCTGTGGGCGAAGCTCGCCCCGGCGCAGCGCGGCGTGCACCGCGCGGACTCGGCGGCGCTGGCGCCCGAGGTCGCGGCGGCGCTGCGGGCCGGGGACGTCGTGGCGGTGAAGGGTTCGCTGGGATCAAGAATGAAGATCGTCGTGGACGCCATCGTGGCGGCCAGCGGCGGCGGGGCGGGACGCTAGGATGTTCTACAATTTCCTCTACCCGATGGCGGACCTGTTCGGTCCCCTCAACCTGTTCCGCTACCTGACCTTCCGCTCGATCGCCGCCTTCCTGACGGCGCTCGTGCTGAGCTTCCTGATCGGCGGCGGGCTGATCCGCTGGCTGCGCAGCAAGCAGGGCAAGGGCCAGCCGATCCGCGACGACGGCCCGCAGAGCCACCTGTCGAAGAAGGGCACGCCGACCATGGGCGGCCTGCTGATCCTGATCACCACGACGGTGGCGACGCTGCTGTGGGCCGACCTCACCAACCGCTATGTCTGGATCGTGCTCGGCATCACGCTGGCGTTCGGCGCGGTCGGCTTCTGGGACGACTTCCTCAAGGTCACCAAGAAGAATCCCAAGGGCGTGCCGGGCAAGATCAAGCTGGTGCTGTCGATCCTGTGCGCCGCCGTCGCCACCTGGTTCATCGCCGTCGCCTCGCCGGCGCCGCTGCGCTTCACCCTGGCGGTGCCGTTCCTCAAGGACGCGCTGGTCCCGCTCGGCGTGGTCGGTTTCCTGGCGTTCGGCACGCTGGTGATGGTCGGCGCCTCGAACGCGGTGAACCTGACCGACGGGCTGGACGGGCTGGCGATCGGCCCGGTGATCATGGCCTCGGCGGTGTTCGGCTTCATCGCCTACGTCGTCGGCAACTCGATCCTGACCAACTACCTCTACCTCCACCACGTGCCGCGTGCCGGCGAGCTGGCGGTCTTCATGGCGGCGCTGATCGGCGCCGGGCTGGGCTTCCTGTGGTTCAACGCGCCGCCCGCCATGGTGTTCATGGGCGACACCGGCTCGCTGGCGATCGGCGGCGCGCTGGGCGCGGTGGCGGTCGTCACCAAGCACGAGATCGTGCTGGCGATCGTCGGCGGCCTGTTCGTGCTGGAGACGGTGTCGGTGATCGTGCAGGTGCTGTCCTACAAGTGGACCGGCCGCCGGGTCTTCCGCATGGCGCCGCTGCACCACCACTTCGAGCAGAAGGGCTGGGCCGAGCCGACCATCGTGTTCCGCTTCTGGATCATCGCCGCCATCCTCGCGATGGCCGGCCTCGCGACGCTGAAGCTGCGGTGAGCGCATGATCGATCTCGCCGTCCTGAAGGGTTCGTCGTTCGTCGTGCTGGGGCTCGCGCGCTCCGGCCTGGCGACCGTGCGCGCCCTCGTGGCGGCCGGGATCGACTGCGTCGCCTGGGACGACAACGCCGCCTCGCGCGAGGCGGCGCAGCAGGCCGGTGCCCGGGTCGCCGACCCGGCGACCGTCGACTGGTCCGGCGTCACCGCGCTGGTGATCAGCCCGGGCATCCCGAGCACCTTCCCGAAGCCGCACCCGGTCGCCGCCGCGGCGCGCGCCGCCGGCAAGCCGATCATCAGCGACGTCGAGCTGCTGGCCCGGGCCCAGCCCGAGGCGCGCTTCGTGGCGATCACCGGCACCAACGGCAAGTCGACCACCACGGCGCTGATCGGCCACGTCCTCGAGCAGGCCGGCGTGCGCTGCGAGGTCGGCGGCAACATCGGCCGCGGCGTGCTCGACCTCGCGCCGCTCGGGCCGGGCGGCCTCTACGTGCTGGAACTGTCGTCCTACCAGCTCGAGCTGCTGCAGACCTTCCGCGCCCACGTCGCGATCTGGCTGAACATCACGCCCGACCATATCGACCGCCACGGCGACCTCGCGGGCTACGTCGCGGCCAAGGAGAACATCTTCGCCCGCCAGCGCGCCGGCGACTGCGCCATCGTCGGCATCGACGACGCGCCGTCGCGCGCCGCGTTCGACAAGGTCGCGGCGCGTCCCGGCATCGTGGCGATCCCGCTGCAGCGCGAGACGCCGGTCGCCGGCGGCGTGTCGTACCGCGCCGGCCAGCTGGTCGATGCCGACGGCTACACCGTCGACTTCTCCGACGTGCCGACCCTGCCGGGCGACCACAACGCCCAGAACGCCGCCTGCGCCTGGGCGGCCTGCCGCTGGCTCGACGTGCCGCGCGAGCGCATCGTCGCCGGGCTGAAGTCCTATCCCGGCCTGCCGCACCGCCAGGAGCGGGTCGCCGCGGTCGGCCGCGTCGTCTACGTCAACGACAGCAAGGCGACCAATGCCGACGCCACGGCGCGCGCGCTGTCGTCGTACCGCGGCATCTACTGGATCCTCGGCGGCCAGGCGAAGGAGGGCGGCGTGGCGCCGCTCGCGCCGTGGTTCGACCGCATCCGCCACGCCTTCCTGATCGGCGAGGCGACCGAGCTGTTCGCCGGCCAGCTCGAGGGCCGGCTGCCCTACAGCCGCTGCGGCGACCTGCAGAAGGCACTCGACGCGGCACACGCGATGGCCCAGCGCCAGGAAGCGGGCGAGGCGGTGGTCCTGCTGTCGCCGGCCTGCGCCTCGTGGGACCAGTGGAAGAGCTACGAGCATCGCGGTGATGCGTTCCGCGCCATGGCGCGGGCGCTGCCGGGTGCCCAGGTGTTGGGGAGGGCTGCGTGATCCAGGTTCCGCGCGACGACCGAAGCGTGATCGGCCAGTGGTGGTGGACCGTCGACCGTTGGTCGCTCGGCGCGATCCTCGCCATCATGGCGTTCGGCGTGATGCTGACGCTGGCCGCCTCGCCGCCGGCCGCCGAGCGCATCGGCGCCGACTCCTTCCTGTTCGCCAAGCGCCAGTTTCTCTTCCTGCCGCTCGCGCTCACCGTGATGCTCGGCATCTCGCTGGCCTCGCCGCGTCACATCCGACGCCTCGCGCTGATCGTGTTCGGCGGCAGCGTGCTGCTGCTGGCCGCGACCTTCGTGATCGGCATCGAGATCAAGGGCGCGCGGCGCTGGATCTCGGTGCCCGGCCTGTCGAGCGTCCAGCCCTCCGAGTTCGTGAAGCCCAGCCTCGCCGTGATCTCGGCCTGGCTGCTGGCCCAGAGCCGCGCCGAGCGGCGGGCGCCCGGCTACATGCTGTCGACCCTGCTGGTCGGCGGCGTGCTGGCGCTGCTGATCCTGCAGCCCGACCTCGGCATGAGCGTGGTCGTCGCCGCGGTGTGGGCGGCGCAGCTGTTCGTGGTCGGCCTGCCGATGTGGCTGGCCGCCTTCTGCGCGATCGGCGGCGCGGTGGCGCTGGTCGGCGCCTACTTCACCTTCAGCCACGTGCGCAGTCGCTTCGACCGCTTCCTCGACCCGTCGTCGGGCGACAACTACCAGGTCAACACCTCGCTCGAGGCCTTCATGAACGGCTCGCTGTTCGGCCGCGGCCCGGGCGAGGGCACGGTCAAGGCGCAGCTGCCGGACGCGCACACCGACTTCGTGATGGCGGTGGCCGGCGAGGAGTTCGGCCTGATCGTCTGCCTGATGATCCTTGGCCTGTTCGCCTTCGTGACGCTGCGCTCGATGTCGCGCGCCTCGAAGGAGACCAGCCTGTTCATCACGCTGGCCGCGACCGGCCTGTCGGTCCAGTTCGGCCTGCAGGCGGCGATCAACATGGCCTCGACCATCCAGCTGATCCCGGCCAAGGGCATGACCCTGCCGTTCATCTCGTACGGCGGCTCGTCGGCGCTGGCGATGGCGATCTGCGTCGGCATGCTGCTGTCGCTGACGCGCGAGCACGCCGGCCTGCGGGAGGCGGTGTGATGACGCTCGGCCCCGTGGTCCTGGCAACCGGCGGCACCGGCGGGCACGTGTTCCCGGCCGAGGCGCTGGCCGGCGAGCTCGAGGCGCGGGGCGTGCCGTTCGCGCTGGTGACCGACCAGCGCGGCAAGCAGTGGCAGGGCGCGCTGGCGCGCCGGCCGATCCACTACATCCACTCGGCCAGCCCGAGCGGCTCGCTGCCGCGCCGCCTGCTCGCGATGCTGTCGCTCGGGCTCGGCCTGTTCGACGCCTGGCGCGTGCTCGGCCGCATCGCGCCGTCGGCGGTCGTCGGCTTCGGCGGCTATGCCTCGGTGCCGACCCTGATCGCCGCCCGCCTGCGCCGCCTGCCGGCGATGCTGCACGAGCAGAACGCGGTGCTCGGCAAGGCCAACCGCATGGCGCTGGCCGGCGCCTCGCGCATCGCCACCTCGTTCGAGCGTACCCGCCACGTCGAGCCGGGCGACAGCCGCGCCCACCTCGTCGGTAACCCGGTGCGCGAGCAGGTGAGGGCGCTGCGCTCGCTCGCCTACCGGCCGCCCGGCCCGGGCCGCGTCATCGACCTCGTGGTGTTCGGCGGCAGCCAGGGCGCCGCCTCGTTCGGCCAGGTCGTGCCCGAGGCGGTGCTGTCGCTGCCCAAGGAACTGCGGACCCGCCTGCGCATCGTGCAGCAGTGCCGGCCCGAGGATTTCGACCAGGTCCGCCAGCGCTACGCGCGCGGCGGCATCGTGGTCGAGCTGGCGCCGTTCTTCGCCGACCTGCCGCAGCGCCTCGCCGCCGCCCACCTCGTGGTCGGCCGCGCCGGCGCCTCGACGGTGGCCGAGCTGGCGACGATCGGCCGGCCGTCGATCCTCGTGCCCTATCCCTACGCCGCCGACGATCACCAGACCGCCAATGCCCGCGCCTTCGAGGCGCAGGGCGGCTGCATCGTGATCCCGCACGCCGAGTTCACCGCCGCCGCGCTGGCCCGCCAGTTCGAGCGGCTGTTCGCGCAACCCGAAATCCTCGCTGGAATGGCCGGCGCCGCGCACGCGGCCGGCCGGCCCGACGCCGCCGCGCGCCTGGCCGACCTGGTGGGGGAACTGACAGGAGACGCCGCATGAGGGCCATGCCGCTCGATATCGGGCTGATTCATTTCGTGGGCATCGGCGGCATCGGCATGTCCGGCATCGCCGAGGTGCTGCACAACCTCGGCTACAAGGTGCAGGGCAGCGACATCGCCGAGAGCGCCAACACCCGCCGGCTGGGCGAGATCGGCATCAAGGTGGCGATCGGCCACCGCGCCGACAACATCGCCCATGCCCAGGTCGTCGTGGTGTCGAGCGCGGTCAAGAAGGACAACCCGGAAGTGCTGGCGGCGCGCGCCCGCCTGCTGCCGGTGGTCCGCCGCGCCGAGATGCTGGGCGAGCTGATGCGGCTCAAGTGGTCGATCGCGATCGGCGGCACGCACGGCAAGACCACCACCACCTCGATGGTCGCCGCCATGCTCGACGCCGGCGAGCTCGACCCGACGGTGATCAACGGCGGCATCATCAACGCCTACGGCACCAACGCCCGGCTGGGCGGCGGCGACTGGATGGTGGTCGAGTCCGACGAGTCGGACGGCTCGTTCCTGCGCCTGCCGGCGACCATCGCCGTGGTGACCAACGTCGATCCCGAGCACCTCGACCACTACGGCACCTTCGACGCGCTGCGCGAGGCCTTCGTGCGCTTCGTCGAGAACATCCCGTTCTACGGCTTCGCCGTGCTGTGCACCGATCACCCCGAGGTGCAGGCGCTGATCCCGCGCATCGCCGATCGCCGCATCGTCACCTACGGGCTGGGCGGTACCGCCGACGTGCGCGCCATCAACCTCAAGCTCGACCGCAACGGCGCCGACTTCGACGTCATGATCGAGAGCCGCACGACCAACGAGAGCCGCGTGATCGAGGGCCTGCGCCTGCCGATGTTCGGCCAGCACAACGTGCAGAACGCGCTGGCCGCGATCGCGGTGGCGCAGGAGATGGGCCTGCCCGACGAGACCATCCGCCGCGCGCTGGCCGGCTTCTCGGGCGTCAAGCGCCGCTTCACCAAGACCGGCGAGGCGCACGGCATCACGGTGATCGACGACTACGGCCACCACCCGGTCGAGATCGCCGCCGTGCTGCGCGCCGCCCGGCAGGCCTACGGCGGCTCGGGCCGCGTCATCGCCGTCATGCAGCCGCACCGCTACTCGCGGCTGGCCTCGCTCAAGGCCGAGTTCGCGACCTGCTTCGGTGACGCCGACACGGTGATCGTGGCCGACGTCTACGCCGCCGGCGAGTCGCCGATCGAGGGCGTCAACCGCGACATGCTGGTCAACCTCGTACGCAAGGCCGGCCACCGCGACGTCACCGCGCTGGGCGGCCCCGGCGACCTGCCCGGCCTGGTCTGGCAGATCGCGCGGCCCGGCGACGTCGTGGTCTGCCTCGGCGCCGGCAACATCACGGCCTGGGCGCACGCGCTGCCCGGCCAGATCCAGCAGATGGCGGCCGAGCACGCGGTGCCGCGCGCCATCGCCAACGATCCGCATGGCGGCGGAACCGCCGCATGATGGCACTGGCGAAATCCTCGCACCTGGTCGACCGGCTGCCGAAGCCGCGCGGGCGGCTGACCGCCGACGCGCCGCTCGGGCCGCAGACCTGGTTCGCGACCGGCGGACCGGCCGAGGCGCTGTTCCGGCCGGCCGACATCGAGGATCTCGCCACCTTCCTGGCCGGCGTCCCGGCCGACGTGCCGGTCACCGTGCTGGGCGTCGGTTCCAACCTGCTGGTGCGCGACGGCGGCATCCGCGGCGTCGTCGTTCGCCTGCTGCGCGGCTTCACGACGATCGGCGTCGAGGGCCACGACGTGGTGTCCGGCGCCGGCGCGCCCGACCTCAACGTCGCGCTCACCGCGCGCGACCATGCGCTGGCCGGCCTCGAGTTCTTGAGCGGCATCCCGGGCACGATCGGCGGCGCCCTGGCGATGAACGCCGGCGCCTACGGCGGCGAGCTCGCGCAGGTCCTGGTGTGGGCCGAGGCGGTCGACCGCGCCGGCCGCCTGCACCGCGTCGGCCCCGAGAAGCTCGGCTTCCGCTACCGGCATTCCGACGCGCCGGCCGACTGGATCTTCACCCGCGCCCGCCTCGCGGCGCGGCCCGGCGATGCCGCGGAGATCGGCCGCCGCATCGCCGAGATCGACGCGGCGCGCACCGAGTCGCAGCCGCGCAGCCGCACCGGCGGCTCGACCTTCATGAACCCGGACGGCCACAAGGCGTGGGAACTGATCGACAAGGCCGGCTGCCGCGGCCTGCGCATCGGCCAGGCCCAGGTGTCGGACAAGCATTGCAACTTCCTGATCAACCTCGGCGGCGCCTCGGCCGCCGACATCGAGGCGCTGGGCGAGGAAGTGCGCCGGCGCGTGCTGGAGCAGAGCGGCGTGTCGCTCCAGTGGGAGATCCGCCGTCTCGGAGTACCGAAATGAGTCGCAAGGTCGCGGTGCTGATGGGCGGCTGGTCGCCCGAACGCGAGGTCTCGCTGGTCAGCGGCAAGGCCTGCGCCGAGGGCCTGCGCGAGGGCGGCCACGAGGTGCTGGAGTACGACGTCACGCGCGACCTGCGCGCGCTGGTCGACTTCCTGCGCCCGGTCGGCGGCGGCGGTCCCGACGTCGTGTTCAACGCGCTGCACGGCAAGTACGGCGAGGACGGCTGCCTCCAGGGCGTGCTCGAGGTGCTGGCGATCCCGTACACCCACTCCGGCGTGCTCGCCTCGGCGCTGGCCATGGACAAGCCGATGGCCCGCCACGTCTTCGGCTCGCTCGGCCTGCGCGTCGCCGAGGGCCGCGTGATCGAGCGCCGCACGCTGGCGCTGGGCGACCCGATGGCCCGGCCCTACGTCATCAAGCCGATCGACCAGGGCTCGAGCGTCGGCGTCTACGTCGTGCGCGAGGGCGACAACCTCGCCGCCGTCGAGTTCGAGGAGGCGAAGTTCGGCCAGCGCGTGCTGGTCGAGAAGTTCGTGCCGGGCCACGAGCTGACCGTCGCGGTGATGGGCGACCGGCCGCTCGCGGTGACCGAGCTGATCCCGCGCACCAAGTTTTACGACTACGAGGCCAAGTACACCGACGGCATCACCGAGCACGTCGTGCCGGCGCAGATCCCGCAGGACGTCTACGACCTCGCCAAGGAGTGGGCGCTGACGGCGCACGAGGCGCTGGGCTGCAACGGCCTGTCGCGCACCGACTTCCGCTGGGACGACACGCTGCCGGGCACCGAGGGCCTGGTCGTGCTCGAGACCAACACCCAGCCCGGCATGACGCCGCTGTCGCTGGCGCCCGAGCAGGCCAGGTGGGCGGGCATCGGCTGGTCGCAGCTGATGACCTGGATGATCGACAACGCGAGGCGCCCGGAATGAGCAACGCCGCGCCCCGCACCGAGAACGAGCGGCCCGCGCCGCCGCGCCGCCGCGACTACGACCGTCGCAAGAAGCGCTCGCGCGCGCCGATCAAGAAGATCGGCAAGCCGTTCTGGCGCCAGCCGCTGCTGCTCGGCGGCCTGGTGCTGCTGCTCGGGACCGGTGGCGCCGGCGGCTGGTGGGCGTGGCACGAGGGCTGGCTGGTCGAGGCGCGCAACCGGCTCGACCAGGTCGGCCATGCCATCGTCGGCGCCGTCACGCCGTTCAAGCTGGTCGACGTCACGGTCGAGGGCCGCGAGTACGTCGAGCGCAGCGCCATCCTCGAGGCGCTGAACGTGAAGGCGGGCGACTCGCTGCTCGGCATCGACCTGCAGGCCTCGCGCCAGCGGCTCGAGGCGATCGACTGGGTGGCCAGCGCCACCGTCGAGCGCCGCCTGCCCGACACGCTCTACGTCACGATGGTCGAGCGCCGCGCCGTGGCGATCTGGCAGAACGGTGACGAGTACACGCTGATCGACCGCGACGGCCGCACGGTGCGCGCCAGCCGCATGCCGCCGGGCGCCGACAAGCTGCTGCTGCTCGGCGGCCCCGGCGCGCCCGAGCATGTCGGCGAACTCCTGCTGCTGCTGGCCTACGAGCCCGAGGTCGCGCGCCAGCTGCGCGCCGCCGTGTGGGTCGGCCAGCGGCGCTGGAACCTGGTCCTGAACAACGGTGTCGAGATCTGGCTGCCCGAGGAGGACGCGATCGCCGCGCTCCAGCAGCTGGCCAAGCTCGACCAGCGTCACCGCCTGCTGTCGCGCGAGTTCGGCGTCGTCGACCTCAGGCTGCCGGACAAGCTCTATCTCCGGAAGCGGACGGGCGATGGCCCGTCCGGTCCGGCCTAGTTCCACGTGTAATCGAGTACGGGGGAGATCGTGGCAAAGACAAGAAACGGCGTGATCGCGGCGCTCGACATCGGCACCAGCAAGGTCGTCTGCTTCGTGGCCCGGGTCGACGGACAGGGCCTGCGGGTGGTCGGCATCGGCCACCAGCCGGCGCAGGGCATGCGCTCGGGCAACATCGTCGACATGGAGGCGGCGACCCGCGCCATCTCCTCGGCGGTATCGACGGCGGAAGAGATGTGCGGCGAGCATGTCCGCGAGGTCATCGTGGGCGTCAGCGGCGGCTCGGCGGCCTCGCACAACCAGAGCCTCGAGGTCGGTATCGGCCACCACGAGATCGGCGAGCGCGACGTGCGGCGGGTCACCCAGCACATCCACCTGCCGGCCGAGACGGCCGACCGCGACATCATCCACTCCGAGGCGATCGGCTTCTCGGTCGACGGCACGCCGGTGCGCGACGCGCGCGGCATGTTCGGCGAGCGGCTGGGCGTCGAGGTCCACCTCGTCACGGCTGCCTCGAGCGCGATGCGCAACCTGCAGGTCTGCGTGCGCCGCGCCCACCTCGAGATCGCCGACCGCGTCGTCGCGGCGCACGCCTCGGGACTGAGCTCGCTGGTCTCCGACGAGCGCGACCTCGGCGTCACCCTGATCGACATGGGCGGCGGCACGACCTCGATCGCGGTGTTCTACGAGGGCCACCTCGTGCACGTCGATTCGATCCCGGTCGGCGGCGAGCACGTGACCCGCGACATCGCGCGCGGCCTGTCGACGCCGCTCGCCCACGCCGAGCGGATGAAGACCCAGATCGGCCGCGCCGTCGCCAAGCCGAACGACGAGTACGACATCATCGACGTGCCGCTGATCGGCGAGGAGGACCGCACCCGGCCCAACCACATCCCGCGCTCGATCCTGGTCGGCATCATCCGGCCGCGAATCGAGGAGACGTTCGAGCTGGTGCGCAGCCGGCTCGAGGCCTCCGGTGTGGATAAGTTGGCCGGCGGACGGGCCGTCCTGGTCGGTGGCGGCTGCCAATTGGATGGCGTTCCCGAGGTTGCCGCGTCGATCCTCAACAAGAAGGTGAGGACGGGCGGGCCGCTGCGCCTCGCCGGACTCGCGGATTCCACAGGCGGGCCTGCATTTTCCGCCGCCGCCGGATTGTTGTCCTTCGCGCTCCACAACCACGCCGCCGGACAGGCCCAGCAGGCGCCCGCGGAAACGCCGTCGAGTCGCATCGGTCGGATCGGCAGTTGGATTCGGGAGAACTTTTAGGCAATATGTAGTGCGGGGATGGGCAATCCCCACAGGCTATAGACAAGAAAAGAAGAATAAGCCGGTGGCGGTGAAGGGTCCGGCACGAGAATGGGTCCACGCCGCTACTCCGGGCAGATTACCCCTCGTTTGCGTGGAGAAAGCCGAATGACCATCAACCTCAGCCTCCCTCAAAAGGAGTCCGAGATTAAGCCGCGTATCACCGTCATCGGCGTCGGTGGCGCGGGTGGAAACGCCGTCAACAACATGATCAGCTCCGCGCTCGAAGGCGTGGAGTTCATCGTCGCGAATACCGACGCGCAGGCGCTCGGCCAGTCGCTCGCCGACCGCCGCGTCCAGCTCGGCATCACGATCACCCAGGGCCTCGGCGCCGGGGCGCGTCCTGAGGTCGGCCGCCAGGCCGCCGAGGAAGCACTGCCGGAGATCCTGCAGCTGCTCGACGGCGCCAACATGGTGTTCGTCACGGCCGGCATGGGCGGCGGCACCGGGACCGGTGCGGCGCCCGTCATCGCCGCCGCGGCGCGCGAGCAGGGCATCCTGACGATCGGCGTCGTCACCAAGCCGTTCCACTTCGAGGGCCGCCGCCGCATGCAGTCGGCGGAGCAGGGCATCACCGAGCTCGAGAAGGTGGTCGACACCCTGATCGTCATCCCGAACCAGAACCTGTTCAAGATCGCCAACGAGAAGACGACCTTCGCGGACGCCTTCAAGATGGCCGACGACGTGCTGCACATGGGCGTGCGCGGCGTCACCGACCTGATGGTCATGCCGGGCCTCATCAACCTCGACTTCGCCGACATCCGCACGGTGATGAGCGAGATGGGCAAGGCGATGATGGGCACCGGCGAGGCCGAGGGCCAGGACCGCGCCCGCGTCGCCGCTGAGTCGGCGATCTCCAACCCGCTGCTGGAAGACCACTCGATGAAGGGCGCCCGCGGCGTCCTGATCAACATCACCGGCGGCCTCGACATGACCCTGCACGAGGTCGACGAGGCGGCCAACCGCATCCGCGAGGAAGTCGACGGCGACGCCAACATCATCTTCGGCTCGACCTTCGACGCCAACATGCAGGGCCGGATGCGCGTCTCGGTGGTCGCCACCGGCATCGCCGCGATGGCCTCGCAGATGCCGGAGCCGCGCTACATGTCGCTCGACATGAACCGCCCGGCGCAGACCGGCCAGCCGGCGCTCAGCCGCACCGCGCCGCCGCCGGTCGGCCGTGTCGCGATCCCGGCCGCCGCGGCCGCGCCGCAGGCCCCGGTCGCGCCGATGGCGCCGCCGGCCCCGGTCGCCCCGCCGGTCATGGCGCCGGTCGCCGCCGCGCCGATGGTCGCGCCGGCCCCGGTCGCCCCGCCGGCACCCGCCATGGCCCCGGTGATGGCGCCGGTCGCCGAGCCGATGGTCGCCGAGATGCCGGCCGCCGCGCCGGCCCCGGTCGAGGCCCCGATGGCCGTCGCG
>Ga0102832_1000599_pt1 | contig 49004 bp, 51 predicted proteins | sample EBPBio282013_DNA_FD_88942 | JGI IMG/M metagenome (GOLD analysis project Ga0102832, IMG submission 88942) | Wastewater treatment Type I Accumulibacter community from EBPR Bioreactor in Madison, WI, USA - Reactor 2_5/28/2013_ DNA (Illumina Assembly) | ecosystem: Engineered > Bioreactor > EBPR >...
TTCGGGCAGCCCCAGCGCCGAGTAGCCGTTGGGTGTCATCAGTCGCTCCAGGCCCCGGGTGGCCAGCGCGGCCAGCGCCTCGTTCACCTGGGGCGCCGGCGGCGACACTGCCGTGGCCAGGTCGATCAACCGCCCGGTTTCGGTGAGCGCGGCTCCGCGGAGGCTCTCGGCGGAGGCCCGCGACGCGGGCAGGCGTTCGGCCCCCGCCACCCAGCTTCCGCTGCCCTGCCGGCTGAGCAGCACGCCTTCGGCGCGCAGTAGGTCGTAGGCCCCCACGACGGTGCTGCGTCCGACCGCCAACTGCTTGGCGAAGTGACGCTCGGCCGGCAGCAGGGTGCCGGGGGTCAGGTCGCCCCGGGCGATAGCAGCCCGGATGGCGGTCGCCAGCCGCTGATACAGCGGGCCGGGGTGGATCGTCCAGTTCCCCAGCGCGTCGAGGATGTTCATTCGCCCCCAACCATTGGTGCCAATCTGTCGGCATTGACCCTGCCAGCAGGCCTCATTTCGGCCTAGATTGCTGGTGTTAGGACGTTCTGCGCAAGCCAATTGCGCAGAAACAATCCAATCGACGAATATTGGCCGGTTGGGTCACGCAGAGGGAAAGGAATGCAGCAGATGCAGATTGGACTGCTCGGTCTGGGCAAGATGGGGGCCGGGATGGCTTACCGTCTGACCAAGGGTGGCCACCAGGTGGTGGGCGCCGACATCAGCGCCGCAGCGCGGGAGCAGGTCGAGGCCGAGGGGGCCGTCGCCGCCTCGGACGTGGCCTCGCTGGTGCAGCTGCTCGAGGCGCCCCGGGTGGTCTGGGTGATGCTGCCGGCCGGCAAGCTGACGCGGGACGCGATCGCCGAGCTGGCGAACCATCTCTCCGAAGGCGATCTGGTCATCGACGGCGGCAACAGCGACTTCCGCGACGCGCCGGCCCATGCGGCCAGCCTGGGTGAGAAGGGGATCGACTTCGCCGACGTCGGCGTCAGCGGCGGCCAGTGGGGACGCGACAACGGCTATGGCCTGATGGTGGGGGCCTCGTCCGAGGCGTTCGCCAGGATCGAGCCCGCCCTGACCAGCCTTTCCGCCGACGGCGACTACTCGCTGGTCGGCGGCCTCGGCTCCGGTCACCTGGTGAAGGCGATCCACAACGGTGTGCAGTACGCCATTCTGCAGGCCTACGCCGAGGGGTACGCCCTGCTGTCCGCCCACCCCGAGGTGGATGCGCTGGCCGCGCTCGAGGCCTGGCAGGGCGGAAGCTCCGTCCGGTCGTGGCTGCTGAGCCAGATCATCGCGGCCCTCCAGGCCAATCCGACCCTGGAGGGTGTCACCTCCCAGGTCAGCGACTCCGGCATGGGCCGGTGGACGGCGGAGGAGGCCATCCGCTTGGCGGTGCCGACCCCGGCGCTGACGCTGGCGCTGCACCAGCGCTTCGCCAGCCGCGATGACGGCCTGGCCAACAAGCTGCTGGCCGCCACCCGCAACCAGGTCGGAGGGCAGAAGGCATGAGCGCCACCCCGTCCGCCGCGACCTATGCGCGGTCCAATGTCGGCGAGCTGGAGGCAGTGGTGTCGGCCGTCTCGGCCGAGGAGCTGGATCGCCTGGTCTCCGCGATCCTGGCCGCCGAGCGCGTCTACTTCACCGGCCTGGGACGTTCCGGGCTGATGGCCAAGGCGATCGCCATGAGGTTGATGCACATCGGCCTGGCCTCCTTCGCCGTCGGCGAGATCGCGACCCCCGGTGTCGCCGAAGGCGATCTCCTGGTGGCCTTCACCGCGCGTGGCGGCCAGGCCGTCATCGCCCAGGCCCGCAAGGCCCACTCGGTGGGCGCGGCGGTGGCGGAGGTCACCGTCGATCCCGATCAGGAGTTGGCGCAGCTCGACACGGCGGTGGTGACGCTGCCGATTCGTACCGAGATCCCGACCCAGCAGCACGCCGGCTCGCTGTTCGAGCAGAGCTGCCTGGTGATCTGCGACGCGGTGTGCCGAACCGTGCAGGAGACCCTGGGGGTTCCCACCTCCGAGCTGAACCGGCGTCACGCCAGCCTGCCATGAGCCTGCTGGTCGCGGCCGTCCACGACACGGCGAGCGCGGCGGCGTTGGCAGGCGCGGGAGTCGACCGGCTGGTCGGATACCACTCGAGCGTCTACCGGGCCCAGGGGCTTCCCTCGGTGGCCGGTCTGCTGCCCTGGGCGAGCGCCAACCAGCAGACCCTCGACCTGCTGCCCGCCGTGCTGGCCGGCAGCGACCGGACGCCCGTGCTGGCCACCGTCTGCGCGAGCGACGGTCTGCTGCCGATACCGCAGATGCTGGATCTGATCGCGGCGGCCGGCGCGGTGGGAGTGGTCAACGCCCCGACGCTCGGATTGCTCACCGGCCCGGTGCGCGCCGCCGTGGAAGAGGTCGGCCTCGGCATGACCGCCGAGATCGACCTGGTCCGCCAGGCCCGGGAGCGCGGGCTGGAGGCCTGGGCCTATGTCTTCGACCCGGTCTGGATGGAGTGCGCGATCGACGCCGGCGCGACCGGGTTGATCCTGCACCTGGGGATCACCGGCTTCGCGACGCAGCAGGATTGGAGCCGGCAACTGGACGAGTGCCTGCCCGTCCTCGCCGACCCCGCGGCACCGCCCCTACTGCTGCACGGCGGCCCGCTGCGACAGTCGGCCGACCTGGAGGAGTTGTTCGCGAGCCACCCGGCGGCCCGCGGCGCGGCCGGTTTCTTCGGTGCCTCCTCGTTCCTGCAGAGCGACGACCTGGGAGTCGCCATCGCGACCTGGCGTCGGTTGTTCGACCGGGACGAGCCCAGCAAGTGGAACGGACCTGAGAGGGACATCGGATGAGCACCAACCTGATCGAGCCACGGGATCTCGCGAGCTACTCGGGGCCGCCGCTGTTCCTGTTCCTCGGGATCAGCACCGCCGGGTCGAGCATCCACGAGCTGTTCCCGCACTGGGCTCCGGCCATCTGCCCCGGGGCGCAGGTGCGAGGGGTCGACCTGTCACCCGACGCGCCGCCGGAGGCGTTCCGGCGCCTCGTCGGCGACATGGCGGAGAACCCGCGGATTCGTGGCGCGGTCGTTACCAGCCACAAGGTGCGGCTGCACGCGTACTGCCGCGACCTGTTCGACTCGTTCTCGCCGCTGGCGGAACTCGCCCATGAGGTGAACAGCATCAACTCCTCCGACGGCCTGCGGGGCTTCGCCACCGATCCGGTCGCGATCCACGCGGTCATCGACGAGGTGCAGCCCCCGCACGAGCCCCCCGCGCCGCTGCTGTGCCTCGGCTCGGGCGGCTCCGCGGCGGCCCTCGCCCTGCAGCACCTGCTCGACATCGACCGCACCTTGGCGACCGCCGAGCCGGTCGCCAAGGATCCGGTCGGGTCCGACCTCACCATCGTCGCGCGCCGGGCCAGCGCCCTGCCGGAGTTGGAGGTACTGCTCTCCGCGCTGCCGAACGCCGAACGCGTCCGCTTCGCGGTGGCCGCCAGTTCCGCCGAGCGGACCGAGCTCGCCGCGTCCCAGCCGCCGGGGACGGTGGTGATCAACGCGACCGGCCTGGGCAAGACCGAGCCCGGTTCGCCGCTCGCTGGTCCCGAAGGCTTCCCCGCCCGGGCCACCGCCTGGGACTTCAACTACCGCGGCCCGCTGACCTTCCTCGACCAGGCCAGGGCCGCCGGCGTCCGGGTGGTCGACGGCTGGGAGTACTTCCTGGCCGGCTGGTCCACCGGGCTCACCGCGGTCGAGGACCTGCCCGCTCTGGAGGTACTGCGCGGAGTGCGCGAGGCCTCGGGGCGGTTCCGTCCCGGCCAGGGCTAGCCGATCACCCCTCGGCGAGCAGGGCGTCGATCTGGCCCATGGCCTCGCGGGTGCCCTCCTCCATGCCCATGTCGAGCACCTGCTGCAGGGCCTCGGCGGTGGGATAGGTGGCGGTGAAGGTCGCGGTCGTCCGGTCGCCGTCCGCCTCGAAGGTGACGCTTCCCGCGGAGACCGGGAGATCCGCGGAGGGGGTGTAGTTCTCGTCGGCGAAGAAGTCCTCGAAGGTGAAGCCGTGCGGCTCGTCCACGGTGAGGACGTTCCAGCCGCCGTAGAACCTGTCGCCCTCGGGGCCGGTCATGAAGTAGTGGACGCGGCCGCCGGGGGTGAGGGAGTGCTCGGTGACCGTGGCCGGATAGGTCGGCGGGCCCCAGATCCGCTCCAGCTGCCGGGGATCGGCGTAGACCTGCCAGACCCGTTCGACCGGCGCGGCGAAGGACGCGGTGATGACCAGCGAACGGGTGTCGAGATCCTTGGTGATGTTGGTGACGGGCATGGTGTCAGCCTTCCTTGATGAGGTCGTCGATTGCGGCGATGCGGCCACGCCAGACGTCTTCCAGCTCGGTGAGCATCGAGGCAACCGATCGGAGCGCCTCGACGTCCCCGCTGGCCAACTGCTCGCGGCCGCTGCGTCGCTTGGTTATCAGGCCGGCTCGTTCGAGCACGGCCACGTGTTTCTGCACCGCGGCGAAGCTCATGTCGTAGTTCGCCGCCAGCGCCGTGACGGAGTGTTCACCGGCGAGCACCCTGCGCAGGATGTCCCGCCTGGTGCGATCGGCCAGCGCGTGGAAGAACGCGTCCGCCCGTTCCTCGTCCGGTTCGATCACTCCGACAATCTACAACCGATTGGTTGTAGATTGTCAAGGGTTCCCGTCAATCGAGGAAGATGTCATGCTGGAGCGCGCTGTCCGGGGTACCGGGAACATAGGCGTAGCCCGACAGATCGGTGATCCCGGCCTCGCGCAGCACCTGCTCGACGAGCAGGGTCCGGCCGGTCAGTTCCCGGCTCGGGCGGGTGAGCACCCGGTGGGCGGCGTCGGCATAGATCTCCGGGGTACGGCTCCGCTTCAGCATCTCCTCCCCGCCGAGCGCGAACCGGACGGCGGCCGTCGCGATCGTGGTCTGCGGCCACAGCGTGTTGGCGGCGATGCCGTCGGCTGCGAACTCAGCGGCCAGCGCCAGCGTCGCCAACGTCATGCCGTACTTGCCGAGCAGGTAGCCAGGGAACGCCCCCAGCCAGGTGGGGGACAGGTTCAGCGGGGGCGACAGCGACAGGATGTGGGGGTTCTCGGCCCTTCTCAAGTGGGGCAGGGCGGCTCGCGACAGCATGAAGGTTCCGCGGACGTTGACGTCCTGCATCAGGTCGTACTTCTTCGGTGAGAGGTCGAGCGTTCCGGAGAGATCGATCACCGAGGCGTTGTTGACGATGATGTCGATGCCGCCGAAGGCCGCGACCGTCGCCTCGACGGCCCGGTCGATATCGTCGTCGGCGCGGACGTCGCCCACGATCGGCAGCGCGCGTCCGCCGGCGGACTCGATGGCGGCAGCGGCCGTGTGCACCGTTCCCTCCAGCTTCGGGTGCGGGGTGCCGGTCTTGGCCAGCAGGGCCACCTGGGCGCCGTCGCGGGCGGCCCGCAGCGCGATCGCGAGGCCGATGCCCCGGCTGCCGCCGGAGATCAACAGCGTCCGGCCGGCGAGGGACGTCCCCGTCATCGCGTGCCTCCTGCCCCGCTGCGCCCTGACGCGAAGGCGGCGATGCGGGAGCGCGCCGCGTCGGTGTCGAAGGAGGCTCCGATCGTGGCGGCCTCGTCTGCCGTGCTCTCGGCGAGCCGGCGTCCGTCGGCGGCCCGCACCAGGCGTTTGGCCTGACCCAGCGCCGCTGTCGCGCCGGCGAGCCATCCCCGCGCCACGGCCTCGGCCCGGACGGCGACCTCGTCCGCCGCGACCACCTCGGTGACCAACCCCCACTCCAGCGCCGTGGCGGCGTCGATCGTCCGGTCGGACAGCAGCAACTGGAGTGCGCGCCGCTCTCCGATCGCGCGCGGCAGCAGCGCCGACACCCCGAGGTCGGGGGTGAGGCCCAGGTTGGCGTATTTTGTGGCGAACCTGGCGGTGTCGGCGGCCACGATCCAGTCGCCGGTGAGCATCAGCCCCAGCCCACCCCCGGCTACCGCGCCACCGACCGCTGTCACCACGGGCTTGGCGGAGTCGATGAGCGACCGGATCCCCTCGCCTATCACCGTGGCCAACTCGGTGATCTGGGTGCCGTCGCCGCTCGCCGTGGCCATGTGGACGACGTCGCCGCCCGCGCAGAAGGCCGGCCCGGCGCCGGCCAGCAGGATCGCACCGATCCCGGGGTCTGCTGCCGCCCAGGTGGCGACCTCCCGCCAGCGAAGCGCCATCGCGGTGTCGACGGCATTGAGCCGATCGGGCCGGTTCAGCGTGATGCGGGCGAGGCCCGCGTCCACGTCGAGGAGGATCGGATCGCTCATCGGCACCTCTCTGGTCTGGCAGTGGCGAGTGCTACCCCCGAGTCTCGCCGCTCGCCGGGTGGGTGTCGAGCGTCTGCTGCGAGAGCAGGGTGAGCAGGCGATCGCGGGCCGGCGGCTCGAAGAATCCCAGGACGCGGGCGACCTCCACCGGGCCCGGAAGCCGCGCGCCGGCGCCCAGCGTGGCGACGGCGGCGGCTCCGCAGGCATTGGCCAGCCGCGCCGCATCCGCCGGCGCTGCCCCCCGGAGCAGCGCGAAGACGAGACCGGCGCAGAAGGAGTCGCCGGCACCGGTGCTGTCGACCACGTCGACCCGCGGGGCAGGGGCCTGGGTCACATCGTCCCCGGTCAGCAGCACGACACCGCCGGCACCCTGCTTCACGGCGACGGTGCCCGGGCCGTACCGGGCGACGGCCCGGGCGGACGGCTCGGGGTCGGAGATGCCGGTGAGCCGGTGGAGCTCGTCCGCGCCGATCACGAGGATGTCCACCAGTGGCAGGAAGGCCAGCAGTTCCGGCGAGGCGGAGCAGGCCAGATCGACCGGAACGTCCAGCGACACCGGGACGCCGACGGCCCGCGCCCGGGTGGCTGCCGTGGTGGCGGCCGATCGCTGGGGCTCGGCGAGCAGGGCATAGCCGGAGAGGTGCAGGCATCGCACGCCGCGCAGATCGCCCGGCACCGACGCCGGGTCGAGCAGCGAGCTGGCACCGCGGTAGGCCAGCATGGTGCGCTCCCCGTCGGGTGTGACCGCCACGATGTTGAGCGAGGTGCCGTCCCGGTCGCTGCGCTGCAGCAGGCTGGTGTCGACGCCGACGGCCGAGATTCCCGAGACCGCGAGGGTGCCCCATTCGTCCTCGCCCAGGCAGGCCAGCAGGGCGGTCGAGAGACCGAGCTGCCGCAGCACCACGGCGGTGTTGGCCGCGGACCCGCCGAAGCCGATGCGCTGCCGCGAGGCGACCCCCTCACCGCCTGGCAGGGGGAACTCGGGTACGTCCAGCGCGAGATCGATATTGAGATCGCCGAGCACCAGCACGTCGGCGTTCATCGGACTCCTTCTGACAGCGCTGCGGGAAAGTGATAGACACTGTATTCAGCGTGGTGCCGGGGTGCGAGTCGCGGCTGTCTCCGCGCTGAATCGTCCACATCCACTCCGTCCCGGGAGCCGACCTTGATCGTCCAGATCTACACCGCCCAATCCGCCGCCGAAGCCATCGCCCTGGCCGACCTGGGGGTCGATCACGTGGGCTTGACGCCCACCACGATCGGCCTGCCGGGCCAGATCAGCGAAGCCGTCGCCAGCGAGGCGGTGGCCGCGTTGCGGGGACGGGCGCGGTCGTCGGCGCTGTCGGTCGAGACCGATCCGGACGAGATCGTGCGGATGGCGCTGGCCGTCCAGGCGGACATCCTGCACCTGTGCGGGGAGGCCGGCGCGGTCGACGCCGACGCCGTCCGGGCGCTGCGCCGCCGGCTGCCGGCCGAGATGGAGATCATGCAGGCGATCGCGGTCGGCCGGGAGGACGACCTGGCGCTGGCCCTGGAGTACGCGCCGGTCTCCGACTACCTGATCCTCGACTCGTACACCACCGACGTGCAGGGCGTCGGCGCTGCCGGCGTCACCCACGACTGGTCGCGCAGCGCGGCGATCGTCGAGGCTGTCGACATCCCGGTGATCCTGGCCGGCGGGCTGGCGGCGGACAATGTCGCCGCGGCCATCGAGGCCGTCCGGCCGTGGGCCGTCGACTCGCTCACCCGCACCAACCGGCCGCTCGGCGACGGTCGGTTCGAGAAGGACCTGGACGCGATCGCCGCCTTCGTCGCGGCCGCCCGGGCGGCTTCCTGATCCGGGCCGACGGCTACTCGAGAACCACGAGCTGCCGGGTGGCCCGGGTCATCGCCACGTAGCGGTCGACCGCTCCGGAGACCCCGCTGCCGAACGCGGCGGGATCCACCAGCACCACCAGGTCGAACTCCAGGCCCTTCGCCGTCTGGGGAGTGAGCACGCGCACCCGGTCGGACGGAGCCACGGCGGCATCGCCGATCACGCAGGCGATGCCGTCGTCCGCGGCCAGCCACTCGGCCAGGATCGCGTCGAGTTCGGCAACCCTGCCGTGGCGGACCGGCAGGCCGCTACGGCGGATCGAGACCGGGATGTTGGCGTCCGGGTGGACCGCGCGGATCACCGGCTCGGCGGCTTCCATCACCTCGGCTGGCGTCCGGTAGTTCACCGAGAGGGACGCGGTGGCGACCTCTCCGAAACCGAGCGCGCGCAGCCGCTCGGGCCAGCTGCCGACGAAGCCCTGGCGGGCCTGGGCGCGGTCGCCGACGATCGTGAAGCTGCGGGACGGGCAGCGCCGGAGCAGCATCTGCCACTCGGCGTCGGTGAGCTCCTGGGCCTCGTCCACCACCAGGTGCGCGAACGGCCCGGCCAGCCGGTCCGGATCCGGTTTCGGGGCCGCGTCCTCGTCCACCAGCGCCTGGCGGACGCTGTCCCGCCGCAGCAGATCCAGCGAACTCTCCGGGTCGTCGTCGTTCTCCAGCAGGTACTCGATCAGGTCGTCCACGTAGCGGTGCTGTTCGGCGAGGACGGCCTCCCGGTGGCGCGCCCGCGCGGGCGCCTCGGGATCGCCCACCCGCTGGCGGGCGGCGTCCAGCAGCGGCAGGTCGGAGGTCGTCCACGCCTGCGGCTCCCGGCGTTGCAGCAGGGCCACCTCCTCGTGGGTCAGCCAGGGAGCGCAGCGGCGCAGGTAGGCCGGCACCGTCCACAGATCGCCGACCAGCTCGGCGGGGTCGAGGATCGGCCAGGCGCGGCGGAAGGCGTCGCGCAGGTCCCGATCGGCCCGCAGCAGGCGCCGGACGGCGTCCTCGGGCAGGTCGTCGGCCTCGACGCGTTCGGCCAGCAACCCGATCAGCGCCTCCCAGACCTCGTCGCGGGCGTCGTTGTGCGAGGTGCCCGGCTCGCGGGCGTCGAAGGCCTCGGCCCAGTCGGCCGCCGCCACCTCGACGTCGAACCAGTCGGTCTCGACCGTCAGCGGCCTGGTGGGTGGCTCCTCGTAGAGGCCCACCGCCGGCTCGATCGCCTCCTGCAGCCTGGCCGAGGCCTTCAGCCGGGTGACCTCGGGATCCGCTTCCGCGGTCGCGACAGCGCCTTCGGGGAGCAGGTCGGCGAGGGTGCAGGTCAGGACGCCCTCCTCGCCCAGGCTGGGCAGCACATCGGAGACGTAGTCGAGGTAGGGCTGATGCGGCCCGACGATCAGGACGCCGCCGCGATGACCCTTCAGCCGAGGATCGGCGTACAGCAGGTAGGCGGCCCGGTGCAGCGCGACCACGGTCTTGCCGGTGCCGGGGCCGCCTTCCACCACCAGGGCGCCGGACGAGCCGGCCCGGACGATCGCATCCTGGTCGGCGGCCAGGGTGGCCAGCACGTCCCGCATCCGGCCCGAGCGGCTGGCCGAGAGGCCGGCGAGGAAGGCCGAGTCGCGATCCAGTGCCAGCGGCGTGCCGGGATCGGGCTCGGTGAGCGCCTCGTCCCAATAGTCGCGCACCCGTCCGTCCGCCCAGCGATAGCGGCGTCGGCTGGCGAGGCCCATCGGGTCGGCGGTGGTGGCGGCGAAGAAGGGTGCGGAAGCCGGGGCACGCCAGTCCACCAGCAACTGACGGTCGGCGTCGTCGCTCAGGCCGATCCGTCCGACGTAGACCGGCACGCTGCCGTCCGCCGGGACCATCCGGCCCAGGCAGACGTCGAGCCGGGAGCGTCGCAGCATCCGCAGCAGGCCGCCCAGCCGGTGGATCTCCTCGTCCCGCTCCATCGCTGCGCGCCCCCGGCGCACCGGCGTGGCCAGCAACTCGTCCCGCCGCGCCGTGACCTCGGCGACCCTGCGCCGAAGGCATTCCGCCACCGCTGCGAAGTGGGCGGCATCCGCCCCGATCAGCGCGGGATCGGCCTTCTGGGAGGCAACCTCGAACACACCTTGCTTGTCACTCATCACTCACCCATCGCCGCGCGACCTCGGACCAGCGGACATTCTGCGCGTTCTGGGGGGCCTTGCGGCAAGACCCCCCACCCGCTATACGTTGGTGGTGAGGGAAGGATTGTTTTCCGGGCTGGTCCATTCCGCCGCCGGGTTCGCAGGTCTATTGTGACTGCGATCGTCGAGGAGGCGGATATGAGCGAACAGCCCGGGCAGCCCCCGTCGCTGGAGGAGTTGACGGCGAACGGAAAGCGGCTGCGCGAGCAGACCCCACGTTCGACTCTGGGGACGGGCTTCCGCACCGACCGCGACCCGGTAGCCCTGCTGGACGCCCAGAACGCCACCCGTGTGCAATCCCTGGTTCCGGTCCGCTGGGGACGGATGGTGCAGTCGGCCTTCGCGTTCTACCGCGGCGCGGCCGCGCTGATGGCCCACGATCTGGCGCCCACGCCGGTGTCGGGCATCCGCGTCCAGGCCTGCGGTGACGCCCACCTCTCCAACTTCGGTTCTACGCCTCACCCGAACGCAAACTCGTCTTCGACCTGAACGACTTCGACGAGACCCTGCCCGCCCCCTGGGAGTGGGACGTCGAGCGGCTGGCCGCCTCGCTGGCCGTGGGGGCGCGATCCTCCGGCTTCGGCGATGTGGTCGCCGTCCGGATCGCCAACCACGTCGCCCGCAGCTACCGGCGCGCCATGGCCCTGCTGGCCACCCGCCCCGCCCTGGCGAACTTCCACACCGTGGTCAGCGCGGAGGCGCTGCTGGAACGCAGCCGGCAATCCCACCTGCGCAAGGCCAGCAAGGAGATCGCCCGGGCCACCCGCAAGGCCGAACGGCGCACCTCCGAGGCGGCGTTGAGCAAGCTCTCGACTGTCACCGATGCGGGCGAACTCCACCTGGTGGAGCAGCCACCGTTGATGGTGCGGCCGAGCACGTGGCCCAGCGACATCGCGGTGGTGCCCTACCTGTACACCGAGACGGTGGGCCCCGACATCCGCGCCCTCCTGCGCAGATTCCGCCCGGTGGACGTCATGCTGCGGGTGGTGGGCGTGGGCAGTGTCGGCACCCGCTGCCTGATCGAACTGCTGGTGGACGCCACCGGAAGCCCGCTCATCCTGCAGGTCAAGGAGGCCACCGCGTCCGTCCTCGAACCGTACGCGAGCGCCAGCGGACTGGCGCACGCGGGCGAGCGGGTGGTCGCCGGCCAGCAGATCATGCAGGCGGTCTCCGACCCCTTCCTAGGCTGGACGAGTTCGGACGGCCGGGCTTACTACGTCCGGCAATTCCGTGACATGAAGGGCGGCTTCGAGATCGAGCGGCTCTCGGCCGACCTGTTGGAGGAGTACGGCCGGCTGTGTGGTTCGGTGCTGGCCCGGGCGCATGCGCAGAGCGTGGAGCCGGCCCTGATCGCCGGCTATCTCGGCCAGGGCCACGCCTTCGACGATGCCATGGGTGAGTTCGCGCTGGCCTATGCACGGCAGAACGATCTGGACCACTCCGCCCTGGTGGACGCCATCGCGACCGGCCGCGTCAAGGCTGACGTCGAAGGCTGAACCCGGCCCGGCGCTGCGCTGGCCGAGCCCCTTCCAGGCCACCAGTTGCGACGCCGGCGATCTGCTCGGCCAGGCGCAGGATGTGATCCAGCAGCTGATCAGCCAGCTGAAGTGAGGCCCAGCAGCCCGCCTTCGAGCACCCGGGTGTCGTAGCCGCGGGCGGTCAGCGCGGCGGCGGCGAGCTTCGCCCGCGCGCCGCTGCGGCAGATCACCAGGATGGGCCGGTCGCCGGGCACCTCCCTGCCGGCGAGCACCTCGCCGAGCGGCAGGTTGAGCGAGCCGGGCAGGTGGTGATCGGCGAACTCCGCGGGCTCACGGACGTCCAGTAGCAGGAGGGCGTCCGGTAGGCCGTCGGCCGGGAGCTCCAGGATCCCCGCCGAGAGGGCGGGCGTCGGCTCGGTGGGGTCTGCGGGATCCGGTTTCCCTGGGACGGTCGCGGGTTCGCGGGGGAGCAGCGGCAACTCGTCCCAGCGTCCGGCGAGGGCGTCGATCACCAGGACGCGGCCGAGCAGCGGCCGGCCGATCCCGGTGAGGAGCTTGATCGCCTCGGTGGCCATGATCGAGCCGACCTGGCCGCAGAGCGCGCCGATCACGCCGGCCTCGGCGCAATTGGGGACGGTGCCCGGCTCGGGCGGGCTCGGGAACAGGTCGCGTAGCTGCGGACCGCCACCGGCGGGCCAGAAGACCGCCACCTGGGCGGCGAAGCCGAGCACAGAGGCCCAGATCAGCGGAATGCCCAGTTCCACGCAGGTGTCGTTGGCCAGGTAGCGGGTGGGGAAGTTGTCGGTGCCGTCGAGCACCACGTCGTAGCCGGCGAAGATCTCGGCCGCGTTCTCGTCGGTGAGCCGTAGGTCGTGGGGGATGACGGTGACGCCGGGGTTGAGGGCTGCGATCGCGGCGACCGCGCTGGCCACCTTGGGCCGGCCCACCGCCGAGGTGGGATGGATCACCTGGCGGTGCAGGTTCGACTCCTCGACCTCGTCGAAGTCGACGATGCCGATGGTCCGGACGCCGGCGGCGGCCAGGTACAGCAGCACGGGCGAGCCGAGGCCGCCGGCGCCGAGCACGAGCACGCGCGCCGCTCGGAGCCGCCGCTGCCCTTCGATCCCGAATTCGGGCAGCACGAGCTGGCGCGAGTAGCGGCGGAAATCCGCCACCGTGAGTTCCGGGCCGAGGTCGAGCGGCAGGGGCCGTGCCATGGCAGCACCCTATCCCCGCCCCCGGCGGGCCGGTGAGGTCCTTGCTACCGGGCCTCCCAGCCGCTATACGTGACGGGTGCGGAAGCTCGGGGTGGTCGGTGACCTGATCGAGGACGTGGTCGTCTGGCTGGGCGAGCCGCTGCGCTACGCCAGCGACACCCGCTGCCGGGTGCACCGGGCGCGGGGCGGCAGCGCCGCGAACGTCGCCGCCCATGCCGCCGGCCTGGTCCCGACGGTCTTCATCGGCTGCGTCGGCGCCGACCGGCTCGGGGATTCCCTGGTCGCCGAACTCGCCGCCACCGGGGTCGAGGTTCGGGTGCAGCGCCGGGGCACCACCGGCACCGCCGTGATCCTGGTCGATCCGGACGGCGAACGCACCATGTTTCCCGACCGCGGCGCAGCCGGGGAGTTGCGTGCGCTCGACCCAGTCTGGACGGCCGATCTGGCGCATCTGCACCTGGCCGCCTACGCGTTCATGGTCGAGCCGGTCCGCAGCACGGCGATCGCGGCCGCCGAGGCCGTGCTCGCCGGAGGCGGGACGATCTCGGTGGACGCCTCCTCCACCGGGGTGATCGCCGACCTGGGGGTGGAGGGCCTGCTCCAGGCCGTCCGGGAGCTTCGGGCGCGGTACTTCTTCGCCAACGCCGACGAGGCCGCCGCCCTCGACCTGTTCGGGCAGGGCCGGACGGCCATCGGTGAGACGACCGTCATCGCCAAGGACGGCCCCCGCCCGACCACCGTCCTGGAACCGGGCCGGGAGCCGGTGCGGGTGGCGGTGCCGCCGGTGCCCGAGGTACGTGACCTCACCGGAGCCGGAGACGCGTTCGCGGCCGGATTCCTGAGCGCCGTCCTGCGGGGCGGGACTCCTGTCGCGGCGGCCCACGCGGGCCATCGCTGCGCCGCTCGGGTGCTCGGCACCCCCGGAAGCACGGGCCTCGTGGGTCAGGCGGGATACAGCGCCACCGCGGTGGCCTTCAGCGAGAACACCACCTCACGGCCCGGGTAGAGATCCAGTTCGGCCGCGGCGCGGGGAGTGACATCGGCGGCCAGCTTGTGGCCGCGGTGGTCGTCGGCCCGGACCCGGACGATGCCGCCGCGCTGCTCGACCTCGCTGACGGTCACCGCCACCAGGTTGCGCGGACTGCCGTGCGGGGGATCGAGGTAGACCGAGACCGCGGAGGGGGCGAAGGCAGCCACCGCCGGCTCGCCGGTCGTCAGCGGCTCGGCGGCCATCCCCTGGAGTACGAGGTCGGGGCCGGCCTGCACGCCGTCGGCGACCGCGACGCCGCGAATCAGGTTGAGTTCGGCGAGCCGGGCGGCGAACCGGGTGCGTGGGCGCTGCAGCACCTGCTCGGTCGGCCCGTCCTCGACGGCCGACCCGGCATCCAGGACGAGCGCGCGATCGGCGAGCACCAGGGCATCCAGCAGGTCGTGGGTGACGATCAGCGTGGTCCGGCCGGCCAGCACCCGGGCGAGCAGCCGGCGGATCGCCGGTGCGACGCTGACGTCGAGGGCCGCCAGCGGCTCGTCCAGCAGCAGCAGTTCCGGCTCGGTCGCCAGCGCCCGGGCGATCGCCACCCGCTGCGCCTGTCCGCCGGAGAGCTCGGTCGCCCGGCGTCCGGCCAGGTTCGTGGCATCCACCTCGGAGAGCCAGTGTTCGGCCCGCGCCCGCGCGGCGGCCCGGCCGAGGCCGTTCACCCGGGGCCCGAAGGCGACGTTCTCCAGCACGCTGAGGTGGGGGAACAGCAGCGGATCCTGCGCGAGCAGGGCGATCCCGCGGGAGTGGGGCGGCTGCCAGGTCCGCGCCGGGAGGTCGAAGAGCACCCGGCCGCCCAGTTCGGCGCGTCCGGAATCGGGGCGGACGGTGCCGGCCAGCAGCCCGAGCAGCGTCGACTTGCCGGCGCCGTTGGGCCCCAGCACGGCCAGGCGCTCGCCCGCGTCCAGGGCCAGGTCGAGGTCGAATCCGCGCTCGGCCACCGTGGCCCGCAACCGCAGCCAGGATCCGCTGGTCATCGGATCACCTGCGCGCGCCGGGTGGCCAGCCCGATCACGGCCAGCGCGATCGCCACCAGCACCAGCGAGAGAGCGACAGCGGCATCGGCATCCACCTCGCGCTGCAGATAGATCTCCAATGGCAGGGTACGGGTGACCCCCTGCAGGCTGCCGGCGAAGGTGAGGGTCGCCCCGAACTCGCCCAGTGAGCGCGCGAACGACAGCACGGTGCCGGAGAGCAGGCCAGGCAGCACCAGCGGCAGCGTCACCCGTCCGAGAATGGTGGTGGGCCGGGCGCCCAGCGTCGCGGCGACCACCTCGTACCGCTGGCCCAAGGTGCGCAGCGAACCCTCAAGGCTGACCACCAGGAAGGGCAGCGCGACGAAGGTCTGCGCGATGACGACCGCCACTGTCGAGAAGGCGATCTGCAGGCCCATCACCTCCAGCGTGGCGCCCAGCAGCCCGCGGCGTCCGAAGGTGTAGAGCAGGGCGATGCCGCCCACCACCGGCGGCAGCACCAGCGGCAGCAGGACGAGCGCCCGCACCACGCCCTGACCGGGGAACCGGGTGCGGGCCAGCACCAGCGCCATCGGGACGCCCAGGATCAGACAGGCCAGGGTTGACGCGCCAGAGGTCTTCAGGCTCAGCCAGAACGCCGCCACCGACGACTCGGAGGTGATGAGTTCACCGAACCGCAGCCAGTCCACCCGGGTGGTCATGGCGGCCAGCGGCAGCAGGACGAACCCCGCCCCGACCGCGGCCATGACGAACACCCACCGCGGCAACGTCGATTCGGTCCGCGTCAACCCGAGCCTCCCTCCATGACCGTTCCGCGACCGATTCTGGCCGACGCCCGCCGGTCGCCGCACCAATTGCCACCTGCGCGACCTGGGCGACGGATAGGTCGCGCAGCGCGCCTGGGTGGCAGTCGGTGGCGGATCGACCGAGATCAGGGCTTGCCGAAGCCGGCGTCGGCAAGCACCTGCTGGCCGGTCGCCCCGGTCACCAGGGCGACGAACTCGGCGGCCAGGTCGGCATTGCCCGAGCCTGCCAGCGCCCCGATCGGGTACTTGTTCACCGCGCCGGCCGACTCCGGGAAGTCGATCCCCAGCACCTTGCCCTCGGCTCCGGCGACATCGGTGGCGTAGACCAGTCCGGCATCGGCGTCCCCGCTCTCCACCTTGGCCAGCACATCGGTCACCTTGGCCTCCTCGCTGACCGGCTTCAGGGTGAGGCCGGCAGCCTCGGCGACCTTCACGGTGGCCGCGCCGCAGGGAACCTCGGGAGCGCAGATGACCAGCTGAACGTCATCGCGGGCGAGGTCGGCCAGGCCGGCGACCTTGGCCGGGTTGTCCGGCGGCACGGCGATGCTCAGCACGTTGGTGGCGAAGATCACCGGTTCGCCGGCGACCAGCTGCTCGTCGGTGGCCTTGGCCATGTTCTTCTCGTCGGCGGAGGCGAAGACGTCGGCCGGCGCGCCCTGCTGGATCTGGGCGACCAGGTCGGAGGAGCCGGCGAAGTTGAAGCTGACCTTGACGCCGGCGTGCTCGGCCTCGAAGGTCTGGCCGAGTTCGGTGAAGGTCTTGGTGAGCGAGGCCGCCGCGAAGACGGTCAGGGTGGTGGCCTCGGCTGCAGGCTGGGAGGTCTCGGGTGCCTGGGTGGGCTGCTGCGGAGCGGTGGTCGCCGGGGTTCCGCCGGCGCAACCGGTCAGCGCGAGACCGAGAGCGGCGGCACCGGCCAGCAGGCGGAGGGAGAGATACTTCATTCCTTGTTCCTTTCAGGGGTTTCCACGATGACCGTGGTGGCTTTCACGACGGCGACCGCGACCTTGCCCGGCTCGAGTCCCAGCTCCCGGACGGCTTCTGTGCTCATCAGCGACACCACCCGATAGGGGCCGCACTGGATCTCGACCTGCGACATCACGGTGTCGGAGAGCACCTCGGTGACCAGCCCGACGAAGCGGTTGCGGGCCGACCGTCCGATCGGTGACGGGTCGGGTGACGGGGTCGCCTGGGCCTTGGCGAACTCGGCCAGCGCGCGGCCCTCGATCACCATCCGGCCGTGCTCGTCGGTAGTGTGGGGCAGCGCTCCGGTATCCACCCAGCGGCGGACGGTGTCGTCACTCACGCCGAGCAGGCTTGCGGCGTCCTTGATCCTTAGTTGCGTCACAGATCGGACTCTAGCGCCGCATTTGCGGCTCGTGCAGTGTTTTCACGAAATGTTCGTCTTTTCCTGCCGGTGGCCCTCCGGTACGGCGCTCTAGGGTAGGGACGACAGGAGGTGGCCGATGACCGCGAGCGCGGTGATCACGGTGTCCGACCGCTGCGCGGCCGGGCTGGCCGAGGATCGTTCCGGACCGGTGCTGGCGTGCGCGTTGGCCGAGGCTGGCCACCAGGTGACCAGCCGGGTGATCCCCGATGGCGAGCAGGCGGTCGCCGCCGCGCTGCGCGAGGCGATCGCCGAAGGTGCCCGCCTGGTGGTCACCACCGGCGGTACGGGGGTGACCCCGCGGGACCGGACGCCGGAGGGAACCCGGCTCGTGCTCGACCGGGAACTGCCCGGCGTGGCCGAACTGCTGCGGGCCGCCGGCGTGGCCGTGTCACCGCACGCGGCGCTGAGCCGCGGTCTCGCCGGCGTGGTGGATGCCGGTGCCGCCCACCCCGGCGCCTTCGTGGTCAACCTGCCCGGGAGCCCGGCCGCGGTACGCGACTCGATCCCCACCGTGCTGGCGCTGGTCGATCACGTCCTGGCCCAACTCGAGGGCGGCGACCACTGATGGACGCCCGCATCGTCCGGGCCGAGGTGAGCCTCGACCCCATCGACCCGGTCGCCGTGCTGGGGCTGGTTGCGCAGGCTTCCGCGGGGGCGTCGGTGCTGTTCGTCGGCACCGTCCGCAATCACGACCCGCAGGCCGCCGGCGAGGTCGTCGGGCTCGACTACACCTGTCACCCATCCGCTCCCGAGCGGGTCATCGAGATCGTCCGGGACGCGCTGGCGGAGGCCGGGGCGGAGCCGGGGGCCCGGGTCGCCGCGGTCCACCGGATCGGCCGGCTCGCGGTGGGTGACGTGGCCTTCGTGGTGGCCGTGTCGTCCGCCCACCGCGCCCACGCCTTCGACCTCAACGAACTCGTGGTCGAGCGGGTGAAACAGCACCTTCCGATCTGGAAGCAGCAGTTCGAGGCGGACGGCAGCCACCGCTGGTCGGGCCTGTAGCCCGGCTACGCGATCGCGACGCCGAAGAGGGTACCGATGAGGTAGGTGGCGGCCATGGTGAGCGAGCCCATCAGCACATTGCGCAGGATCGCGCGCCCGCGGGGCGCGTCGCCGAGCGCCGCGCTCACCCACCCGGTGAGGATCAGGCCCAGCACCACCGCGACCGCGGCAGCCCAGACCCGGTGCTCTCCCAAGGGGAGCAGGATCATGACCAGCGGGATGGCCGCGCCCACGGCGAACGAGACGAAGGACGAGAAGGCGGCCACCCAGGGATTGGTGAAATCCTGGTGGTCGATGCCGAGTTCGACCTCGGCGTGCGCGGCGAGCGCATCGTGGGCGGTGAGCTCCTCGGCGACCTGCTGGGCTAGCCCGGCGGAGAGCCCGCGGTCGCGGTAGAACCCTGCGAGCTCCAGCAGTTCCTCGTCCGGCTGCTCGGCGAGCTCCTGCACCTCCTTCGCGATGAGTGCCTTCTCGGTGTCGCGCTGGGTGCTCACCGAGACGTACTCGCCGCCGGCCATCGAGAAGGCGCCCGCGACGAGCGCGGCGATGCCCGCCGTGGCGATCGCGAGCACGTTGCCGGGTGCCGCGCCCGCGACGCCGATCACAACGCCGGCTGTCGACACGATGCCGTCATTGGCGCCGAGCACGCCCGCGCGCAGCCAGTTGAGCTTCCGCCCAATGCCGTTCTTGTGCTGCTCGCCGGGGTGCGTCATGGCTCGATTCTCGACCCGTGCCGAGCTGTCCGCAAGCAAGCTTAGGCTTAGCTATTCCCCTAGTCAGCAGCGATTTCGGGGGTCGGAGTCAGGGCGAAGGTGAGGTCGGTGGCGGTCGCCGCGGCCGGCTGTCCGTCGTCATCGAGCACGGCCGTCACCGTCAATCCGGCGCTCGCGGCGAGGGCGCCGAATCCCTCCCGGGTGTGCCAGTGCAGCTCCCAGACCCGGTCCAGGCTCTCGGTGCTCGCGTGGCTGCTGCGCTGATAGCGCAGCAGCGTGCGCTGGGTGCGGGCAACCTCGTCGCGCTCCTGGGAGAGGAACGTGACGCTGATCGCATCGCCGTTCTCGTCGGTGGCGGTCCGGGTCAGGCCGATCTCCGTCAGCGGCTCGGGGACGAACAACGGGATCCAGGCCACCCCGCTCGCGCTGAGGTGGGCACGGATGCGCTCCAGGGCCCGGCGGGCGGTGGCGTCGTCGGTGAGCAGGTTGAAGGTCGGGCCGGCCAGGTAGATCAGCGGGTAGGCGCGTCCCAGGGCCAGTTCCTCCATCCGCTGCGCGTGGAGCGTCACCTCCACCCCCGCCGCGCGCGCCTTGGCGCGGCAGACCTCGAGGATGTCCGGGGACGAGTCGACGCCCTCGACGTCCAACCCGGCCAGCCGTAGCGCGAGGAGCGGGTCACCACCGCCGCAGCCCAGTTCCAGGGCCGGTTCGCCGAAGCGCCGGACGAGTTCCGCGTACCGGCGTGGGTCGGGTGCCGAACCGCGCAACGGCTCGTACAGCTCGGCGACCAGGCCGGTGTAGAAGTCTGCGGCGTCCATGGATCTCCCTCTGCGGCGCGGCTTCATCATGGCACCGAGCCTCCGGTGCCGGCCCGTACGGCCGTCGTCCGATCAGGGGCGGGGTGTCACCCGCCGGCGCGGACGTCCGGTGGCGGGCTCGCCGGCTCCGGGTCGGCGGCGCGGGCGGCCAGCAGGGCGAGCAGCCATACGATGCCGCCCGCCAGCATGGAATAGACGGCAGCCAGGTAGATGTGGCGCTCCTCGGTGCCGGTGAACTGGCCCACGATCAGCTGACCCATCGCCAACTGGGCCAGCCAGGCCGCGCCCAGCCCGGCGGCCAGCCGCCGCAACTCCGGACGACGCCAGGCCCGTGCCACGGCGACGATCAGCATGGCCGCGGCGACCGCGCCGGCTCCCAGTCGCACACACTGCAGCCCCGGGTGCTGATCGGAGTCGACGATCCGCCACACCGGCCATCCCAGGCAGCGGACGAAGGAACCTTCGCCCGCCACCGCGATGCCCAGCAGGTGCATGGCGATGACCACCGCCACCGTGCTCCACGTCCAGCGGGCCAGCCCGTTCGCCGGGCGCGGATCGGGTAGCCGCACCGCCGCCCAGGAGATCAGGCAGAGCGCCACCAGCGCCGCGGCCACGTCGATCAGCCCGAGCAGCATCGGCAGCGAGAACAGCACGATGACCATGCCGAACACGCCGGAGGCGATCGCCGCGACCAGAGCGATGACCGGGAACCACCGCAATCGCGGGTCGGCCAGTCGCCGTCCCCGCCAGGCGGCCAGCGCCAGGAAGACCAGCGATCCGAAGGCGACCACCCGGTGGGTGAACTCGATGGCCGAGTGCAGCCCGTCCGGGGTGGGCTGGTGCGCGAAACAGCCCGGCCAGGTCGGGCAGGCCAGCCCGGACTCGGTGGCGCAGACCGCCGAACCCAATGCCACCGCCCCGAAGGTGAACCAGGCCGCCAGCCAGTAGCTCCGGCTCGGAAGCCGTGTCGGTGTGGCCTGGGTGCTCAAGGAATCCTCCGGTGGCTCGCGGTGCGACGGGCCCGGAACCGGGCCGCCTTCCGATCCTGCCAGCCGGAGGGCCGCCCCGCTGGCGAACGGCCAAGCCTCGCGAACAGATCGGATCGCAGGCCCGAATCCGGCGAAGGTGAGCTAGCCGGGCCGCGATCCATTCGGCCATCGACCGGCGGCCGGGCAGGCGGCGGCTCGCTCAGGGCTGGGCGGGGCGGTGCCAGTCGCCGGATCGCCCGCCGGACTTGGCCAGCAGGCGGATCGACTCGATCTCGACGCGTTTGTCCAGGCCCTTCACCATGTCGATCACGGCCAGGCAGGCCACCGAGACAGCGGTGAGCGCCTCCATCTCGACCCCGGTGCGGTCGGCGGTGCGGACGGTGGCGGTCACCGTCACCCCCTCGTCGGTCACCGCCAGGTCGACGGTGACGCCGTGGACGCCGATCACGTGCGCGAGCGGCAGCAGGTCGGGGGTGCGCTTGGCGGCGGCGATGCCGGCGATCCGCGCCACGGCCAGCACATCCCCCTTCGGGACGTCGTCGGTCCGCAGCGCCGCGACCACCGGCTCCGGGCAGCGGACGAAACCTTCCGCGGTGGCGCTGCGGACGGTGGGCTGCTTGCCGGTGACGTCGACCATCCGGGCGCTCCCGGCGGCGTCGAGATGGGTGAACTGCGACATCAGACTTCCTCGTTGGTGACGGATGCTCTGGCGATCAGGGTAGTTGGACGCCCCAGTGCTCGGCGTCGGCCGGGGTGTCGATGTCGGCGGTCAGCGGGGGTGCCGCCGCCACCCCGCGCAGTCGGAGCGGCCCCACCAGGCGGTACATCGCCGTGAGCGGCGGGTCCCCCCGGTCGGAGAGCCGCGCCCGCAGGGCCGCGGTGCGGTAGTAGCCCAGCAGCCACTGCAGCCGGTCGTCGGGACCCAGCAGGCAGACCCCGTCGTCGGTGCCGGCCGGCTCCACCCGCAGCAGCGCGGCCACCGCAGCCTCGGCTTCCGGCAGATCGCTGGCCAGTACGAGGGTCCATTCGGCGTGCTCGACCAGATGGTCCATTCCGGCGGCGACGGCCGCCACCGGTCCGCCGTAGGGCGGATCCTCCCGGGTCTGCGGCACGCCCTGGGGCACCTCGGCGTCGCCTACCACGACGACCCGCCGAGCAGCGGCGACGGCGGCCAGGGCGCGGTCCACCAGGCGGCGTCCATCCAGCGCGAGTTCGGGTTTGCGCAGCCCACCCAGCCGGCTGCCGCGGCCGCCGGCCAGGATGATCGCGTCGAACTCGATCACCGGAACAGCCGCACCCGCAGCAGGTCGCCGGCGGTCACCCGGTCGACCTCCTCGGCCACCACGCCGATCGCGTCCGCTCCGCCGAGGGCCGAGGTCAGGTGCGAGGCCGACCCGCGGTGATGGACGGGGGTCGCCAGCAGGCGTCCGTCCTCGCCGGTGCTCAGCCGCACCGGCAGCAACTGCATCCGCCCCGGCGGGCAACCCCAGTCCGCGGCAGCCACCGCCGTGAGCTCCCGCGGGCCCTCGGCCTGCTGCAGCCGCTCCACCACGGGCCGGACGAAATACTCGTAACACAGCGACGCCGACAGCGGGTTGCCCGGCAGCGCGATCACCGGCGTCCCGGCCCAGTGGGCCCAGCCCTGCGGCTTGCCGGGCTGCACCCGGACGTGCCGGAACACCCCGCCGGCCCGCTGGCTCAGCAGATCCCGCACCACGTCATAGGCGCCGACGCTGGCGCCGCCGGTGACCACGATCAGGTCGGTGACCGGCGCCACCTCGTCCAGCCAGGCGGCCAACGCTTCCGCGCGATCGGGTACGGGGCCGCCGCGGATCACCCGCGCGCCGTCGCGGCGCAGCGAGGCAGCCAGGACGTGGGAGTTCGACTCGTACAGCTGCCCGCGCACCAGTTCGGCTCCGTCGGGGACGAGTTCGTCGCCGGTCGCGCAGACGGCGACCACCGCCCGCTCCCGGACGGTCACCGAGGTCGCCCCCGCTGCGGCGATCGCGGCGAGGACGCCCGGCGTGATCCGGAGCCCGGCCGTGGCCACGACCTGGCCGGCCGGGTAGTCCTCGCCGGCGTGACGGACATGGCGCCCGGGCTGGGCCGCGCGGATCTCGACCTCCGCGGTATCCCCGTCGGTGTCCTCGACCGGAACCACGGTGTCGGCGGCGCTCGGCAGGGGAGCGCCCGTCATGATCCGGACGCACTCACCGGCGCCCAAGCCCGGATCCGCGCTGCTGCCCGCTGGAACGTCGCCCACCACCCGCAGCCGGGCCGGAAGGCTCGCCACGTCGGCGGCCCGGACCGCGTAGCCGTCCATCGCGGAGTTGGTGAAGGCCGGGTTCGGCACTCTGGCCGCCACGTCCGCCGCCAGCACCCGGCCGACCGCGTCGTCCAGACCGACCGATTCGGTAGTGGGGCCGGGGGAGACCAGGGCCAGCAGTTCGTCCCGGTACTCCCCGGCGGTGAGCGTGACGCGGACGAACTCCGGGGCTCCGGCCTCAGCCACCGGCCGGCCCGCTCGTCGCGTCCGGAGCGGTGGGGCGATGCCGGATGCGGGCCACGCAGGTGTCGGGGGTGACCAGCGCTTCCAGGCCGGCGATCGAGACGCCGGGGTCGTCCGCCACCAGGCCACGCATCAGGCCGAGGTGGAGCCGGCAGACCGTCGGCAGGCCGCCCGGCCCGGCCTCGTCCAGCAGGCTGCGCAGGGGGCAGGGGGTGAGCACGACCTCGCCGTCCGACGCGCCGGCGCGAGGCCGGTAGCCGAGCGCATCCAGGGTGGTCATCACCCGCTCGATCCCGGAGGTTGTGGGGGTGACGGAGGCGAGTTCCTCGCCCCACATCTGCCCGGCGGCTTCGGCCTGCTCGCCACGGCCGTTGTCCAGTCGGCCGACGTGGCGTACCAGCGCGCGGGCCACGCCCTGCAGCGACTCGGCCTCCGAGAGCCGATGGGGCGCCGCGCGGTACAGCGCCTTGGGCCGGCCGGGACGATCCCGCTGCTCGTCAGCCCGTTCGACCAGTCCCTGGTCGACGAGTGCATCGAGGTGGAAACGTGCGCTGTTGGGATGCAGTCCGACGGCGGCGGCGATCGTGGTCACCGTCAGCGCGGCTCCGGAGGAGCGAAGTTCGGAGAGCACCTCGGTTCTGGTCGGACCCAGGCCGGAGCGCTTCATCCGCTCCCGCGCTACCGTCATCGAACCCCACGCTCCTGTTTTCTACGAGACAATCGTAACAATGCCGCACTATCGTGGCAGGGAGTTCGAACGATTGGGGACCGACCGTGACGCTCGCAATCCAGCCCCTGGCGGGGCTGCGCGACGCCTACGGCCGGGTTGCCCGTGACCTGCGGGTGTCATTGACCGATCGTTGCAACCTGCGCTGCAGTTACTGTATGCCCGCCGAAGGGCTGGCGTGGCTGCCGGGGCGCACCATCCTCACCGACGACGAGATCATCCGGCTGGTACGGATCGCGGTGGAGCGGCTGGGGGTCGACACCATCCGGTTCACCGGCGGTGAGCCCCTGCTGCGTCCCGGCCTGGCCGGGATCATCGCCGCCGTCCGGCGGCTGGCCACCGCAGACGGCACGCCACCGGGCACCGCGCTGACCACCAACGGCATCGGGCTGGACGCCCGGATCGACGAACTGAGGGCCGCCGGGCTGCAGCGGGTGAACATCTCGCTGGATTCCCTCGACCGGCAGCGCTATGCCGCCCTCGCCCGCCGCGACCGGCTGCCTGAGGTGCTGGCCGGCCTGGCCGCCGCCGAGGCGGCCGAGTTGCGTCCGGTGAAGGTGAACACCGTGGTGATGCGCGGGGTGAACGAGGACGACGTGCTGCCGCTGGCCGAGTTCTGCCTGGAGCGCGGCTACGAGTTGCGGTTCATCGAGCAGATGCCGCTCGGCCCCCGCCACGGCTGGGACCGCTCGTCGATGGTTCCCGCCGAAGAGGTGCTGGGCCGATTGCAGCAGCACTATCGGCTGGTGCCGCTGCCCGGTCGCGGCGCGGCGCCCTCCGAGGATTGGCAGGTGCTGGACGGCGACGGCAGGCCGCGCGGCCGGATCGGCGTGATCGCGTCGGTCACCCGTCCGTTCTGCGGGGCCTGTGACCGCACCCGGCTCACCGCCGACGGCCAGGTGCGCAATTGCCTGTTCGCCCGCACCGAGACCGACCTGCGCACCCCGCTGCGCGACGGCGCCGGCGACCTCGAGTTGGCCGAGCTGTGGCAGGGCGCCCACCTGACCAAGGCCCGCGGGCACGGCATCGACGACCCGGGCTTCGAACAGCCGGAGCGCACCATGAGCTCGATCGGGGGCTGAGGATGGACGTCCGGTTCTACGCCGGGGCGGCAGAGGCAGCCGGCCGGCACCTGGAGGAGGTCTCCGGCCCGCTCAGCGTGGACGGCCTGATCGCCCACCTGGGCAGTGACCGCCCGGCCCTGGCGAAGGTCCTGACCCGCTGTTCCGTCCTGGTGGACGGCCGCCAGGTCGTCGATCCCAGTGAGCCGCTGCCCACCGGTGCCCGGGTGGACGTGCTGCCTCCATTCGCCGGCGGCTGACCGCGATTCCGAAGGGATTACGGCAGGCCTTCGTACCCGAATTGCCCGGTCGACGCGAAAACCCCAACATTTCGGAAAAAACCGGGACGCGGGCCGGGTCGCGATGATAGGCATGACCCATGACGACCGGACGTGCACATCTGGACGGCCCGGCGGCCGATGCGCTGCTCAAGCTCGGCCGCTACTTCACCAAGTGGGACGAGACCGACGACGGCCGGGCGGTGTTCCGCGAGGGCGGGCGGCAAGGAGACGTCTTCTACCGTGACCGGTGGAGCCATGACAAGGTGGTTCGCTCCACCCACGGGGTGAACTGCACCGGCTCCTGTTCGTGGAAGGTGTACGTCAAGGACGGCATCATCACCTGGGAGTCCCAGCAGACCGACTACCCGACCACCGGCCCGGATCGTCCGGAGTACGAGCCCCGCGGCTGCCCCCGCGGCGCGGCCTTCAGCTGGTACACCTACTCGCCCACCCGCGTCCGCTACCCCTACGGGCGGGCGGTGCTGGTCGAGGCCTACCGCGAGGCCAAGGCCCGGCTCGGCGGGGACCCGGTCGCGGCGTTCCAGGAGATCTCCTCCAACCCGGAGACCCGCAAGCGCTACCAGCAGGCTCGCGGCAAGGGGGGCCTGGTGCGGATCAGCTGGCACGAGGCGATCGAGATCGCGGCGGCCTCCTACGTCAACACGATCAAGACCTACGGCCCCGACCGCTGCGTGTCGTTCTCGCCGATTCCGGCGATGTCGATGGTCTCCCACGCCATCGGCACCCGGTTCAACCACCTGATCGGTGGGGCGATGACCTCCTTCTACGACTGGTACGCCGACCTGCCGGTGGCCAGCCCGCAGGTCTTCGGCGACCAGACCGACGTCCCCGAATCCGGTGACTGGTGGGACGCCACCTACCTGATGATGTGGGGCTCCAACGTCCCCGTCACCCGTACCCCGGACGCCCACTGGATGGCCGAGGTGCGCTACCGCGGCACCAAGGTGGTCACGGTCAGCCCGGACTACGCCGACAACGTGAAGTTCGCCGACGAGTGGCTGCCCGCCCAGGCCGGCACCGACGCCGCCCTGGCCATGGCGATGGGCCACGTCATGTTGAAGGAGAACTACGTCGACCGCCAGGTGCCCTTCTTCACCGACTACGTGAAGCAGTACACCGACCTGCCGATGCTGGTCACCCTGGTCGAGCACCCGGACGGCCACGGCCTGACCGCGGCCAAGTTCCTCACCGCCGCCGAACTGGACGCCACGACCCTGGCCAAGGCGCAGCGGTCGGCGGAGGACGGCACCAACGACCCCGCCTTCCGTACCGTGCTGTGGGATGCCGCCACCGGCGCCCCGGCGATTCCCAACGGGACGATGGGGGACCGCTACAACGAGGCCGGCAAGGGACGCTGGAACCTCGACCTGGGCGATCTGCAGCCCGCGCTCAGCCTGCTGGACGTCGCCGGCGCAGAACCGGTCGAGATCGCACTGCCCTGCTTCGAGGATCCCCGCGGCGAGGGGACGATCATCCGCCGCGGCGTCCCGGCCGTGAAGGTCGGCGACCACCTGGTGACCACCGTGCTCGACCTGATGCTGGCCCAGTACGGCGTCGGCCGCGACGGGCTCCCCGGCCAGTGGGCCAAGGACTACGACGACGTCACCAGCCCCTACACCCCGGCCTGGCAGGCCGAGATCACCTCCGTGCCGGCCGAGGCCTGCATCCGGATCGCCCGCGAGTTCGCGAAGAACTCCGAGGATTCGAAGGGCCGCACGATGATCATCATCGGCGCCGGCATCTGCCACTGGTTCCACGCCGACGTCACCTACCGGGCGATCATGGCGCTGCTCATGCTCACCGGCTGCATCGGGCGCAACGGCGGTGGCTGGGCGCACTACGTCGGCCAGGAGAAGTGCCGGCCGATGACCGGCTGGTTCAACATGGCCAACGCGCTGGACTGGTCGCGCCCGCCGCGCACGATGATCGGCACCGGCTACTGGTACATGCACACCGACCAGTGGCGCACCGACGGCTACTCCGCCGACCGGGTGAAGTCGCCGCTGTCGACCGGCAGCCTGGACGGGCTGCACACCGCGGACGCGATGGCGCTCAGCCACCGGCTGGGCTGGATGCCCTTCTACCCGCAGTTCGACCGCAACCCGCTCGACCTGGCGGACGAGGCCAAGGCCGCGGTCGACGCCGGCGAGGCCGCCTCTGTTGGGGAATGGGTCGCTGACCAGCTGAAACGGGGCACGCTCACGACCGCCCTGGAGGACATCGACGCCCCCGAGAACTGGCCGCGGACGATGGTGGTCTGGCGCTCCAACCTGTTCGGTTCCTCGGCCAAGGGCAACGAGTACTTCCTCAAGCACCTGCTGGGCACCGGTTCGAACCTGATGCCCAACGAACACGCCGCCGAGGCCAAGCCAGCCATCGTGAAGTTCCGCGACGAGGCGCCGGAGGGCAAGCTCGACCTGCTGATCAGCGCCGACTTCCGGATGACCTCCACCACGCTGCTCTCCGACATCGTCTTCCCGGCCGCCACCTGGTACGAGAAGCACGACATCTCCAGCACCGACATGCACCCCTACGTGCACGCCTTCACCCCGGCGATCGACCCGCCCTGGGAGGCGAAGAGCGACTACGACTTCTTCGTTCTGCTCGCCAATGCGATCTCACAGCTGGCCAAGGGCCGGCTCGACACCCGCAGCGACCTCGTGGCCGTCCCGATGCAGCACGATACCCCCGGTCAGATCAGCCAGCCCGGCGGCCACGTCCCAGATTGGCGCGGCACCGACCTGCCCGCCGTCCCGGGCAAGAACCTGCCGGCGCTGATGGTGGTCGAGCGCGACTACACCGCGATCGCCGACAAGCTCACCAGCGTCGGCCCGCTGGCCGACCGGCTCGGCTTCACGGTGAAGAACATCACCTACGACATGAAGCACGCGGTCGAGCGGCTCGGCAAGCTGCACGGCGTGATGCCCAGCGGCGCGGGGGAGGGGCGTCCGGCGATCGACACCGACGCCCGGCTGGCCGAGGCCATCCTGACCTTCTCGGGCACCACCAACGGCGAACTGGCCACCCACGGCTTCCACGACCTGGAGACCAAGACCGGACGCAAGCTGGCCGACCTGAGCGAGGGCTCCGAGGAGAAGATCATCACCTTCGCCCAGACCCAGGCCTCCCCGCAGCCGGTGATCACCTCGCCGGAGTGGTCGGGCTCGGAGACCGGTGGACGCCGCTATGCCGCGTTCACCATCAACACCGAGCGGCTCAAGCCCTGGCACACCCTCTCGGGCCGGATGCACTTCTTCCTCGACCACGACTGGATGATCGACTCCGGGGAGCAGTTGCCCACCTTCCGTCCGCCGCTGGACATGACCCATGCCTTCGGCGAGCCGGAACTCGGCCCCACCGGCGAGAAGGCGATCACGTTGCGCTACCTCACCGTCCACAACAAGTGGTCGATCCACTCCGAATACCAGGACAACCTGTTCATGCTGAGCCTGGGCCGCGGCGGACCGCAGGCCTGGCTGAGCGTGGCCGACGCCGCGTCCATCGGGGTGGCCGACAACGACTGGATCGAGCTGACCAACGCCAACGGCGTCTTCGTCGCCCGGGCGGTGGTCACCCACAAGCTGCCGGACGGCATCTGCTACGTCCAGCACGCCCAGGAGCGGACCATCGACGTGCCCAAGTCGGAGGCGACCGGCAAGCGCGGCGGCATCCACAACTCGGTGACCCGCATCCTGGTGAAACCCACCCATTTGATCGGGGCCTACGCCCATCAGTCCTATGCCTTCAACTACCTCGGCCCGACCGGCGTGCAGCGTGACATCGTCTCCACGGTCCGCCGCCGCTCCCAGGAGGTGACCTACTGATGGCCCGCAAGCTGAAGCGCGTGATGGCGCAGGTCGGCATGGTGATGAACCTCGACAAGTGCATCGGCTGCCACACCTGCTCGGTGACCTGCAAGCAGGCCTGGACGAACCGGGCCGGCACCGAGTACGTCTGGTTCAACAACGTCGAGACCCGGCCGGGGCTGGGCTACCCGAGACGCTACGAGGATCAGGAGAAGTGGCGCGGCGGCTGGGTGCGCACCGCCTCCGGTGGGCTCAAATTGCGTAGTGGCGGACGGTTCCAGAAGCTGCTCAGCATCTTCGCCTCGCCGGTCCAGCCGGAGCTCGGCGACTACTACGAGCCGTGGACCTACGACTACCAGAACCTGATCTCGGCTCCCTTGGGCGACGACTTCCCGGTGGCCCGGCCGAAGTCGCTGATCACCGGCGAGGACACCAAGATCACCTGGAGCGCGAACTGGGACGACTCCCTGGGCGGCGTCCACGAGACCGGCGACACCGACCCGATCGTGGAGAAACTCCGCCAGGAGGCGAACGAGAAGATCAAGTTCGAGTACGAGCAGAGCTTCATGTTCTTCCTGCCGCGGATCTGCGAGCACTGCCTGAACCCCTCCTGCATGGCGTCCTGCCCCTCCGGCGCGATCTACAAGCGGGCCGAGGACGGCATCGTGCTGGTCGACCAGGATCGCTGCCGCGGCTGGCGGCAATGCATCACCGGCTGCCCGTACAAGAAGATCTACTTCAACCACCGCTCCGGCAAGGCCGAGAAGTGCACCTTCTGCTACCCCCGCATCGAGGTCGGGCTGCCGACGGTGTGCTCGGAGACCTGCGTCGGCCGGCTGCGCTACCTGGGCATCGTCCTCTACGACCCGGACGCGGTGACCGAGGCCGCCTCGGTGCCCGAGGACGAGCTGTACCAGGCCCAGATGGACCTGATGCTCGACCCGCACGACCCCGAGGTGGTCGCGCTGGCGAAGGCCGGCGGGATGCCGGACGACTGGATCGCCGCCGCCCAGCGTTCGCCGATCTACGCGCTGATCAAGCACTTCAAGGTGGCTCTGCCGCTGCATCCGGAGTACCGGACCATGCCGATGGTCTGGTACATCCCGCCGCTCTCGCCGGTCACCGACCTGCTGAAGTCGCAGGGCCACGACGCCGAGGCCGCCGGGAACCTGTTCGGTGCGATCGACGCGCTGCGGATCCCGGTGGAGTACCTGGCCGAGCTGTTCACCGCCGGCGACACCGCGATCGTCACCGACGTGCTGCAGAAGCTGGCCGCGATGCGCTCCTACATGCGCGGGGTGACGCTGGGCACCGGACGCGATCCTGAGCTGGCCGCGGCCGTCGGCATGACGCCGGAGGCGATCGAGCAGATGTACCGGCTGCTGGCGATCGCCAAGTACGAGGATCGCTACGTCATCCCCAAGGCCCACACCGAGGAGGCCCACAACCTGGAGGAGTTGGCCTGTTCGCTGGATTACGAGGGCGGCCCCGGCATGTACAACTCAGGCCCCTTCGGCGAGGCATCGGGCCGTCCCGTCCCGGTCGCCATCGAGACCTACTCCGCCCTGAAAGCCCGCCAGCAGGCCGAGGCCGCCGCTTCCGAGGAAGCCCTGGCCAACCGCTCGGGCATGCTCAACTGGGATGCCAACCAGGACGCCCGATGAGCCCCTTGCCCAGCTGGCTGCGCCGTAGCTCCGAGATCCCGGGCTCCGACCCGGGATATCCAGGGCCGGGTGGCACAGCCGCAACCCAGGCAGCAGACCAGGCCCTGGTGTTCCAGGCCGCAGCCCTCATCCTCACCTACCCTGAGGCGGAACTGCTGACCCGCCTGGACACCATCGACGCGGCGCTGGCGGGAACCAATGCCGCGGAGTCGTTCGCCCCGATCCTTTCTCACCTGCGCGGCAAGGGGCTGTCGAAGCTGCAGTCCTTCCACATCCAGGAGTTCGACCTCTCGCGGCGGCACGCGCTGCACCTGAGCTACTGGACGGACGGCGACACCCGCCGGCGGGGCGAGGTGCTGGCCGAGATCAAGGGTGTCTACCGCGAGTCAGGCCTGGTCGTCGACACCGGTGGGGAGCTGCCGGACTACCTGCCGATGGTGCTGGAGTTCGCGGTGGCCGATCCGGAGCGGGGGCTCGCCCTGCTGCAGCGGTTCCGCGCCAGCCTGGAACTGCTGCGGCTCGGCCTGACCAAGGACGGCCTGCCGCACGCCGGCGTCCTGGAAGCCGTCTGCAACTGCCTGCCCGGGGAGTCACCCCGGACCCACGCCGAGGTGCAGGCTCGCTACGGTGAGACCCGTCCGGTGGAGTTCGTCGGCCTGGACTCGGTGGAAAGCCTTCTCCAGCGTCCCCAGACCACCGACGGCCGGCCCGACTCCGCCAGCCACCCGTCTCCTGCCCGTCATCCCCGCGAAGGCGGGGATCTCGTCACGTCGTCCCGCGGAGGGAGCCCACGATGAACGCACTCGACATCCTGCTGTGGGGCGTGGTGCCCTATCTGGTGGCGCTCACCCTGATCGCCGGGCTGATCTGGCGGTACCGCTACGACCAGTTCGGCTGGACCACCCGCTCCTCCCAGCTATACGAGTCGAGGCTGCTGCGGATCGCCTCCCCGCTGTTCCACTTCGGGCTCCTGATGGTGCTGGGCGGTCACCTGCTCGGCCTGCTGGTCCCGAAGGCGTGGACCGACCTCGTCATCACCCAGGAGACTTACCACTTCATCGCGCTCAGCGCGGGCACCCTGGCCGGCATCGCCACCCTGGTGGGCATCGCCCTGCTGATCTACCGCCGCCGCACCACCGGCCCGGTCTTCCTGGCCACCACCCGCAACGACAAGCTGATGTACGTCATCCTGGCCGGCGCGATCGTCTTCGGCCTGATCGCCACCCTGACCGGCGACCACACGCCGACCGGCGAGCACCACAACTACCGCGAGACCGTCTCGATCTGGTTCCGTTCGCTGCTGGTCTTCCAGCCCAACATCGAGGCGATGGCGGCGGCCACCTGGCAGTTCAAGGTGCACATCCTGATCGGCCTGGCGCTGTTCGCCCTAGTGCCCTTCAGCCGGCTGGTGCACGCCTTCACCGTTCCGCTGCACTACCTGTTCCGGCCCTACGTGGTCTACCGCAGCCGGGACGCCCTGCCGCCCGTCGCCTCCCATGGCCGTGTCCGCGGCTGGGATCCCGTGGGCACCCGTGACCGAGACCGAGGCGAGCGGTAACCGGACGAGACCCCTCGCCGCCTTCCCCACCACCAGATAGGACGAAGTGACCACACCTGCCCATGTCACGCCACCGGGCGCGAACCGCGTCCTGGCGATGTCCACCATCGACTTCACCGTGATGTTCGCGGTGTGGCTGATGTTCGGCATCCTCGGCATCGAGATCCAGAAGGAGCTGCTGCTCTCCGACGTCGAGCTCTCCTGGATCACCGCGCTGGCGGTGCTGAACGGCTCGATGTGGCGGCTGCCGGCCGGCATCATCACCGACCGGATCGGCGGCCGGAAGGTGACCATCGTGATGCTCGCGGTGACCGCCGTCCCCGCCTACTTCGTCTCCACCGCGCACTCCTACGGGGTGCTGCTGATACTGGCCTTCCTGGTCGGCTTCGCCGGCAACCTGTTCAGCGTGGGCATCGCCTGGAACGCCGCCTGGTTCGGACGGGACCGGCAGGGCTTCGCGCTGGGCCTGTTCGGTGCCGGCAACGTCGGGGCCTCGGTGACCAAGTTCATCGGCCCGCCGCTGATCGCCGGCACGGCCGGGATGACCTTCGTCTTCGGGGTGCAGGGCGGCTGGCGGCTGGTGCCGGTGATCTACGCCGTGCTGCTGGTGGCGCTCGCCGTGCTTACCTGGCTGATCGTGCCGCGGCACGACCGGGTGGCAGGGTCGAGCAAGCCCATCCGCGAGATGCTCGCCCCGCTCAAGCACCTGCGGGTCTGGCGGTTCAGCCTCTACTACGTCGCGGTCTTCGGCGCCTACGTGGCGCTCTCGGCCTGGCTGCCGAAGTACTACGTCGACAACTTCGGGGTCGACCTCTACACCGCTGCGCTGCTGACCGCGATCTTCATCTTCCCCGCCTCGCTGCTGCGTCCGCTGGGCGGCTGGGTCTCCGACCGGATCGGCGCCCGCAAGGTGATGTACGCCACCTTCGCGGTGATGCTGGTGACCAGCGGCGTGCTGATGATGCCCAACGGCCACATCGTGGTCTCCCACGCCGACGGCACCCAGACCGAACACCTCGGCTACGCGATCAACGTGTGGTGGTTCACCGTCCTGGTCTTCCTGCTGGGCTGCGCGATGGGGATCGGCAAGGCCGCGGTCTACAAGCACATCCCCGAGTACTTCGGTGACAATGTCGGCTCGGTCGGCGGCCTGGTCGGCATGCTGGGCGGCCTGGGCGGCTTCATCCTGCCGCCGCTGTTCGCCTACACCAAGCTCTGGACGGGGTTCCCGACCAGCACCTTCTTCGTCCTGTTCATCCTGACCGGCATCTGCGTGGTCTGGATGCACATCACCATCGTCCGGATGCTGCACGTCAAGGCGCCGGAACTGGCCGATCACTTCGACACCGAACACATCGACACCCTGGAGGGGGCCGGAGTATGAGCAGCCTGACCGAGAAGCTGCAGGGCGGGCCGGAATGGCTGCAGTCCTGGGATCCCGAGAACGAGGCGACCTGGAACAAGAAGCTGGCCTGGCAGACGCTGTGGATCACAACCTTCTGCCTGACGCTGTGCTTCGTCGCCTGGTTCCTGCCCTCGGCGATCATCCCGAAGCTCAACGCCATCGGCTACTCCTTCACCCAGGCGCAGCTGTACTGGCTGGCAGCCACGCCGGGTCTCGCCGCCGGCCTGATGCGGCTGGCCTGGATGGTGCTGCCGCCGATGATGGGCACCCGCAAGATGGTCGCGATGACCACCCTGCTGCTGTTCTTCCCGGTGCTGGGCTGGGGCGTCCGCTCGATGTCGCCGACCGCTCCCTATTGGGAGTTGCTCGTGCTGGCCTTCCTGGCCGGCATCGGCGGCGGCGCCTTCTCGGGCTTCATGCCCTCCACCTCGTACTTCTTCCCGCGGCGGCTGCAGGGCACGGCGCTCGGCCTGCAGGCCGGCATCGGCAACTTCGGCGTTTCGCTGGTGCAGCTGCTCACCCCGTTGATCATCTCGATGGGCTGGCTGTGGTGGCTGGGCCAGAGCCAGATGATGAAGGTGCCCGGAAAGCCCGACGTCGAGGTCTGGTACCAGGCGGGCGCCCTGGTCTACCTGCCGTTCATCCTGATCGGTGCCTGGATAGCGTGGCGGCACCTGAAGTCGGTGCCGATCAAGGCGAACATCCGCCAGCAGTTCGACATCTTCCGCAACCAGGACACCTGGTGGATGACGCTGCTGTACATCATGACCTTCGGCACCTTCTCGGGCCTGTCGGCGCAGTTCGGCCTGCTGGTCATCAACCTGTACGGCTGGGGCAACTCCGCCATCGTCGAGGGCTCGGGGGCCACCGCGACCATCCTGGTCGAGGGCTACACGGTGCCGGACGCGGTGTCGTTCGTCTTCCTCGGCCCGCTGATCGGCGCCGGCGCGCGCGTCCTCTTCGCGCCGCTGACCGACCGGATGGGCGGCGCGGTCTGGACCCTTGTCGCCGGCCTGGGGCTGATCGGGTCGATCATCTACACGATCCCGGCGCTGGTACCCGACACCTCGTCGGCGGAGGCGCTGCAGGCCGGATTCAACCAGTTCCTGTACGGGATGCTGGCGATCTTCCTGTTCACCGGCATCGGCAACGCGTCGACGTTCAAGCAGATGCCGATGATCTTCGAGCGGCGCCAGGCCGGCGGCGTGATCGGCTGGACCGGCGCCATCGCCGCCTTCGGTCCGTTCCTGTTCGGCGTCGGGCTCACGATCATGGCGCCCACCACGTTCTACTGGATCGGTGTGGCCTGGGCAGTGATGTGCGTGGGGATCACCTGGTGGCGGTACGCTCGGCCAGGTGCCCCGAAGAAGTCGTGAGGCGACGATGCCACGAGCGACGGTGATCACCGTCTCCGACGAAGTGGCCGGCGGGCTGGACGCCGATCGCGGCGGTCCGGTCGCGGTGGAACTGCTCGGCGAACTCGGCTGCGAGGTGACCTCCGGGGTGGTTCCGGACGATCCGGACGCCATCGTCGCCGCCGTGCGGGAGGCGATCGCCGACGGCGCCCGCGTGGTGCTCGCCTGCGGCGGCACCGGGATCGGGCCCCGTGACCTCACGCCCGAGGCCGTGCGGGGAATGCTCGCCTTCGAGATCCCGGGAATCGCCGAGGAGATCCGGCGCCGCGGTCTGGCCCACACCCCGCAGGCGCTGGTCTCCCGCGAGGTCGCCGGCGTCGTGACCGGGCCGGATCGTCCTCCGGCTCTGGTGCTGGCCATTCCCGGCTCGCGCGGGGGCGTCCGCGATGCCCTGAGAGTGGTCGGCGACCAACTGGCCTACATCGTCGACCAGCTCGATGGCGCCGGTCATGCCTGACCCTGCGAAGGCCCCTTTCGTCGTTCTCGCGAAGGCCGGAATCCCGCGGTCGCACCCGACTTCCCTGACCGATCCCACGAGGAGTTCCCATGGTTGACGCCGTACCCTTCACCGCGATCCCGGATCTCGCTGGCCTGATCGAGGTCCAGACCGAGGCCACCGTCTCGCGCACCGCCTTCCGGTCGCCCGGAGTGCGGGTGGTGCTCTTCGGCTTCGACGCCGGGCAGGAGCTCACCGAGCACACCGCGGCGATGCCGGTGCTGCTGCAGGTGCTGTCGGGCCGGCTGAGCGTCACCGCCGACGGCCGCACCGAGGAGCTCGTCCCCGGTGGGTTCATGCACCTCGACACCCGGGTGCCGCACGCCGTCTACGCCCACGAGCCGTCGAAGCTGCAGCTCACCATGCTGGACGCGCGCCAGTAATCCGATTCGCGGCGCCGGTCCGCGCCAACCGCTACTGTCGGCGTCAGGATGAACGCGGTCCCGCCGGTGAGGCGGTCGCGCGGCGAGACGAGAGGTGTGTCACGATGAGCCACGACCAGAGCCCGGTGCTGGGAGTCACGGTGGGCGATCCGGCCGGCATCGGCCCGGAGATCAGCGTGGCGACGGTGGTTCGTCCCGAGATCCGGCGGCAGGCTCGAGCAGTGCTCTACGCCGACCCGGCCGTCATCGAGCGCGCCGCGGCGATCGTCGGCACGCCGGCGCGGGTGCGCGTGCTCACCGACCCGGCGGACGCCAGCGATGACCCGGGGACGATCGACGTGGTCGATCTCAAAGTGGTCGCCGATGCCGATCAGGTTGCGTTCGGGCAGGTGCAGGAGCTGGCCGGACGGGCGGCGGTGGCCTCGATCGAGGCCGCGGTGGCCGACGCGATGGCAGGCCGGACGGCAGGCATCGTCACCGCGCCGATCAACAAGGAGGCGATCTGGGCCACCGGCTCGGAGTTCCTGGGCCACACCGAGATGCTGCAGGAGCTGACCGGCGCGGAGAAGACCGACACGATGTTCGTGCTGGGCGAGCTCTGCACCTTCTTCGCCACCCGGCACATGTCACTGCTGCGGGCGGTGCAGTCGATCAAGCAGGAGCTGCTGGTCGGCTCGATCAACCGGGCGCTGCGGGCGCTCCAGGTGTTCGGGTACGAGAGTCCCACTCTCGCGGTGGCCGCGCTGAACCCCCATGGCGGCGAGAACGGTCACTTCGGACGCGAGGAACTGGACGAGATCATCCCCGCGATCGAGCAGGTCAACACCGCCACCGGGGCCGGCGTGATCGGCCCGATCCCGGCCGACTCGGTCTGGCATCTGGGCCTGCAGGGCGCCTTCGACGGCATTCTCTCGCTGTACCACGACCAGGGGCACATCGCCACGAAGACCTACGACTTCGACCGTACGGTCTCGGTGACCGTCGGGCTGCCGATCCTGCGCACCTCGGTCGATCACGGCACCGCCTTCGACATCGCCGGCACCGGCAAGGCTGCCCCGCAGACGATGATCTCGGCCTTCGAGGCCGGAGTACGGTTCTCGGCCCGAAACCAGGCCATCGCGGAGGCATACCCCAGCCAGGCGACCCCCAGCAGCTGATCGCCGGTCGGAGTCCGGCCGCCTTGAGCCGGCCGGACTACTCGAACTCGATCCGGGCCTCGGGGTTGTTCAGCACCACGATCGGAGTCACCGAGGGATGTCCGGCGGCGGCGATCTTGGCCGGGTCGAAACGGACCAGCGGGGTACCGGCCGACACCTTGTCACCCTGGCTGACTAGCACCTCGAAACCGTCTCCGTCCATCGTCACGGTGTCCAGCCCGATGTGGATCAGCAGTTCGGTGCCGCCCTCGTCCAGGGTCAGCGCCACCGCGTGACCGGTCCGGAACGCCATCGACACGGTGGCGTCGGCGGGCGCGACCACGAGATCGCCGGTGGGCTCGATCGCGATTCCCGGGCCCATGATGCCGGTGGCGAAGGTGGGGTCGGGCACCTCCTGGATGGGGATGACCCGGCCGGCCAGCGGCTGGCGCAACCGGAGCGTGACCGCGGTCGGCGCGGCCGCCGGTGTCGGTTCTGCCACCGGCGGGGCCGGCTCGGCAGGTGCTGGTTCGGGTGCGTCCTGGTTCCGCCCCAATGACTTGCCCAGGCGATCGAAGAACCCCATTGTTGACCTCCGTGTGGTGAGCGTACGTGCGCTCGGCGCCCACTCGAATATAGCTCCGGGGGCCGGGGCAGCGGCACCCCCGGCCCTAGGATCGGCCGAAGCGGATCGGGCTGCGCTGGAATTGGAAAACCCCCGGTTCCGGGAGCCGCCAGGCGGATCCGGTTGTCCGGCGCTGCGGTGCGAAGGTGGGGGATGCACGCGCGCCGACCCCGGGGGTTTGCGAGAGCTTTGGGGGGAACTCGCACTCGTGAGTTTACAGGGCGATGGCCGAAACAACAACAATTTTGTCCCCCATTCGGGGGACGCGTCCCAGCGCTTCGCCGCGGGGGTCAGGCGTCGCGTTCGGCGCGGAGCTGTTCGAGGGCGGTGGCGATGGCGTCGCGGGTGCGGGTGCGGAGCCCCGCCACGTCGAGGCCGGGCTCGGGCAGGATCGGGGGTAGGACGCGTACTTCGGCGTGGCTGGTGCCGAAGCGCCAGTCGTGCTTGATCAGGGCGTCCCGGGTGCCGATCACGGCCAGCGGCAGGATCGGGACGCCGTTGGCCACCGCCGCCTTGAAGGCGCCGTCACGGAACTCCCCGAGTTGTCCGGAGGCGGAACGGGTGCCCTCCGGGAAGACCATCACGGAAACCCGCTTGCCGAGCCGGTCGGCGATCTCGCCGAGCACGGCGTCGCGGGAGCGCTGCTCGCTACGCACCAGGCGGATGTCCCCGGCCAGCCGCATCAGCCAGCCGACCACGGGGATGGCGAAGAACTCGCTCTTGGCCAGCCATTTCAGTTCGAAGGGGAGGTGCGCGATCAGCAGGATGTCGACGAAGCTCTCGTGGTTGGCCACCGCCAGATACGGCCGCCGCGGGTCGGTGGGGATGTCGCCGGAGACGGTGAACGTCCACAGCGGATTGAGGGCGCGGGCGATCACGGCGATCCTCCGGAAGGTGTAGCCGGCCCAGTAACGCCCAGGATCGCGCCAGGCGGTGGCCAGCCAGACCAGGGTGACGACGGGGAGTGCGAGCACGATCGTCACGCCCAGCACCAGCCAGGCCCACAGGGACAGCACGGTTCGTCCGGGGAATCTCAGCAGGGCAGCGCGCACCCGAGGAGTCTGCCAGCCCGGGGCTGGTCGCGCACAGGCCGGAGGCCCGTGGATTTGCCTCGACGGGCGTCGAGGAGCGGCAGTTGACTCGGGTGCCGGGCAGGGGTTCAGGCGGTTAGCATCGCTAGGGCTGCTTGAATAGCATCCCTAGCGTTGCTAAGCTGGGCCTTGCACGAATCGAGAAACGACGGAGGTGCCAGAACATGCAGACAGCACGAGTAGCGATACGAGGCGTCATCGGCTTCCTCACGGCCGGGCTCGCGCCCTCGATTCAGGGTTACCGCCGGGCAGGATCGGAATTGACGATTCTGTCGGTGCTCGGCCCCGGTGGACACCGGGCCTGACCTGACGCCCCACCGCCCGGTAGTCTGCGAGCGTGCTGACAACATCGCAGGCCGCGGAGTTGGCCGGGTTGCCGAAGGAGCAGTTCCGCTCGGCGATGTCCAAGGAGCGCAAGAACGGCAAGGAGTTCCACGCCCCCAAGGAGAACTGGCCGGACAAGCGGACTCCGATGTGGGACGAAGACAGGGTGCGCGACTGGGCGAAGGCCCGTAAGAAGCGCAAGAAGCGCAAGAAACACAGCGACTGAATACCGCCCCGGCCCCGTTCGGAGGCCGATGGTGTCGAGCCCGAATTGTCCCCGTACGGGTGACTGCGGTTGCCCGGGACGCCTGCGTACAGTGGCCTGCGGGGGTAACTGACTGAAATCGCGGGAGGGCGATACGGCTGATTTGGGGGACGAACAGCCGCCAGTGCAGAAGAGAGGGGTACGACCATACGGTCGTGCCCCTCTCGTTCTGCGTACAGCCCGGAACGGCCGGTCGTGGGGACGAAGTTCGGCCGGCGACGGCACAATGGTCCCCATGTCCTTGCCGTCGTTGTCGGTTGCCAATGCCCAGTTCGTCACCCCGAGAGTGGCCGTCGGGGGCGATCTGGCCCCGGAGTTCGCCCTTGCCCGGCGGCAGTTGCAGGAGCTGACCGACGCGGGCATCACCCACATCGCGGATCTGCGTGACGAGTGGAACGACGCCGAACTCGTCGGCTACTGGGCATCGGAGGTCGAGTACCTCTACCACCCGGTACAGGACGCGGGGCAGCGGATTCCCGTCGACTGGTTCGAGCGGCTCAACGAGTGGGTGTCGGACGCGCTGGCCGACCCGGATGCCAAAGTGCTGGTGCACTGCCATATGGGCGTCAACCGCGGGCCGTCGGCGGCGTTCGCGATCCTGCTGGGACAGGGGATGAGCGTGCGCGAGGCGCTCACGGCGATCCGCTCGCAGCGCCCGGTGGCGGTGATCGACTACGCCGACGATGCCCTCGACTGGCACCTGGCCCGGACCGGAGCCGACCGCTACGCCAAGGGTGGCGCGCGCCGATCCCTGACGATGTGGCGTAAGGCGAATCAGATCGACAAGCTCGCGGTCATCCGGCAGATCCGGGATTCCGAAGGCGGCGGGGCGTCGTGGTGCGTCACCCTCGGTCACGAGAACGTCGCGGCGCTCGCCGGGCTGGTCGAGGCCTCGCCCAACCCGACCATCGGGGTCGCGATCGACAGCGAGCCCGAGGCGCTGGCGATCCGGGACGAGGTCGTGCTGTGGGATCCCGCGCCCGAGGGCGGCGTGGTGGGCTTCGGCTGGGTCGTGGCGCCGCCGCGCCCGTCCGCGGGCGGCGACCTGCTGCTGCCGGTTGTGATGATGGGGTTCAACGCCGACGGCCTGCTGCCGGCCGAGATGCTGCGCATGATCGCACCGGAACTGAGCCTCGGGGGCGGCCCGAACCCGACCCGGCTGACCGAACTGGAGGTCCAGGTGCTCAATGCCGGCCTGCGCCTGCTGGCGCGCATGGCGGCGGGCAACCCCGGAGCCTAGGATGCTGAAAGCTCGTGCCGGCGGTGCAGCCGGCACGACGTGATCCTCGTGGAGAGGCGCGCCCCATGATCGACGTCCTGCGGTCGGCTTCGGATGAGTCGCCCGTCTTCCACCTACGTGGCGGTCGACTCAGCTACCTGTTCCGGGTGACGAAGTACAGCCACCTCGAACACCTCCACTTCGGGGCGAGGGTGGAGCTGGGCGAGGAGCCCTTCGGCAGCGTGGCCGCGCTGGCGGTGAAGCGTCCCGCCAACGGCGAAGGGGTGAAGTACCACCCGGACGACACCGGCTACAACCTCGACCGGCTTCCGCTGGAGTACTCCGGGCTGGGCAAGGGCGACTACCGGGTTCCCGCGCTGGAGACCACCATGCCGGACGGCAGCTTCGTCACCGACCTTCGCTACGCCGGCCACACCGTCCACGATCAGACGGTGCCCTGCCTCGACGGGCTGCCCGCGTCGGTGGCCGCGGATCGTCCCTGCCAGACCCTGCAGGTCGACCTGGCCGACGGCGACCTGGCGCTCACGCTCTACTACACGATCTTCCCCGACTCGAACGTGGTGACCCGGCGAGCCGTGCTGACGAACCGTTCCGGGGTCGCGCTGCGGGCGCGGCGGGTGATGAGCCAGCTGATCGACCTGCCCGATCGCGGCTTCGACCTGGTCACCTTCGACGGGGCGTGGATCGCCGAGGCGCACAAGCACGTCCGTCCGCTCGCCCCGGGGATCTACGTCAACTCCTCGATCACCGGGTTCTCGTCCAACCGCCACAACCCGGGAGTTCTGCTCGCCCGGCGCGGTTGCGGTGAGGACCGCGGCGAGGTCTACGGCTTCAACCTGGTCTATTCCGGCAACCACTACACCGCCGTCGAGCTCAGCCAGCGCGACCTCGTCCGGGTCACCTCGGGCATCAACCCGATCGGCTTCGAGTGGACGCTGGAGCCCGGGGCGCGCTTCGAGACCCCGGAGGCGGTGCTCTCCTGGTCGGACGAGGGCTACAACGGGCTGTCGGCCAACCTGCACGAGTTCGTCGGGCGGCATATCGTCCGCGGCCAGTGGCGGGACGCCGAGCGTCCGGTGCTGGTCAACAACTGGGAGGGCACCTACTTCGACTTCGACCACCGCCGGGTGGTGTCGATGGCTCGCCGGGCGGCTGGGCTGGGCGCCGAACTCTTCGTGCTGGACGACGGCTGGTTCGGCGCTCGCAACGACGACCACGCCGGGCTGGGCGATTACGCGGTCAACCGCCGCAAGCTACCCAAGGGGCTGGAAGGGCTGGCCGCCGAGATCACCGGCCTGGGCCTGAAGTTCGGGCTGTGGTTCGAGCCCGAGATGGTCAACCGCGACTCCGACCTCTACCGGGCGCACCCCGAGTGGGCGATCGCCGTTCCGGGCCGCACGCCGAGCGAGGGACGGTTCCAGCTGATCCTCGACCTGACCCGTCCCGAGGTGCGCGACCACATCATGACGAACGTCTCGGCGATCCTGGACGCGGTGCCGATCAGCTATGTGAAGTGGGACGCCAACCGCACCTTCTCCGACCAGTTCTCGGCCGTCACCGCGGCCGGCGAACTACACCACCGCTACGTGCTGGGGCTGTACGAGGTGCTGCGCCGGATCTTCGAGCCCCGCCCCCACATCCTGCTGGAGTCGTGCGCCTCGGGCGGCAACCGGTTCGACCTCGGCATGCTCTGCTTCTCGCCGCAGATCTGGGCCTCCGACTGCACCGATCCGGTCGAACGGCTGCGCATCCAGGGCGGGCTGAGCCACCTCTACCCGCAATCCACCATGGGTGCGCACGTCACCGCGTCCCCGTCCGCCCAGACCCTGCGCCACACCCCGCTCTCCACCCGGTTCAACGTGGCCGCCTTCGGGCTGCTCGGCTACGAGCTCGACCCGACCGACCTGACCCGCGAGGAGCGCCGCCGGATCCGGGAGCAGATCGCGTTCTACAAGGACCATCGCCGCCTGCTGCAGTTCGGGCGGCTGCGCCGGCACGACCCGGCTCGGGGCGACCAGGTGACCTGGAGCGTCCACGAGCCCGGCGGCGAGCCGCGGGTGATCGGCCACTTCCAGGTGGGCTCGCGGGCGGCGTCCGCTCCCGAGCCGTTGCCGATCGCCGGGCTCGACCCACACCGCGGCTACCGGGTCCGCGCCCTGCCGCAGGGCACCTCGCTGCGCTCCCTGGGCGGCTTGGTCAGCCACGCGCTGCCGGTCAAGCTGAGCGGTCACGGCGTCCCGCTCACCGTGCTGGACTGGTTCCGCTCCCTGGACGACCGGGAGCAGGAGTACCTCGGCACCGGCTCCGCGCTGGCCTGGCTGCAACTCGACCCGCGCTTCGACGGCCAGGACACCACCGCCCGCCTGGTGGGTGACTACGGCTCCGCCCTCTACCTGGTCGAGCCCGCGTAGCCCGCCGGATCGCCACCCGTGGGGTGCGCTTTTTGCCACATAGTCGCGCTGGCCGGCATATCCGCCGCAGGGGAGCGACTATGTGGCAGAAAGTGGCGGGCAAGGAGGTCGCCGGCGGGGCGGTGTTGGTGAGATTTGGCCGTGGGGCGGGGGAGGCGAGTAGGGTGATGCCCGTGTTCACCACCGCCTGCCGTATCGCCCGCCTGCACTGCGCAGCCCCGGCGATGATGTGCATGCGAATGTGCTGTTGCTGAGCAACCGCACCATCCCGGCCGTTGACCCGGCCTCCCACTCGGCGTTCAGCCGGGGTGTGCGTCTCCACCACCGCCGTTGATCCACCGTGTCCGCGCGGCCCTGGATCGCCACGCAGAAAGCCGACCATGATCACAGTCACCGACCTGAAGAAGGTCTATCACCAGGGCAAACGGGAGATACGTGCCCTGGACGGGGTCACGCTCAGCGTGCCGGACAACTCGGTGCACGGCATCATCGGCCAATCCGGCGCCGGCAAGTCGACGCTGGTGCGGTGCCTCGCCCTGCTCGACCGGCCGACCTCCGGCTCGGTCGAGATCAACGGGGTGGAGCTCACCGCGGTCCATGCGGGTGAGCTGCGCAAGGCCCGCCGGCGGCTGGGGGTGGTCTTCCAGCAGGCGAACCTCTTCGACTCCCAGACCATCGCCGGCAACGTCGCCTATCCGCTCGAGCTCGCGCGCATCCCGGCCCCGGAGCGGGATGCCAAGGTCGCCGAACTGCTCCGCCTGGTGGGTCTTGGCGAATCCGGGGAGGCCTATCCGTCCCAGCTCTCCGGCGGGCAGCGGCAGCGGGTGGGCATCGCCCGGGCGCTGGCCACCGATCCCGACGTCCTGCTCTGCGACGAGCCGACCAGCGCCCTCGACCCGGCCACCACCGCCGAGATCCTCGACCTGATCGGTGCGATCAAGGCCCGGCTGGGCCTGGCGGTGCTGGTGATCACGCACGAGATGCACGTCGTGAAGCGGATCTGCGACTCGGTCTCGCTGCTGGAGGACGGACGGGTGCTGGAATCGGGGCTGCTCGTCGAGACGGTCGGACGGTTCGGCAGCCGGCTCAGCGACGCGCTGCTGGCGCTGCCGCCCCACGACCCGACCGAGGCCGCCGGCGGCACCCTGATTGAGGTGCTCTACGCCGCCACGTCGGACGGGCCACCCAAGCTCACCGCGGCCGAGCGACACTTCGGGATCGACCTCCCGGTGCTCTCCGGCACCATCGAGCACCTGGCCGGCACCACCTTCCACCGCGCGCGGGTGCGCGTTCCGGCCGGTACGAGCGCCGATCAGGTGGTCGGCTTCCTGGGCGAGGTCGGCGCCGCCGCCGCGCTGAGTGCCGGGGAGGTCGTCCGATGAGTGAGTTCTTCGCCGCGCTGTTCAGCAATCCGGCCATCACCACAGCACTGTGGCCCGCCCTCGTCGAGACCCTGCTGATGGTGGGCATCTCCGGCCTGGCCACGGTGGTGATCGGCCTGCCGCTGGGGGTGGTGCTGTTCATCAGCCAGCCCGGGGGATTGGCCGAGAGCCGCGCAGCCAACGTCCTGCTCGGAGCGACGATCGTGAACATCACCCGCTCGATCCCGTACGCGATCCTGATGGTGGCGCTGATCCCGTTCACCCGGGTGATCGTCGGCACCTCGATCGGCCCGCTCGCCGCCTCGGTCTCCCTGTCGATCGCCGCCATCCCGTTCTTCGCACGGCTGGTTGAAGCCGGGCTGCGCGATGTGCACCCGGGCAAGCTGGACGCCGCCCACGCGATGGGCTCGACCCGTTTCCAGACGGTGTGGAAGGTGCTGCTGCCGGAAGCGCTACCGGCGCTGGTGGCCAGCGTCACCACGACGGTGGTCACCCTGATCGGCTACTCCGCGATGGCCGGACTGATCGGGGGCGGCGGCCTCGGCCGGCTGGCCTACAACTACGGCTACCAGCGGTTCCAGAGCGAGGTGATGATCGTGGTCCTGATCATCCTGGTGCTGCTGGTGCAGCTGGTGCAGTGGACGGGGGATCGCCTTGTCCGGCGCGTCGACCACCGCTGAGCCGAACCACAGACTTCCCGCCGCGGGCGGGGAACGACCGGCACCCGCCGGTCGGCACACCACAGAAGCGGGCTACGGCCCACCATCACGAAGGAGCACCATCATGGGAACCCTCAGCAAGCAACTGACGGCCATCGCCGTTGGCCTTTCGGCCGCGCTGATGCTGTCGGCTTGCGCGGCGGGCCCGACCACCACGCCCGCACCTGAACAGACCGCCTCCGGCACCTCGCCGGCCGCGGAACTCACGGTTGTGAAGGTGGGCGCGAGCCCCGTCCCGCACGCCCGGATCCTGGAGTTCATCGACCAGAACCTGGCCGCTGCCGCCGGCATCGACCTGGACATCCGCGAGTTCGACGACTATGTGCTGCCGAACGAGGCGCTGGCTTCGGGCGACATCGACGCCAACTACTTCCAGCATCTGCCCTACCTGGAAGCCCAGATCGCCGAGAAGGGCTATCAGTTCGAGCACGGCGCCGGCGTCCACATCGAGCCGTACGCCGCCTTCTCAGCCAAGTACAAGTCCTTCGACGAAGTGCCGGACGGAGCGACCATCGCCATCACCAACGATGTCGCCAACCAGATCCGCGGGCTCCGGCTGCTGGAGGAGATCGGCCAGCTGAAGGGGATCACCGACGACAGCACGGTGATCAGCCTCACCGCGGAGCAGAACCCCCGCGGCTTCAAGTTCGTCGAGAACCAGCCGGAGGTGATCGTCCAGCAACTCGACGATCCGGCTGTGGACGTGGCGTTCGTGAACGGCAACTTCATCCTGAGCGCCGGGCTCAACACCCAGGACTCGATCGCCGTGGAGAAGGTCGAGGGCAACCCGAACGCCAACCTGCTGGTCTGGCGCGCCGACAACACCAACCCCGGTGTGGCCATCCTGGAGGAGCTGCTGCACAGCCCCGAGACTGCCGACTTCATCCGGCAGACCTGGCCGTCCGGCGACGTCCTGCCGCAGGGCTGAACCGAGCAGGGCTGAACTGAAACTGGGCGGCACGGGGATCACTCCGTGCCGCCCAGTCACGTCTCAGGAGTAGATCGCCCGGAGGTCGTTCTGCTTGCCGCCGGTGCGCAGCTGGACGAAGAATCCCGCCGCGATGAGGGCCAGGAAGACCAGGTGCCACAGGATCCCGTAGCCGAACAGCGCGGGCACGGTGCCGGCATTCAGGTCGGCGAGGTTGATCGACTCGACCAGCGCCAGCGCTCCGGCGGTGATGGCCGCCGCGCCGGCGACGGCCGTGACCACGACGAGGATCAGGCGCGGGAGCTTGGTGATGAAGGCGACGACGGCCAGCCCCAGCCCGAGGACGATCGGCACGATGATCGCCAGCCACCCCGTCCACCCGAGCTGGGTCACCAGCCAATCGCCGACGAGGTAGCCCAGCCAGCCGACCGAAACCAGGATGCCCCCGATGAAGAAGGCGTAGGCCAGGCTGCCGAACAGGATCGTCGCGAACACCGTGACGCCCCAGCGCAGCGCGGTGTCGAAATCCGGGTCGAGGGCGATGTAGGTGGCGGCCAGGCTGCCGAACTGCCAGCCGGCGAACCCGCCCACGATCGCGAGAATCCAGCGCATGGCCGCGAAGCCACGGAAGCACAGCAGCAGGCCGACGGCGATGAAGCCGACCGCGATCCAGATCGCGACGGTCAGCGGTGGCAGCTCGGGTAGCTCGGGCATGTGCCGATGCTAGCCATCACCTCCGACAACACAATGTCGCCACTCAAACCTTTGGCGAAGCTTCAGCTAGCGTCCCGCCCCACGCCGGGTGGTGTCCCGTCGTCCCAGCGCCGTCGGCCTGGTGGGCAGCGGCGGTGTCAGGCGTCGTTGCGGGGGTAGTGGCGACCCAGCACCCACCGGCGGTAGGCCGCTGCGGTGACGCCCCGGTTGGCGATGATGTCGGCGTAGAACCGTCCGGATTCGCGAACGGTCCGCTGCTGGGTCGGGTAGTCCAGGGCGACCAGTCCGAAGCGGGGCTCCTCGCCCTCGGCCCATTCGAAGTTGTCGGTGAAGCACCAGTGGTAGAACCGTTCGATCGGCAATCCGGATCCGGCGATCGCCTTCAGGTGGTCGTGGAGGAAGAGCGGACGGAACGCGTCGGCGGCGTCCGGTGTGCCGTTCTCGGTGATCCAGATCGGCCCGGGATAGCGCTCGTGTGTCCAGCGGGCGACCTCCACCAGGCCGGCGGGGTGGATCTCCCAGCCCAGGTCGTTGACCGGCACCCTGCGTGCCACCCCGTCGGCCAGGCCGGTCACCGAACTGCGGGTGTAGTAGTTGATGCCCTGGAAGTCGTAGTAGTGCCCCGGGTCGATGTCGGGCGGCTGGACGAACGGTGCGAGGAACCTTCCGACGCTGAAGGCCCTGGTCAGCGCGGTCTGGAAGAGGTACTCGGCGCCGCGCGCGCTGACGCGGTCCAGCGGGTTCCAGCGCCGCTTGGGCGCGAAGGCCCGCAGGTGGTTGGCCACCCCCACCTTCGCCCGCGGCCAGGCTCGATGGATCGTCAGGTAAGTGCGGATGTGCGCGGCGGCCATCGTCTGCATGACCTTCTGGGCACGCCGGATCGACCCGCTGACGCCGGGCGGCCAGTCACCGTCCACCCAGCCCTTCGTGGCGTAGACGTTGGGTTCGTTGAGGGTGATCCACTCGTCCACCAGGTCGCCGAGGTTGACCAGCACGTAGTCGACGTAGCGGTCGAAGACCGTCAGAGCGTGGCGGGCCTCCCAGCCGCCGGCGGCCTCGAACCACCCCGGGTTGTTGAAGTGGTGCAGGGTGACCAGCGGCGTGATGCCGGCGGCGCGCAGGGCGGTGAGCTCGTCGCGGTAGTGGTTGATCGCCGTCCGGTCGAAGTGGCCGGGGGAGGGCTCGATCCGCGCCCACTCCAGGCCCATCCGGTAGTGCCCGATCCCGAGTTCGCCGAGCAGGGCGGTGTCCTGCTCCACCCGGTTCCAGTGATCGGCCGCGCGGCGGGGAGTGGTGCCGTCGGCGATCCGTCCCGGCACGTCGGCCCAGCGGTGCCAGTTGGTATCGGCGTCCCCGCCCTCGATCTGGGTCGCCGCCGAGGCCACCCCCAGCGTGAGACCGGGCAGCGCGAACCCGGGCGGATCGAACGATGGGGCCTGCGTTGCGTCGGGCATGGCGACCTCCTCGGTCCTCACGTCATCATCCCGGTGGCGTCGGCGTCAACGCCACAGCTTGACAACTACAAAAAGTAGTAGTTGGCGCGATGATGTGAAAGGAGACCGGGAAAGGCAGTACGGTTAGGGACGACACAAGCCAGCAGGCGTCGGGACGGCCGGCGTCGTCGTTGTGGCCGCGGGTCACAGCCATTGGCAGCACTCGGATGCCCGTCAAAGGAGATAACGAAGAAGTATGACCAAGTTTGTCTACGAGTTCAGCGAGGGCGACGCCTCGATGCGCAACCTGCTGGGTGGCAAAGGTGCCAACCTGGCCGAGATGACCGGGCTGGGAATGCCGGTTCCGCAGGGCTTCACCATCACCACCGAGGCCTGTACCCAGTACTACCTCGACGGCGAGGTCATCAACGACGGCATCCGCGCCGAGATCCTGGAGTACGTCGCCAAGCTGGAGGCGCTCACCGGCAAGAAGTTCGGCGACATCGAGAACCCGCTGCTGGTGTCGGTCCGCTCCGGCTCCCGCGCCTCGATGCCCGGCATGATGGACACCATCCTCAACCTGGGCATGAACGACGAGGTCGCCGCCCGGTTCGCGGAGAAGACCAACAACCCGCGCTTCGCCTACGACTCCTACCGTCGGTTCATCCAGATGTACTC
>Ga0102832_1000601_pt1 | contig 48666 bp, 40 predicted proteins | sample EBPBio282013_DNA_FD_88942 | JGI IMG/M metagenome (GOLD analysis project Ga0102832, IMG submission 88942) | Wastewater treatment Type I Accumulibacter community from EBPR Bioreactor in Madison, WI, USA - Reactor 2_5/28/2013_ DNA (Illumina Assembly) | ecosystem: Engineered > Bioreactor > EBPR >...
TCGAGCAATTCCAGCGAAAAACGTTAAGCGCTTGTCCGACCGGAAATCGCGTCAAAACTAATGTGCGATGCCGGAACCGGCGGCTTCGTCGAGCAGGCGCCCGGTGACGAAGCGGTCGAGATCGAATGGCCGGCTGATGTCGTGATGCCGGCCGGTGGCCAGCAGATGCGCCAGAAGCGTGCCGCCGGCCGGAATGGCCTTGAAGCCACCGGTTCCCCAGCCGCAGTTGAGGAACAGGCCGGGCAGCGGCGACTCGCCGATGATGGGCGAGGAATCAGGCACCACGTCGACGATGCCCGCCCATTGCCGCATCAGCTTGAGCTGGCCAAAAGCCGGGAACATTTCGAGCAGCCCGGCGATCACCCCTTCGAGCGTCGGCAAATTGCCGCGCTGGCCGTAGGACGGGATGCGGTCGAGCGCCCCGCCGATCACCATCTCGCCCTTGTCCGACTGGCTGACATAGACGCCAGGACCGGGCGACAGCACCACCGTGTCGAGGATCGGCTTGACCGGCTCGGACACACAGGCCTGCAGCGCATAGGAGTTGATCGGCAGGCGGAAGCCGGCCTTGGCCGAAAGCACCGAGGAATGGCCTGCCACCGCCATGCCGATGCGCTCGGCGCGCATGGTGCCGCGCGTCGTCTGCACCCCGCGGCAGCGTCCGCCCTCGACGATGAAGTCGGTGACCTCGCAGTTCTGGATGATGTCGACGCCAAGGCGACTTGCCCCGCGTGCATAGCCCCAGGCCACCGCATCGTGGCGCGCCGTGCCTGCCCTGCCCTGCCAGACGCCGCCGAAGACGGGAAAGCGCGCATCGGGCTCGAAATTGTAGATCGGCGCGACGCGCCTGACATCCTCCGGCGTGTAGAGTTCGGCGTCGGTGCCGTTGATCTGCATGGCGTTGACGGTACGTGCCGCGATCTCCAGCTCGTTCATGCTGTGGCACAGCGTGACCATGCCGCGCTGCGACAGCATGACGTTGTAGTTCAGCTCCTTGGACAGGCCCTCGTAGAGCTTGTGCGCCAGCCCGTAGAGCGCCACGCTCTCAGGGTAATAATAGTTGGAGCGCACCACGGTCGTGTTGCGGCCGGTATTGCCGCCGCCGATCCAGCCCTTTTCAAGCACCGCGACATTGGTGATGCCATGCGTGCGGGCCAGATAATAAGCCGTAGCCAGGCCGTGTCCGCCGCCGCCGATGATGATGGCATCGTAACTCCCCTTCGGCTCGGGCGACCGCCAGGCCGGCACCCAGCCCTTCTGGCCGGCCAAGCCTTCCTTGAACAGCGAAAACGCGGAATATCGGCTGGTCATTCGTTCATGTTTCCCGGTGTCGGCCGTACCCTAGTCTCGCCCGGCCAGTGCGAGGCTTGCGCCCCGCTCAGGCAGGTCGTGGGCAAGTGCGGCCGAGGCAAGCGAGCTTGCGCGCGATTTCCGGACCTCCCCGATCAGCCGAGGAAACTAGTCGCAGTGTACACCAATGTCCAGACAGGAAACGCCTTGTCGAGAGTGCTCCGGCCTCGCCCGGCACGCTCACCAGCGACCCGTCCAGCTTGCCTTACACCCGCATCCGTCTAACGAAGTGGCCGATTTAACGGGGGGACTTTGGCGCAGCGGCCCAGAGTTGCTTTGGGCAGATCATCCAAATGGTTCTCAAGATCGGAGGCGGAATGGCACAAGGCGATCTGTGCCATGGAGGATTGAAAACTGGCCCTTCCTCAGACTAACTGCTCCGGGTTTGGGGGAAGTCATGAAATTGCTCATGCGAGCTGTTGTTTTTGCGGCTCTCGTCATTTCTGCCGTAAATGCTGCGCGAGCCGAAGACGCAATTTCGTCTGGCACCGGATTTGCCGTGACCGATGATGGCTGGCTGCTCACCAACGCTCATGTGGTGGAGTCTTGTGACCGCATTGAAGTTGCCGGGAAGGGTATTGCCGGCGATCCGCGTATCGACTCGACCAATGACCTCGCTCTGATCAAGGTTGATGCCAGGCAGCCGATGACGCCGCTGGTTTTTCGCAACGCGCCGATACGGCTAGGCGAAGACATCGTGGCTATCGGATTTCCGCTGGCTGGGCTTTTGTCCGATTCTATCAAGATCACGACAGGCAACGTCAACGCGTTGGCCGGGCTGCGCAACGATACGCGCTACATCCAGATTTCCACGCCTATTCAGCCTGGCAATTCGGGTGGCCCTGTGGTCGACCGAGCCGGATATCTGTTGGGCATCACAACCGCGACCTTCTCGAAGAAGGCCGCTGACGAGATTGGCATCACCGCGCAGAACGTCAATTTCGCAATCAGGGCTTCAGTCGCGGAGCTTTTCCTGCAATCACAGGGCATCGCCGGACAATCCGGGGCTCCGAGCAGCGATACCTCGACCCTGGCGACCGCGGATATCGCCGACAAGATCTCACCATCGGCCCACCAGATTCTTTGCTACGGGTCGCGGCAGGAATCGGCTTCGGCTGAGCGCGTCCAGCCAGACACAAATCGCCGTGCCGCCCTGCCTAGGGGATCGCTTCTCGAGGCCAGCGGCTACGACGCTATCGGTTTCGACTATGCAACGCTCAAGGACGTTTCATATCGGGCTTGCAAGTCTGCCTGCGAGGGCGACGCGCAATGCAAGGCGATCACCTACAATGCCAAGCATCGCTTCTGTTTCCTGAAGGACAATGTCGTCGCGCTTATTCGCAACAGTGACGCGCTGGCGGCCTACTCTTCTTCAAAGGCGGCTGACATCATCATGTCGCGCTTTACCTCGTTCTCCGGTGTCGACGTTCCGGGCGGCGACTACAAAAGGATAAGGCAGACCAGCTATCTGGAGTGCTTCTTGTCCTGCATTGACGATAGTGTCTGCAGGGCTTTCGCCTACATCCCGAAAAAGAAAGAATGCTGGCTAAAGGATGCGTTGGGCACGCCCAAGCCAATGAGAGGCGTTGAACTGGGCCTGAAGTAGCGCAACTTGCTGTTTGATCGGCGCCAAAGGCTTCGTGCCCATGGTGTTGCCTGATCCAATGTTGTTGCTGTCACAAAACCATCATCCCGATGTCATCGCGCTGAAATCTCGCTGCCGCAAACGGGGTGCGCAATTCCGTTCAGGCAAAGAGGTTTCACCATGTCAGGCAACATGTCCCGCAAGCTGCTGCTCTTGACCACCGCGCTCGGTGTGTCGGCAGCGCTCCCCGCCCACGCCGCCGAGGTTTTCAACCGCATCGCCACCTTCCCCGTGGCCCAGAACCTGCCCGCCGATGTCGATCACCGAGGTGACCCCGGGGCTGAGATGGTTTGCGGCCCGGTAGTGGGCCATGGTCTCGATCTCGCCGTCGTCGATCCGCAGCGCCGCGCGGATCAGGCCCTCGCCGTAGCCAGTGACGCAGGCCCGGGCCAGATAGGCCGAGGCGGGCAGCTGGGCGTAGATCTCGCGCAGCGTCGCGATCGCGGCCGACACCGGATCGTTCGAGCTCTCGTAGCGGGAGAAGACCAGTTGGTCGTCGCTGTTCAGCAGGACGGCCTTGAAGGTAGTCGAGCCGGCGTCCATGCCGAGGAAGAGCGGGCCGTTGGCCTCGGTGAAGCCGACCTGCTCCACCCGGGCCTGGGCGTGCCGGGTATCGAAGGCCGCGCGCTCGTCGTCGGTGAACAGCGGACGCAGCCGGTGCCGGGAAAGCGGGATCGTCACGACCGGGCGCAACCGGCGCAGCAGGTCGTCCGGGGTGTGGAACTCGGCGTGCCCGGCGGCGTTCCGGTCGCCGATCGGCGGGTCGATCGCCGACAGCGCGGCGCCCAGCGCGACGTACAGCTGGGCGTTCTCCGGGGTCGCGAAGGACGTGACCTGCCCGGCCAGCGCCCGCTCGTAGGCCTTGCGCAACTGCGGCAGGAAGTGCAGCGGCCCGCCCAGGAAGACCAGGTTGCCGCGGATCGGACGCCCGCAGGCCAGCCCGGCGATGGTCTGGGTGGCGACCGCGGAGAAGACCGAGGCGGCCAGGTCGGTGTGCGCGGCGCCCTGGTTGAGCAGCGGCTGCAGATCGGACTTGGCGAACACCCCGCAGCGCGAGGCGATCGGGTACAGGTGCTGGTACTGGGCGGCGAGGTCGTCCAGCCCCTTGGCGTCGGTGTGCAGCAGGGTGGCCATCTGGTCGATGAAGGCGCCGGTGCCGCCGGCGCAGGTGCCGTTCATCCGCTGTTCGGGGGTGGGGTGCAGGTAGGTGATCTTGGCGTCCTCGCCACCGAGTTCGATCACCACGTCCGCCTCCGGCACGAAGCGCTCGATCGCGGCGGTGGCGGCGATCACCTCCTGGACGAAGTCGACGCCCAGCAGTTCGGCGATCGACAGGCCGGCCGAGCCGGTCACCGCCACCCGGAACTGCCGGTCGGGAAACAGCGGCGCGATCTCCTCCAGCAGGCTGCGCAGTTCGCCGCGAACGTCGGCGTTGTGGCGGCGGTAGGCGCTGTGCCGGACGGTCTCACCCTCGAGCACGACCGCCTTCACGGTTGTCGAGCCGATATCCAGCCCGAGGGACGCGTGGGGCGCCATGGCGGCCAACTCCTCAGCAACGGGCCCGCCAGCGGATTTCGTGTCGCGCCCAGAATGAACGTTCTGTCCAGCGCCAGCCTACTCCACTCACTACGGCTCGTAGTAATACTGTAGGGAACATGGTCGAAACGACGCGTCACGCCCAGGCCGCCCGGGAGGCGATTCTCAATGCGGCGGCGGACCTGATCCGCACCGAGGGCGCGGCCGGCATGTCCATCGCCGACCTGATCGCCCGTTCGGGCACCTCGGCCGGTGCCATCTACCACCATTTCGGCAGCAAGCAGGGGGTCGTCGTCGAGGTCGCCCGCCGCGCGCTGGCCATTCCGATGCAGTCCGTGCTACACACCCCGGTCGAAGGCGGGATCTCCCCGACCGAACTGCTGAGCGCCGCGCTGACCCGGGTGGTGCAGTCCACCGAGACCGCCGAACTGATCATCCAGGTCTGGGCCGGGGCCTCGGCCGAACCGGATCTCTTCCAGCTCCTGCGCGCCGAGGGCCAGGGGGTACGCGACACGGTCGAACTGGTGGTGCGGCACTGGTGCGAGCTCAACGACGTGGACGCCGACCCGGCCGGGATAGCGGCCGTCGTGGTGAGCCTGGTGATGGGCAGCGTGGTGCAGCGCTCGCTGATCCCCGACTTCGACACCGAGCGCTACCTGGCAGCCGCCACAGCCATGCTCGCAACCCTGACCACCTCGGGCCAGGACGCCGGCGACCGGCCCGGCTGATAGGTTCGCCGGATCACCTCGAGCAAGGGAGAATCCGGACACCATGACGCAGGCACTTCGGATCGGCATTCTCGGCGCGGCCCGGATCGCTGAGCGAGCGGTGGTGACACCGGCGCGGGCCAACGGCGCCCGGATCGCCGCGGTCGCCGCCCGCGACCTCGGCCGGGCACAGGCCTACGCCGCCCAGCACGGCATTCCACGGGCCTACGGCAGCTATGAGGAGCTCCTGGCGGATCCCGACATCGACCTGGTCTACAACCCGACTCCGAACAGCGAGCACGTCCGCTGGACGCTGGCCGCGCTTCGCGCCGGCAAGCATGTGCTCTCGGAGAAGCCGTTCGCGGCCAACGCCGACCAGGCGAAGCTGGTGGCGGCCGAGGCCGGCGACCGGCTGGTCTTCGAGGGCTTCCACCACCGCTACCACCCGGCGCACCGCCGACTGATGGAGCTGGTGAGCACCGGCGCGATCGGCGACGTCACCGGGCTGCACGTGACCATGGCCTTCGACTGCACCGACCTGGACGACATCCGCTGGTCCTGGCCGCTGGCCGGCGGCTCGCTGATGGATCTGGGCTGCTACCACCTGCACGTAGCAAAGGACGTCGCCGCTGCGCTCGGCGGGAAGCTGGAGCTGCAGAGCTGCGCCACCACGACCAACCCCGGCGCCGATCCACGGGTGGACGCGACCGCCCGCGTGACCGGCACCCTGCCGGGCGGCGCGTCCGTCGTCCTGGAGTCGAGCCTGGAAGGGCCGGACGAGCGTTCGGTGCTGGTGACCGGCACCCGCGGCACCATCCGGCAGCCGGAGTTCATCAACGTCACCACCGACGACCGGCTGATCGTGACCGTCGACGGCGTCGAGACCACCGAGCACCACGGCACGATCTCGACCTACACCCACCAGTTCGCGGCGCTCACCGCGTCGATCGAGCGCGGCCTGCCGTTCCCCACCGACCTCGGCAACGCCATCGAGATGATGGAACTGGTCGACCAGTGCTACCGCCTGGCCGGCCTGCCGCTGCGGGCGTCCGAGCCGAGCGGGGTCTAGCGCGGATCCAGGCTCAGCGCCTACCGGGACGGTTGGTCAGATGACGCCCTGGGCGAGCATCGCGTCGGCCACCTTCACGAAGGCCGCGCAGTTCGCGCCGACCACGTAGTTGCCCGGGTGGCCGTAGCGCTCGGCGGCGGTGTAGGCCGCGGAGTGCATGGCGCACATGATCTGGTGCAGCTTGGCCTCGGAATCCTCGAAGGTCCAGCGCTGGCGGGCAGCGTTCTGGCTCATCTCCAGGGCCGAGGTGGCCACGCCGCCGGCGTTGGCAGCCTTGCCGGGCGCGAACAGGACGCCGGCCTGGTGGAACACGTCGACGGCCTCGGGCAGCGACGGCATGTTCGCCCCCTCGGCCACGGCGATCACGCCGTTCTTCACCAGGTTCGCCGCATCCTCGGCGTCCACCTCGTTCTGGGTCGCACACGGCAGGGCGATCTCGGCGGGCACCTCCCAGACCCGGCGGCCGGCCACGAACCGGGCGTTCGGCCGCCGCTCGGCGTAGGCCGAGATCCGCAGCCGCTCGACTTCCTTGACCTGCTTGAGCAGCTCGACGTCGATCCCGTCCTCATCGACCACGTAACCTGAGGAATCCGACGCGGTGAGCGGCAGCCCGCCCAGCTGCAGCGCCTTCTCGATCGCGTAGATGGCCACGTTGCCCGAGCCGGAGACCAGCACGCGGCGGCCTTCGATGGACTCGCCGCGCACGGCCAGCATCTCCTGGACGAAGAAGACCGTGCCATAACCGGTGGCCTCGGTGCGCACCTCTGCGCCGCCCCAGCCCGTCCCCTTGCCGGTGAACATGCCGGACTCGTGCCGGTTGGTGATCTTGCGGTACTGGCCGAACAGGTAGCCGATCTCGCGGGCTCCGACGCCGATGTCACCGGCGGGCACGTCGGTGTGCTCGCCCAGGTGCCGGTAGAGCTCGTTCATGAACGACTGGCAGAACCGCATGATCTCGCCGTCGCTCTTGCCGTGCGGGTCGAAGTCGGAGCCGCCCTTGCCGCCGCCGATGCCCTGGGCGGTGAGCGCGTTCTTGAAGATCTGCTCGAAGCCGAGGAACTTGATGATGGAGCTGTTGACCGAGGGGTGGAATCGTAGGCCGCCCTTGTAGGGCCCCAGCACCGAGGAGAACTGCACGCGGTAGGCGCGCTGGACGCGCACCTGGCCGGCGTCGTCCACCCACGGCACCCGGAAGATGATCTGGCGCTCGGGCTCCACCAGCCGCTCCAGAATGCCGTCGGAGAGATAGCCCGGCTCTTCGGCCAGCACCGGCACCACCGACTCCAGCACCTCGTGCACGGCCTGGTGGAACTCCAGATCCCCGGGGTTCCGGCGCAGTACGTCGGCGTAGGCGGTGCGAACCGCGTCGGGCAGCTTCTCCGCAGCGAGCGAAGTGGACATCGGCGACCCTTCCGGCCCTGGCAGACCTGTCTTCCTTCGGGCCCGGCGACACTCGCCGAGCAGGGCGAGTCTGCCACAGCGAAACCGGGGGCCATGGCGGAATGCCTCAATACGGACGCCTCCCCCGGTTCGCGCTGGAGGGTCACGGCAGGCCATGATGGGAGTACACCCGTGACCAGACCGCCTGACCGGCGGCTCGACGGTGTCAGCTGAACGGAGAGCAATCCCATGACCGCGGCCACCCCCGATCTGGCTCGTATCGCGCGGGCGCGGAATGGCGATCTCGCCGTCTTCGCCGCCAACGGCTTCGCCTTCGCGTCGTGGATGTCACGCATCCCGGACGTGCGCGAACTGCTCTCGCTCACCCCGGGCGCCCTCGGCCTGCTGTTGTTGTCGGTCTCGCTCGGCTCGGTGATCGGCCTGCCGACGGCCGGACGCATCGCGCACCGGATCGGCGCGGTCAATACCGTCCGGCTGGGAATGGCGCTGATGCTGCCCGGCATGCTGCTGGCCGCGATCGCCACCCAGGCGCAGGCACCGCTCTACCTGGTGGTGCCGGGGCTGTTCCTGTTCGGCCTCGGAACCGGCATGTGGGACGTCGCGCAGAACCTGGAGGGCTCGATCGTCGAGCAGGCCCTCGGCCGGGCGATCATGCCGTGGTTCCACGCCGCCTTCAGCGGCGCCACCGTGGTGGGGGCGCTGGTCGGCGCCGGCCTGACGGCGCTGCAGGTGCCACTGGTCGTGCACATCGGCGGAGTCGTGGTGGTCTGCCTCCTGACAGTGCTGTGGGGCACCGCCGGCTTCCTGCCCGCCTTCGACACCGACTCCGAGGAAGCCACCGCGAGCACGGGCAAGGCGCGGTCAGCCTGGACCGAGCCGCGGACCCTGCTGATCGGCGTGATGGTGCTGGCAGCGGCCTTCACCGAAGGGACGGCCAACGACTGGCTGGCGGTGGCCTTCGTCGACGGCCACCAGCTCGACAATGCGATGGGCGTCGTCGCGCTGGCGGTCTTCCTGTCGTTCATGACGGCCGGACGGATCCTGGGCACCCGCCTGCTGGATCGCTACGGCCGGGTGGTGGTGCTGCGCATCCTGTTCGCCGCTGCCATCGTGGGCTGCTCGATGGTGGTCTTCGGCAACGCTGTGGTGGCCTTCATCGGTGCCGCCATCTGGGGCCTGGGAGCCAGCCTCGGCTTCCCGGTCGGCATGTCGGCGGCGGCCGACGATCCGGCGCGGGCGCCGATGCGGCTCTCAGTGGTCTCGACCATCGGCTACACCGCCTTCCTGGCCGGCCCGCCGCTGCTGGGCTTCCTGGGCGATCACGTCGGCATCCTGCAGTCGCTGCTCGTGGTCGGCGCGGTCTCGATAGCCGCCATCCTCGTGGTGCCGGTCGCCAAGCCGCTGGCCGATCCCACCCCGGCACCGGTTGAGCCGGAGCCACAACGCTGACCTCCGGCCAGCAGCGCACTCAGTAGGCGACGAGGGCCGTGCGGCTGGGCGGCTCGAGCCCCGCGCGCTGGTAGGCGGCCGCGACCGCGTCCCGGCGTCGATCGATCTCCCGGCCGAAGTCGCGGGCCAGTTCAGGCGAACGGCGCACCTGCTCCTCGAGCAGCCCGGCCGGCACGACGAGCACGGTGAGGTCACGCTCGACGGTCACGCTCGCCGCGATGGCCTGCCGGGTCAGGCAGGTCAGCCCGATCAGGTCGCCGGCATCGAGCTCCACCACGGGGTGCCAGGAGCCGTCGGGCAGCAGCACCGACATCGCGGCCAGCCCGTCGAGGATCACGCGCGCCGCGTCCGGCACCTCGCCCGGCCGCTGCACGGTCTCCCCCGCCTGGTACCGCTCGACGCGCAGACCCCGCCCCAGCGCCTCCGCCTGCCGCTGCGCGTCGAAGTGCAGCGCCGGAGCGGCCTGGGCGAGCAGCGCGGGGATCGCCTCCGGCGGAACGAACTCGTTCGAGAGATCCCTGTCCAGGTGCAGCCCCGCCCGCCGGGCGGCGTACCAGAGCCGGCTGCGGAACAACCCGGCGGTCGACCACTCCTTGCCGGGGTTGGTCAGCGGGATGCTCACGTCGTAGCGCGCCTTGGGCAGCACGACGGCGCTCGCATCCTCCCCCGGCGCGAGGAAGGGCAGATCTGAGGCGACGCGGTGGATCAGGCGGATCACCTGGTCGGGCGGGTCGTCGGTGGCGAAGCGGACGACGAAATCCGCCGTGTAGGGCGACTCGGCCCGGCTGAGGTTCACGAAGGACTGGCCGGCCAGTTCGGAGTTGGGAATCACCCGGATGCCGTTGAGCGTGTCCAGGTGGACGGCCCGCCAGTTGATCTCGATGACGCGTCCCTTGCCCTCCCCGGTCCGGATCCAGTCGCCGACGCCGAAGGGCTGCTCGAACAGCAGCAGCAGGCCGGAGATGACCCCACCGACCGCGTTCTGCAGGGCGAGGCCGACGACGATCGAGCCGACACCGAGCGCCGTGAACAGCCCGGAGACGTCGGCGTCCCAGACCAGCCCCAGCAGCAGGGCGCCCGCGACCACGATGATGAGCAGCCTCGCCAGGTCGACGATGATGGTCGGGATGCGCTCCCGCCGGGTGCCCGACTTGGCCATCGTGAAGACGGCGAAGTTCAGGGCGTTCAGCAGCACCAGGATCACCAGGAAGGCGAAGATGGTCGCGGCGAGCTTCGGGCCGGCCTGCCTCACGTCCCACTCGCCAGTCTGGGTCAGCAGCAGCCAGAGCGCACCGACCGGTGCGACGTAGTCGCGCAGCAGCGTGACGACGGTGGCGCCGCGGCTGCCGACGCGAACCAGATGGCTGTGCCACTCGGTGAGCAGCACCAGCACGAGCGGAAGCCCGAAGATCACCAGGACGGAGGGCCAGAACCAGGGCTGCTCCAGCAACCCGTTCACGAGGCCACCACCGATTCCGTGCGCCGTACCAGCCACACCCGCTGGTCGCCGCTGGCGGTCTCCACCCGGCCGGCCTCCTCGAGGTCGTAGGAGCCGGCGGGCAGGCGCTGCACGACGCGGTCGGTCGCGTAGACCCCGGGGCCCGCCGCGTCGCCCTGCACCCGGAACGCGAGGCTCACCGCGTCCCCCCAGAGGTCGTAGGCGACGTGCGATCGTCCGACCAGGCCGCTGGTGACGGTGCCGGTGTCCAGCCCGACGCGCAGCGCGAGCGGCCGGTGGTGGAGCACGCTGAACCGCGCGAGTACCGCCTGGGCCTCGAGCGCGAAGTCGACGGCGCGGCGCGCGTTGTCGACCCGGGGGACGACGACCCCGCAGCCGGCGAGGTAGCCGCTGCGGGTGGTGCGCACGTGCTCCAGGCCCAGTCGCTCCGCGAGCTCGTCGAGCGCGGTGAGGATCTCGTTGAAGGCGGCCAGGGCCTGCGGCGAGGTGAGCTCGGCCGCGATGTCCTCGAAGCCGACCACATCGGCGTAGAGCACCGTCACCTCGTTGTGGTCCTGCACCACGTCGCCGGAGCCCAGTCGGTACACCTCGGCGATCCGATCCGGCATGACCGAGCGCAGCAGCCGCTGGTTCTCCTCGCGCTGCGCCTCCAGCAACTCCGCCTTGACCTGGAGACTGCGGCTCATCTCGTTGAAACCGGCCGCGAGATCCGCGAGTTCGTCGCTCACCCCGATGTCGACCACCACGCCGGTCTCCCCCGCGGCAATCCGGTGCGCGGCCTCGCGCAGCCGGCGCAGCGGCCGGACGACCAGGCGGGCGATGATCAGCGAGGCGACCGAGACGAGCAGCACGATGACCGCCGAGGAGACGAGGATGCCGGAGGTGAACCGATCGACGGGGGCGAAGGCCTCCGATTGGGCGACCTCGGCGACGATGACCCAGTGCAGGCCCTCGACGGTCACCGGGGCATGGGCCGCGATGGTCTTCCGGCCGAGGAAGCCCGGGCCGACGACGGTGCCACGGTGCCCGGCCAGAGCCTGTTCGACCGCCTCGGTCTCCACCTTCTGCAGCAGCAGCGTGGAACCGGTCTGGACCATCCGCGCGACATCCTCAGCCGGGGTTCCGAAGCTGGTCGCCGCGGCGGTGAAGCTCTGCGGATCCTCCAGCAGGCCGCGCGCCGGGGAACGCATCAGCCGATCCGGGCCGACCAGGTAGGTCTCACCGGTGGCGCCGAGCCCGCTGTCGGCCCAGTCGCGGTTGCCGGTCATCACCTCCTCGATCCGCTCGATCGGCAACTCGGCGGCCAGCGCGCCGATCGTCCGCTCCCCGTCCCGGATCAGCGTCACCGCCCAGCCGGCGGGGGTGCCGAGCGAGGGCGCGTAGTCCGCGAAGTCGCTGAACGTCACCGCGCCCGCGATCCCCTTGCGCATCGCCTCGCGGACCGTCTCGCCGAGGTTGGTCAGCCGCAGCGGCCCCTCGAAGAGGTCGGCGCCGAAGTCGGCGCCCTTGTAGGCGGTGTAGACCACGCGTCCGTCCGGATCGATGAGCAGGACGTCCTCGTAGTCGAAGTGCTCGACCATCGCACGGAAGTAGGGATGGATCCCCGCGTGCACCGCGCTCCAGGCGCTGCCGTCGCCGGCGTCGTCGCGTTCGATCGCCTCGTCGAAGCCGCCCGGGCCGATGGTGTAGCGGGCCTGCAGCGTCACCGCCGCGTTGCCGGAGGGGGCGAAGGACGCGGCGTCGACCTCCCCTGCCCGTTCGCCCATGCCCTCGATCAGCCGGGGTCCCCAGACGTCGCGGTACCAGTCGGCGACCAGCTTCGCCTCCACCGGGTCGGCCGCGGTCGCGTCGAGTTCCTCGAAAGCGGCCGAGAAGCCGGTCACCGCCTCGATGACGCCGGAGCCCTGCGCGGCGACGACGAGTTGGTTCTCGATGGTCGTGTACAGCCGCTCGATCTCCCGGGCGCGGGAGTCGCGGACCTCGACCACCCGCTCCTGCGCGGCGTGGCTCAGCGATTCCGTGCCGTTGCGGTACCCGAGCACGCCGGTAACGACGGTCACCGCGACGCTGACCAGCAGCAGGATCAGCAGCAGTTGGGTCTGGATGCTGGCGAGTCGTCGTGCCCGCGGCGAACGCACTGCGCTGATCGGCTCAGACACCTCACCCCCCTTACCCGGGACGCGGAAAGCGTAGCGACGCCGACCGTCACTGGGGAGTACTGAATTCTGCCCGTTGGCGAACCCCGGTCATGCGGGCCGGCGGCCCCGGTCGTTCAGCCGAACAGCGCCTGGCCGACGTACTCGCCTTCGGCGATGCCGGCCGGGATCAGGAAGACCGAGGATGAGGTGGTCTTGAGATATTCCACGAACATGTCGTCGCGGGCCATGTTCTGGTGCACCTTCGCGAACCGCTCGGGCGACTTGACGAAGGCGACGAAGAACAGCCCGGCATCCAGGCGTCCGATGTCGTCGTTGCCGTCGACGAAGTTGTAGCCGCGCCGCAGCATCGCGATGCCCTCGTTGTTGTCGGGGTGGGTGCGGAAGACGTGCGAGCGCTGGTCGATCGCCAGCTGACCGCCCGCGTCGGTGGCGGCGAAGTCGGGGGCGGTGAACTCCTCGCCACCCGACAGCGGCGCTCCGCTGGCCTTGTCCCGTCCCAGCAGCCGGTTCTGCTCCTGCAGTTGCAGCCCGTCCCAGACCTCGATGGTCATGGAGATCCGGCGCGCCACCAGATACGAACCACCGCGGGACCAGACCGGACCATCGGAGATCCAGACATGTTCGGTCAGGCGCTCCGGCTCCTCGGCCTTGAGATTGTTGGTGCCGTCCTTCTGCCCGAACAGATTGCGCGGTGTGACCTGAGCCGTCGAGGTTGACGAGGTACGCCCAAAGCCCAGCTGCGACCAGCGCAGCCGGCTGCGTCCGAAGCCGATCCGAGTGAGGTTGCGGATGGCATGCACCGCGACCTGCGGGTCGTTGGCGCAGGCCTGGATGCACAGGTCGCCGCCGGAGCGGGCGGGATCCATGAAGTCGTTCACCATCTTGGGCAGCGGGCCGAACTCCGCCGGCAACTGCGCCGCCAGCCCGAACCGGTCGGCGCCGTCCTCGGCGCGGAACAGCGTGCGTCCGAAGCCGAAGGTGATCGTGAGGCCGGAGGGGCCCAGCCCGGCGGCCTCGCCGGTGTCGTCGGGGGGCAGGTAGGGTCCACCGCCGAAGGCACCCTTGGCGCTCACGTCCAGCCCCATCACCAGGCGACTGGCGGCGTACGTCCAGTCCTGCAGCAGTTCGATCAGGTCGTCGCGGGTGACGTCGGCACGCAGATCGAAGGCCGCGAAGTGCATCCGATCCTGCGCCGGGGTGACGATTCCACCCTGGTGCTCACCATGGAACGGGTACTCCAGCGTGTCGCTGAGCGCCGTCGTCTTGGACGTGAAGGCCGCGGTGGCGAACCCTCCGGCCAGCGCCCCGGCGGCAAGACCCGCGCCGCCTCCCAGGGCGAGCAGGCCGCGGCGGGAGAGCCCCTGCTCCGGCACGGCCTCGTCCGCCACCGTGGACGGACGAGGCTGCGACGATTCGGTCATGGTCAGGCGATGCCCAGCACCGCGTTGGTGAGCTTCGACAGCGGCTCACGCAGCGCGTCGATCTGGTCGGTCAGCTCACGCTGCTGATCCCGGTTGACCTCGGCGTAGCTGACGAAGCCGGCCTCCAGGCTGCCGTACTGGTCGAGCAGCGCCTGCAGCTTGTCGAACTCGGCATTGATCTGGGTGACCAGCTCCTTGCCCTCGGGCTTGCGCTCGGCGATCGGCGCCACCAGGTCGAAGGCGATCCGGGCGCCCTGCAGGTTGGCCTGGAAGTCGTAGAGGTCGGTGTGCGACCACCAGTCCTCCTCGCCGGTCACCTTGCCGACCGCGATCTCCTCCAGCAGGCCCGAGGCGCCGTTGGAGACGGTGGCGATGTCGAGGCCCTGGGTGGCGATGAAGTCCGCGCCGTGGACGGTGTCGTAGAGCGTGGCGATGTCGGCGACCAGGGTGTCGGCGATCACCTTGCGCTGCTCGGTGGTGGAGGGCTTCCAGCCCTCCCAGGCCGGAGCTCCGTCCGGCTGCACGGCGTCGTCGGCCGGCACCCAGAGATCCTTCTCCATGCGGTGGAAGCCGAGCCACTCGGTGAAGGTCGGGTCGTCGCCCTTCAGCTGGTCGGCTTCGGCGAGGTAGTCGATCTCGCGGTAGTCGATCCGCGGGTCGAGAACGCCCAGCGCCTCGGCGATCGGCTCGATCCGCTCGTAGTGGACGCGGGTGGTGGCGAACGCGTTGCGGGCGGTCTCGTCGTCGCCGGCGGCGTAGGCCTTGGCGAGCTCGTCAACCTTGGGCTGCAACTCGGCGACCTCGTTCTTGACGAAGTTGACGTAGTCGGCCACGGCCTGGGTGAACAGTTCCTGGTCTTCGCCGGAAAGCTCGATCGGGTCGCCGGTCACGGTGAACGCGGTCTCCCCCACGTTCGCACCGCGCATCCCGGGCTTGCAGGCGGTGAAGTAGTCGCCGGGCTGCAGCGAGACCGACAGTTCGGCGGACGCGCCGGGGGCGATGTTCTCCTTCTCGGCGACGATCCGCAGCCCGTCGGAACCGAGCAGGTAGAACTCGGTGATCTGGCCGCCCTCGTTGGAGATCTGGAAGGTGGCGTTGCCGCTGCCCGCGGTGTTGGTCGAGACGGTGCAGTCGGTGTCGGTGGACGACACGGTCAGCACACCGGCGGCGGCCGCGCCGGGATCGCTGGTCGAACCGGAGGGCGCGGAGGTCGGCGCGGGGGCGTTGGCCACGCAGCCGCTGATCGCGAGCGCGGCGACGGCCGTCAGCCCGGCGGCGAGGGGTGCTTTCATGGGTTTCCTCTCTTACTGATGGATCAGGGTGGGCGCCGCGGCCGGTGCGGACGCCGTGGCGTCGCCGGGCACGGGTTCGGGCGCGGAATTGGCCGTATCGGGGGCACCGGCACGAACGGCGGGCTCGGCGGCTGCTGTGGCAGCCGCTGCCTTGGCTGCGACCGCCGCCAGCCGGGCGGCCCGGTTGCGCCGCACGCCGGCCAGGAACCGGGGCATGACGACGGCCAGGTAGATCGCCCAGGCGGTGACCTGCAGCCACGACATCAGCGGAGTGAAGCCGATGGTGCCCTTCAGCAACGCGCCAGCGAAACCGCCGGGATCGATGCTGCCGGTGAGATCGAAGGCCCAGCCGAACGGGAACGAGGCCATCCAGAACGGGCCGTCGGTGGGACCGACCAGGACGTCCCCGGTGCGCAGGTCGGTCGGCGTGATCGGGTGGCCGGAGAACGGCCCGGGCAGCAGCGCCGCCTCCTGCAGATCCTGGATGCCGTAGGCAAGGATGCCGGCCGCGACGATCACCAGGAAGGCGCCGGTCCAGGCGAAGAAGGTACCCAGGTTGACCCGTACCATCCCCCGGTACAGCAGGTAGCCGACCACGATCGCGGCAGCGACGCCCGTCAGGGCACCCAGCAGCGCGGCGGGCTGCAGCGCCCAGCCCCAGAGCAGCAGCGTGGTCTCGATGCCTTCACGTCCCACCGAGACGAAGCCCAGCCAGAAGACCGACCAGCCGGTGCCGACCGCGAGGGCGGCCGCCGCCCCCTCCTCCAGCTCGGACTTCATCCGGCCGCCGACCTTCATCATCCAGAAGACCATCCAGGTGATCATGCCGACCGCGACCAGCGACATGACGCCGCCGATGATCTCCTGGGCCTGGAAGCTCAGCCCGTAGGCCCCGAAGGTGAACACCGCGCCGAGCGCGATCGAGCCGGCGACGGCCAGGCCGACGCCCCACCACAGCTTGGTCAGCACATCGGGCCGCCCCTGACGGTGCAGATAGGCGACCAGGATGCCGACGATCAGGGCAGCCTCCAGCCCTTCGCGCAGGCCGATCAGGAAGGCGGCAAGGAACAAAGGAGGATCTCTCGGTTTAGGTAAGGCTTACCTCGTGCAATTTAGCAACCCGAGACTATTCAAAACCGGTTCGGACCCGCAAGTGAGACAGCCAGCCCGGTTCTCCGGACACGGCAGCACGGGGCCTGGATATCACTGGCCGGCAGAGCCCAGGATCACCCTCAGGGCAGGTCGAAGGGCAACGCCTGACCATCCAGCGCGCGGCGGCAGGCACAGGAGGCCGTCGCATCGGGCTCCGGCGCCGGCAGCGCGGCGACCACCCGGGCGAGCGTGGCCTTGAGTCGTTCGATGTTCTGGCCGAACACCGCCAGCACGGCTGCATGGCTGACCGCCTCTCCGGCGTCGACACCGGCGTCGTGATCGGTCACCATGGCGATGGTGGTGAAGCACATCGCCAGTTCCCGGGCGATCGAGGCCTCGGGCATTCCGGTCATGCCGACCACGCTGCCACCGGCCGCGGCATGCCAGCGCGACTCGGCCTTGGACGAGAACCGCGGACCGTTGATCACCACCAGCGTGCCGCCGTCGACCGCGGCCGGGTCGGTGGCCACCGCGGCAGCCCGGCCGCGCGGGCAGTAGGGGTCGGCGAACCCGACGTGCACCACCGTGCCCGTGGCGTCGTAGCAGGTGTGTTCGCGCCCCCACGTGCGATCGATCACCTGGTCGGGGACGACGAAGATGCCGGGAGACAGATCGGCCCGCAGCGAGCCGACCGCGCACGGCGCGATCACCTGTCGCACCCCGACGCTGCGCAACGCCCAGAGATTCGCCCGGTAGTTCACCCGGTGCGGCGGGAACTCGTGGTGGCGTCCGTGGCGGGGCAGGAAGGCCACCTCGCGTCCACCCACGTCGCCGATCGTCACCGGTGCGCTCGGGGCGCTGAACGGAGTCGTCACGGCCACCTCGCGCGCGCCGCTCAGGAAGGAGTAGAAGCCCGTGCCGCCGATGATGCCGATGTCCGCCATGGCTCACCACTGTAGTGACGGACGAGGGCCACAGCCCGGAGCGAGATGCAATCCGCGGCGGTCAGCCGGCGCCCGGGCCACCGCGGGCGCGGCGGGGAATCAGGCGGGCGGAGTTCAGGATGAAGGCCGACTCGCTGCCGACGTGCACCAGAGTAGCGGTGAGCGGCCCGAGGATGCCGACCGCGGCCAGGGCCATGCCGATCAGGTCGACGCCGATCGTGCCGGCGAAGTTGGTGAGCACGATCCGGCGGGCACGGCGAGCGATCTCCACCGTGCTCGCCAGGTCGGTGAGGCTGGAGCTGATCAGCACCACGTCGGCGCTCTCACGGGGCTCGAGCGCGAAGCTGCCGGTTCGGGCTCCGACTCGTCAGTCGGTCGGCTGCCAGGTGAGGCGTACGCCGCCGTCGTCCAGGACGGTGGCGGTGATCACGCTGAGATCCGGCACGCGCAGCAGGGAGCCGGTCGTTGCCGAGGCATGGGCTCCCACCACCAGCGGGCGCCCACCGGAGGCCAGCGCCGCCTGGATGCCGGCCTCGGCATCCTCCAGGATGACGCAGTCGGCCGCAGCCACCCCCAGTTGCTCCGCGGCGGCAAGGTAGCCGCTCGGGTCCGGCTTGCCGGCAGGGGTGTTCTCCTCGCAGATCAGGATCTCCGGCACGGTCAGGCCGGCGGCGGCCATGCGCAGCATCGCAAGATCCCGCGGGGCCGAGGTCACCATGGCCACCCGGGCGCCGTCGAGCTGGGCGAGCAGCCGTCCCGCGCCGGGGATCTCCTGGATGCCGTCGGTACGCTCCAGTTCGCCGGCCTGGAAGGCGGCCAGCGCCGCGACACCATCCGCTCCGCTGGGGAGGAAGCGGGCCATGGTGTGGTGGGTCTGCCGGCCATGGGAGAAGGCGAGCAGTTCGGCCAGATCCACGTCGTGGCGGGCGGCGAACTCACCCCACATGCCCTCGACGACCGGCGTGGAGTCGACCAGCGTGCCGTCCATGTCGAACAGGATGGCTCGCGCCTCCACGGTGACCGGGGTCGACGTCATCGGGATCCTCTCAACCGGGAGCGGCGATCACGGGCGGGATCGAAACGGCGCAGGCGCATCGAGTTGGTGACCACGAAGATGCTCGACAACGACATCGCGAACCCCGCGATCAGGGGGTTGAGGTGGCCGAGCGCGGCCAGCGGTATCGCCGCGACGTTGTAGCCGAAGGCCCAAACCAGGTTGCCGCGGATGGTGCCGAGCGTGCGGCGCGCGAGCACGATGGCGTCCGGGATGGCGGACAGGCTGCGTCGCACCAGGATGATGTCGGCCGACTTCAAGGCGATGTCGGTGCCGCTGACCACGGCCATGCCGAGGTTGGACGTGGCCAGCGCGGCGGCATCATTGATGCCGTCGCCCACCATCGCGACCCGCTTGCCCTCGGCCTGCAGCCGTTCGATCACCTGGGCCTTCTCGGTGGGCAGCACCTGGGCGACGACCTCGTCGATGCCCACCGCGCTCGCCACCTCGCGGGCGGCGGCCTCCCGGTCACCGGTCAGCAGGACGGTCCGCAGCCCCAGGCCGCGCAGTCGCGCGACGGCCGGCGCAGCGGTGTCCTTGAGCGCGTCGGCCACGGCGAAACCACCCCGCAGCCGGCCGTCCACGGCAACCAGGACGGGGGTGCGCCCGGCTTCGGCGGCGACGTCGAGGAAGTCCCCGGCGGCGTCGATCGGGACGCCGCGTTCCCGCATCAGCTCGGCATTGCCGAGCAGCACCTCGCTCGCCGCGGCCTGCTGCCCGCCGCGCACGCGTCCGGTGACCCCGTGGCCGGGGAGGGCGGTCACGTCCGTGGCTTCGGGCAGGTCGAGGCCGCGCTCCTCGGCGGCGTCCACCAGGGCGCGGGCGATGGGGTGCTCGGAGTAGTGCTCGACGGCGGCGGCCAGGGCCAGCACCTCGTTCTCGTCACCGGGCGCCCAGGACGATTCCAGGGTCATCCGCCCGGTGGTGAGCGTGCCGGTCTTGTCGAGCACGACGGTGTCGATCGCGCCCGAGGCCTCCAGTGCGTCCGGGCCCTTGATCAGGATGCCCAGCTGGCCGCCGCGCCCGACCCCCACCATCAGGGCGGTCGGGGTGGCCAGGCCGAGCGCGCAGGGGCAGGCGATGATCAGCACCGACATGGCCGCGCTCAGCGCGCCGCGCACCCCGCCACCGGCCACCAGCCAAGCCACCAGGGTGAGAGCGGAGATCGCCAGCACCGTGGGGACGAAGATCGCCACCACCTTGTCGACCAGAGTCTGGACGGCCGCCTTGCGGGCCTGCGCCTGCTCGGCCATCACCGCCAGCTGGGCGAGCTGGGTGTGGGCGCCGACCTGCTCGGCCTCGACGATCAGGGCGCCGGTCGTGTTGGTGGTGCCGGCCAGGACGCGGTCGCCCTCAGCGACCTCCTGCGGCACCGGCTCCCCGGTCATCGCCGAGGTGTCGACCGCCGACGAGCCGACCAGCACGCGTCCGTCCGTGGCGATCCGCTCCCCGGGACGGACGACGAACCGCTCCCCCACCTTCAGGGAGCCGATCGGCACCACCTGCTCGACCCCGCCGCGGATCACCCGGACGTTCGCCGGCGCCAACCGTCCGATGGCGGTCAGCACCCCGCGGGCCGAGCGCTTGGAGCGGGCCTCGACGTAGCGTCCGGCGAGCAGGAAGGTGGTGATCGCCGCGGCCGCTTCCAGGTAGAGGCTGTCGGCACCGTCGGGCACCTCGCCCCAGCCGACCCAGTAGCTGTCGCCGGGCACGCCGAGGACGGTGGCGACCACCGACCAGGTGAAGGCGGCCAGGATGCCCAGCGAGACCAGGGTGTCCATGCTGGTGCCGCCGTGGCGCAGGTTGCGCCAGGCCGCCTTGTGGAAGGGCCAGGCGCACCAGAACACCACCGGAATCGCGCCGAGGATCAGCACCCACTGCCAGCCCGGGAAGCGCAGCCCGGGCGCCAGGGCGAGCGCGATCGCGGCATCGCCGAGCGGGACGGTGATCAGCGCGGCGACGATCAGCCGGTTGCGCAGCATCTTGACCCGATCGGAGTAGCCGTCCGACTCACCGTCCTCGCTGACCGGCTTGGCGCCGTAGCCGGCGGCCTCGACCGCCTTCACCAACTCGGGGGCGCGCTCGGGCGACACGCCCAGCACGACGGCCCGTTCGGTGGCGTAATTGACGGTGGCGTTGATGCCCTCGAGCTTGTTGAGCTTGCGTTCGATCCGGCTGGCGCAGGCCGCGCAGGTCATGCCGGAGATGTCGAGTTCGACGCGATCGGCCAGCGGGCCGGCGTCCTGGGCGGTCGCCTGGGTCATCGCGGCCCCCGTCCGGACTCGCGGCGGTCGCGCTCGGCGAGTTCGGCGAGCAACTCGTTGTAGGCGGCCATCTCGTCGGAGCCCTCGTCCGCCTCGCGATCGACGCGGGCGGCATCCCGGCTGTCGCTGCGGAACCACTGGAAGGCCAGCACCGCCACCGCTATGAAGGCGGGTATCTCGCCGGTGAACCAGGTGATCTGGCCGGCGATGTCCTGGTCGGCCAGCAGCGGCCCCACCCACTCCACCGCCAGCGACTCGTAGAACTGCTCGCCGATCACCGAGCGCGCCATCATGATCCCGACCGCGAAGATCGCGTGGAAGGGCATCACCGAGATCAGCATCGCGAACCGGACGATGGGCGGCAGCTTCCCGGCGTTCTGATCCGGGCTGACCAGCAGGTTGAAGAACAGGAACCCGGCCAGCATGAAGTGCAGCAGCATCAGCTGGTGGGCCCAGTGGTAGCGCATCATCCAGGGGAACAGCGGGGTGAAGTACACCACGAAGAGGGAGGCGATGTAGTTGATCCACAGCACCGGCGGGCTGAGCAGGAAGCGGACGAAGCGGTTGGCGCCCAGGCCCTCCAGCAGATCCGCGGGGCCGGGGAGCTCGCCGGACCCGGGCGGGGCGGAGGCGGCGCTGAGCAGCCCCAGCGGGCCACCGAGCACCACCAGCAGCGGCACCATCATGTTCACCGTCATGTGCACGAGCATGTGCCAGCTGAACACGGCCGTGGAGTACATCCACAGGCCGCTGACGGCGAGGTAGAGCATCAGGCCCCAGCCCGCCAGCCAGGGGATCAGCCGGCTCACCGGCCAGCGCCCTCCGGCCCGGCGCACCCGCGCCATCCCCCACAGGTAGAGGCCGATCGCGGTGAGGCAGAGCGTGACCCACAGCAGGTTCGGCCGGCCGAGCCCGGCCAGCCGCTCGATGGTGGCTGGGAGGTCGACCTCGTAGCCCAGGTAGTTGATCTGCAGCGACTGCTCGACCTCGAACCGGGGCGGCGGGATGTGGGTCATGGCGGTGACGGCCGCGACCGCGAGCACCAGCATGGCGACATCCCGGGCGACGCTCCCCAGCCCGGCCGCTCCCGCGACCCCACCGGCGCGCGCCAGCCGCGACTGCCGCCAGCCCCAGTTCACCAGTATCGCCGCCAGGCAGGCCGCGCCCACCAGGTAGGGCAGGCCGGCCGGCACCGCGAACGGCGAGTGACCGGCCAGCTGCTGCCAGGCGACGAGGGCGTAGCCGGCGGCCAGCAGGACGACCGGCGGAACCACCGTCCGGTGATAGCGGCGGACGGCCGCCTCGGTCAGGTCGCTTCCGGCCAGCGCGGCGAGCACGACCGCCACCGCCCCGCTGCCCAGCACGACACCGGCCAGGGCCGCGAGCGCCTGGGCGTCGGTCGCCCAGTCGTGATCGAGACCGACGGTGACATTGCCGGTCACGGCGACGAAGATCGTGGCCAGCGCGCCGACGGCCCAGCACACCGCGAACCCGGGCGTACGGGTGGCCGTATACGCCACGACGGTGGTGGCCAGCGCCGCCAGCGTGGTGACCAGCCAGGCCAGCCCGCTCGGCGTCGAGGTGAGGTAGAGCCACCAGCCGTCCGGACGCAGCGCGGTCGCCAGCGGTGCGCCGGTGACGAAGGCGGGATTCGCCGCGGTCATCAGCAGCGAGGAGACGAGCCAGACCTGTCCGGCGCGGCCTGCCCAGCCGGCGATCCGGCGTGAGATCTCGGTGAGGGCGTGGTCCTCGCCGGCCCGGGTGAAGGCGACGATCGCGGCCAACCCGCCCAACGTGAACAGCCCGGCCAGCCGAGCCACCAGGTCGGCGATCACCGAGACCATCCCGGTGACGCCGTCGGCCTGCGGGCGTCCGGGCAGCGGCGGCAGCCCCGCCAGCACATTGGCCACCACAAGCGTCGATGCCAGCGCCAGGCCGACCGCCATCCAGCTCAGCCACAGCCCCGGGACGCGGCCCCGCACGGCCGCACCTTCCTGCTGTGTCATCGTGGCTCGTCCCTCCGCGTCCGCCCGCCGGACTCGTCCCGGCAGTCTACGCGCGCGGGCCGGCCGCGGGCTGCCGAGCCCAGGGCCGTCCGGCCCGGGATCAGCGGGCGGCCAGCCGGGCGACCACCGCCAGTGGAGCGGGCGCGACCAGGGTGCGCAGGCGCTCGACGGAGTCGGCGGCGCAGCTGAAGAGGACGCACGAGGCCGGGCCGCCGGAATCCGCGCGGGAGAGGCCCGATTCCACCCAGACCGCTTCCAGGCCGGCCGAGGCGGCCAGCTGCGGAATCTCCCAGCCCAGGCCCTTCGAGCCCACCGGCAGCGCATCGCGCACCAGCCCGGAAGCGAGCACCGCTCGCGCGGCGGTCACCGAGACCTGCCCCGGATGGCCGATCACGACATCGTCGCGCGGCGCCGAGAGCGGGAGCCCGGCGCACACCACCAGGTCGCCGGGCTGCGAACCCCCGCCCACCACAGCACCGGCGGGCAGCCTGCCCAGCACGGTCACCCCGATGCCGGTGGCCCGGGTGGGGACGTTCTCCTCGGTGCTCCCGGTCACCGCCTCCGGCGGCACGCCGGCCTCGCCCGCCAGCCGGCGGATCTCGTCGATCATCACCTGCCCGGTGGGGTCACGTTCGACGCACAGGGCGTCCACCACGGCGATCGGACGGGCGCCCGCGCAGAGCACCTCGAGCAACGGGACGCGGAGGGCGAAATGGGCGACCGTGATCGCATCGGCGAAGACGCTGTCGGCCGGCTTCGGGCCGATGCCGCCGATGGAGTCGCTGGCCACCACCAGTGACCCGTCCAGCACCAGCAGGTCGCGCACCCGCGCTGTCCCCAGGCTCATGGCGCCGATGCTACGACGGTTGCGGACCGAGGGTGACCAGGCACAGCTCCGGCTCGACGAAGGGAAGCAACTGGAGCTCCGCCCCCGCCTGCTCGGCCAGCCGCTGGGCCAGGCCCAGATGTACCCGGCAGACCACCTCCGGATGCTCCCGCGCCGCCTGACGGAACGGGCAGGCCCGCAGCCGGATCTGCTCCCGATCCAGCTCCGGCTCGAACCCGAGCCGTTCGAAGGCCTCGGTCAGGGCGTTCGCGGCGTCGGTCGGCACCATCGTGACCTGCTCCGCCCACTGCCGCCCGGCGGCCAACGCGGGATCCGCGGCGACCGGATTCGCCAGCGCGGCGGCCAGCACGCTGATCAGCTCGTCCCGGGCGAGGCCGGGATCGGCGTGCGTCGCCCGGTAGCGGAAGCCGGGCCGCCCGCGCCGGCCCTCGGCTGTCACTTCGTGAGCGACCAGCCCGGCCGCCTCCAGCTGCTCGAGGTGGGAGCGCACCGTGGTCACATGCAGGCCCAGCTCCGCGGCGATCGCCGCAGCGGCCAGCGGCCGTTGGGCAGCGGCCAGCACGGCCAGCACCCGCCGCAGCGCCGGCGACGGCTCCGTGACCGGTGCCTGCTCCATGGCAGGCAAGGTAGCACCAGTTGCGAGCGCCGATCCAATAAAACGGAGTATGCTCCTGCAAAACAAAGGTTCAGGCTTGCGGCCCGTCGCAAGCACCCAGCAGAGGAGTCACCCGTGCCAGAGCCCGTCCAGGTCGCCACCCCGTCCAGCACCCACACCTGCAGTTGCGGCGGGCACGACGACTCGACCCCCGTGCTGGACGTCCGCCAGATCCCCCACGCCATCCGGCATGCCTCGGTCTTCGGCGCCTTCGACGCCATCCCGGCGGGCTGGTCGCTGATCATCATCGCCCCGCACGCACCGATGCCGCTGCTGGCGCAGCTCTCCGAGCGCGCCGCGATCGACTGGGAGTTCCTCGTCGAGGGCCCCGAGGCCTGGCACGTGCGCATCACCCGGCTTCCCGAGGACGCCGCCCGCGCCTGACCACCGGCGCCGCGGCGCTACCGCATGGCCACCTGGATCTTCGGCCCGCTGCCGCGGCGCGTCCCCTCCGGCGGGTTCGCGCCGCCCAGCACCGCCACCAGGTCGTCCAGTTCGATCACGGCGCCGATCAGCGGTTCGGCGTCCACGGCACCTGAAGCGAGCCGGTCGATGGCGCGAGCGAAGGTCGGCGACCCGCTCAACAATGCCGAGATCGTGAGGTCGCGGGTGATCAGGTCCCTGGCCTCCAGCAGGCTGGGGTCTCCCGAGATGCCGACCATCACCAGGTGGCCGCCGGGCTGAAGCCGGTCCAGGCAGTACCGCGGCGCTGCGGCTACCGGCGACGCAGCGATCGCGCCCCGGTAACGCACCGAGGGCGCCGCGGCACCCGCCACCAGGGACAGGCCGCCGCCCTCGTCCGCGCCGAACACCCGGGCCGCGCCCAGTTGCCGGGCCAGCTCCAGCGACCCGGCGCTGCGTCCCACCACATCCACCTCGACCCCCGCGGCGGCGGCGAAGGCCGTTGCCAGCAGGCCGATCGCGCCCGCACCCCACACCAGCAGCGGCTCTCCGGCAGCCAGGCCAAGGGTCTCGACGCAGCGAAGCGAGAGCGAGGCCGGCTCGACGAGCGCACCCAGCCCGTCCGACATCGACGCGGGCAGTCGATGGATCGCGGTGACCGGCATCAGCAGTTCGTCGGCGAGGGCCCCGTGCCAGCCGTTGAGGACGCCGACCTCGCTGCGGTTCTCGCACACGTGCTGCCGCCCCGAGCGGCACAACGCGCATTCCTGGCAGCCCAGCATGGTGTCCCCGGTGACCCGTTCACCCAGCCAGGCCGGATCGACGCCGGTGCCGGCCCGCACCACCCGGCCGCACCACTCATGGCCGATCCGCAACGGGTAGCGCGCGCCGCCGGTCGCGAAGTAGGGCTGGGTACCGCGGAAGAACTCGGCATCGGTGCCGCAGACCCCCACCCGATCGACCGCGATCACCACCTGCCCGGCTCCCGGCACCGGCTCGGGCACCTCCTGCACCGAACCCTCGCGTGGACCGTCAATCACGAAAGCCCGCATCGAACTCCCCTTCCTCAGCCACCGGCGGCAGCCGGCCGGTTCGGCCGGTGATCTGCCGCCGCGCTCATCGCCAATCCCTGCCTGGCCTGCGCCAGGTGCGTCACCATCGCCGTGCCGGCGGCATCGGCGTCCCGCTCCCGGATCGCCTCGATCACCTGCGCGTGCGCCGCCACCACGGGCTCCACGCCGCCGCCGGATGCGGCCCACCCCGCCCAGGCCCGCTTCCGGAGGTCGAGCATCACGGGGGTGATCCCCTCCAGCGTCAGCCGCAGCATCTCGTTGCCTGCGATCCGGGCGATCTCGGTGTGGAACTGCTGGTCCACCCGGTGCCGCTCGTCCTCGTGATCCGCGGCCACCATCGCCCGGTGGATCTCCGCCAGCGCTTCCACATCGGCCGCGGTGGATCTCAGTGCCGCCAGCCGGGCAGCGGCCACCTCGATGATCTCCCGGTACTCCTGCAGATCGTCCAGATCCATCTCGCGCAGCGCCGAGCGGAGCCGCAACAGCTTCTCGAACTGTGCACCGCTGGGCAGGGCGATCAGGGTCTCCCTTCCCTGCCGGCGTCGCAACAGGCCCTGACCGGCCAGTTCGGCGATCGCCTCGCGCACCACCGGACGGCTCACCTGGAGGGTCTCGGCCAGCTCCGCCGTCGACGGCAGGAAGTCATCGGCCTTCAGCCCTCGATCGACGATCAGCGCCAGCACGGCCTCGATGGTCTGGTCGACCAACGACAGGCGTTGTGGCGTAGGGAGCTCACTCATATGGTTATCTTATGAGATACCGCACGGTATCGCCTTCGAAAGGGTCCGCCATGACAGCTGATTTCGATCTCACCGGCCGGCGGGCGCTCATCACCGGTGGCTGCCGTGGCATCGGTGCCGCGATTGCCCTGGCCTTCGCCGAGCAGGGAGCGCAGGTGGTGGTGCACGGCCGTGGCGACGAGGCCGGCCGCGCCTTCGCCGCCGAGCACGGCTTCGACTACCTCACCGCGGACTTCTTCGATCTGGACGCCGTGACCGGACTGGCCGGGACGGTCGCCCGGCGCGGGCTGGACATCCTGGTGAACAACGCCGGGATGGAGATCAACGCCACCGTCGAGCACCTGGCTCCGGCTGCCCTGAGCCGGCAGTTGCGGGTGAACCTGGAGGCCCCCATCCTGCTGACCCATCTGCTCGTGCCGACGCTCAAGGCCAGTAGCCACGCGTCGATCATCAACGTCTCGTCCATCCACGGCTCGGTACCCGCCTTCGCCAACGCGGCGTACTGCGCCGCCAAGGCCGGCCTGGAGATGTTCACCCGCACCCTCGCGGTCGAACTCGGAGCGGCGGGCGTCCGCGTCAACGCGATCGCGCCCGGGGCAATCGCCACCGACATGAACCGCGATCTGCTCGACCGGATCGGACGCGACCAGTTCGCGCAGTGGATCCCGATGGGCCGGCTCGGCCACGTTGACGACATAGCCGGCCCGGCCGTCTTCCTCGCCAGCGACGCCAGCGAGTACGTCAGCGGCGCGATCCTGACCGTGGACGGCGCGTACTCCCATCACCTGGTGCGCTACCGCTCCGCGGACTGATGGTTTGCGAGGCCCCTCCACTTGTAATATAAGTTGATAGGTACCGCGACAAAGCCGCCGTGGATCCCGGCAGACAGGGGCGACCATGAATGACGCAGCCACGTTCGACACCATCAGGAGCAGGCTCTCGACTCCCGTGCTCGGCGATGCGCTGGACGCACTCGGCAGGTACCACCAGTTCCTGCCGCCCGGCATCCGGCCGCTGACCGATTCGATGAAGCTGGTCGGCCGGGCGATGCCGGTGCTCATCGCGGACACCTTCGGCCCGCAGGAACGGCCGTTCGGCCGGCTCACCGAGGCACTGGATTCGCTGCTGCCCGGTGAGATCTACCTGGCCCGCGGTGGCCGCACCGAGTGCGCGGCCTGGGGGGAGCTTCTCACCGCGACCGCGATCGTCCGCGGTGCCCGGGGCGCCGTGATCGACGGCTACCACCGGGACACCCCCGCTGTGCTGGAGCAGGATTGGCCGGTGTTCAGCCGCGGCTGCTACGCCCAGGACGCCGGCATGCGCACCTCGGTGCTCGACTACCGGGTGCCGGTTGAGATCGGCGGCGTCTCGGTCACCCCCGGCGACCTGATCGTCGGGGACGTGGACGGTGTGCTGGTCATCCCGCAGGAGGTCGAGGCCGAGGTGATCGAGCGGTCGCTGGTGAAGGCGACCACCGAGAACGTCGTCCGCAAGGCGATCGAGGCCGGCATGTCGAGTACGGCTGCCTTCGCCGAGTACGGGGTGCTGTGATGGCCGCGGAACCGGACGGGTTCCAGCTCGCCGACATCCTCTCCCCCCGCCCCGAGGAATGGTGGCCGCTGCTGCGGCAGGCCGGGGTGACCTCCGTGGTGTCCTTCCTGCGCGGGGCCGAGCAGGAGCAGCGCATGTACGCCGCGCTGGGGGCCGGCCGGCAGGTCGATCTCGGCGGCTCGCCGGCCGAGCCGTGGAGCCTGGACGCGATAGCCGAGGACCAGCGGATCTTCGCCGAACACGGGTTCACGCTGGCCGCCATCGAGGACACCGCGCCGATGGACGCCACCCGGCTGGGCCTGCCCGGTCGCGACCAGGAGATCGAACGGATCATCGCCCAGCTCCACGCGATGGGCGAGCTCGGGATCCCGGTGCTCTGCTACAACTGGATGGCGCTCTCCAGCTGGGCCCGGACCTCGGTCGAGATCCCGAGCCGGGGCGGTGCGCTGGTCACCGGCTTCAGCCTGCAGCAGGCCGCCTCGCTCGACCGGATCGACGGCGCGGAGGACCTGACCGCGGAACAACTGTGGGACGCGCTGAACTACTTCCTCGCCGCGGTGCTGCCCGAGGCCGAGGCGGCCGGGGTGCGGCTGGGCCTGCACCCCGACGATCCCCCGCTGCCGGTGGTACGCGGCATTCCCCGGATCATGAGCTCCTGCGATGCCTACCGGCGCCTCACCCGGATCTCGCCGTCGCGAGCCAATGCGATCACCTTCTGCCAGGGCAACTTCGCCCTGATGACCGACGACCTCCCCGCCGCCATCCACGAGTTCGCCGACTCGATCGCGTTCGTCCACTTCCGCGACGTCCGCGGCACCGCCGACGACTTCGTCGAAACCTTCCACGACGACGGGCAGAGCGACATGGCCGCCTGCCTCGCGGCCTATCGGGAGATCGGCTTCACGGGACCGTTGCGGGCCGACCATGTGCCAACCCTGCACGGCGAGCCGAACCGGCGGCCGGGCTACCAGGTGCTCGGCCGGCTGTTCGCGCTGGGCTACATCTGCGGGCTGCAGCAGGCCGTCTACGGACGAGGCTGATCGATGCGGCAGCGGCTGTGGATCGGCACCTACCCGGAAGCGGGTCAGGGCACGCCCACCGGGATGGGTGAGGGGATCTGGTCGCTCGAACTCGATCTGGACACCGGGGCGCTGGCCGGGGCCCGTCAGGTCGTCGTCACCGCTGCGCCTTCGTTCATCGTCGCCTCCGGCGCCCTGCTCTACGCGGTCAACGAGGAGGTCGACGGCCGGCTGACCGTGCTGCGCAGCACGGGCGACGGGCTTGAGATCGCCGGGACGGCCCGCACCGCCGGCGCCCATCCCTGTCATCTGGTGTTCAGCCCGGAACTCCGCTCCGCCGTGGTCGCCAACTACAGCTCGGGCTCGGTCAGCCTGATCCGGGTCGATTCCGCCGGGCTCCCGCAGGCGGACCAGCCGGCGCAGGTGATCGCGTTCGGCGGATCCGGCCCCCGCGCGGATCGCCAGGAGGCCGCGCACGCCCACTACCTGCTGCCGACCCCCGCTCGCTCCCACCTGCTGGCCTGCGATCTCGGGACCGACTCCCTCCATCGGCTCCGGCTCGAGCCGGCATCGCGATCGCTGGCCTACGAGGGGGTCGCGGCGACCCTGCCGCCGGGTTCCGGCCCCCGGCACGCGGTGTTCGCGGGCTCGCTGCTACACGTCCTCGGTGAGCTGGACGGCCGGCTGCACAGCCTGGCCTGGGACGAAGCCACCACCCTGGCCAGGCCGGTCGCAGCGATCCCGCTGAACCCCGACGCGGCCGGCGATCCCTCACACCTGAGCCACAGCGGCCGGCTGCTGGCTGCCGCCTCGCGGGGCGACGATCGCCTCTGCCTGTTCGCGCTCGGCCCCGACGGCCTGCCGCGGCGGCTGCGGGACTTCCAGCTGCCCGGCGCCTGGCCTCGGCATCACGCGATGCTCGGCGAGTGGCTGGTGGTCGCGCTGCAGCACAGCGGCGAGGTCGTCTGCCTCGACCGGCGCGGGAACACCCGCGGCGCCGCCGCGATCCCCAGCCCGGCATGCATCTGCCCGGCCGCCGGCTGATCAGGGGATGTTCGCTCCGGCGAATCCCCGATCCAGCAAGGTGATCAGGGGGTCGAGCCCGTCGCGCAGCGCGGCGCAGTACTCGGCCACCAGTGCCCGCTCCACCGGGTCGGCCATCCCCTGCTCGGTGAGGAACGCGTCCGCCGCATCCGGGCCGAGGCTCTCCTCGTTGATCAGCTGGGTCAGCCCCGCTGCCAGCGCGAGCCGGACGTGACGCGGATCGATCCCCTGGGCCAGGCACAACCCGTGGGCGCCCAGCATCCGGTCGCCGGCTGCGAGCTTGCGCCGGGGATCCCGTCCCACCCGTTCGACGGTGTCGCCGAGCGCCTGGTTGCCGAACCGGTAGAGCAGGTCGTCGACATGGTCGAGTAGCGGGCCGATCGGCTGACCGTAGGCGGCCGCGACCGCGCAGGCGCTCTCGACCATGGCATTCCGCACCAGCAGGCGCACCTGTGGCCGTCCGATCGACTGCCAGATCTGCTCGTCGCCGCACAGCCGGCCGAGATAGGCGCACATGGCATGGCCCATGTTGTGCACGAACAGCTTGCGATCGGCGTAGTAGTCGAACGGGACGGACGCGTCCGCGACCACCCGGGGTATCGCCGGGAAGTCGCCGCGCAGCGCCTGGGCGTCGATGGGCAGGAAGCAGTACGGCTCCACCTCGATCGCCGCGGCGCCCAGCCGGCTGACCTCCGGTCGCGGGGCGGGGATCATCCGTCCGATCGAGGTGGCGATCAGTCCCGCCTCCCCGGCGTCGAAGTGCGCGCTCAGGGTCGGCTCGGCCGCTTCGAGCATCGCGCGTACCCTGGCCGGCGCCTCGTGCAGGTTCTCGGCCAGCAGCAGATTCAGCGGTGGCGCGCCGGATTCGATCCTGGCCAGCAGCGCGGGCGCGATCGCCCGGCAGACCGCCGGGAGCGCGCGCACCCCGACGCAGGTGGCCGCCAGCGTCGCGGTGGCCAGCGCCTCGCGGACGACCGCCGGGTCGTCGGCGCGGATCGCGCGGACCGGCGCGATCACCTGCTCGATCCGGGAGTCGTTGTCCACCGTGAGGTGCAGGTAGGAGCGCTCGCTCTCCAGGGCGCCGACCACCGTGTCATCGATGTCGGCGAATACCACCTCCAGCCCGGCCTGGGAGAACACCTGCCCGAGCAGGCCACGTCCGACGTTGCCGGCGCCGAAGACGACGGCGGTCCCTGCGAGCCGACCGGGCATCAGCCCTCCCACAGCCCGCGATGGGCGGATTCGCGATAGAACCGGAGCACCTCGTCGTGCTGGCGGATGCCGTCGGTGGAGTTGCCGGCCAGCAGCGAGCAGGCGGCCGAGCCGATGCCGGTCTCCACCGCCTCGGCCAGCGACCTGCCGGACCAGGCGGCGTGGATCACACCGGAGGCGAAGGCATCGCCGGCGCCGGTCGTCGTGACGATCTGTTCGGGTCGCAGGGCGACGGACGGCCGCGCAACCCATTCCCGCTCCCGGCTCAGGCCGACCGCGCCGCCCGGCCAGTGGATGACCACCCAGGTCGACACCCCGAAGCCGAGCAACGCCTCGGCCGTCCGGCGGGCACCGGCCTCGGTGACCACCTCGTCGATCGGGACGCCCGTCGTGCGCGCGGCCTCCAGCTCGTTCAGGATGCAGTAGTCGGTGTAGCGCAGCGCCGGCGGCACCAGCCGGGAGAACCGGTCGGAGTGCTCGCTGACGACGTCGACCGAGGTGCGGATGCCGCGGGCCTGCGCGGTCGCCAGCAGCCGTGCCATCCGGGTGCCGAACTCGGGATCGGGGCCGTCCAGCGCGTCCATCAGCAGGATGTAGCCGGCATGCAACAGGTCGGCGTCCAGGCGCTCGAAGTCGACGTGATCGACGTCCACCTCGGCATTCGCGCCACGGAACTGGAAGAAGGTGCGGGTCTTGGTGGAGGAGTCCTCCATCACGTCGGTGAAGGAGGTCTGGCCGCCGCGGTGAACCTGGGTGGTGTCGATCCCGGGGTGGGCGTTGAGCCCGGCCAGCAGCTGGTCCCCGGCGGGATCGTCGCCCACCTGCCCCACGACCGGGATCCGCAGGCCGGGATCCAGCCGGGCCAGACCCGCGGCGCAGTTGCACAGCAGACCGCCGGGCGCCGAGCTCATGCTCCGCACCGTGGTCAGGGCCGAGGGCGACGGGTAGGAGTCGACCACCTTGTAGTAGTCGAGGATCATATTGCCGACGACCGCGATCCCGCTCACGACGCCCCCGTGCTCCCCGCGTCGCGCGCCCAGGTCGCCAGGCCCAGGTCGGCGGGAACCAGCGCGTACAGCGTCCCCTGGTAGACGTGGTAGAGATCGGGCTTGCCCTCCCAGGTGTAGGTCACCGGGCGGCTCTGGCTGTCGAGTTCGGGGTACCAGCTGCCCTGGGCATGGTCGACGAAGTACCGGTCGCAGTACTCCCACAGCCGGCGGTACCAGTCGAGGTACCGCTGATCCTGGGTGCGCAGCCACAGCAGCCGGGCCGCGCCTATCGCCTCCGGGGGCTCCCAGAAGAAGCGCTCCGCGACGACCGGCTGCCCCTCCCAGTCGACGGTGTAGACGAAGCCGCCCGGCTCGATCCAGCCCTCGTCCACCGAGGCGGCGAACAGCGCCTCGGCGGCCTGCCCCAGCCACGGCTCGTCGACGCCCTGGGCGGCGATCTGCTCCAGCAGTTTCGCCCACTCCAGCCAGTGGCCGATCTGCGACCCGAACGGACGGAAGGGGTGCCGCGGGTCGTCGGCGTTGTAGTCCAGGATCGGCTCCCAGGAGGCGTCGAAGTGCTCCGGCAGCCGCCACGAACCGGCGACGTCGCGCTGCGCGGCCCGGCCGGCGATGTGGAAGGCGATCCGCTTGGCCCGCGACAGGTGCTCGGGATCAGCGGTCACCTGATGGGCGGCCAGATAGGCCTCCGCCAGGTGCATGTTCGCGTTCTGGCCCCGGTAGGGATCCAGCTCGGTGAACGTCCGGTCGTAGGCCTCGGCACAGCGTCCCCACTCCTCCAGCCAGAAGTGCCGGTCGATCACCTCCAGCGCCTCGGCCATCAGGGCGGGGCCGCGGCTGAACCCGGCCGTCGTCGCCGAGCTTCCCGCCAGCAGCATCTGGGCTATCCCGTAGAGCTCCTTGCGATCACCGGGTGCGTCGCCGCCCACCGTCGGGTACCAGCCGCCGTACTCGTGGTCGCGACCGGCGCCGTCGACGTAGAAGTCCAGACCGTGCTCGACCACCTCTGCCGCGCCCGGACGTCCGAGCATGGCCGCCAGCGAGAACACGTGGATCATCCGCGACCCGATCCAGAGCTGGGCGCCCTTGGCCGGCAGCGGCGAGCCGTCGTTGGCCAGCCAGGCGTAGCCGCCGCTGGGCAGGCAGACCGACGGCTGGTAGAAGTCCAGCAGCGACTCGCGATGCCGGGCGAGCCAGGCCCGGTGCGCTGCGCTCTCGAAGTGATTGCGAGTCTGGTCGAACAATGCGGCAGGCATTCCCGGGGTCCTCTCAGAAGGTGATGCGCCGTTGCAGAAGTGTCAGGAGTGTAGGGGCCGACCCCGCTATGCGGTTCGGGTCCGTGCCACGTTGATCAGCACGGCGAAGAGAACCAGACCGCCGCGAACCACCTGCTGCACGTAGGGGTTGAGGCCGAGCATGACCATGCCGTTCAGCAGGATGGCCACGAACAGCACACCGATCAGGGTGCCGATGATCGTGCCCCGGCCACCGGCCATCGCGGTTCCGCCGATCACGGCGGCGGCGATGGCGTCGAACTCCAGGCCGACAGCAATGGTGCTGTTGCCCGACGCGAGCTGCGCGGTGTGCATCAGGCCGGTGATCGCCGCGGTGAAGGCGGTGCCGCTCATCACCAGGATGCGCACCCGGCGGACGCTGATACCCGACAGCGCCGCCGCCTTCGGGTTGCCGCCGACCGCGTAGACCGAACGGCCGAAGACCGTGAACCGGGCGATCACCGCGACCACCACGAAGGTGAGGAAGAAGTACACCGCCGGCACCGGGATCACGCCGAACACGCGTCCCGAGCCCCAGTAGAAGAACTCGCTCGCGTCGACCGGGATCGGGAAGGTGTTGGTGACCAGGTGGGCCACCCCGCGCAGCGCGAGGTAGAGCGCCAGGGTGCCGATGAAGGTCGGCACGTTCAGGGCGTCGCGAATCCAGCCGATCCCGGCGCCCAGCGCGACCGCGATGACGATCGCGAGCAGGGCGGCCAGCCACATCGGTAGGCCCATGGTGACCACCATGTAGGCCACCACCGACGACGTGAGGGCGGCCTGCGAGCCCACCGAGACGTCGATCTCACCCGAGACGATGACCAGCGTCATCGCGAACGCGACGATGCCGAAGAAGGCGGCCTGCTGCAGGATGTTCAGCATGTTCGCCGCGGTCAGGAAGTTCGGCGCGATCAGGCTCAGGATGATGAAGACCGCGATCAGGACGGCGAGCAGCCCGGTGCCCTCCCAGGCCAGCGCGCGGCGCAGCGGTGACTGCTTGGCTGCCGGCGCGGCGGTGTCGGGCGACTCTGCCACAGGGGTTTGACTGGTCATACGAGCTCCTCGTGATCTGTTTTCATGGCGAGCGCGAGCAGCCGGTCGCCGGTCGCCTCCGCCCCACTGACGGTCTCGCGCACCCTGCCGTCGCGCAGGACGAGCACCCGGTCGCAGACCTGGGCCAGTTCATCCAGCTCGGACGAGACGAAGACCGAAGAGATTCCCCGCTGCGCGAGCTCGCGGATGAGTCGGTACAACTGTGCTTTGGCGCCGACGTCGATTCCCCGGGTCGGCTCGTCCAGCAACAGAACGGACATCTCGGCCGCCAGGCAGCGCCCGATCACGCCCTTCTGCTGATTGCCCCCGGAGAGGGACGCGATCGGCTGCCCAGCTCCCGCGGTCGCGATGCTGAGCCGATCGATGACCTCGGCGATCGTGTCGCGCTCCTGATTCCGCCTGATCCAGGGGGACCGGCCGCGGCTGCGCGCCATCAGCATGACGTTCTCGCCGACGCCCAGCAGCGGGACGATGCCCGCGTCCTTGCGATCCTCCGGGGTCATCGCGACGCCGAGCCGCAGCATCTTCGCCGGGCTCCGGTCCTTGACCGGACGGCCGCCCACCAGCACCTCGCCCTCGCAGTCGTGCCGGGAGCCGTAGATCGAGCTCAGCAACTCGGTACGGCCGGAGCCGAGCAGGCCGGCGATGCCGAGCACCTCGCCCTTGCGGACCTCGAAGCTGACGCCCTCCAGCAGGCCGTCGATGACCAGGTTCTCCACGGCCAGCGCCACCTCGGCGCCGGAGAGATCCTGGGGCTCGCCGACCTTGGCCTGGGCCCGCGAGGAGCCGGCGATCATGCTGGCGACCTCGTCGGTGGTGACCTCACGCACCCCCACGGTGGCGACCTCGCGGCCGTCGCGAAGGATCGTCATCGAATCCGCCACCAGCGGGATCTCACGCATCCGGTGGGACACGTAGATCACCGCCACGCCGCGCTGGGCGAGCCGGCGGACCAGCGCCAGCAGCGCGTCCACCTCACGGGAGTTCAGCGCGCTGGTCGGCTCGTCGAGGATCAGCACCTTCGGCTCGTCCAGCAGGGCCTTGGCGATCTCCACCAACTGCTGGTGCGCGGTCGACAGCCTGCCGACCGGCATCGTGAGCGGCAGCGGCTCACCCAGGACGTCGATCGCCCGGGCGGCCGACTTCAGGATCGCCTTGTGATCCACCAGCCCACGACGCCGGGGCCACCGCCCCACCATCACGTTCTCGGCGACCGACAACTCGGGGATCAGGCTGAATTCCTGGTGGACGACCGCGATCCCGCCGCTGCGGGCCTCGCCGGAGTTCGCCCAGTGGACGGGCTGGCCGTCGAGCTTGATCTGATCGTGTCCGCGATCGGGGTGTTCGGTGCCCGAGATCAGCTTCACCAGCGTGGACTTGCCCGCGCCGTTCTTGCCCAGCAGCGCCCGGACCTCGCCGGCGCGAAGCGTCAGGCTGACCGAATCCAGCGCGCGGAAATTGCCGTAGGTCTTGCTCAGCTCCACGCATTCGAGCACGACGGGCCTGTCGTCTGCCACGTGATCGACTCCGTTCTCCAGCGCTGACCCGGCCCAGGGCTCTCGCCCCGGGCCGGGTCTGGCGCAGCTTTCTGCTTAGCCGCCGAGGCCCGCGAGGTATGCCTCGACAGTCGCCGTATCAGCGCGACTGTAGGTCACACCGGGCACCAGCTGCTCGATCGGATCGTTCGCCTGGCCGGCGATGGCGTTCTTGGCCATCTGGTAGGCGGCCTGAACGGTGCCGACCGGATCCTGACCGGTGGTGGCCTGCAGGATGTCGTCCTCGGCGAGGACGAAGCCGGCGATCTGCTCGGAGATGTCGGTGCCGAAGACGGCGACCCGGTTGCCGGAGGCCTTGACAGCGGTCACCAGACCGACGGTGCCACCCTCGTTGGCTGCCCACAGCAGGTTGATCTCGGGGCTGGCCGAGAGCATGTTGGTCGCGACCGGGGTCGCCTTGTCGGCCAGGTAGCCCTCCTGGTCGGCCACGTAGTCGGCCTTGATGCCGGCCTCTTCGAGCGCTGCCTTGAAGCCGGCCTTGCGCAGCTTGCAGGTCTCGGCCGCGGAGTCGCAGTTCAGGATGCCGATCTTGGCTGCGCCGTCGAGGTTCGCCTTGATGTACTCGGCTGCCGCGCGGCCGGTCGCCGCACCCAGATCGGTGTTGTCGGACTGAGCGGCGCCCTTCACCAGAGTCGGGTCGACGGTGGGTCCGCCGCAGTTGCCGTAGCAGATCACCGGAATGCCGGCGTCGACCGCGAGCTTCATGGTCGCCACCGAGGCGTCGCCGCTCACCGGCTGGATGAGCAGCGCGTCGATCTGGCGCTGGATCATGTTCTGAACGGCCGAGGCCTCCGTGCCCGGGTCGTTGGTGGAGTTGGCAGCGATGACGGTGCCGCCGTCGGCCTGAACGGCCTCCTGCAGCCCCATCTCGATATTGCGGAAGTACTCATCGCCCTGGAGCATGACCAGGCCGATGGTGAGGGCCTTGGCTGCCGGGGTCTCGGGGGCCTGCGTGGCGGGCGTCTCGGTGCCCCCCGGCGCGGCCGGTGTGGTCGCTGCGGGCGAACCGCACCCGCTCAGCAACAGTGCCGCCGACGCAAGCGCAGCGACTCCCAGACGTGGAACGAACTTGCCGATCTTCATCCTTGGTCTCCTTCGACCGAGTTCCTGCCGCCCTGCGGCGGACGTTGAAACAACGTTGTTCCGTCAAGCTAGCACTTCGCTGTAATCTGAGGCAAGCGCATCCAGACAACGTTATTCAGGCGTGATCTGATCAAAGCCCCCACAACCGCCCGCGGGCGTCTAGGATCAGTCCCCGTGAGAGGTGATGCGGCATCCAACCCGACGATGAAGGACGTCGCCAAGCTGGCCGAGGTCAGCATCAAGACCGTCTCCCGCTTCGTCAACGGCGAGACCAACATCGATCCGGCGCTCACCGCGCGCATCGATCGGGCGATCCGCGTGCTCGGCTACCGTCGCAACCTGGCCGCCGCCAGCATCCGTCCCGGCTGGACGAGTCGGATGCTCGGCCTGATCATCAGCGACCTGGCCAACCCCTACTACTCCACCCTGGCCCGAGCGATCGAAGAGGTCGTCTCCGCCGAGGGCTACATGCTCATCGTGTCCAGTTCGGAGGAGAGCGGCGAGCACCACGACGAGATCCTCGACCGGCTCATGGAACAGCGGGTCGACGGCCTGATCATCGTGCCGCCACGACGCCCCGGGAGGCCCTGGTCGGAGGTTCGCCCGCCGATCCCGCCGCTGGTCTTCCTCGACCGGCCGGCCGGCTACTTCGAGGCCGACGTGGTGCTGGCCGACAATGCCGGCGGCAGCGCGGCGGCCACCCGGGCGCTCTATCACGCCGGCGCCAGATCGATCGCCTTCCTCGGCGACTCGCTGCAGATCTACACCATCCGGGAGCGCTACCGCGGCTACTGCGCGGCGCTGGAGGAGGTCGGCCTGTCGGCCGATTCGCAGCCGCTCGCGATCGACGCCCACTCCCGGCAGGACGCCGAGGAGAAGGTGCTGGAGCTGCTCGACAGCGGTGAGGCGGATTCGATCTTCGCGGCCAACAACCGCGCCGCGATCGGCGCGTTGCAGGCCTTCCGCGCCCGGGGCGGCAGCGTTCCACTGATCGGCTTCGACGACTTCGAGGTCGCCCACCTGATCGGGCCGGGCCTCTCGACGGTCAGCCAGGACATCGACCGGATGGGTCGCGATGCCGCGCGGATGCTGCTGCGCCGGCTGACCGGCCACCACGACCCCTACCAGACCGTCCTGCTACCGACCCAGCTGGTGCTGCGCGGCTCGGAGTACCCGGGCTGGCTGGACGCCCCGAACCACCCCGCCGGGGTCGCGCCTATCGCAGGCTTGCCAGGCTGAAGCTGTGGCTCAGCCGGTACGGCTCGCCCGCGGTGAGTTCGACCGCGGTCGCCAGGCCGTCGATCGCCATCGGGTTCGCTCCGGCTGAGATCACGGCGCCCAGATCGAAGGCCGAGGTCACCGGCTCCACCCCGAGGCAGAGGTTGCGGCCGTTCCACGGCTCGAAGTTCCGGCCGCGATTGCTGATCCACAGCAGGCAGTGCCGCAGCGCCGCATCCCAGGCGATGGTGAGCCGGTAGCCCTCGGCGCGGTTCTCCACCGCCACGGACGGGGTCGTCACGTCGCACAGCTGCACCAGTTCCTCGGTGTCGAGGGCCAGCGGCAGGCGACTCAGATCGATGCTGCCGCCCGCCCGCAGCGGGGCACGGCGAAGGTCGTCGAAGGTCACGTCCTGCGCCAGGATCGAACTGGCATCCACCGGCACCGGATAGGTCGCCAGGCTGCGGCACCCAGGTGGCAGGACGACAGCGCCGCCCTCGACCTCGGGCAGCCGCACCATCGGGTGCAGCCCCAGCGGCAGCCGGGTGTCCCGCCGGGGGATCAGCTGGTCGTCGATCACCACCCTGCCGGGCTCGCAGATCACCCGCCGGCTGGCCCGCGCGATCGGCTCGGCCTCGGGCAGTTCCAGGACGAACTCGGCCTGGCCGTCACCGGCCCGCGACAGCTGCCACTCGGCGTTCGCCGGGTAGCCGTGGGCGTGGGAGGACGCCGACTCGGTGGTCTCCTCCCCCACCTGCCATCGGGTGGGGAGACGATCGGGGGCGGCCGGGGCGATGCCGAAGGGCGCGCACAGGAAATCCCCGCGGAGCTTCGACAGCAGCGGGTCGGGAAAGTCCGGCCACGGTGCCGTGTAGAGCGGACGGACGGTCTCGCCGTCCAGGTCGAACAGCGGGCTCACCATGCAGCCGGCCAACTGGATCTCGGCGGCCACCCCCGCCCGCTCCACACGCACCGTCATGATCAGCCCTGCTTGAGCCGCAGGATCACGACCATCGCGTGCGAGCCGTCGAGGTTGATGAACTCGTACTCGCCCATCCCGGCCGGGATGGTGCAGGCCTGCAGCCGGTCGATCGTGGTCTCCCGCTCCGGGTGGGCGAGCGAGCGCACCGTCACCCGCGAACCCTCGGTGAGGGTGGCAATGTGCATGTACTTGCCCTCGGTGTCGTTCACGGCACGCTTCTCCATGAAGACGCGCTCGATGTGGAACGGCATCTCGGGCAGCGAGGTGTACTGATCCTTGCGGAACTTGCCGTCGCCGTCGATCGCGATCGGGCGCGCCCGGTGGTGCGACTCCACCCGGCTCTTCCGGATCCACTTGTGGTTGTCGAAGGAGTGCGCGGTGTGCATCTTCATCGGCGGCGCCGTCATGGTCTTCGTCTGGTCGTCCCAGGTCGGCCGGGCGAAGTCGTAGGTGAAGAACGAGTACTCGGTGCCCGCGACGCTCGGCCCGGTGTCCATCTCCAGGATCATCTGGTTACCGCCGTGGCCGTGGGTGGTGCCCGGCGGGATCAGGAACAGGTCGCCGACATTGGTGTCCCACCGCACCACGTAGTCCTGCCAGTTCGGGATCTCCACCCGGTTCTGCGACTCCACGCAGAGACGCTCCCACTCCTCCAGGTCCGCGTCCTCGTGGTACCCCATCCAGGTGCTGGAGCCGGCGTAGGACTCGACGATGTAGTAGGTCTCGTAGCGACCAAGCGGCTCGTTGAAGTGCTCGCGGACGTAGTCGGTCGAGGGATGGTCGTGGATCGGCATGCTGGAGCGCTCGAAGGACACCGGCTTGGGGAAGTACCCGTCGTCGAGCCAGACCTGCAGCGGGAACAGGTCGGGGTACTCCGTCATCACGTGCTTGCCCACCAGCTGCTCGGGGCGCTGCATGATGTTCTGGGTGGGCATGAACAGCGGCGCGCCGCCCTCGCCGAGCTCGACCATGATGCTCAGCTCGATGCCGGCCAGCTCGTTCCAGGCGTTGCACTCCAGGCCGTCGACCTCCCACAGGTCGCGGTAGCGGTAGGCGCCCCACGGGCCCGGCTGCAGGATCTTCACCTGCTTGATGGGACGCAGCACCAGCTCGTCGATCACCTTGTCGTAGACCTCGCGGCCCAGCATCACCAGGGCGTCGTCGCGCACCGCGCTGACGTAGTAGTCCATCGCGGCGAAGGCGACCTTCTTCTGCCGGTAGAGCAGGTAGAAGTCGTTGTAGTAGTACTTCTTCCAGAAGTAGTCGGGGTTGGCCTCCTTGCGGCCGAAGGTGACCAACTCGCCGCCCCACATCTGCCACAGCATCGGCTGCATCGTGAAGTCGACGTAGACGCGGGTGTCGTACTCACCCTCGAGGGCGGCGATGCAGGCCGCCGGCCCGTACACCAGCACCGCGGCGCCTCCGCCCCTGGCCTCGGCCAGGCGATCCCGCAGGGCGGCGATGCGGTCGGCGTCCAGCAGGTCTTCGAGCACGCCTTCGGAGTTCACCCAGCCGAAGGACGGATCGTCGGTCTCGTAGGTGGCCTGGTAGGCGGCGATCTGCTCGGGGGACACGAACAGCTCGCTGGCGTCGATGGCCACCACCTCGACCTCGGCCGCCGCGACGATGCGGTCGATCAGCGCCGGCCAGTTCACGCCGTACCAGCCGTCGAGGCCGAGCCGGGTGCCGGGCTTGGCCAGCGCGGCCAACGCGGTGACCACCGCGTCGGTTCCCTGAGTCACGCCGGCGAAGTCGTCCGAGGTCAACGGAACGGAGTTCGCGGCATTCTCGTAGTACTCGTACAGGGGCATGGGACACCTACCTCCTCCGCGGAGACGGGCTCACGCGGACAGTTGCTTCATTGCTTTAACTATCTTCGGAGGAGGGTCCGAGGTTGTCAAGGACGATCGCGACTCCGCCCAGCGCGGCGATCTGCGGCCCGAGCGTCGAGTGGTAGATCCGGACGTCCTCCTGGGCCAGGTCGAAGCGCGCGGAGGCGCTGCGAATGCACTGCTTGACGAAGTACTCGCAGTCGTCGGGAAACTCCCCGCACAGCACGACGGTGTCGGGAGCGACGGTGCGGATCACGTTCGCCAGCACCATGCCCACGTACTGCGCGCAGTCCCCGACCGCCTCCCGGCAGGCCGGATGGCCGCTCTCGGCACCGCGGACGACGAACCCGAAGTCGATCTCGCCGGGATCGGAGACGCCCTCGAACTCGTCCGGCCGCTCGGCGAAGCGGGCCCGCACCGCACGGACCGCGGCCCGGCCGTCCCCGACGGTCTCCAGGCAGCCGATCTCACCGCAGGTGCAGAGTTCGCCGTCCAGGGCGATCTTGGTGTGCCCGATGTTCCCGGCGTTCTCGCGATGACCGCGATAGGCCTTGCCGTCGACCAGGATGCCGCCGCCGATCCCCACCCGGAAGACGTTGCAGGCGAAGAGGACCCGGGAACCGGCGGCCTCCCCGAACCAGTACTCGCCGAAGGCGGCGGCCTGGGTCTCCTTGTCGAACCAGACCGGGATGCCCACTCGCTCCTCGACGATCCGCTTGATCGGGGTGCGGCGCCAGCCGGGGAAGTTGGGCGGCGCGATCATCTCGCCCCTGGCCCGGCTGAACGGACCGGCGGACACGATTCCGATCCCCCGGATCCGCTCCCGTTCCACCCCCGAGCCGGCGATCGCCTCGACCACCGTGGCCACCAGCAGATCGAGCACGGCCTCCCGGCCCGCTTCCATGTCGAAGGGAACGTCGAGGCGGTGGAGCACCTGCGCCCGGAAGTCGGTGAGCACGCAGATGATGTCGGTGGCGGTCAGCTCCACGCCGACCACATAGCCCCAGCCGGCATTGAGCTCAAGGAAGATCGGACGCGGTCCGCTGCGGGATTCGCCCCGCTCCCCCTCCAGCAGGAAGCCGTCCCGCAGGAGCTTCTTGACCAGGTTGGTGACGGTCGCCGCGGTGAGCCCGGTGAGCGCGGCAAGCTCCTTGCGCGACACCCGCTGACGCGAACGGACCGTCTCCAGGATGAGGCGGAGGTTGTTCTCCTTCATGACGCCGCCATTGATGTTGGCGACTCCCGCGTTGCTGCTCACGACCGTCCTGCCATCCCTCTCCCGGGCACCCGCCGCCGGGCCCGTTGCCGCCACTCGGCGGGGCCCGCGCCGTGCACGCCCGGCGGACACATCCTGCCTCGCCATCGGCCGGCAGGTCCACTGAAACCGGCCGGCCATCGCGCCCGGAACCCCCGCTACCATGTCGCCATGATCAGCTGCCCACCCGGTTCAGCACCGGCGCTGCCCACCCTGGGAACGGAGTCCCGATGAACGCGATTCCGGTGCTGGAGATCGGCGGGTCGCACGTCACCGCCGCGCTGATCGACCTCGCCGCCGGACGGGTGCTCGCCCGTCAGGACGTGCCCCTGCCGCTGGTCGCCGGACGTGAGGAGTTGTTCGACGCCTTCGTCGCTGCCGGCCGCGGCATCGCGGCTCCCGCGGACGCTGCGTGGGGGGTGGCCATCCCGGGGCCGTTCGACTACGCCGCGGGAATCGGCCGGTTCGAGGGGGTCGCCAAGTTCGAGGCACTCAACGGTGCCGATGTCGGCGCTGCGCTGCGGGCCGGCCTGGGAGCGCCAGCGATCCGGTTCCTCAACGACGCCGACGCCTTCGGGGTCGGCGAGGTGGCGGCCGGCGCTGCCCGCGGGCACCGGCGGGCGGTCTGTCTGACGCTGGGGACCGGCGTGGGCTCCAGCTTCATCGCGGACGGCTACCCGGTGAAGTCCGGCGACCAGGTACCTCCCGACGGGTTCGTGTACGTGCTCACCCATCGCGGCCGCGATCTGGAGGACTGGATGTCACGGCGCGCGCTCCGCCGCGCGTTCCGCGACACCACCGGCCAGGAGGTCGACGTGATCGACATCGCCCGGTTGGCGCGCGAGGGCGACCAGAGCGCGCACCGCGTCTGGCAGGAGGGCCTGACCGCGATGACCGAGACCATCGCGCCCTGGGTGCGCAGCTTCGGCGCCGACATCGTCGTGATCGGAGGCGCGATCGCGCGCGCCTGGGATCTCGTCGGCCCGCTGACCAGCGCGGGCTTCGCGGCGGCAGCGGCGCCGGTGGAGGTCGTCCCGGCCGAACACCCCGACGATGCCGCGCTCTTCGGCGCGGCCCAGTGGGCCATCGCCTCCTAGACCTGAGTGCCCCGCACGAACGCCTTCACGGTGGCGCATCGCTGACCCTCGGCGCGTCCGTACGGTCGGATCGTGTACGGCCCGACCGCCGCCGGCACGATGAAGGTCTCCGCGTAGTGGACGACGAAGGGCTCGAAGGCACCCGAGGGGCTCTCGACGATCGCCTCGGCGCCCTCCACCAGGTTCAGCACGTTCACGGTACCGGCGGTGTCGTGGGGCACCGGCGCGGTGAACCAGTGCCGGCGCACCTCGATGAACTCCAGTTCGTGCAGGCCGGTGCGCTCCTCGACCCAGCCCTCGCCGCGCGCGACCTCCTCGACCCGGTCGACCAGGTTCGCGGCCGTCCACTCGCTGTCGCGATCCCACCGGATGTTGGCCTCGGCGTGGTCGATGTTGATCGGACGGGGAAGGCCGTCCAGGCCCACGCGGCCCCAGTCCCACATCTTGAAGGTGAAGATGAAGGGCGTCGCCGAGATCTCCAGCACCATGGCGTTCGATCCGCTGCAGTGCACGGTGCCGGCCGGAATCAGGAAGTGGTCGTGCTTGCGCGCCGGGAAGGTGTTGACGTAGCGGTCGGCCTCGAACTGCACCTGGCCACCCTGGGCGTCGCGCAGCTCGGCCATCATCTGGTCGGGATCCGTCCCGGTGCGCAGCCCGAGGTACACCACCGCGTCGTCGGTCGCGTCGAGCAGGTAGTAGGACTCGTCCTGGGTGTAGTGCATGCCGAACTGATCCTGGATGTAGCCGGTCAGCGGGTGCACCTGGAGGGAGAGGTTCCCGCCGTTCATCGTGTCGAGGAAGTCGAAGCGGATCGGGAACTCGGGGCCGAAGCGGGCATGGGTGCGGGCTCCCAGCAACTCCTCGGGGTGGGCGTGCACCAGGTTGATCGCCGGGATCTCGACGCTCACCTCGCCGATGTCGAGCAGCAGCGAGTTCTCCTCGGGCACGCAGTCGAAGCACCAGGCGAAGTTCGGCGTGTCCGCATCAAGCCCGCAGACCTGCCGCATCCACTGCCCGCCCCACACCCCGGGGTCGAAGAAGGGCACCACGCGGAACGGACGGGTCGTCGCCTGTCGCAGCCCGGCGCGGACCGCCTCGCCGGGGACGAGCACCGCCTCGTCGATCGAGGCAGTGGTGTCGAGCAGCAGGTCGATCCGCCGCAACAGCGGCCGCTTGTGCCGATCGGCGATCCGCCATTCGACGAAGAACCCGCGCTTGTACTTGCGCAGCACATCCTCGTCGCCGTTCGCGCAGCGCCAGTTGGGCATCCCGGCCCGCTGCCGCTGCTGGATCTCCCAGCGCGGCAGGTCGGCCAGCACCACCAGATCCGCCGGCACCGGCACCAGCGCCGCGCCCCAGCCGACGAGCACCACCGGGCCGTCGGCCGCCTCGACCTGCGCGGCGACGCGATCGAGCTCGGCGGCATCGTAGAAGTCCGCGAGTTCGAGGTGGCTCATCACGCCGAAGACCCGGTCGTCGGTGAGATTGCCGGCGATCATCGCGTCGATCTGCGCGATCGGCAGCGCGGCCTCGTCCTCGATGTCGAGCACCCTCGCCTGCGGGCTGCCGAGCCGCACCCGGTCGATGACCGCGGTGACGTCGACCCCCGGGTAGCAGTCGATCACCGTCACGCGGCTGCCGGCGATCGCCGCCGCCAGCCGTTCCCAGGCCGGCTCTCCGCGGAATCCCGCGTGGCGCCCGGCGACCGGGATCGATGGCCGCTTGTCGTAGGTGGAGTCCTGATAGGGAACCGGTACGGACACCGCTCATCCTCTCTGCAAGAGCACGTGATTGGTAACGATAACAGCTATTCGCCGTCTCGTCAGCCCTTCAGAGTGACCCGCTTCACGGCCGACGGCAGGGTGACCTGCACGTAGGGGCCGGGTTCCGGATCGTCCATCCGCCGCAGCAGCATCTGGGCGGCCGTGCGGCCCAGCGCGGGCGCGTCGTGATCGACGATCACCAGCGGATAGGACATCAGGCCGGCCAGGTCGAAGTCGTCGAAGCTCACCAGCGGGGGCGGATCCTCACCCGCCACCGGTTGCAGCGCGCGCAGCGCGCCCACCGCTATCCGGTTGGTGGCGGTGAAGTACGCGTCGGGTGGCTCGGGCAGCGCGAGCAGTTGCCGCACGGCCGTCTCGGCGCTGGCGACGTCGTTCGCGTCCCGGCGGATCAACTCGTCGAACACCGGAACCCCGGCCCGTTCGTGCGCGAGCCGGTAGCCGGCCAGCCGGCGCACGGAGGTCGAGACCGACTCCCCGGCACCCACGAAGGCCACCCGGCGGCGGCCCGCGTCCAGCACGTGCTTGATGCCTTCGAAAGCCCCGCCGACATCGTCCACCATCACGGTGTCCGCCTCGATTCCGGCGAGCGGACGGGAGGCGATGGCCACCGGGATGCCCAGCCGCGCGGGCGAGAGATGCGCTCCCCCGCTGTCGGACGGCACGACGATCAGGCCTTCGATCTGGCGGCCGATCATGTCGCGCACGAGCTCCTTCTCCAGCTCGACGTCGGAGTGGGAGATGCCGACCAGGATGCGCCGTCCGCTCCGGCCGATGACCCCTTCGATACCGCTCATCACCCAGGCGTAGTAGGGGTTCGAGATGTTGGTGATGATCACGCCGACCAGCCTGGAGCGCTGCCCCGGCCGGATGGACCGCGCGTTCTCGTTGCGTCGGTAGTCGAGCTCAGCGGCCGCCGATTCCACCTTCCGGCGCAGTGCCGGCCGGACGTTCTCGCCGCCGTTGAGCACGCGCGAGACAGTCATGGTCGAGACCCCGGCCCGCCGCGCGACATCGCGCAGCGTGGGCCGCCGGGCGGGCGTTTCCATCACAGCCCAACGGTAGCGGTTCGCGCCGTCGACGTAAGCCCGTACCAGGCCGAAGTCTTGTTATCGTTCCCAAGCCGTGCTAGCGTGCCGCTCACCCCGACAGCACGATGGAGTGTCCAATGAAGAAGCGAACGCTCGCCCTCGCGGCGGTGACCATCCTCCTCACCTCCCTGTCCCTGAGCGCGCCGCCGACGGCGGTCGCGCATGGCGGCGGCCACAAGGCCCCCGCCCGCTCGTGCTCGCTGGCCGACGCCACCCTGGTGCCCAAGGCCTCGACCAACACCAAACTGACCAAGCAGTTCGCCAAGTACGGCAACACCAGCGGGAAATGGAGCGGCGCCGACTCCACCTACTCGGTGCGGCTGAAGAACGGCACCACGGCCTGGCTGTTCTCCGACACCTTCTACGGCAAGGTCAATCCGGACGGTTCCCGGCCGGCCGACACCACCTTCATCAACAACTCGATCGTCCTGCAGCGCGGCTCGCGCCTGGTGGACACCATCACCGGCGGGACGGCCAAGCACCCGGCCGCGATCATCCCGCCCAAGTCGGACACCTCCTGGTACTGGCTCGGCGCCGGCGCGCTGTCGTCCAACGGCCGGACGCTCTACCTGGGAGCGCTCAACTTCAGCAAGTTCCCGCCGTACGGGATGTGGGACTTCGGCTGGGACTCGACCTCCATCGCCTCGGTGGACACCCGCACCTGGAAGCTGACCAAGCTGACGCCGGCACCGTCCGACCACGGGGTCCAGTGGGCTTCCTGGTACCAGTACGACCACGGCTACACCTACATCTACGGCGTCGAGGATCTCGGCCTGGCCAAGTACATGCACGTCGCCCGGGTGAAGGGCAAGGACCTCACCCAGGTCAAGAAGTGGCGGTTCTGGACGGGCTCGGGCTGGTCCGCCCGCGAGGCCGACTCGGTCCAGGTGATGGCGGGAGTAGGAAACGAGTACTCCGTCACCCCGTTCCGCGACGGCTACCTGCTGGTCACTCAGGACACCAACGAGTTGTTCTCGTCCAAGGTGCTCGGCTACGTCTCCTGCAGCCCGACCGGGCCGTTCGTCAATCCCGTCACCCTGTTCGAGATGGCCGAGGTCGGCCCGCTCGGCTCCTACGGCGATCCCGATGTGTTCGCCTACAACGCCCATGTGCACCCTCAACTCAGCAGCAACAGCCGGTTGCTGGTGACCTACAACGTCAACTCCTTCGACAACGTTGGCGACGTCTACGACGACGTCTCCATCTACCGGCCGCGTTTCATCGATGTAGCGCTCAAGGTCGCTCGTTAACCATCACCACCGATCGAAAAGGAAAATCCATGGCTGGCCACTTTCGTCCGATAGCGATCGCGCTCGCAGGCGCGGCGCTGGTTCTGAGCGCATGCACCTCGGCACCGGCGCCGACCCAGTCCGCCGACCCAGGAACGGGTTCGTCGACGCCGCCCGCGGTCACCGAACCGACCACCCTCAACTTCTTCACCGACAAGGCGGCCTGGGAGCCGAGCTTCGACCAGATGAACGCCGCCTCGGAGTCGACCGGTATCACGCTGAGCTTCAGCGGCTACTCAGACCCGACCGCCTACGACGCCTTCATCAAGCAGGCCTTCCAGACCAAGAAGGTGCCGGATCTCTTCACCTGGCACACCGGCGACCAGCTGAAGCAGTTGGTCGATCAGGGCCTGATCGCCGAGACGACTCCGCTGTGGGCCGACGCCGCCGCGAAGGGGCTGGTGCCCGACGGGCTGATCGACAACTACACCTACGACGGCAAGCAGTACTGCGTCCCGCTGAACGTGGCCTACTGGGCGATGTACTACAACAAGCACGTCTTCGCCGACAACGGCATCGCGGTGCCGACCACCTGGGACGAGCTGATGGCAGCCTCCCAGAAGCTGGTTGACGCGGGAGTCACCCCGTTCCACCAGATGAACTTCATCTTCGAGTTCGTGTGGTTCCAGACGCTGGTGCTGGGCATCGATCCGGCGGTCTACCGTGGCCTCGGCACCGGTGAGTCCTCGTTCCTGGATCCCGCCGTGGTGCAGGCGATGGAGCTGTGGAAGGAGATGGGCAGCAAGGGGTTCTTCAT
>Ga0102832_1000602_pt1 | contig 48527 bp, 43 predicted proteins | sample EBPBio282013_DNA_FD_88942 | JGI IMG/M metagenome (GOLD analysis project Ga0102832, IMG submission 88942) | Wastewater treatment Type I Accumulibacter community from EBPR Bioreactor in Madison, WI, USA - Reactor 2_5/28/2013_ DNA (Illumina Assembly) | ecosystem: Engineered > Bioreactor > EBPR >...
GGTGACGAGTTCGCTGGCCAGGATCTCGCGCTTTTGCGCTTCCATCGTCTTCTTGGACGCCGGTGTGGAGATAAACACCATATTCGGCCAAGCTTCCTTGAGCGCCGGATTGGCGCCGACGTGATCGACGTGATCGGACGCGATAATCATGTATTTCACGGGCTGCGGCGTTATCTTTTTTATATTCGCCACCATCGCCTTGCCTTGGTCGATATTGTCCTGACCGTCGACGATGACGACACCATCTGTGGTAACGACGATAAGACTGTTGGTGGTCAACGTCTGGCCGGCGGACGTCAGCTTGTCTTCGTAGGCATAAACGTTGGGCACGACCTGATGCCAACGCGGAAAGTCGGTCGGCTTCAAGCCGCGCTCGGCGATATTGGCCGTCTTGACGACCTCGGCGCTCCACGCGAGCGTCGGCGCAACAAACGCGCAGGCGACCGCGCCGGCAATCACACTCAATTTTTTCATGATGTCCTCCCAATGGCATCGGCGAAGGTCCGAGGATAGCCGCGCGCCATCCCGGGCAGAAGCTAGAAACCGACAGTAATCCCGAGGATGGCGCCCCGGCTGCGCCAGACGAGGCGCGCGGGGTCACGTTGGAACGACTGAAAAAGTCCACCGCCGAGGTTGATGCCCGGCGCCAGCTTATAGCTGGTCTGAAATGTGAGCCGCTCGACTTTATCAAACGTTGCGCCGTCCACCTCCCGCTTGCGCACAGCCTGGCGGAAATCACCCGAAAACATCCACGGACCTGTTACATACATCATACCGCCCGCCCAGTTCCGCTCCCGCAATCCAAAGATCGGCGCGACGTTCATGTAGGTGCCGCTGATCTCGAAGGGACCGATAAAAAAATCGGCAAGCGCGTTCCATGCCGATATTTTCTCGGGAAATTGGGTGGCCTCGGCTTGGTGATAGCCGGCCAGCACGCGGTAGCGGACACCATTGCCGAGCGCCCCAACACTCCTAATGGTCGACTCGCTGCCATTCCTCGTGCGAATCCGCTGCGCGGTGCTGATGGGCGTATCGCCGTTTGGATAGTAGCCGACCGCGAAGTCCAGCGTATTCCAACGCGGCGACTGATACACCACGCCCGCAGCGTTACGAGTGAAGCGCTTGAACGTTAGCCCATCGCGCATCTGCACCTCGGTGCGCGGGCGGACGGCGGACGAAATAATTTCGTCGTCCATATGCAAAAACGCTTGAGGCGCCACGGATTCGATCATGCCTGCGTTGGCAGCACGGCGATCCCCGAACTGTAGGCGTCCAAAACTTCCAAAGAGCTCGATATACACTTCGTCGGTGTTGTCGGGTTGGCGCGAGTTGGCAATGAACCGCGCGCTGCCGCGCACCGTAAGGTCGTCGCCCAACGGAATTCGCCCATCAATGGTCAGGCGGGAGTAATTGAACATACCGGTGGCATTGGTATTTTCGACCGGCGCACGAGGGTCGTCGGTGTCGTCACGCACAAAAAAGAACTGGTTTGCGCGGCCACTGATGGTCACGGTCACAGGCTCGGCGCTGGAAGCCGCGACCGCATGGGACGTTGAAATAAGGAAAAGCGCGATACCGGCCGCACTGCACGCAGCCGCCCTCACGACGGCTGATGCCCGTCGCCCGCCCATTCGATTGCCCCCTCCCCTCGCCGGGCGTTCCCCGGCGCTCCACAGCGGGCATTATTGAAGTGAAATGGCACCTTGGGAAGACCCCGCCGGCCGCTAACCCACGGAATTGTAACGCGTACGAGAAACCCTCGCGCAGCGTTGATGTGGTGCGCGGCGGCGTGGCGCGCTATATTTTCGACTTCTTCTGCCGCCGGTCCCGGCGCTGGCATACGATCATGGGAGGCTCAAAATGAGAACGTTAGCACTCGGGTTGTCGACCAGTTGCATGGTCTTATTATCCGTCACCACCACCGCATTTGCCGCATCTGAACCGCCGAAAGGGAGCGAGGAGCATCCTGGCGCGGTTGCGTTGAGCGAAGGTGATGGAGGCAAGTGGGTCTATCGGCGCTTTCCGAGCCTCATGCCGTTGTACGTCTATGATGACGATCAACCCGGAAAGTCAAATTGCGGGCGCGGTTGCCAGGGCGTGTGGCCGCCCCTATGGGCGCACGATGAGGACAAGCCCATGGGCTACTGGACAATCATGAAGCGTGAGGACGGCTCCTTACAGTGGGCCTACAAGAACAAACCGGTCTATATGCGCTTCCACGACGGCCCCGAGCTGCGCCTCGGCGACGGCGAAGACGGTAAGTGGCATCTGATCGAACCGTAGCGCCCCAAAAAAAGAAAACGGGCTCCCGTGTCATCTCGGGAGCCCGTTTTACTTTGGAGAAACGTTAGACCGTGGCTTCTTCGCGCTTGGTCGCTTTACGGCGATTCCATTCGTCGCGGATCGCCGCCGGAGTCGGCGCGGTCATCAGACTAACGACCACATAGACGACGAAACTGCCGACGATACCGAAAAAGATCGGCTCGTTGGCGAAGACGTCCTTCATCACGAACATGGTACCAAGTGTAAGCGCCGTGCCGGCAATGATGCTGGCGAGCGCCCCCTTGATGGTACCACGCGGCCAAAGGAAACCGCCGATGATCGCCACCATCAGACCGCCGACAAGGATGTCATAGGCGATGGTGAGAGCTTCGACGACCCCGCGCACCACGCAGGCCGCCGCGATCATCAGAATTCCGAATATCAGGATGTAGATACGGCTGTTGCGGACTTCGTCCCGTTCTCCTTGTGCAGCCCGCGCGCCTGCCTGCGACGGCGCAAGCTTATCGACGATGTCTTCCTTCACGACGGTCGCCGTCGCGATGAGAGCCCCGCTTGAGGTGGACATGATGGCGGAGAGTGCCGCGGCCATGACCAGCCCCGCAATTCCCGCCGGCAAAGCATATTCCACAATGGTCGGATAGACGGTATCGCGCACTTCGATGTTCGGCAGCAGCACTTTCGCACACATGCCGATAAGCGCGCCCGCGAACGCATACAGAATGCAATAGACGCCCGAGGTAAATCCGGCCCACTTGGCGACGCCTTCGCTCTTGGCCGTGAAGACGCGCTGCCAGATATCCTGGCCGATAACCAAGCCCAGGAAGTAAACGACGAAGTACGTGATGATGGTCTGGGTGCCGATATGGGTGATGGAGAACGCCGTCTCGGGCAGCGCCGCGTGCATTCCTTCCCAGCCACCCGCCTTCACCAGGAGGATCGGGAGCATGATGAAGAAAATCCCGATGGTCTTGACGATGAATTGCACGAAGTCCGTGAGCGTGATCGACCACATGCCGCCGAGCACCGAATAGGCAATCACGACGCCGCCGCCGAGAAGGATCGCGGGCACGCGGTCCAACTCAAACAGCACGCCGAAGATCGTGCCGTACGCAACGGTGGAGGTCACCGAAAGCATGAAGGTATACGCAGCCATCACGATGCCCGTGAGGAGCGAAGCCCCAGGCCCGTACCGCAGCTCGAACATCTGCGCCACCGTGTAGACCTCAAGGCGATTGATCCAGGCCGCGAACGCGAGGCTCAGGAGCAAGAGCCCGCACCCGATCGAGAACACCAGCCACATGCCGGAAATGCCGTATTGGTACCCAAGACCCACGGCTCCGACGGTGGATGCCCCGCCAAGGACCACGGCCGCCATGGTGCCAGAGTAAAGCAAGGGACCGAGGCGGCGGCCCGCGACGAGAAAGTCTTCGTCGTTCTTGGAGCGCTTGGTCGCCCACACGCCGATCCCAATCATGCCCAGCATGTAGAGTGCAATAACGATGTAGTCCAACATCGGTCCCCCCGACTTCTCTAAAATAGAAACTTATTTGCCTTTGGCCGCGATGGCTTTCTTGATGAGCTCGGCGGTCGCGTTCGCGCGAAACTCGACGATTTCCTTGCCAATTTGCACAGCCTTATCTTTATCGGCGATCGAAACGCCGTCGATGGTCGCCTTGCCGGCTTTCGTGCGCGCGGACCAGCGCACCGATTCCGGATCGGTGACCATCATGTTCATCGTGATCGACGGATCGTCGTGCAACTCGTCGGTGGGCGAGCCCTTCGGCTTCATCACGCCCTTTTGGCGGAGAAACTCTTCGACACTTTCGTAGTCGTAGTATTCCGGGATGTGCATAACGAAGGACGTGCTCTTGCCGTCGGCGTTCGCCTTGGCCGCGACCGCCTTCATGCCGTTCTGGTTGCCGCCACTGTCGCCGATCATGACGATGTTTTCGAAACCGCCGACGCGGAAGCTGTCGACGATGTCCGTCAGCATCGCTTCATAACTAGCCGGGCGCATGCTGATGGTGCCGGGCGTGCCCATGTGGCCAGTCTTGGTGTCCAGATTGCCTTCCGGCACGAACGGGACGATCGGGGCACAGAGCGCATTGCCCAGCTTGCGGGCGATGGCGTCGCAGTTGGCGCGCATCACATAATTATGCTTGCCGAGCGCCAGCCACGGACCATTCGGCTCGATTCCGCCGGTAGAGATGATGATTGTTTTCTTACCCGCGTTCATCGCATCGCGAACATCCATCCATGTCATCTCTTCCAGCCACACCGTATCGACCTTCGGCAGCGGATTAGCGGCGTCCTTGCAGTTATAAGCGCTCTTGGCGCAGTCGCCGCCGCCCATGGAGCGCGGATCGGGCTTCTGACCCTGCTGCGCAAAGGCAACTCCGGCCGCCAAAATCATCGCCGCTGAAAAAGCTACGGTGCGTTTCATGATGCTCTCCTGTTTTGCGTGGCGTTTCAGTTCGGCGTGTATTTGAACTTTTGAACGCGGCGGTCTTCCGAAACGTAGATATTCCCCTTTGAGTCCACCACGGCCTCGTGGTTGCGGTCGAGTTCGCCGCCGTAGGTCCCGTAGTGGCCGAAGGAACTTAACACCTGACCGTCGTCGCGGCGAACGAAATGGATCCGGAAATTGCCGGGATCGTTCATGACCATCAGACTCTGCTTGGCGTCGGGCCAAAATTCGATGGTGCCGACCGCGCCGGATCCACGGGTTTCCTTGCGGTAGATATATTCTTTGACGAAGGTGCCGTCCTTCTTGAACACCTGCACGCGGTTGTTCAAGCGGTCACAGACGTAGACAAGCCCATCCTTGGCGATACGGACGCAGTGAACGATGCGGAATTGCTGCGCAGGCGGCGCCGCCGGATCATAGCGGCCGATGTCATTGTCGGTCGGAGCCTTTCCATACGCGCCCCACTGGCGCTTGAACTTACCCGTATCAGCGTCGAATACGATGACACGGTGATTACCGTAACCGTCGGAGATGTAGACTTCATTGGCTTCCGGATCGACGACCATATTGGAAGGACCTGAGAGCTGCGTTGTATCGAGACTGCCTTTTGACGGACCGGCGGACCCGATCTGCATCAAGAACTTGCCGTCGTGCGTGAACTTCAGAACCTGGCCATCGGCAGGCGATTTGTCCTGCCCTTCGCGTGTCTGGCTTCCACCGATCCAGACATTGCCTTTGTGATCGACATAGAGACCGTGCGCGTAAGACGGCCATTGATAGCCGTTTCCCGGACCGCCCCACCCTTGGACGACATTACCGTCCGCGTCGAACTCGATAACCGGCGGCGCGGCCACACAGCAATCGCCGGCCGGTGGCGACTGCTCGGCGCCGCGCGCATAGTTCGGAACATCGCGGGTCGCGGCGTGGACCCAAACATGATCGCGGCTGTCGGCAAAGATTCCGCCGACGCCGCCCATGGCCCACTTGTTGGGCAGCGGCAATTTGGGCCAGGTCGCATCGAACTTGTAGCGGGCGGCGTCGGGCGCCGCAGGGAGCGTGTCGGCGGCCTGCGCGGGCAGCATCGCAAGGCAAGATATCAGCGCGAGGGCGGCGAATCCCGGTGTATGCACGTTTGCTCTCCCGTTCAAAGTTCGCAAATGATTGGAAAATATAAAAATATGAGGATCTAAGAGTCCCATGATCCCTTTTCCGCCCCAGCCACGGCAAAGGGGATTTTCTCAACGCCGGGCATGAGGATTTCTCAAGGGATCAGTCGGGTAAATGGAGCTCGGCCTTATGTTTGATCGTGAACGTCGCGCCTGCCGAGGCGAGCACGATGATCAAGATCGCACCGATATGCAGCGGCGCGAGAGTTTCCCGCATCAGGATGAACCCGGTGACGGCTCCAAGCGCCGGTTCGAGGCTCATCAGCGTGCCGAACGTATGCGTCGGGAGGCGTCGCAACGCGTACATCTCAAGTGTGTAAGGAAGCGCGCCTGAAAGAATCGCCACAGCGATCCCTGCCGGCACGACATCCCAGGAAAAGAGCGCGGAGCCCGCGCTCGACACCCCCACGGGAGCGATGAGCGTTGCCGCGATAATGAGGCCAAGAACAGCTGTGAGAGGCCCATGATCGCTACCCGCCTTCTGCCCGGCGACGATATAAATTGCCCAGCAAACGCCGGCGATCAGCGCGTACATAACGCCGACGGGGTCGAGCGCACGACTGGTCGCGCTGATGGGAAGCAGAAGGAGAAGACCGGCCACCGCGAGCGCGACCCACAGGAAGTCGATGGGGCGGCGCGACCAGATCATCGCGACGGCCATCGGTCCCGAGAACTCCAGCGCCACGGCAATACCAAGCGGGATGGTCTTGAGCGCGGTGTAGAAAGTCAGATTCATGCCCGCCAGCGACGCGCCATAGACCGCCACAGCCCGCCAGTTTGATTTCGTGATTCGCGCCCGCCATGGCCGGAGCACAGCCGTGAGCAGGGCTGCTGAGAGGACGAGGCGCAACGTCGTCGCGCCCTCGGGACCAATCGAGGGGAACAACGTCTTTGCAATGCTTGCGCCGACCTGCAGCGACAGCATCGCAACAATCAGCCCGGCCAGGGGAACGATGAGTGGAGAACGCGGCGAGGACATTGGAGCTTCGCGAAAAGAACAAAGCGGGCCCGGCTATCGCCGAGCCCGCTGGGTCACTTCTACAGAGAGATCGCCCTCTAGACCAGCATCTCGCCGACCTCCTTCGAGGTGTTGTTGCTTTTTTCGCCCCAATACGGAACGTCGATGCCCATAACACGCAAGGCGGTATAGGCCACACGCGTGCCGGCTTCCGTCTTGAGATCGATATGCAAGCCATTTTTCACCTTGCCGCCCGCGCCGCCCGCCGTCATGAGCGCCATGCCGTCGAGTGAGTGCGTACGGGCGTAACCGTGATCGCTGGTGGCGTAGATGAAGACGTTATCGAGCACCGTTCCATCGCCTTCCTTGACCTTGGCGAAACCTTCGACGAACTGCGCCCAGGCTTCCATCGAACGGCGGGTGAACCACGACACCATCGGCTGATAACCGAGTTTATCGTCGATGCGCTCCTCGTGGGTGGCGGTGTGGTGAGGTTTGTCGTATCCCGCTTTGCTCGCGCAGCCGGAGCGCGTCGTATAGCACATATTGAAGACGCGGGTCTGATCGCAGGCTACCGCCATGACCATCAGGTCGGTCATCACTTTGTGACGCGCGTGAAGGAGTTCGACTTCCTTACCCGCCGTCGGCTCTTTGTCGACTTCCTTGGGTTTCACGCAGGCCGCGATCGGCTCCGGTTTGGTCAGCTGCTGATCGAACTGGCGCTCGAGATGACGCAAGCCGGTGAAATACTGATCGAGGCGCGCGCGATCTTCGGCGCCGACCTTCTGATGGAGCGTTTTGACTTCGTCGAGGACACCCGTGAGCACACTCCGCCGCACCATCGTCCTGGGATTGGGCGTAAAGCTCGGCGCATTCGGGTCCTGAAAGTCAGGTCCGAAAAGCCGGGTGTAAAAATTGACCGGAGAAATCTCCGGCACGTTCGGCGTGTTGGCGTTCTCGAAGCTGAGGGTGCTGCCGGTTTCGCCGGTGTCCGTCGCCGTCAGGGACTTGAATCGCGTCGTGCGTCCGATCTGGTTGGCGATCGTGACGTCGATGGTTTCGCCCGGCATGTCGTTCTGGCCACGCGGCGGACCACCGGTGCGCAAGATGACCCAGCCCGTGTAGTGGCATTGTCCCGGGGTACCGTCACGAAACGCCGTGGCGTTCGTGATGAGATTCATATGCTGCTGGATCGGCTTGAACGCGACGATCTCCTCGGGAAGGTCGTAGTTCGCGCCGGTCTTCTTCGGCACGAAAATATTCGCCGTCATGCCGAGCCCCCAATGCCAGGTGCCGAACCGCACCGGCATGGGCTTGCCGTCCGCAAGCGCGTTGCCGTTTCCATTCAAAAAAACATTGAGCAAGGGGAGTCCGACGGTGACAGCTCCGCCGTTCAGCATCCCTCGCAACACACGCCGTCTGTCCAATCCCATCGCGAGATCCTCCACGGACAAAAACAAGCCAAATCGCAGGGGTAGGATACACCTGTATGCGGGAAAGTTCTCGGGGTTTCGCAAGGCCGCGGGCGCGAAATGGCGGCCTCAAATCAACCTTTTCGCGCTTTCCATTCCGCGACGGTCATCCGATCGACCTGAAACCGATCCCGGGTCGTCGTATACCAGCCAGTGCCATGCATCCGCCCGACAAGGTCCAAGCCGTCGACATCGACATGCATCTTTTCGTCGATCAAATCGTCGCGCACATACATGTGGACGATCTCGCCGGTAATCAGACTGCGATTGTGCGGCAAAGCGCGCACATCGAACAGGCGGCATTCGAACGTCACCGGTGATTGCGCGATGCCCGGCACGGCGATTTTCCGGGAAGACCGCTGGATAAAACCAGCCTCCTCAAACTCGCTCACCTCTTCGGGAAAATCGACGGCGCAGACGACCATGCGTTCCGTGATTTCGCGACTGACGAGATTCACGACGAACTCGCCGCTATCGATGATATTGCGCGCGGTGTCCTTGTGAGGCTTCGCGTCCCGGCGATTGCCCTCAATGCCGATCACAAGCAGCGGCGGTGCGTTACTAAACACATTGAAAAAACTGAACGGCGCCGCGTTCGCGCGGCCGTCGCTGTCGAGAGTGGAAACCAGGGCAATCGGGCGTGGCATCACCGTGTTGACCAGAAGTTTGTACATCCGGTCCGGCGACAGATGAGCGACGTCGATGTCCATCGTTACCAGCCGAGCCGCACGCGGCCGAGCGCCATCGCCGTGGCGGCCTGCGTCGGTTCCACGACGGGAATCTGCAGCGCGTCTTGAAGCCCATCGCGCAGCGGCGCCATGCCCGCGCAGCCCATGACGATGACGTTGGCGTCTTTCTCGTCGCGCAAGCGCTTACCGACCTCGATCATACGCGTGAGCGTCTTCTTGCGGTCCGAAAGTTCGGCCACGCCCATGTCGATCGCGCGTTCGCCGGCAAGCCGATCCATGACACCCATGGCGCCCCACAGCCGCATATGACGGGCAATGGACCCCTTGAGGATGGCGATGACGCCGAATTTTTGACCCATTGTCAGTGCGGTCAGGACGCCGCTTTCGGCGATGCCGAGGACGGGACGCTTCACGGCTTCGCGCACGACATGCAGGCCGGGATCGCTGAAACAGGCGATCACAAAGGCTGCCGCATCCGACTCCAGGGACTTCGCCAGGGCCGCGAGCGGTAGCGTGACGGATTCGACATCCGACTGGCTTTGAATGCCGAGCGGCCCTTCCGTGAGGGTCAGACACCGAATCTCGGGTCCCCCGGGCATGCGCAACGGCTCGAGGGCCGTATCGAGCCCGGACGTAACAGCCTGACTGGAATTGGGATTTATGACGATGATGCTGGAGGCCATGGCGCGTTTTAGGGCACACTCCGAAGGCCCTCACGGGTGGGGCCTGAAGCCCGAAATGTCCCATATGAGTGACGTGTATGGAAGAGTTCGATCTGGTGGTGCGCGACGGCTGGGTGGCTACGGCCAGCGAGGTGGTCGAGGCCGATATCGGCGTAAAGGACGGCATCATCACCGCCGTCGGCAAGGCGCTCCCACGCGGCAGGCGTGACATCAGCGCCTCGGGCCGCTGGGTGCTGCCCGGCGGGATCGATAGCCACTGCCATGTGGAGCAGCTTTCCGGCATGGGGATCATGTGCGCCGACGACTTCTATTCGGCAACGGTGGCTGCGGCCTTCGGCGGCACAACCACCATCATCCCCTTCGCGGCCCAGCACCGCGACATGAAAATCCCGGATGTCGTTGCAGACTATGCCAAGCGCGCCCGCGAAAAAGCCGTCATCGACTATGGCTTTCACCTGATCCTCGCCAATCCGGACGAGACGGCGCTGAACGTCGATCTGCCGGCAGCGATCCGCGAGGGGATTACGTCGCTTAAGGTCTATATGACCTACGACAAGCTCAAGCTGGACGACTACCAACTCCTCGACGTGCTGGCCCTGGCGGCGAGCGAGCAGGCGCTGGTGATGATCCACGCCGAAAATCACGACATGATCCGATGGCTCGCAAACCGCTTGCTGGCGCGCGGCCATAAGGCGCCGAAGTTCCATGCTGTGGCGCACGATCCCATTGCCGAGGGCGAGGCGACCAACCGCGCGATCGCGCTTTCGCGCCTCATCGGCGTTCCGGTCCTCATCGTGCACGTATCCGCCCGCGAGGCGATCGACACCATCCGCACCGCCAAGCAACGCGGCGCGGCGATCTATGCGGAGACCTGCCCGCAGTACCTGTTCCTAACCGCCGACGATCTCGACAGGAACGGCCTGGACGGCGCGATGTACTGCTGCTCACCGCCCCCACGCGATGAGGATTCACAAGCGGCGGTCTGGGCCGGGCTTAAAGACGGCACGCTGCCGATCTTCTCGTCCGATCACGCACCTTACCGCTTCGACAGGACCGGCAAATTGCCCAAGGGCGATGCGACGACATTCAAGGAAATGGCGAACGGCCTGCCGGGGATCGAGTTGCGCATGCCGCTACTGTTCTCCGAAGGGGTCATGGCTGGACGGCTGTCGCTGCAGGAGTTCGTCGCGCTGACGTCGACCAATCATGCCTCCATGTATGGGCTGACGGGACGCAAAGGCACCATCGCGGTCGGCGCCGATGCGGATCTCGGAATTTGGAACCCGAACCGCGAGATGACGGTGACCGCTTCGATGCTGCACGACAACACCGGCTACACGCCGTACGAAGGGCGCAAGCTCAAAGGTTGGCCGGAGATCGTGATCAGCCGCGGCCGCACCGTGGTCGAAAACAACACGCTGAACGCCGAGCGCGGCTCGGGGCAGTTTCTCAAGCGCCAGGCCTCGGATGCGCTTTCCAGCCCGTCGGGTCTTTCGATGGCGGAAGCGCGCGAGGCGTTGCGCACAATCGTTGAAGTAGGAATGAAAGATGAGCGGTCTGAAGCGTCCCTTTCCTCTCGCCGTAGCTCAACTCGGCCCTATCTCACTTGCCGATAGCCGCGCGGCCGTCGTTAAGCGTCTAATTGCACTGCTGCGTGAAGCCCATTCGCGCGGCGCAAAGTTCGTCGTTTTTCCTGAGCTCGCGCTGACGACATTTTTCCCGCGCTATTGGATGACCGAGGAAGAAGCCGTGGAGCGTTTCTTCGAACGCAGCATGCCGGGACCAGAAACAAAGCCGTTGTTCGACCTCGCCGCCGAATTCAAGATTGGATTCTATCTCGGATATGCCGAACTGACGCCCGACGGCCGCCGGTTCAATACCGCGATCCTGACCGACGAAAACGCCAAGATCGTTGGACGTTACCGGAAAATTCATCTTCCCGGACATTCACATCATATCGCGACGGCTCCGTTCCAGCATCTTGAGAAGAAGTTCTTCGACGTGGGAAACGAGGGCTTCAATGTTTGGACCACGCAGGGCGTCCGGATGGGCATGTGCATCTGCAACGACCGCCGGTGGGCGGAGACTTATCGCGTGATGGCGCTGCAAAGCGCCGAGATCGTGGTGCTGGGATACAATACGCCGAGCGTAAATATCCACTGGCCCGAGGCTCCGCACCTGCGGATGTCCTCGCACCTCATTTCGATGCAAGGTAATGCGTACGGGAACGCACTGTGGGTGGCGGCGGCCGCAAAGTGCGGTTCAGAAGACGGTTTCCACATGATCGGCGGCTCGGCCATTGTGTCGCCGACGGGTGAGATCACCGCTTTAGCCCAGACCGAGACCGACGAGTTGATTTTCGCCAATATCGATCTGGCCATCGGCGAGACCTTCCGTGAACACGTATTCAATTTCGCTAAACATCGCCGGCCCGAGCACTACGGCCTGATCGTCGAGCGGATCGGCGCCGGGGCCCCGTTGGGAAAAAGGCCGGACTGATCTAACCTACGTCACCTAACGTTCCAGACCAGAGGCCGCCATGAAACTCCCGAGACTGTGTTTAAGCTTCGCCGTTGCGGCCCTCGTCAGCACGTCTGCGGCGGCGCAGACCTTGAAGACCGGCGTCGACGCCACTTTCGCGCCCCATGCGATGCGTACCCTCGGTGGCCAGCTTCAGGGCTTCAATATCGACCTTGGCAATGAACTCGCGCGCCGGCTTGGAAAAAAACTCGAAATCGAAGGCACGGAGTTCTCCGGTCTTGTGCCCGGATTGAACGCGGGAAAATATGACTTTGTCCTCGCGGTGGTTACCGCAACGCCGGAGCGGGCGAAGTCGATGCTGTTCACGGAAGGTTATCTCAACCAGGATTTCAGCTTCGTCGAGAAAAAATCCGCGCCGGGCATCAAGTCTTTGGAAGAACTGAAAGGCAAAACCATCGCCGTGAACAAGGGGTCGGCGTATGAAGCCTGGTGCCGCGACAACGCTGCAAAATACGGTTTCAAGTTCGACGTCTACGGTACCAACGCAGACGCGGTTCAGGCCGTTCAGGTGGGCCGCGCCGATGCGAGCCTTGCGGGAAATACGGTGGCCGGCTGGATCGCAAAACAAAATCCGGCGGTGAACGCCACTTTCACGATCTCCACGGGCCTCGTCACGGCGCTTGCCTTTCGCGGCAACGACAAGGCCGGCCGAGACGCCGCCTCGATGGCCTTGAAGTGCATGAAGAAGGACGGCTTCATCGCGAAGGCGGCCCAAAAGTGGTTCGGCTTTACGCCGGCGGCGGACAGCGCTGCGGTCGTCATCGCGCCAGGCCACGGCGTGCCGGGGCTCGAAGGCTACGACCCCTCGCCCGTTACCCTCAAATGCTGATGCCGCGCGCCGCATGAGCTCGTCGCCCATCCTTGAGCTCGTCGGGCTGCGAAAGGCCTACGGTCCGCTTGAAGTGCTGCGCGGGATCGATCTCGCGGTGCGCGCGGGCGAAATGGTTTGTGTCGTCGGACCGTCAGGTTCGGGCAAAAGCAGCATGCTGCGCTGCTGCAATCGTCTTGAAGAGCCCACCGGCGGCCGGATCGTCGTGGACGGCACCGAGATCACCGGCGGCGGCGTCGACATCAATGCCTTGCGTCAAAAGATCGGCATGGTGTTTCAACAATTCAATCTGTACCCGCACCTCAGCGCGCTCGGCAATGTCACCTTGGCGCTGCGCAAGGTGCGGGGCAAGTCCGCCGCAGAGGCCGACGCGCTGGGATTGGCGGCGCTGAAACGGGTTGGCCTCGCCGACAAGGCTAAGATTTATCCCGGACAATTATCCGGCGGACAACAACAGCGCGTCGCCATCGCCCGCGCTATCGTCCTCCAGCCGAAATTGATGCTGTTCGATGAGCCAACGAGCGCCCTCGACCCGGAAACGGTGGGAGAAGTCCTGAAGGTGATGCGCGAGCTGCGCGAGAGCGGTATGACGATGCTGGTCGTTACTCACGAAATGGGATTCGCGCGCGAGGCGGCCGACCGCGTCATCTTCATGGACGGCGGCGCCATCGTCGAACAGGGCCCGCCGCATGAGATCTTTGGCGCACCAAAACACGAACGGACGCGCGCGTTCCTGACGCGTTATACGAGTTGGGCGTAATGGACGGCCTCGCGCGCCTTCTCGACACATTCTTCAATACCGAGGTCGCGGCGCGCTATTGGCCCGATATTCTGGCCGGCGTGTGGATTACCATCGGCGTCGGCGTCGCGGTGACCGCCACGGGTCTCGCGCTTGGCTTCGCACTTGCGATCCTCCGCGCCAAGCAGACCCCGTGGTTCTCGATCCCCATCGTGATGTTCGCCGACATCATGCGCGCCTTGCCACCGCTGATTATCATCATCGTCTTCTTTTTCGCCTTTCCCTTGATCGGCATCTCCATGTCGGCCTTCACGGCGACCTGGCTCTCGCTTTCACTGGTCCTGGCGGCCTACGCGGAAGAATCCCTTTGGGGCGCGATTCTGAGCTTGCCGCGCGGGCAATCGGAAGCGGCGCGATCGACCGGGCTGACCTGGTGGCAGACCATGTGCGCCGTGATCCTGCCGCAGGCGCTACGGCTGGCCCTGCCGCCCCTCACGAACCGCGTCATTGCCGTGAGCAAGAACGTGGCGCTGGGCTCCGTCGTCGCCCTCAGCGAAGTCCTGAACAATGCCCAGTCGGCGACAAGCACCGCCGGCAATCCAACACCGCTGACAATGGCCGCGGCGGCGTACCTCGCGATCTTCATCCCGGCGATGATCCTTGCCCGTCGAATGGAGAACCGCATGCAATGGCGGGTGTAAAATGGACGCGCTCTTGGAGAACTTCTTCAATATCGCGGTCTTCCGGGAGGTCCTGCCGTTCCTGCTGCAGGGCCTGCTGACCACGCTTGGATTATCGGCGCTGGTTATTCCCACAGGCCTTCTCGGCGGCCTTGCCGTAGCGCTTTTGGCCACGCAAAGCCAAAACAAGTTCGTCACGTTGCTGGTGGCAGCCTACGTCGATCTGTTTCGCGCGCTGCCCCCGATTGTGTTGCTGATCTTCATCTACTTCGGATTCCCTTTTCTTGGCCTCGATCTGCCGAAATTGTTCGCCGTCGCGCTGGGCTTCCTCCTCAACAATTCCGCCTATTACGGAGAGATCTTCCGGGCGGGACTGCTGAGTGTCCCCGCGGGGCAAACGGAAGCGGCGAGGTCGACGGGTCTGACGCGCGCGCAAGCTCTGATCCATGTGGTCATTCCGCAAGCCACGCGCAACGTTCTGCCGGACCTCGTCAGCAACAGCATAGAAGTTGTGAAATTGACGACCATCGCCAGCGTCGTTGCCCTACCTGAGTTGCTGCGCATCGCGCGCGATGCGCAAGCCCTCGTCTACAACCCGTCGCCTATTGTCCTTGCCGCCCTGATTTATTTGATCATCCTTTGGCCGCTCGTACGCTGGCTGAGTCGCCTCGAGCACCGTAACCTGCTCGCGCGTTGAACATCGCCGTTTATATGAAAGCGCTTTTCCGGATTTCGTAGATAAAGTGGTACTGGTCCGGCCCCGTCAGTGGGCGTGTGAACCGGCCTTCGCGCCGGACGCCGCCGATTTTCTCCATGGCGCGCTGCGAACGCCAATTCGTTTCGCCAACCCAGAAAACGACCGTATCCGCGAATGTGAAGGCGTGGTCGATCATGAGGCGTTTAACCTCACGGTTATACGCGCCGCCCCAATAGGCGCGAGTTAAAAACGTCCAGCCAATTTCGACCTCGCTCAAAGTGGGGTCATACCCGTGATACCGGCTGGAACCGATTACCGCTTTGCTGTCGCGATCCAAGAACGTAAAGGCACTGCCAGACGCAATCGCGCTATCGAAGTACTTGCGAAACACAGGCTCGGTGTAACGATCGTGCGCGGGATGCAACTCCCATATCTTCGGGTCCGACGCAGCGCGGAACATGGCCGGCCAGTCCTCGACCCCAATGGGCCGAACGATCACTCTATCGCCGATGAGCGTGGGCTGGAGTTTTGGGGGGCGTGAGGTCATTGCTCGGGTGATTTTTTGTTCCCTTTTGAAGAAGGACAATACTAGTCTCGCGGTCAAGTTGAACCTGTCTTGAGGGTATTCCCATGAACAATTTTCGCCTGACCGTGGCCGCGCTGGCCTGCGCGCTGATGACCTCCGTTTCGGCTTCGGCGGCCGATCCCACGAAATCCGCCGACATCGCCCATCACAATCTTAAGCCGTCGGATTTCCCGCGCTGGCACCAGATCGTTCCAAATGTTTACGCCTACGAAGACACCCTTATTACGCCGGATTTCACCTTCACCACCAACAGCCTGATCATCGTAACGAATGAAGGCGTCGTACTGGTGGACGGCCAGGACAACGAAACGCGCGGAAAGGCGCTGGTCGAGGCGATCAAGAAAATCACGCCGCAACCGCTCAAATATATGATCATCGCATCGGACCACGGCGATCACGTCGGCGGTCTTCCCGTCGTGAAAGCGGCCTTCCCGGATGCGACCTTCATTTCGTCCTCGGCGTCCTTAAAAACCATGCAGGGGCAGAAGCGCACTGTACTGCCGACCGAACTGGTGGATGACAAACGTTCGCTGAAACTCGGCGGCACGGAAATCCAAATCCTGAACCTCGGCCGCGCACACACCGGCGGTGACCTCGTGGTGTACCTGCCGGCGACCAAGGTCATGTTCCTGAGCGAAATCTATGACCGCAACCTGTTCCCGCCCATGATCACCGGGTTCCCGACGGAGTGGGTGGCGACGCTGAAGAAAGCCCAGGCGATGGATGTAACCTGGTTCATCCCCGGCCACGGCTTTACCACCGGCACCTCGGCTGAACTGAAGGCGGACTTGCAAGATTTCACCAAAGCCGTGGAACTGGTCGTCTCCGAGGGCAAGCGACTGCACCCGACCGGCGCGCCGTGCCCGACGGAAAAGGATTGCCCGGCCAACGCTAAGGCCAACTGGGGGCCCTACGCCAATTCGACGGCCGCCGCAGGCCAGGCGCCGCGTGCCCTCGCGCGCATGTATTCGGAAATCGAAGGGAAGCTGCCGAAATAGCAAGTCTTACGGCTTCTGCTTAACCGTTACGATTTTCCCGGGCTGCACACCGGTCTCGCGTTGAGTCAGCCGGCCCTTGGCGGTGATGTAAGTCACCTCCACGGTCACCGGCTCGCTCGAAGCGAGGCCGAAGTGTATCGGCGACACGCTTTGTGAATTGTAGCCGTCGCCAGTGTTCACAAGGCGCGTGGCGAGCAGCTTCCCTGCCTTGTTGAAGAGCCGAACCTCCGCTCCAGGCGCATACTTGCCCTTGGAATCGCGCACCATAACCTGAAGCGATTTGGCGCGCGCAGCGGCATCTAAGCCATTCCGCAGAAGAACATGGCGGGCGACCGTCTTCGAAAAGGCATTGGTGAGCGACAGGTCGAGATCACCATCGCCGTCATAGTCCGCCCACTGTACGCCATGATCGGAACCGTTCATCACGGGTGTGATGACGTCCACAAAGCCGTTACCCGTGTTGCGGTAGAGCCGATTGACCGGCTCGTCGTCGTGATAGTCGGCGACAAAAATATCCACGAAACCGTCGTTGTCGAAGTCGCCCCAGCTTGCGCCGACATTATGACCGTGGCCGGTAATGCCCTGCTTCTGAGCGACCTCGGTGAAAGCGCCCTTGCCGTCGCCACGGTAGAGCAGGTTGTCGCCGTAGGTTGCGACGAAGATGTCGAGATTTCCGTCATTGTCGTAGTCGCTGACGGAGCAGCCGACGCCGCCCTCGTCTTTCGCGCGACCCGGCCGGTCCATGCCGAGGCGCGCCGCAACGTCGGTGAACATACCTTTGTCATTTTTGTAAAACGCGTCCGTGCCGCCGTCTTGGTTCGCGACAAAAGCATCCAAGTCGCCGTCTTTGTCCATGTCGAACCAACAGACACCGACGGTAAAACGTTTGTCGGCAAGGCCCACTTTCTCAGCGATATCGACGAAAACCGCGCCATCGTTACGAAACATCCGATTCGCCCCGTTCCGATCAGCCATGAAAAGATCGAGGTCCCCGTCGCCATCGAGGTCGATGAAGCTGGCCTGACGGACGCTCGCCGCCGGCGCATCAACGCCCATCTTGGCCGCGACTTCGGCAAAGGTCCCGTCACCGTTGTTGTGGAATAAATAGCTGCGATTGAGGGTTGGAGGCGTCCCAACCCCGGCGAAGCGCGTACCAACGTAAAGGTCCAGATGCCCGTCGCCATCGTAATCACCCCACGCCGATGAGCGAACCTCAATAGGCTTGAGCGCTTCAGCATCCGCGCGCGCGACGGTGCCAAGCCCCGCCTTGGCGGACACATCGGCAAAGACGCCATCGTTATTTTGGAACAGCTTCACGATGCCATATTCAAAGGCGACGGCGAGATCGAGATCACCATCATTGTCGTAATCCGCCCAGGCGCTTGAGAGCGCATCCGTGCCCGCCAGCACATCGGGCTGGACGATCTCGAAATTCACCGCCTCCGCGGCAGACGCAATCGCCGGGAATGAAACCGCCAAAACCGCAAGGGCTGTGAAGCGCATGAGAGTCCCCCCAAAAAGCCAATCGCTCGACTTGAGCTTAGACGATTCGGGCGGGCCGCGGGAGCGCCTTACCGGCCGTAATAGGTCCGCCGGCCGTAGAGCATCGTGAGGTTGATGCGCCGGTTGAGATAGCCTTCATTGAATTCGATGTCGTCCGTTTCGTGGAACAGATCGGAATCGAAAATCACCGCGCGGTTAGCGCGGTAAGGCACCTTGACCGCCTTCGCGCCCGCCTGCGCAAGAAACGCGCGAATGCCGGATTCGTCGCCGTTGTATTTCGCCGGGTCCCAATCATCCGGCGCCGCCGCGTCCCACACAATCAGCCCCCCGCCATCTGGGTTTAGATTGGCTTCATCCGGCGTGATCCAGAAGTTCACGTTCACGGCCGCCTGATCGGCGTGGATGCCGATACCTTTAAGCGTACTGTCGTACTTGAAGCCCCACATCATGCGAAGTCTGTGATCGCCAATGATAGCCGGAAACGTATCGCGCAGCTCCTCGGCGATTTGAGCAAGCAGCGGACAGGCGAAACCCTGCTCCGGCAGGGCACCGAGATAGCCGTCCTTGTAGGACTTGTGCCAGATGGTCGAGTCCCAACAGAAACGGCGAAGGCGCTCCAACGCTTCTTCGGTCAAAAGATTGTCGATCACCGCGATGCGCGGCTCGCGGCTGGCCCACTGCGCGGGCGCCGTCTCGATATTGGCAGGGTTGATCGCCGGTCCAGGAAGCTTATTGCCTTCGGCGAAATAGTATCCGCCATCCCTCACAGCGATCCCGCGCGCAGCAAGATATTCGCGCTGCTCGATCTCGTGCCGTTGTTTATGTGGCGATGTGGGTAACCCTGCGACGAGGCCGGATTTGACGGCATGACCGGCGGCTTCGGCCATAATCACGAGGCCTTCCGTGACTTTGTTGAGTTCGCAAAGCAACCATGCACGCTGCACCAACGCCGGGCGTGCGCTCGGATCGATCGCCAATGCTTTGTCGACATTTGCGAGCGCCTCCTCAAAACGATGCATGCTGCGCAGCGTGAGTGAGCGTGCGTACCACGCTTCGGCGTTATCGGGTGCGATCGAGAGAGCGCGATCATAGCTCGCGATGGCCTCGTCGACGCGCTCCAGCACTTCCAGCGCCTTGCCGCGATTGACCCAGTCGGGCGCATGCCTCGGCCGAAGTGCGAGGGCGCGATCGTAGCTCTCGAGCGCTTCGGTCATGCGCTCCATTTCGTAAAATGCCGACCCGCGATTGCTCCATGCCTCAAAAAGCTCTGGAGACAATGTCAGCGCGGCCTCGAAGGCTTGAACGGCATCGCCATACCGCTTCAAATCCGCGAGCACGGCGCCCCGATGACAAAGCGCTGCGATAAACCTCGGCGCAAGCACGAGCGCGTTATCGAAGCTGCGAAGCGCTTCTTCCAGGCGTTTTTGCAGGTGTAACGCCGATCCATGGCCGTCCCACGATTCCGCGTTGGGCGTAATAGCCAGCGCTTGTTCAAACGAAGCGACGGCGTCTTGAAAACGTTCCAACCTCGTGAGGATCACGCCGCGATTGTGCCAAGCTTGGAGATCACGGGGATTCCCGGCGGTGACTTTCGAAATGCTCGCCAGCGCGGGTTCAAGCTGACCGCGTCCCATCAACAAAACGCCGTGAAGCAACAGCGCTTCACGGCTTCCAGGATTGAGTTGCAATGCCGCGTCGACCGCCGAGAGGGCTTCCGGCCGCTGCTGCTGATAAAGGAGGAGCGCGAGTTGGTATTGCGCCGGGAAACTCCGCGGATCGATCCGCAGAACCTGCTCATAGAGACGCTGGGCTTCGGTGAGGTTACCGGCCTGATGAAACGCGACCGCTTGGTTTAACAACGTTCGAATGACTTTCGGTTAGGTCTCTGTATGGGCGGTCATATTACCCTCCCCAGACCCCGTCGTCACCGCAACCGAACGCAGGATCTTTAGCGCTGTTGCGTCGTCTTAACCGGCTTTGTTTGGATTTCACGCTGACCGACGGGGATGTGGGCATGTTTATGCCTTGGGCATTCCGAACACGCGCCGGCGACGTTGCGTCGTGCGCGGTCCAACGCGCGCGAAGATTCCGGAGGTCACGATCACCGCCCTGAACGACCATCCGCGCTCATTCCGCCCGAAATCCACAGTGACACTCGTTCCGGCGTCGCAGATTTTGCCGATCGGAGACCTATTTGGCCCCGCGAAACGTCCGTTTGGAGACGTATAAGCTGCTTTTTTTGGAAATTTATACAGCCGGACGGCCGTGCGCCGTCTGGCGGAGAGGGAGGGATTCGAACCCTCGGTATCGGTTTCCCAATACACTGGTTTAGCAAACCAGCGCCTTAAGCCACTCGGCCACCTCTCCCCTGGGCCGGCAGAGCGCTGGAATCACGCGCTTTTCTCTTTACGAGAGGCCTGGAGGCGGGCCGGAAGATGAAGCTTGGGCGAGCGAAAGTCAACCCGACCGGCTAAAGCCAAAAACTCAGCCTATTCTAGGCGTTAGCAGCCCTCTAAGCTCGGGGGATCGCCGGGGAGGGTCCAATGAAATTATTTGGTTTGATGGCCGCCGCGCTTTTCTGTGCCGGCGTGGCGCAGGGCGCGGAGTTTCCGAAGTCGGGTCTCATCGCGGACCGCGGCCTCGCCGAAAAGGACTTCCCGCGCTGGAAAACAATCGAGCCCGACATCTACGTCTACGAAGACACGCATTCGCCGGACGCCGACGGCTCGGTGATCGGAACCGTAAGCCTCATCGTCGTCACCAGCGATGGCGTCGTACTCATGGACGGACAAGGCGACCCGCAAGATGGAAAGCGGCTAGTCGATACGATCAAGAAAATCACGCCGCAGCCGCTGAAGTATGTGGTGACGGCTTCGGATCACATCGACCATGTGGGTGGAAATGCGGAAATCAAAGCCGCCTTCCCGAACGCCGTTTTTATTTCCTCCCCAGCTTCGCAGAAAGTTCTCGCGAAAAGCGCCGTGGTTCCCAGCGAGACGGTTGCCGATAAACGCGTTCTCAAGGTTGGCGATACGGAATTCCAGATCCTGAACCTTGGCCGCGCCCATACCGGCGGCGATCTCGCCGTGTACTTGCCGCAAACGAAAGTGCTTTTCCTGGGCGAAATCTATGCACGCGACATTTTCCCTTCGCAGCGCTCGTCCTATCCCAGCGAATGGGTTGAAACACTCAAGAAGGCAAAGGCCATGGACGTGTCCTGGTACATCCCGGGTCACGGCTTCGTTGATAGCATGGCCGAGATGAAGCGCGATCTCGATGCATCGCTGAAAATCCAAGAATACATCGTTGCCGAAGGAAAGCGTCTGCACGCGCTCGGGCTACCGTGCACAAACGAAGGCAAGCCTCCCGTCTGCGAGGCCTCGAAGCAGGTGAATTGGGGACCGTTCGCGGCCGTTCCGCAGACCAAAGGTAAGCAGGATCTCGCGATCGGCCGCGTATACATGGAGATCGAAGGAAAGCTGCCCCCAAATAGCTAGGGCGTCTTGCACACATTGGCCGGAACGTCGCCGGCCGGTTGAACAAAATAAATCCCGTCATCACTGTAGGCCGTGAACACAGCCTCGGCGCGCCCGAAGCCTTCCGGTCGGGCGATCGCGGTGAGATCGCCCCAGAAGGTGAAGAAAAGCTGTGCGTCGACGACGGCGCGATCCTTCAAAAGCACGATAAGCTGATAGCGCTTATCCGTCTTCATCTGCGCCGCGACATCATCGCGCGAAAGGCTGCCCCACGCCGCATCGGCCAGCAGCGGATGCGTCAAGATATCCTCGGCGGAGGTCACCACCACCATCCGGTCCCAGGGCACATGAATGAAATCGGTCGCGCAGATATAAGGATGCGACGGCGTTTCGCGCCGCTGGACCTGCCGCGTGTCTTCGACCTCGGGCGGCGTCGGATCCGGCGTCGCGCGGACGGCGATTTCGCCGGAGAAATCGTGTAGCCACGCTTTCGGAAGATAGGGTTGATAAAGCAGCCACCCGATAACGGCGCACAGGCCGAGACCGAGGACAAAAACGGTTCCGCTTTTGAGACGGCGCGGCGGCTTCTGATCGTCGGGTTCGCTCAAGCGTCCAGCTTTTTCTTAAGCGCATCCGAGCACATCGCCGGATTGGCTTTACCTTGGGTGGCTTTCATCACCTGACCGACGAACCAGCCCAGCATCTGAACTTTACCGGACTTGTACTGCGCAACCTTGTCGGCGTTCTCGGCGATGATCTTGTCGACGGCGGCATCGATTGCGCCAGTGTCGGTGATCTGCTTCATACCGCGTTCTTCGACGATCGCATCCGGCGCTTTGCCGGTCTCCACCATCGCCTCGAACACTTCCTTGGCCATGCGGCTGGAGATGGTGTTGTCGGAGATAAGCTCGATCAGGCGACCGAGGTCCTTCGCGCTAACGGGGCTATCGCCGATCTCGATGCCGCGTTTATTCAGCACGCCAAAAAGATTGGTGATGACCCAGTTCGCCGCCAACTTCGGGTCGCGGCCCTTGGCCACTTCCTCAAAATAAACGGCACTTTCTTTTTCCGCGACCAACACGCCGGCGTCGTAAGCCGTGAGGCCAAAATCTTTGATGAAGCGGGTCAGCTTGTCATCGGGGAGTTCGGGCAGCGCATCCCGGAGCCGCGCAACAAAAGCTTCGTCGAACTCGATCGGAAGCAAATCCGGATCCGGAAAATACCTGTAGTCGTGCGCGAATTCCTTTGAACGCATCGAGCGGGTCTCGCCCTTATGGGAATCGTACAGGCGCGTTTCCTGATCGACAGTCCCGCCGCTCTCATAACAGTCCACCTGACGGCGTGCTTCATACTCGATGGCCTGCATCACGAAACGCACCGAATTCACGTTCTTGATTTCGCAGCGGGTGCGCAACTCGGTCGATCCCACCGGACGAACGGACACGTTCGCATCACAGCGCATGGAGCCTTCTTCCATATTGCCGTCGCAGGTGCCGAGATAACGTAAAATAGAGCGCAACTTTTTTAGATAAATCCCCACCTCTTCCGGCGTGCGAATGTCCGGCTTCGAGACGATCTCCATCAACGGGATGCCCGAGCGGTTGAGATCGATGTACGACTTGTGGGGATGAAGGTCGTGAATAGATTTGCCCGCATCCTGTTCCAGATGCAGCCGTTCAATCCCGATTTCCCGTGTCGAGCCGTCCGGCATATCGAGTACAAGCGTACCCTCACCGACGATCGGCTGATCATATTGGCTGATCTGATAGCCTTGCGGCATGTCCGCGTAGAAATAGTTCTTACGGGCGAAAACACTGCGGCGGTTGATCTTCGCCTTGAGGCCCAAGCCTGTTTTCACCGCCTGCTCGACCGCGTGTCCATTCAGCACTGGGAGCATGCCGGGCATACCGGCGTCGATAAAAGAAACTTGCGTGTTGGGCCCACCGCCGAAATCCGTCGAGGAACCCGAGAATAACTTGGCCTTCGAGATGACCTGCGCATGAACTTCGAGCCCGATCACGAGCTCCCAATCATGCTTTTCGCCTTTGATAATGTAACCCATCGCGTCCTCTACACCGCCGGCAGCAAGGGAAACTGAGCCGCATCTTCCAGAACCTGGCACACGCGGAACAAGGTTTCCTCATCCCAGCGGCGCGTCAGCACCTGAAGACCGAGCGGCAAACCATCCGCACTGAGGCCCGCTGGTACGGAAGCGCCCGGGATACCGGCTAGCGAGGCCGGCACGGTGAACACGTCGTTGAGGTACATGGCAATCGGATCATCCGACTTTTCGCCGATTCCAAAGGCGGGTGTCGGCGCTGTCGGCGTCAGGATCGCATCGACCTTTTCAAAGGCGTCGGTGAAGTCTTGATTGATCAGCGCACGCACTTTCTGCGCCTTCAGATAGTAGGCATCATAATAACCGGCGGAGAGCACGTACGTGCCGATCATGATGCGGCGGCGCACTTCCGCGCCAAAGCCGGCGGCGCGCGTCTTGGCATACATGTCATCAAGCGACTTGCCTTCCACGCGCAATCCGAAGCGGACGCCGTCGTAGCGGGCCAGATTGGAAGAGGCTTCCGCCGGCGCGACAATATAATAAGTGGGAAGCGCAGACTTGGTGTGCGGCAGGCTGATCTCCACCGGCGTCGCGCCGGCGGCCTTAAGCCACTCCACACCCTTGTCCCAAAGCGCGGCGAGTTCCGGGCTGAGACCCGCGGGACGATATTCCTTTGGAATGCCGATGCGCAGGCCTTTGACACCTTTTGCCAGTGCGGCTTCAAAGTCGGGGACCTCAAGCTGAGCCGAGGTGGAATCTTTCGGGTCGTAACCCGACATCGCGCGCAGCATGATTGCCGCATCGCGGACTGTGCGAGTCATGGGGCCGGCCTGATCGAGCGAACTGGCGAAGGCGACGACCCCCCAACGTGAGCAACGACCGTAGGTCGGCTTCACGCCGACGATGCCGCAAAACGCGGCTGGCTGGCGGATCGAACCACCGGTGTCGGTCCCGGTCGCGCCCATGACAAGATGCGCAGCAACAGACGAGGCCGAACCGCCCGACGATCCACCTGGCACGAGTTCAACGTTGCGCCCCTTGGCTTTCCACGGGTTCTTCACTGGACCGTAGTAGCTCGTGATATTGGCCGAACCCATCGCGAATTCGTCCAGATTGAGCTTGCCGAGCATCACAGAGCCGGCGTCGCGCAGCTTCTGGCTTACCGTGCTTTCGTAGCGCGGCTTGAAGCCGTCAAGAATATGCGAGGCGGCCGTCGTCAGAACGCCTTCGGTGCAAAACAGATCCTTGATGCCGAGTGGAATGCCTTCGAGCGCACCGCCATGGCCGGCCGCCAAGCGCTTATCGGACTCGCGCGCACGCTCGCGCGCGAGATCTCCCGTCATCGTGATGAACGCGTTCAAGTCCTTGGCGCGTTCCATCGCAGCCAAGTGCGCGTCCGTCAGCTCAAGCGCAGTGAATTCTTTTTTTGCCAGCTTTTCGCGCGCTTCGGCGATGGTGAAAGAAGTGAGTTGAGTCACGGCGCGCCTCTACTCGACAACTTTCGGCACGCCGAAGAAGCCATCGTGGCCGTCCGGCGCATTGGCGAGAACCTGTTCCATCTTATCGCCGTCGTTCACCACGTCGGGGCGCCACTGGAGCTTCAGGTCCGTCCCTCCGGTCATGGGCGCGACGTTGGTCGTGTCGACTTCCTTCAGTTGCTCGATCCAATTGAGGATGCCCGATAGCTGGCCGGCAACGACCTCAAGATCGGCATCGGCGACTTCGATACGCGACAGGGTCGCGATCCGCCGAACGGTGGCTTTATCCAATGACATCAGTTACATCTCTCGGGCTCCGGCCTGGCGCCGGCGGAATGTGCGTAACACCCGATATGGCGATCTGCAAGCCTAGCGCTTTGAAGGCGCAATTAGTCCGAAATCAGACGATTTTGGGCCTGGATCTCGGCACGAAAACCATCGGCCTCGCCCTCTCGGACGTGGGGTACATGATCGCGTCCCCCTTAAAAACAATCGCCCGGCGTAAGTTCACCCAGGATTGGGCCGAACTGGCCGAGGTCATCCAAAGCCGCAATGTCGGCGCACTGGTCGTCGGGTTGCCTATTCAAATGGATGGAACCGAAGGCCCCCGGGCGCAGGCCACCCGGTCCTTCGTGAGCGAAGTCCTCAAACGGCTAGACCTTCCTGTCGCCTTTTGGGACGAACGCCTTTCATCCAGTGTCGTCGAACGTATGCTGACGGACGAAGCCGACCTATCCCGGAAACGCCGGGCGGAATTGGTGGATAAAGCGGCGGCCGCCTACATTTTGCAGGGCGCGCTCGATGCGATGCGCTATCAGGCGTAGGGGTTGCCTCGGGGCGGCCTGCTGCCTATAGTCCGGGCTTATGCTCAATCCCGTTTTTCCGCATCGTCACCTCCTCGGCATCGAGGGGCTATCCCCGGCTGAAATCAATCATTTACTGGACCGTTCGGACTATTACGTCGCGCTGAACCGCGCGCCGGAAAAGATGTCGGATGCGCTCCGGGGCCGAACCATCGTCAATCTGTTTTTCGAGAATTCGACCCGCACGCGGACGTCCTTCGAGCTCGCCGCCAAGCGGCTGGGCGCGAACGTGATCAACATGCAGGTTGAATCGAGCTCGGTCGCCAAGGGCGAGACCCTGATCGACACCGCAGTGACCCTGAATGCGATGCACCCGGATGTCCTCGTCGTACGCCATCCCGACTCCGGCGCCGTCAAACTGCTGGCCGATAAGGTCAATTGCGGCGTGGTGAACGGCGGTGACGGTAGCCACGAACATCCGACCCAAGCTCTGCTCGATGCGCTGACGATCCGCCGTCGCAAGGGCAAGTTGAACGGCCTTCTCGTGGCGATTTGCGGGGATGTGCTCCACAGCCGCGTCGCGCGGTCGAACTTCCTGCTCCTGCTCACCATGGGAGCGCGCGTGCGCATCATCGCGCCCCGTACGCTGATCCCCAGCCAAGTGGACCGAATGGGCGTCGAGGTCTTCACCGACATGACCGCCGGCCTGAAGGACGTGGATATCGTCATGATGCTGCGTGTGCAGAACGAACGGATGCGCGGCAGTTTCATTCCGTCGGTGCGAGAATACTTCCACTTCTTCGGCCTGGACCGGGCGAAGCTGGCGCAAGCCAAGCCGGATGCCCTCATCATGCATCCAGGCCCCATGAACCGCGGCACGGAAATCGACTCAGATGTCGCGGACGACTTTGAACGCAGCGTCATCCGCGAGCAGGTAGAACTCGGCGTCGCCGTGCGCATGGCCGTTCTCGAGATTCTTGCGCTGAACAATCGGGATGTCCAAGCGCGGAAGGCCGCATCATGAGCGTCGCGAAGCCCGGCCGCATTGCCTACATCAATGCCCGCGTCGTCGATCCCGCGTCGGGCTTCGATGGACCCGGCGAGGTTCTGACCAGTGGGCAGGAAATCCTAGATATCGGCTCCAAGTTATTCGACGGCAAGGTTTCGGCCGATACACAGGTCGTGGACTGCCAAGGCATGTGCCTCGCGCCCGGTCTTGTGGACATGCGTGTTCAACTGCGCGAACCGGGCGAAGAACATAAAGAGAGCCTGAAGAGTGCCGGCGAAGCCGCCGTCGCGGGCGGGGTCACGACGATGGTGTGCCTGCCCAACACCAACCCCGTCGTAGACGATGAACCGACGCTGGAGTTTGTGGCCCGGCGTGCGCGCCAACTGGCGCTGACAAAGGTCTATTGCTACGGCGCAGTCACTAAAGGCCTGCAAGGTAAAGAGCTGGCCGAGATGGGGCTTCTCTCTAAAGCCGGCGCGCTGGCGTTCACGGATGCGACCCGGGCTATCGCGGATGCACAAGTCATGCGCCGCGCGCTGCAATACGCCGCCACCTTTGGCTTGATGATCGTTCAGCATCCGGAAGAACCGACTCTCGCTGGCGGCGTCATGAACGCCGGCGAGATTGCGACGCGCATGGGCCTATCGGGCATTCCGCGCGAAGCGGAAATCATCATGCTCGAGCGCGACATCCGCCTCACGGCCATGACCGGCGGCCGCTATCACGCCGCGCACATTTCCACGGCCGACAGCGTGGAGATCATCGCCCGCGCCAAAAAGCAGGGCCTGAATGTCACATGCGATACGGCACCCTTCTATTTTTCGCTGAATGAACTGGCGGTCGGCGATTATAAGACCTTCGCCAAACTCTCACCGCCCCTACGTAACGAGCAGGACCGGCAGGCTATCGTCGCAGGTTTGAAATCCGGCGTGATCGACGCCATCGCCAGCGACCACGCACCGCACGATCAGGACAGCAAGCGTCTTCCCTTCCCGCAAGCCGCGTTCGGTGGCAGCGGCCTCGAGACCTTGCTCGCGGTCTCGCTTGATCTTTTCCATAACGGCGATATGCCGCTGATTGAGGTGATACGCCGCTTGACGTCCGGGCCGGCAAAATTGCTCGGCCTTGAGGCGGGACGTCTCACGCGCGGACAGAAAGCCGATCTCGTGATCTTCAATCCGGATGAAAGCTGGAAGGTGATCGCGGACGCGTTCAAATCGAAATCCAAGAACTCCCCGTTCGACGGACGGCCTGTTCAGGGCCGCGTCTTGCGCACGGTCATCGATGGACGCGCGGTATATGATGTTCTTGGCGCCGCACAGGCGCCGGCCCGCCTTACTGCGGCCAAGGCCTGATGCCCGCCGACTTTCCGCTTTGGCTTTATGTCGCCGCGCTCGCCGGCGGCTACCTCGCGGGCTCGATCCCCTTCGGCCTCGTGCTCACGAAACTCGCGGGCCTTGGCGATATCCGGAGCATAGGTTCAGGCAATATCGGCGCGACAAATGTGCTGCGCACGGGCCGCAAAGGCCTGGCGGCGGCAACGCTACTTCTCGACGGCGGCAAGGGAGCGATCATTGTTGTCGCACTCAAACTGCTCACCAACGATCCGCTCGTTCCGCTCATTGGCGGTTTCGGCGCCATCCTCGGTCATAACTTTCCCGTTTGGTTAAAGTTCAAGGGCGGAAAAGGGGTTGCCACAACCTTCGGCGTGATGATCGCCGCGGCACCGATAATCGGTGTCATGGCTTGCGCGACCTGGATCATCGTCGCGGCCATCGCACGAATCTCCTCGCTCTCGGCTTTGGTCGCGCTCGCACTCGCGCCGATCTATGCTTACTTCTTCGGCTATCCGAACGAAGCGATAGAGTTCGCGGCCTTGGGGATTTTGGGCTGGATCCGCCACGCCTCCAACCTTCAACGACTTCTGCGGGGCGAAGAGCCACGTATCGGCGCGAAAAAGTGAGCCATGGCTGACCGCGCGCATCAGGAACTTCTGTCCTGGATCAGGTTGACGCGCAGCGGAGGGATCGGCACCAAAACCTTCCGCCAACTGCTCGAACGCTTCACAACCGCAACCGAGGCCATCGAACGCCTGCCGGAATTCGTCCGCTCCGGCGGGCGTCCTTTAAAGCTGCTGCCTGCGGCGGACGCCGAACGGGAGTTTCACGCCGCGCACCGGCTTGGGCTTACCTATGTCACCTGGCGGCATCCGCACTTTCCAGAACCCTTGAAGGCCATCGAGGATGCGCCGCCGTTGCTGGTCGTCAAAGGCCTGACGGAGGTCCTTGCCCAACCGATGATCGCCATCGTCGGGGCACGCAATGCAACGATGAATGGCCGCAAGATGGCACGCATCCTCGCCACCGGACTGGTGAGCGAAGGGCTTGTTGTCCTGTCCGGCATGGCCCGGGGCGTTGACGGCGCAGCGCACGAAGGCGCCTTAGGCGCCGCCGGCGGACGAACCGTAGCTGTCCTTGCGGGCGGCACCGACGTCATCTATCCGCCCGAGCATGCAAAGCTTCACGCGCAGATCGCTGAGTCCGGGGCGGTCGTTTCCGAGATGCCGCCCGGCACCGAGCCCCAAGCCCCCTTATTCCCGCGCCGGAACCGGATCATTTCCGGCGCCAGCGCCGGTGTGGTGGTCGTTGAGGCGACCTTGCGCTCGGGGTCGCTCATCACGGCCCGCCTCGCCGCAGACCAAGGCCGGGATGTTTTCGCTGTGCCCGGCTCACCCCTCGACCCCCGGGCCCACGGTCCGAACAGCTTGATTCGGGACGGGGCCATCCTCGTGCAATCTAAAGACGATATTTTAGATAATTTACCCCTTAAACGGGCGACTGGCATAAAAAAATCCCCGGGCTCGCATCCGGTTATTCAAGCTATTGAAAATAATGATAAAAATATGGATGGCGATCTTCGCCTCCAAATCGAGAGCGCGCTGGGCAGCGCCCCGGCCGCCGTTGACGAACTGGTGCGCCAATGCCAAGTGTCCGCCGCCATCGTCGCCACCGTTTTAATGGAAATGGAACTTGCGGGACGGCTGGAACGATTACCAGGTAATCGGGTGGCGTTAGTCGGAAAGGTCTGAATTTTTTAACTTTTCCGAGCTATCAGCCGGAGTTTACACGCCGTGGGAGATATCAAAAGCGGGCTCGCCGCTCCCCATTTCGGCGTCGATGTGGGTAACCGATAGGTCGTCCGATGCAGGTCGTTATCGTTGAGTCGCCGGCTAAGGCGAAGACCATAAATAAGTATCTCGGCACCGACTATAAGGTGCTCGCCTCCTATGGTCATATCCGTGACTTACCGCCTAAGGATGGCTCGGTCCGTCCCGACGAAGACTTCGCCATGGATTGGGAAGTCGACGCCTCGTCACAAAAGCATCTCAAGGAAATCGTCACCGCGCTGAAGGGCGCCAAGGGCCTGATTCTCGCGACCGACCCGGATCGCGAGGGCGAAGCGATCTCCTGGCATGTGCTTGAAGAGCTGAACCGCAGCAAGGCCCTGAATGGCCAACCGGTCAAGCGCGTGACCTTTAACGCCATCACTAAAAAAGCCGTTCTGGAAGCTATGGAGCATCCACGCGAGCTGGACCGCGAGCTGATCGACGCTTACCTCGCACGCCGCGCGCTGGATTATCTCGTCGGCTTCACGCTCTCACCGGTCCTGTGGCGCAAGTTGCCGGGCAGCAAGTCCGCCGGCCGGGTGCAATCCGTCGCCCTTCGCATGATCTGCGACCGGGAACTCGAGATCGAAAAATTCAAGGCCGAGGAATATTGGACGGTGGGCGCGGACATGGCGACCGCGGCCAAGGAACCCTTCACGGCCCGCCTCACTCACCTCGACGGGAAGAAGCTCGACAAGTTCGACCTGAATGATGCGACAAAAGCCGAACGCGCGGCAGGAATCGTGCGCAGCGGCGCGTTCAAGGTTATCTCCGTCGAAAAGAAGAGCAAGCAACGCCGCCCGTATCCGCCGTTCACGACATCGACGTTGCAGCAAGATGCCTCGCGCCGTCTCTACTTCTCCGCCCGTCAGACGATGGATATCGCGCAGAAGCTTTATGAAGGTGTCGAGATCGACGGCGAAACCACCGGCCTCATCACCTATATGCGAACGGACGGCGTACAGATGGACGCCGACGCGATCAACACGGTGCGCGGATTGATCGGCGACCGCTACGGCAAGAAGTATCTGCCCAGCGAAGCACGCATTTATAAGACGAAGGCGAAGAACGCCCAGGAAGCGCACGAAGCGATCCGCCCGACAGATCCCGCGCGGACTCCGGACATCGTTGCGAAGTACGTCACACCGGATCAGCTCAAACTTTATGAACTGATCTGGAAGCGTACCATCGCCAGCCAGATGGAAGCCGCCGTGCTCGACCAGGTCTCGGTGGTTGCTTCGACCCCTGACAGTCAGACCAATTTACGCGCCAGCGGCTCGACCATCGTGTTCAAAGGCTTCCTGGAAGCTTATGAAGACACCAGCTCCGCGGCCGCAACGACGGCCGAGGAGGACGAAGAAAACCTCGGCAATCTTCTGCCGGCGATGACCGAAGGCCAGCCGCTGTCGGTGATGACGGTGACACCGGAGCAGCATTTTACGCAGCCCCCGCCCCGCTTCTCGGAAGCCAGCCTCGTCAAAGCGCTGGAAGAACAGGGCATCGGCCGCCCATCGACCTACGCCTCGATCATCCAGGTTCTCCAGGATCGCAAATACGTGCGCATGGATAACCGCCGCTTCATTCCCGAAGATCGCGGCCGCGTGGTCATTGCGTTTCTCGAAAGCTATTTCGAGCGCTATGTAGAATACAGTTTCACAGCCGATCTCGAAGAACAGCTCGACGACATCTCAGGCGGACGCCTGAATTGGAAAAAGGTGCTCGCCGATTTCTGGCGCGATTTCATCGCCGCTATCGACGGGACCAAGGATCTTACGCGCACCGCCGTGATCGACGCCGTGGATGCGCTGCTCGAACCGCACTTGTTCCCCGCCCGCGCCGACGGTAGCAATCCGCGCCAGTGTCCAGCGTGTGCCGAGGGGCGGATCGGCCTCAAATTCGGCAAGTTCGGGTCCTTCATCGGCTGCAGCCGCTACCCTGAGTGCCGTTACACACGCCCCCTCGGCGCGCCTGACGCGGGCCCCGGTCAGGCGATGGACGGTCCAAAGGAACTGGGCAGCGATCCGGCCACCGGTCTCAAGGTCACACTGCGCATTGGTCCCTATGGCCCTTACGTCCAACTTGGCGGCGAAGAGGTCGCGCCCGCACCGGCGCCTCCGCCCCCTCCCGAGCCGGACGAAGTCACCGCGGACGGAAAGAAGAAAAAGAAGAAAAAGGCCGCCAAGCCCAAGGTTGCGAAGCCGAAGCGAGCTTCACTGCCGAAGGGCACGGACCCGAATGCCGTCGATCTCGCCCGCGCCCTAAAGCTTTTGTCGCTACCGCGCGAAATCGGCGTGGATCCGGAATCGGGCGAAATGATCGTGGCCGGCATCGGCCGCTTTGGCCCGTACCTCAAATACGGCGATAAATATCAATCTCTCGGCAAGGACGATGACGTCCTCGAAATTGGCCTCAACCGCGCCGTCGTCGTGATCGCCGAGGGCCGGAACAAGCCTGGCCGCAAGGGAGCGGGCGCCGCCAAGACGCTCGGCAACCACCCACAAGATGGCCGTGCCATTACATTACGCTCCGGCCGCTTCGGACCCTATGTACAACATGGTCAGGTTCGGGCGACATTGCCCAAGGACATGGACGCCGCCAACATCAGCGTCGATTCCGCCGTCGCTCTATTGGCTGCGAAAGCCGCCAAGGAACCGGCAACCAAAGGTAAGGGCAAGGGCAAGACAGCCCGTAAAGCAGCGGATGCGTAGTTGAACCGGGACACGTCGCAGAAAAAGGCGAAATCAAAAGGCGCCCATAAAACGCCGCTCCCGACGCGAGACGAAATCCTCAAGTTCATCCAAGAGTCGAGCACGCAGGTCGGCAAGCGCGAGATTGCGCGCGCCTTCGGGCTCAAGGGCTCAGACAAGATCGCGCTCAAAGCAATTCTGAAGGATTTGAAAGTCTCGGGGGCTGTCGTCAGCGGTGAAGGCAAGCGCGTGGGCGCTCATGGCGCCATGCAAGCCGTTGACGCCATCGAGGTCACGCACACGGATCGCGAGGGCGACATGTTCGGCAAACCCTTGAAGTGGGACTCCGACGCGCCTCCCCCAACGATCCTCGTCCGCCAACCGTCCAAAGTCCTGAAGGGCCGCGAACGACGGTTCACGGTCGGCGTGGGCGACCGCATCCTCGCGAAGATCATTCCGGCAGGGGATAACAGCTTCGAAGCTCGCCCGATCAAGAAACTCGCCACCGCGCCGGCGCGCCTGCTGGGAGTCTACGAACCCGGGACCGAAGGCAAAGGCGGTTATCTCCGCCCCGTCGACAAGAAGTACCGCCACGAAGTTTGGATTTCGCAGCGTGACGTGAAGGACGCCGTAGCCGGCGACCTCGTCGCCGCCGAAGTCTACGAGGAGCCAAAGCACGGTCCGCAGCGCGCGCGCGTTCTCGAACGCCTCGGCCCGATGGATGCGAGCCGCAATCTCAGCCTGATCGCCGTCCATACCCATGGATTGCCGCATATCTTCTCCGAAGCCGCCGCCCAGCAGGCGCAACGGTCCAAGGCGGCGCCGATGGGACAACGCGTCGATCTTCGCCAGGTACCGCTTGTCACCATCGACGGCGAAGATGCGCGCGATTTCGACGACGCCGTCTGGGCAGAGCCCGATTCGGACCCGAACAATACCGGTGGTTGGCACCTTCTGGTCGCGATCGCGGATGTCTCCTGGTACGTGCGCCCCGGTGACGCGCTGGACCGCGACGCCTACGCGCGCGGCAACTCCGTTTATTTCCCCGACCGCGTCGTTCCAATGTTACCGGAAGAGCTTTCCAACGGTTGGTGCTCGCTGAAGCCGAAGGAAGACCGCCCGTGCCTCGCCGCGCATATGTGGATCGATGCCGAGGGCAAGCTCCTGCGCCATCAGATCATCCGCGGCATGATGCGCTCCATCGCCCGCCTGACCTATACGCAAGTGCAGCGCGCGAAGGATGGCCAGCCCGACGACACGACGGGGCCGCTGATGGCCGAGATCATTCCCGCCCTTTATGGCGCCTACGAAGCCTTGGATCGCGCCCGCGCCAAACGCGGCACACTCGAACTCAACATCGTCGAACGCAAGATCATCGTGGACCGAGAGAGCGGTAAGATCCTCGGCGTCACGCCGCGCGAACGATATGATAGCCACAAGCTGATTGAGGAGTTCATGATCGCGGCCAACGTCGCGGCGGCGGAGACCCTCTCGCGTTCAGCGTATCCCGCCGTGTACCGCGTCCATGACCGGCCGGATCCCGAGCGCATCGAAAACCTTCAGGAAGCGATGGAGAGCGTTGGGCTCAAGTTCCCGAGTCCCGGCGCGGCGCGGCCACAAGAGTTCAACCGGTTGCTGCGTCAGGTCAAAGACAGTCCGCACGAGAGCATGGTGAACACTCTGGTCCTGCGCACCCAGGCGCAGGCGGTCTACAGCCCGGAGAACATCGGGCACTACGGGCTGGGCCTGCGCAAATATGTGCACTTTACCTCGCCTATCCGCCGCTACTCGGGCCTTCTTGTGCACCGTGCGCTCATCGCAGCGAACGCGTTGGGAGAAGGCGGGTGGGATCCGCACCGTGATCAGGACTTGATCGCCGCGACCGAGCATATTTCCTCGACCGAACGCCGCGCGGCGATGGCGGAGCGCCAGACGGTGGATCGCTTCGCCGCCCTCTATTTGCGCGATCGCACGGGGGCCGTATTCGTGGGCCGCATCAGCGGCGTCAGCCGTTTTGGCGCCTTTGTGACTCTGGAGGAAACCGGCGCGGACGGCATCTTGCCGATGCGCCACCTTCCCCAGGATTTCTACGACCACGACGAAAAAGGTCACCGCCTGGTCGGCCGCCGCCGGCGGCTCGAGCTTCGCGTGGGCGATATCATCGATGTTCGCCTTGTGGAGACCGACGAGGTGGCAGGGAGCATCGTCTTCGAATACGCTGATCGAGTCGGATCATCGGATCGCGGGAGGCATGACCATGAAAAGCAGCGTGAGCGGCGCCCAAAGCCCGGACGGAAGAAAGTAAGAACCCGCCGGCGATGAGGTCTATGTTCGGATTTTTATCAGATCCGCTCCGGCGTGCCGCGGCCGTGGTGTGCGTCATCGCCCTTGCGGCGTGCGCCACAACCACCCCCGACGCCGACCGCCGACCGCGCAGTGTCATCGTTGACGGTATCGACATCGCCATGATGGCGCATGTCCTTAACACCGGTTTCACGGAGATCAAGGAGCGCGCCCTGAACGAACCCGATATGGGCGGGCTTTTCATGCGATCGCTTGAGGGCCTGTCCACGATCGATCCGGAAGTTGGCGTTGGCGTGAAGGACAGCGAGCTTCAGTTGACGTACGGCAACGTTCCACTTTCACCCGTCGCGCTGCCCACGCACGGCGATATTGAATCCTGGGTCAAGACGACGCTTACAGCGGTTCTCACACTGCGCCAGATTTCCATGCCGATGAAAACGGCGAACGCGGAAGCTCTGTATAAGGCGATCTTTCCACCGGCTTTGAAAGCCCTTGATCCCTATTCACGCTATGCCGGTCGCGATGAGGCCCTTCGCAGCAGACTGATCCGCGACGGCATCATCGGTCTCGGCATCCGCGTGGTTGCGGCTAAGGACGGGGTTTCGGTTCAATCGATCGTAAAGAACGGCCCTGCCGAGAACGCGGGATTGAAACTTGACGATCTTATCACGCACGTCGACGGCGTGGCCCTCGTCAACCGGCCTATCGAGGAGGTGCGGCAATTTCTCGAGGGCAAAGCCGATACCGTGGTCCAAGTGACGATCCGCCGACCACAAACACGCGATACATTTTCTGTCGCTATTCGCCGCGACCTCGTCATTCCGGACACTGTCGCTGCGAATACAGTCGACGGCGTTCTCGAAATTCGTATTCGCAGCTTCAACCAGCGTACCGCCCAGAGTGTCGAGAAAGCCGTTTTAAACGCGCGGGACACGGGGCCCATCAAAGGAATTGTATTGGACCTGCGGAGCGATCCGGGCGGGCTCCTCGATCAGGCTGTTGATCTTGCGGATTTGTTTCTCGACAGCGGCACCATCATCGCCCTACGCGGGCGCCACCCGGGCGCTCAGCAGTTCTACGGCGCCCATGGCGGCGATATCGCGGAAGGCATCCCGATTACCGTCGTCATCGACGGCCGCGCCGCCTCGGCGTCGGAAATCGTCGCGGTCGCTCTTCAGGACAATCAACGCGCCGCCGTCGTCGGGACCGTCAGTCTTGGCAAGGGATCGGTCCAGACCGTCATCCGTCTGCCAAATCAGGGGGAGATTATCCTAACGTGGTCACGCGCTTATACGCCGCGCGGCGCGCTCCTTCACGGTCTGGGGGTGCTCCCGGACGTTTGCCTCAGTGGCGAGAGCGCGACGCTGTCCGATACAGTCGGACGGATCTTTCGCGGCGACGGCCTGCCGACCGCGCTCATGAACGGCTGGCGCTCGCCACCCGCCGAAGCCCAAGGTCTCGAAGAATTACGCGCCGCCTGCCCCCCTGAAGCCCATCCCGAGCGCGCCCTCGATCTGGAGGTCGCCCGGCGCCTCGTGCAGGATCCGGCCTTATACGTCCAGGCCCGCCAAGGTGGTGCTCGGCAACTTGCTGAAAAGCCACAATAATTTTGTACTGGAAGGGTGTCCGGGGTTTCTTGACACCTCAGCGCAGCAGTGTATTGTGCGCCGCTCAATTGCACCCGCCTCGCGTAACCGCAGGCGCTTAGAGAAGCGACAAGGTAAATACCATGGCAAAGCCAGCCACGATCCAGATCAAGCTCGAGAGCACCGCCGGCACGGGCTACTACTACGTGACGAAAAAGAACCCGCGCACGAAGACCGAAAAGCTGGTGTTCAAGAAGTATGATCCCGTCGTGCGTAAGCATGTGGAATTCAAAGAAGGCAAAATCAAATAGTCATCGCGTCATAGCGATGCCTGATGAAGCCCGCCTCACGGCGGGCTTTTGCTTTTTAGCGCCTAGTTTTCAGGGGGCTATTGAGCTGCTTGCGGCTCGAGGAAGCGCGAAACCGTTTGGAGGAAGCTCGCGACCGAAATCGGCTTAGCGATATAGCCATCGCAGCCGCCGTTGCGGATCTTCTGTTCGTCGCCCTTCATCGCGAAGGCCGTAATAGCGACAACCGGGATGGAGCAAAGGTCGTCGTCGGCCTTCAGCATCTTGGTGATCTCCAGGCCCGAAATCTCCGGTAGCTGGATATCCATCAGAATCAGGTCGGGCCTATTCTTGCGCGTGAGATCCACGACAACGCGCCCATCCTTGGCTTGCAGCGTATTATAGCCGTGCGCCTGCAGGAGGTCGTTGAACAGCTTCATGTTCAACTCGTTATCTTCAACGATCAGAATGGTCTTCGGCATCGCGTGACGTGCTGATCTCGGCGTTTCCTGGAAGCCGTATTGCCATGAGCGCGGGCGCAAATCTAGAGGCCGACGCACACTGGTTTCGACTTAAATCATTATAGTGCGCGCGCCCTGCGGCGCAAGGCGTATACAGCCCTTACTCGTCCCAGCCGCATACTGTAGCGCGGCTATATTTGCGCCCCTCGAGGGCCGCCAAACTATCGGAAAACGACGGTCTTATGGCCGTTGAGAAGCACACGCCGTTCCGCGTGGTACTTTACCGCGCGGGCGAGAACAACGTTCTCCAGATCCCTTCCGATGCCGATCATGTCGCGCTCGGAATGCGTGTGATCCACCCGCTCCACGGCCTGCTCGATGATCGGGCCTTCATCCAATCCGTCGGTTACATAGTGCGCCGTCGCACCAATGATTTTGACGCCGCGTTCATAAGCCTGCTGATAGGGGCGCGCGCCCATGAAGCTCGGCAAGAACGAATGATGAATATTGATACAATGACCGGACAGGTGTTTTGCAGCCTCCGGCGAAAGCACCTGCATGTAGCGAGCGAGAACGACGAGATCGATCTTGAGCTCGTCCACCATCCCTAGCCACGCCGCTTCCTGCTGCGGCTTGGTGGCGGGCGTGATGGGAAGATGCTTGTAAGGAATTCCGTGCCATTCGACGAGGGAGCGCATGTCGTCGTGGTTTGAGAATACGCCCGCGATATCGATCGGCATCTGACCCGTATGCCAACGGTGCAAGAGATCGTTCAGGCAATGGCCGAACTTGGATACGGCGATGAGCACGCGCGGCCGCTTATCGGCTGGCGTGAAACTCCAATCCATCTGAAACTTCTTAGCGACGTCCCCAAACTTCTCCGCGAGCGCTTCGGCCGACGGGCTTTGCGGCGAGCGTGTGAAAACGGCGCGCATGAAAAAGCGGCGTGTGTTCGGATCACCGTATTGGGACGACTCGTCCATAAAACAATGATGATCGCGTAGGAATCCGGATACCGCAGCCACCAGCCCTGTCGCGTCGGGACAGGTGATGTTCGCGATATATTTGCCCTCACTCATCAGCACAGTTCCATCCTTGTTCGGCCGGTAGGGTATAGGCGAGTGGCCCCTCCCCGCTCAAGCCAAAGAAAAGGCCGCCCCACCGGAGTGGGGCGGCCCAATGTGAAGATTCTGGCTTAGGCGCCGGCGAGCGCCGGGCGCGGAAGCGCCTTGGCGGCGGTTGCCTCCAGGCTCTTGGCCGCCTGCAGCACGGCGCGCTGCAACTTGGCAAAAGCCCGGTTTTCGATCTGGCGAACGCGCTCACGGCTGATGCCGTATTCCTCGCCAATTTCTTCCAGCGTACGCGGCTCATCGGCAAGACGACGCTCTTCGATGATGCGACGTTCACGCGGCGTCAGTTCCGACATCGCTTGCTTGAGCAGCTTACTGCCCAGCGCGCGGTCTTCCCTGTCGCCGAGGACGGTTTCCTGGTCGGGCTTGTCGTCGACCAGCAAGTCCTGACGCTCGGTGTCGCCGTCTTCGGCCACGAACTGGTTGAGCGAGCTATCCGAGCGCGACAGGCGCCGGTTCATCTCGATCACGTCATTCGTGGTCACGGCAAGGCGCTTGGCGATGGTTTCAGCGGCATCCTGCGGGATATCGCCTTCGTCATACAGACCGAGACGCGCCTTCAGTTTACGCAAGTTGAAGAACAGTTTCTTCTGCGCAGCGACGGTTCCGACTTTGACCAACGACCAAGAGTTCAGCACGTATTCGTTGATCGCAGCCTTGATCCACCACATGGCGTAGGTGGCCAAGCGGAAGCCGCGCTCGGGCTCGAACTTCTTCACCGCGCGCATCAGGCCGACGTTGCCCTCGGAGATCAGATCCGAGACCGGCAAACCATAGAAGCGATAGCCCATCGCGATCTTCGCGACGAGGCGCAAGTGGCTCGTGACGAGCTTATGAGCGGCCTCGACGTCGTCGTGCTCCGCGAAACGACGGGCCAGCATGTATTCTTCCTGCACATCGAGAACGGGGAACTTCTTAATGTCGGCCATGTAAGCCGACAGTCCGCTTTCAGATGCGAGGACGGGAACGCGTGAATTCAACATCTCAACCTCCTAAGGGCCAAATGCCCAATAACCCTCGCTGATGCGACGGGTAAAACGTCAGCCGACCGCCTGCTAGCAGGCGAGACCGGACTGTGCTGTCGGATGAAGATGAATGAGACTTTGCATGGTCATATCCTCCTTGAGCAACATGACGCTTATATGTTCGGCCCACCTCATGGTCTGGCCGTGTTGACGAAAGCCCTTCGAGGCGCCTCCGTGCAACTTCCGAATATTAATCAACCTCGCGCCGCCGCGTAAAGAACAAATGGACGAGGGAGGCATGCATAGTTGCATAGCTGCGGTTATTTTTACATTGTTTTCCAATAATTTAGAGGGGTGTAGAGGGCGCAGAAGCCCCCCCCCCTGGCCGACACAAATACGTGAACTTCGCGGGGCTTTCGCCCTCCGGCTCTTCTCACAATTCCGGCCGGAACGTAACGCCCGAAGCGAGTCAATATTTCCGGCGATCGGAAGCCCGGTTGCGGCGGAAAGGGCCGCCGCAACCGGGCAATCCAGCACCGCTATTTCGCGGCAACGACGGTGATTTCGACCAGATATTCCGGTGCGGCAAGATTGGCTTCCAGCGTCGTACGGGCCGGCGTCGCGCCGTTCGGCACCCACGCTTCCCAGGCCGTGTTCATCTGACCGAAGGTCTTGATGTCGGTCAGATAGATCGTCGCCGTCAGGATCTTTTCCTTCGACGAGCCGGCCGCGGCCAGCAACTTGTCGATTTGGGCGAGGACATTTTGGGTCTGGCCGGTGACGTCCTTGGCCTGATTATTGACCTGGCCGGCAAGATAAACCGTATCGCCGTGCACCACGGCCTGGCTCATACGCGGGCCGACTTCGAAACGCTGGATTTGCGCCATCTGACTTTCTCCGTTCGTGGGGTTGCGGGAAGGGTGATACCCGGACCGCCCGGCGGAGTTCAAGCTGACTGGTACATATAGTCGCGGGTCAACGGCACGGTTTCGAGCTTTTTGCTCATCTGAATGTGGAAATTCACATGGAAACCGTAATGGAAAGCACCCTCGGCGGTGGACAGAAAGAATTCCCACATCCGGCAGAAGCGCTCGTCATAGAGCTTCTTGATGTCCTCGCGCCTAGCCATAAAGCGTTCGCGCCACGCCCGCAAAGTATGGGCGTAGTGAAGCCGCAGAATTTCGATATCGGTCATAATCAAACCCGCCCGTTCGATATGCGGAACGACTTCCGACAAGGCCGGCGAATAGCCGCCCGGGAAAATATACTTATTCGTCCAGCTATCCGTCGCCCCTGGCCCATCGGTGCGGCCGATGGTGTGAAGCAGCGCGACGCCATCCGGGCTTAGCCGGTCGCGCACGACTTCGAAAAAGCGGCGATAGTGCGGCAGACCGACATGCTCGAACATGCCCACTGAAACGACGCGGTCGAAAGTTTCCGTGACGTGACGATAGTCCTGCAGGCGAAAAGTAACATTGTCCCCGACATTCGCGGCGACGGCGCGTTGGTTCGCCACTTCGATCTGCCGTTCGGAGAGACTGATGCCGACAACCTTCACACCGTAGGTACGGTGGAGGAAAAGCGCGAGGCCGCCCCAGCCGCAACCAATATCGAGTACCGTTTGACCGGGCTGCAGCAGCAATTTCGTGCCGATGTGCGTCATCTTCTGAATCTGCGCCTGCTCAAGCGAATCCTGCGGCATGCGGAAGTACGCCATCGAATACTGCATGTGATCGTCGAGGAAGGTGCGATAAAGCGTGGTCGACAGATCATAATGATGTGCGACGTTCTGCTTGGATCGGGCGATGGGATTATAGGTGCGTACGAGCGACATGCTGCGTTCGACGGACTTCATGGAGCGCGCCAACCAGTGGCCGTGATAACCGGCGAGGTTTGACATCACGAGCGCCAGCATCGTGTAGATGTCGGCGTTCTCAACCACGAGCGTCCCGTCCATATATGCCTCACCGGCATACAGCGCCGGATTTTGGAACAGCTTAGTGCCGAGATTCGGATCCTTGAAACGCACCGTCACATGCGGCGGGCTGCCATTCCCACAGACATGAGGCCGACCATCATGATCGATGATCGTCAGCGTGCCGTTTTTCATTAAAGGATGGAGGAAGCGGGCAAATAACACAGACCAAACCCCGTACAGTTCGCCGCAAGCCTAACTGCCGGATGGCGGCGCTGGCAATCAATCAATCGGCGCGATATCGCGACCGATGGCCTCGGCCACGCGGATGCCGTCCACGGCGGCCGAAAGGATACCACCGGCATAGCCGGCCCCTTCGCCGGCCGGATACAGGCCGCGCGTATTGATGCTGCAGAAGTCCTGGCCGCGTTTGATGCGGATCGGCGAGGAGGTGCGCGTCTCAACCCCGGTCATGACGGCGTCAGGTCGCGCATAGCCTTTGATCTGGCGGTCAAAGGCCGGAAGGGCCTCGCGGATCGCCGCGATCACGTAATCAGGCAGGCATCGGCTGAGATCGGTGAGATGAACACCGGGCCGGTAAGACGGCATCACGTCGCCAAAGGCCGTCGATGGCTTGTTCGCCAGGAAATCGCCCACGAGCTGACCGGGCGCCTCATAGGTGCCGCCACCGGCAGTAAACGCCAACGATTCCCAATGACGTTGGAAATCGATTCCCGCGAGCGGATGACCCGGATAGTCGGCCGGGGTGATGTCGACAACGATGCCGCTGTTGGCGTTGCGCTCGGCGCGCGAATACTGGCTCATACCATTGGTCACGACACGGCCCGCTTCGGATGTCGCCGCGACGACGGTGCCGCCAGGGCACATGCAGAAGCTGTAGACCGAACGGCCATTGGAACAATGATGCACGATCTTATAGTCAGCAGCGCCAAGGATGGGATGGCCGGCGAATTTGCCAAACCGGCATTTGTCGATCATGGACTGCGGATGTTCGAGGCGCACCCCGATGGAGAAGGGTTTGGCTTCTATATAAACGCCTTTGTCATAAAGCATCTTGAACGTGTCACGGGCGCTGTGACCGACCGCCAAGACGACATGGTCCGTGCGGATTTGCTCTCCACTTTGCAGCGTGACGCCGCGCACTTGGCGCGTTCCATCTGATGCCGTTTCGATCTCGATGCTTTCGACCTTGCTTTGAAAGCGAATGTCCGCACCACGCTCAATCATCGTCGCGCGCATGTTCTCGACCATTGAAACCAGACGAAACGTCCCAATGTGCGGCTTACTGACGTAGAGGATTTCGTCTGGCGCGCCGGCTTTGACAAATTCCGTCAACACCTTGCGACCGCGGTGTTCCGGGTCCTTGATCTGGCTATGCAGCTTGCCGTCAGAGAAGGTGCCTGCGCCACCCTCACCGAACTGTACGTTGGATTCAGGATTGAGAATGCGCTTACGCCATAGCGCGAACGTATCCACGGTACGCTCACGCACGATCTTGCCGCGCTCAAGCACGATAGGCCGGAATCCCATTTCCGCGAGAATGAAAGCCGCGAACAGCCCGCAAGGCCCCGTCCCGATAACAACGGGTCGGCTCTCCAGATTGGCCGGCGCTTTGGCGACAAGTTTGTAGCTCGTGTCCGGCGACGGCGAGATTCCCTTCTCGTCCCCCGCGCGGCGGAGCACGACAGCTTCGTTCTTCAATTCGACGTCGAGGGTGTAAATAAGGCTGATTGCGCCGACCTTACGCGCATCGTAGCCGCGGCGGAAAATCGTGAAGGACACAAGCTCCGACGCCGGCACACGCAGCCGCTTCAGCACCGCAGCCTTGAGGGCGCTTTCGGGATGATCGAGCGGCAGCTTGATTTCCGTCAGCCGCAACATGGTCTATTGCACGAGCTCGCGTGTCTTCAGGAAGGTGATGTCCGGATTATCGTCCATCGTGCGGCCAAGGTGCCAGGCGTTCCGCGCGAGAAAAACCGGCGCGTTGTCGTGATCGTCCGCGATGGCGATACGATTTGAATCAAGGAACTTCTTGAGCTTCACCGGATCGTCCGCTTTGAGCCACCGCGCGGTGTAAAGTTCGGTTTGCTCGAATTTCACCGGCACTTCGTATTCGGTGCGAATGCGGTCGGCCAGCACATCGAACTGCAGGGACCCGACAACGCCGACAATCCAGTCGGTCCCAAAGCGCGGCCGGAAGACGCTGGCGGCGCCTTCCTCGGCAAGCTGCTCCAGGGCGCGGCCCAGATGTTTGGCTTTCAAGGGATCTTCTGGACGCACGGTCTGCAGCAATTCCGGCGCGAATACTGGAATACCGGTGAAATGAAGCTCCTCGCCCTCTGTCAAAGCATCGCCGATGCGCAGATTCCCGTAATTCGGCACGCCGATGATATCACCCGGCCATGCCTCTTCGGCCGTCGCACGGTCCTGCGCCATGAAAAGCAAAGGGTTGGAGATGTTAAGCGTCTTGCCCGAACGCACATGGTAGAGCTTCGCGCCGCGTTTGAAATGGCCCGACGACACACGCACGAATGCGATGCGGTCGCGATGTTTTGGATCCATATTCGCCTGGATCTTAAACACGAAGCCCGACACACCCTTCTCGGTCGGCAACACTTGCCGCTCGGCCGCCGATTGCGGCCGCGGCGACGGCGCCATCTCCGAAAGTCCTTGAAGCAGTTCGCGCACGCCGAAATTATTGACCGCGCTGCCAAAAAACACAGGGGTCATGTGGCCTTCAAGGTAAGCCTGGCGATCGAAAGGCTTGCATAGGCCGCGTACCATCGCCACGTCTTCGCGTAGCTTCGCCGCCGCCGCTGCCGGCAACAGTTCGTCGATCTTTGGATCGTCGAGACCATTACACTCAACGCCCGCGTCGGCTTTCTCGCCTTTTGTCCGCGCCATTAGGATGAGGCGGTCATGCAAGAGGTCGTAGCAGCCGAGAAAATCACGGCCCATGCCGATGGGCCAACTGGCCGGAGAGACATCCAGCGCGAGGCGGCTTTCAATTTCTTCCAATAACGCGAATGGCTCCTGACCCTCGCGATCCAGCTTGTTGACGAATGTCGCGATCGGCACGTCGCGCAAACGGCACACCTCGAACAGCTTCAGGGTTTGCGCTTCGATACCCTTCGCCACGTCGAGCACCATCACCGCGGAATCGACAGCGGTCAGCGTGCGATAGGTGTCTTCGCTGAAATCTTCGTGACCTGGCGTGTCGAGCAGGTTGAAGGCATGGCCGTCATATTCGTAGCTCATCACCGCCGACGTGACGGAGATGCCGCGCTCTTGCTCGACCTTCATCCAGTCCGAGCGCGCGCGGCGACGTTCGCCTTTTGCCTTCACCGCGCCGGCAAGCTGGATGGCGCCACCGAACAGCAGCAGCTTCTCGGTCAGTGTCGTCTTACCGGCGTCCGGGTGCGCAATGATCGCAAACGTACGACGGCGCGCAACTTCTTGGGCTAACTGTGCCGACATGACTTAACCTTCGTACGCATCCAGCTGAAGTTCGACCCGCAGTCCATCGAGGGCAGGTCCCGGCCGGATTTGGCAGCATAGGCGGGAATTCGCGGTGCGGTAATCGGACATATCGAGGAGATCGATTTCCTCCCCGCGCGCACCGCCAACTCTTTCAATCCACGCCGGGTCCACGCGGACATGACAGGTCGCACAGGCCATCGCTCCACCGCACTCGGCGCGAATGGGCAAGCCCGCGCTTCGCATACACTCCATGATACTTGCGCCCGGGCGGACCGCCAGCTCGTGTGTGGACCCATCGGGCAAGGTGACAACGACTTTCATTCCGGCCTCTTAAATCCGAGGCCGGCAACGAGCCGTCCTTACGAAACGCCCAGCTTGGCCTGGATGTTGGAGCTCGAGGTGGTGTGCTCGAATCTCAGCTTTTGATTGGGCCTTGCATAATGGAAACAGCCATGGGCCATCAAGGCCGATTCGTGGAATCCGGACAGTATCAATTTCAGCTTACCCGGGTAGGCACACATATCTCCGATGCAGAAAACACCCGGAACGGCGGTCTCAAAACTCTCGGTGCTGACAGGGATTCGGTCCTTGTCATCCAACTGGATGCCCCAATCGGCGATCGGGCCGAGTTTCATCGTCAGGCCATAGAACGGCAGCAAGGTGTCGCAAGCGACGTCGAACTCCTGCTTCTCGGCATTCTTGAGAGTGACGGAGGCGATCTGGCCATTCTCGCCATTGATCCGGACGATATCGCCGATCTGCAGGTTGACCTTACCTTCCTTCACCAGCGCATACATCTGGTCCACGGTCGCCTGCATGCCGCGGAATTCATTGCGCCGGTGAACAAGGCTCATGCCGGAAACCACCCCTTGCAGATTCACGGTCCAATCAAGCGCCGAGTCACCGCCACCGGCGATCAACACGTTCTTGCCCCGAAATTGCTCCTTCTTGCGCACGGCATAAAAGAGCGACTTACCTTCAAACTCCTCCAACCGCTCGAGCTTCGGTTTCTTTGGCGTGAAACTTCCGCCCCCGCCGGCGATCACCACAGCATGGGCCTCAATGCGCGTACCGACGTCGGTCGTCATGATAAATCCACCGCCCTCGCGCTTCTCGAGGGTCGTCGCCATTTCCTGGAAGTGGAATGTGGGATTGAACGGCGCGATCTGCGCCATGAGATCGTTGGTGAGTTCCTGCCCAGTGATTTTGAGACGGCTCGGAATGTCGAGAATCACCTTCTCGGGGTAAAGCTCGGCGCATTGCCCGCCAGGACGGTCGAGAATGTCAACGACATGCGCCGAAAGGCCAAGCAAGCCCAGTTCGAACACGGCGAAAAGGCCGACGGGTCCCGCGCCGATGATGATCACATCCGTCTTATGAGAATGACTCCCGGTGTCTGGCATAGTCCCTCCCTGTACAGGAACGCAGACATAAAACGTGCCGTTCCAAGAAACGGCACGCGTGCCCCCGAACTACACCGGGCGACGACCCTACCTACTTCCGCAGTGGAGGCGATGACGACAAGTAGTCGTCCCACTGCCCCGGCGTATCGAGATCCAGCAGGACACCAGTGTCCTCAAAATCGACTTCGTAAACAAGGGACTCATTGGCGCCGATCAGATGCCGCGCGCCTACATCCCCCGATATTTCATGCATTTCCTGAAAAAAGCGGCGGCCCCAAAGGACGGGATTGCCGCGCTTGCCGTTATGCGTGGGCACGCCGATCTCGCGACCTTCGTCAGGATCGAAACCGGCGATCAGCCGACCGACATGCCTGGCCGCGATGTCGGGCATGTCGCCCAGACATATAACAGCCCCAACGGCAGTGACGCTCACCGCATCCAGCCCCACTTTCAACGATGTGGACAGGCCGTCCACGTATCGCGGGTTGTGCACGAGCCGCACGTTTAGTCCGTGCAGCGCTTCGTCGATCTTCCCGGGCTCGTGCCCCGTTACGACGATGAGCTCCGAGACAGGCGCCGCCAGAATTGCCTTCACGGTGCGGCGCACCAGCGCGACGCCATCGACATTCATGAGCAGCTTGTTGGGCCCTCCCATACGCCGCGATTGCCCCGCGGCCAGCACGATTGCGGCAATCTTCGCTTTGGGCGCCGGCGCCGATTTTTGCACGGCCTGCGCACGCGGGAGCGGACGGCTCGGCGTATCGACGAGAAGCCCTCCCACGCCCATGGCCATGATATCGCGGCTCGAGACAGGAATGTCCGCCGCTAGCCTTTGCATCACCCAATCCACGCCATTGAGCTTGGGAGATCGCGCGCAACCCGGCAAAACCAGAACCGGGCAAGCGCCGACGTGCGCGAGAACAAGAAGGTTTCCGGGGTCGACCGGCATGCCGAAGTGATCGATGGTGCCGCCCGCACAGACGATGCCCGCCGGTACGACGTCCGCGCGATCCGCGGTCGCCGACGCCCCCACGATAAGAGCGATTTCGGCGCCCCCCTCGATGGCCGTCTTGATCGCCGACGCGACCGCCCGCGTCTCGTGAACGACACGGACCGAATGGGATACCGTTCCATTGATATCGGCGATGCGCTGCCGTGCGATCTCCTCGGTCGCTGCGACCACCGACGGCTTCAGGCTTGGAAGGAGGGTGGAGATCAGTGCAAATTTCTTGGCGCGGAACGGCGCCAGACGAAGGCTTGCCCGCCCCAACTTCGTTTCGACATCGCCGAGCACGTCGCGAGGGACAGCAAACGGGATGATCTTCACAGTCGCGACGATCTGCCCCATTCTTGCGGCAGCGAAATGTGGAAGCGTCGCGATTGTGACCGCTTCATCGGTCGCGTTGGCGGAATCGACCGCCTGCTTTTCAACGAGCACGACACCGCTCGCGTCCGCGACAAGGTTGCATCGTCCCGTATGTGCGGGCGATGCATGAATATGCGGCCCAGACAGCGCGGCGGCGATTTCACCGGCGGCCGTATCCTCGCCAACGTCGTCGGGATCAAGCCGCGCGCCAATAACGGTGGCGATCCCGCCAGCCTTCAGCATCTCAACGTCCGCGGATGTCACGACGTGACCTTTTTTCAGGACCGCAGTCCCGCGCACCGTATGGCCGAGGATCAGGCCGACGGCCGCTTCTACGGGGACACTACCGTATTTCATGCGACCTCGGTGCGCAGGATGCCAATGATTTGCGCAACAATCGAGACCGCGATCTCAGCGGGCGTCTGGGCGTTGATATCGAGCCCCACCGGACCATGGATGCGTCTCACATCTTCGTCCGAGAAGCCGGCTTCCTTAAGCCGCTCGACCCGTTTGACGTGCGTTTTACGGCTACCAAGAGCGCCAATATAGAAAGCCTCGGAGCGCAACGCTGCGATCAGCGCGGGATCGTCCAGCTTGGGGTCATGCGTCAGGGCCACCACGCAGGAGCGTGCATCCGGGG
>Ga0102832_1000603_pt1 | contig 48449 bp, 50 predicted proteins | sample EBPBio282013_DNA_FD_88942 | JGI IMG/M metagenome (GOLD analysis project Ga0102832, IMG submission 88942) | Wastewater treatment Type I Accumulibacter community from EBPR Bioreactor in Madison, WI, USA - Reactor 2_5/28/2013_ DNA (Illumina Assembly) | ecosystem: Engineered > Bioreactor > EBPR >...
GCCCAGGCCTCGGTCACCGGCCACGGCACCAACGTCATCGCCGGCCTGGCGATGTCGATGGAAGCCACGGCGCTGCCGGCGCTGCTGATCTGCGCCGGCATCGTGATCTGCTACATCCTGGCCGGCCTGTTCGGCATCGCCATCGCCACGACCGCCATGCTGGCGCTCGCCGGCATGGTGGTGGCGCTCGACGCCTACGGCCCGGTCACCGACAATGCCGGCGGCATCGCCGAGATGTCGGGCCTGCCCAAGGAAGTGCGCAAGAACACCGACGCGCTCGACGCGGTCGGCAACACCACCAAGGCGGTCACCAAGGGCTACGCCATCGCCTCGGCGGGCCTCGGCGCGCTGGTGCTGTTCGCGGCCTACACCTCGGACCTCGACTACTTCATCGCCCAGGGCAAGCTGGGCGTTAAGGCGGTCGATTTCTCGCTGAAGAACCCGTACGTCGTGGTCGGCCTTCTGGTCGGCGGCCTGCTGCCGTACCTGTTCGGCGGCATGTCGATGCTGGCCGTCGGCCGCGCCGCCCAGGCGGTGGTCGAGGAAGTGCGTCGCCAGTTCCGCGAGAAGCCGGGCATCATGGAGGGCAAGGATCGCCCCGATTACGGCCGCGCCGTCGACATGCTCACCAAGGCCGCGATCAAGGAGATGATGATCCCGTCGCTGCTGCCGGTGCTGTCGCCGATCGTGCTGTTCTTCGCGATCCGCGCCATCGCCACGCCGGCCGACGGCTTCGCGGCGGTCGGCGGCATGCTGCTGGGCGTGATCGTCACCGGCCTGTTCGTCGCCATCTCGATGACGGCGGGCGGCGGTGCCTGGGACAACGCCAAGAAGTACATCGAAGAGGGTCACTTCGGCGGCAAGGGATCGGAAGCCCACAAGGCGGCCGTGACCGGCGACACCGTCGGCGACCCGTACAAGGACACGTCGGGTCCCGCCGTGAACCCGATGATCAAGATCACCAACATCGTGGCCCTGCTGCTGCTCGCCGTGCTCGCGCACTGAGCGGCGACAGGCCCACAAAGAGAAAGCCCCGGTCGAAGGACCGGGGCTTTTTCGTTGGCGGAAGCGGGGAGACCGGATCAGGGACCGGCGCTGGTCGGGGCGCCCGGGCTGCTCTGCTGGCGCGGGCCGCTGAACTTGCCGACGTTGCCGAGGATCTGCTCGAGGACGGTCAGCTCCTTGCCCGAGGTCGGCGTGATGCGCGCGACCATGGTGATGTTCTCGGCGTCCTTGAGGTCGTAGTACTTGATGTCGGAGACGCGGCCCTGCTCGTTGAAGGTCAGCTGGATCACGTTCTGCTCGGAGATCCACGGCTTGCGCGGTCCCCACATCTCCTGCCTCTGGGAGATGTAGTACCAGACGTTCGGGTTGAAGGTGGCGACCGCCGACGGCGAGCCGACCAGGCGCACCACGTCCTCGCGGCTCTGGCTGCCGACCTCGAGCTTGTCGGCGGTGCCGGGCGCCGGGGCGAAGCCGCGGAGATCGAAGTAGGGCTCGCAGGCCGTGACCATCGCCAGCGAGGCCAGGGCGATGGAAAGGGAAGCGAGCGGGACGGTGCGACGCATGGACGGCTTATGGGGTTCGTTGGAAAGAGGGACCGCAACATGTCGCGTGTACCGGGCCGGGTCAACCGACTGGCCGGGACGGCGACGGGGGATGGAAAGGGCACAGGACCGTGTTCAGGCGCAAGAATCCGCATGAGGCCTTTGCCGCCGCGCTCTACACCCGCACGGCCGAGCAGGCGCGCGCGCCGGAGCTGTTCGAGGGCTGCGGCATTCCCGACACGCTGGACGGCCGCTTCGACTCGCTGGCGCTGCACGCCGCGCTCGTGATCGACCGGCTGCGGACCGAGCCCGACGGCGAGGCGCTGGCCCAGGCCTTCTTCGACGCCATGTTCCGCCACCTCGACCTGACGCTGCGCGAGATCGGCGTGCAGGATCTCGGGGTCGGCCGGCGCATCAAGATCATGGCCGAGGGGCTGCACGGCCGGGCGCTGGCCTACCGCCAGGCGCTGCAGGGCGGGGAGACGCCGCTGGGCGACGTCTTGCGCCGCAACGCCTATGGCGGTAGGTCGCCGGGCGAGGCAGAGGTCGCCCAGCTCGAGGCGCACGTCCGGGCCTACGCCGCCCGGCTCGCCGCTACCGCGCGCAACAACCTGATAAAGTAGTTTAAGAATATGCCTCAAGTACCTGCTAATACGCAGAAATCAGAGATCGAGAGACTGGTCGACCTGGACCGGATGGGGCCCAACGGCGCGGCCGTCGAGATCGTCGCCAGCGACGGCGAGCGGGCGGCCCTGGCCAAGCGTTTCGGTTTCCTCGACCTGCCGGCCTTCTCGGCCCGGGTGACGGTCGACCGGCGGCTGGGCGGGCAGGTGGTGGTCGAGGGCCGGTTGCGCGGCCGGCTGGTCCAGGCCTGCGTGCTCACCCTCGAGCCGGTGCCGCAGGACCTCGACGAGACCTTCCGCCTGGTGTTCCGGCAGGATCAGGCCGACGAACTGGACCCGGAAAGCGGCGAGGCCGTGCTGAATGCGCAGGCCGATGCCCCGGAGCCACTGGAGGGAAATGTGCTCGATGTCGGCGAAATCGTCGCCGAGCACCTGTCGCTGGCGGCCGACCCGTATCCCCGGCGGCCCGGTGTAAAACTCGAGGACGTGCTGCCCAAAGGGCGGGCGGGCGCGGCGCCGGAAACGCCGGAGCCGCGGCGCAATCCCTTCGCCAAGCTGGCCGTCCTGAAAGACAAGCCACCCGGCGACCGCTAAATTGTTGCGGCGTCGAGGCGTTTTGGCTAGAGAGTGCGCCCTGCCGCGCCTGTAGAGCGCGGCCGCAGCTTTTTTGGGGCACCGCAGGCGCTGCCCCTCCGTGGAGAGATCGTCATGGCCGTTCCCAAGAAGAAGGTTTCCAAGTCCCGCCGCAACATGCGCCGCGCCCATCATGGCATCGCCTCGATGGCCTACGTCGAGTGCAAGAACTGCGGCGAGCTCAAGCGCCCGCACACGGTCTGCTCGCATTGCGGCTACTACCGCGAGGACATGCCGGTCCTGGCCGACACCGCGTCGGCCGAGAAGTAGTTCGCGCGCCGGCGATGGGCTGGCACTCGACATCAGGGGTTGATCGGTGAGCGCCGGGAAGATCGTCCTGGCGCTCGACGGCATGGGCGGCGACCACGCGCCCGAGGTCATCGTGTTCGGCGCCGACATGGCGCGCGAGCGCCACCCCGGCACCACGTTCCTCCTGTTCGGAGACCCGGCCCGGCTGAAGCCGCTGGTCGACCAGCGCAAGGGCCTCGCCGCGGCGCTCGAGATCGTGCCGGCCGAGGACGCAGTGCTGGCCGACGACAAGCCGAGCTTCGCGCTGCGCCGCCGTCGCAAGTCGAGCATGTGGCTGGCCGTCGAGGCCGCCGCGCAGGGCCGCGCCGACACCGTCGTTTCCGCCGGCAACACCGGCGCGCTGCTCGCCATCTCGATGTTCGCGATGCGCATGATCGAGGGTGCGCACCGCCCGGCGCTGGCGTCGTTCATGCCGACCGCGCGCGGCGAGACGGTGATGCTGGACCTCGGCGCCAACCTCGAGTGCGACGCCGAGAACCTGTCCGAGTTCGCCGTCATGGGCAGCGTGTTCGCGCAGGTCCTGCTCGGCCTCGACAAGCCGCGGGTCGGCCTGCTGAACGTCGGCTCGGAAGAGCTCAAGGGCCACGAGGAACTGCGCCAGGCGGCGGCCATCCTGCGCCGCGAGGGCCTGCCGCTCGACTTCCACGGCTTCGTCGAGGGCAACGACATCGGCAAGGGCGACGTCGACGTGGTGGTGACCGACGGCTTCACCGGCAACGTCGCGCTGAAGTCGATCGAGGGCACCGCCAAGCTGTACAGCCAGTTCGTGCGCGACGCCTTCCGCAGCTCGACGATGGCCAAGCTCGGCTACCTGTTCGCCTCGGGCGCGATGAACAAGTTTCGCAAGCGTGTCGACCCGCGCCGCTACAATGGCGGCGTCTTTCTCGGGGTCGACGGCGTGTGCGTGAAGAGCCACGGCGGAACCGATGCGCTGGGCTTCGCCTACGCCATCGGCGTGGCCGTCGACATGGTGCGCTACGAGTACAGGAACAAGCTGGCCGACGGCCTGGCGACGCTGCGCCGGTCGGTCGAGGCCGGCAGTGCCGCGCCCTCGGCGCTGCAGGCAAGCGGAGGCGGGGAGTGATTCGTTCGGTCGTCCAGGGGTGCGGCGCCTATCTGCCGGAGCGACTTGTCACCAACGAGGAACTGGCCAGGACGGTCGAGACGTCGGACGAGTGGATCCAGCAGCGCACCGGCATCCGGCAGCGCCACATCGCGGCCGAGGGCGAGTTCACCTCCCACCTCGCGACCAGGGCGGCCGACCGGGCGCTGGCCCATGCCGGCATCGCGGCATCCGACGTCGACCTCGTGGTGCTGGCGACCGCCACGCCGGACGAGACCTTCCCGGCGACCGCGACGCGCGTCCAGGCGGCGCTCGGCATGACCAAGGGGGCGGCGTTCGACCTCCAGGCGGTGTGCGCCGGCTTCGTCTACGGCCTGTCGGTGGCCGACAGCCTGCTGAAGTCGGGCATGGCCTCGACGGCGCTGGTGATCGGCGCCGAGACCTTCTCGCGCATCCTCGACTGGGAGGATCGCGGCACCTGCGTGCTGTTCGGCGACGGCGCCGGCGCCGTGGTGCTGCGTGCCGAGCAGGGGCAGGGCACCGCCGCCGACCGTGGCATCCTCGCCAACGCGCTGCACTCGGACGGCCAGCTGCACGACATCCTGTACGTCGACGGCGGCCCGTCCTCGACCCGGACGACCGGCTTCCTGCGCATGGAAGGCAAGGAAGTCTTCAAGCACGCCGTGGTCAACATGGCGGCGGTGGTCGGCGAGGTGCTGGGCAAGGCCGGGCTGACGGCGGCCGACATCGACTGGCTGGTGCCGCACCAGGCCAACCGGCGGATCATCGACGGTACCGGCCGCAAGCTCGGCCTGCCGCCCGAGAAGGTCGTGGTCACGGTCGACAAGCACGCCAACACCTCGGCCGCCTCGATCCCGCTGGCGCTCGACACGGCGGTCAAGGACGGCCGCATCAAGCGCGGCGACCTGTGCCTGCTGGAGGGCATCGGCGGCGGCATGGCCTGGGGCGCCTCGCTGCTGCGCTGGTAAAATCCCTTCTGCGGCGGCTGATACAAAGTTCTCCGCAACGGAACGGGAACATCCGGCGATTCAAGGCCTGCCGCTATCCCACTGATATTGACCGCTTTCCCATCTCAGAGTAAGGATTAACTGGGGGAAGGAAGGGTACCGGATGGAAGGCCGGACGATCACGCGTGCCGATCTCAGCGAGTCGGTGTTCCAGGAAGTGGGACTGTCTCGCAACGAGTCGAGCGATCTGGTGGAGACGATCCTCTCTGAGGTCGTTGAAGCCTTGGCTCGTGGCGAATCGGTGAAGATCTCGTCGTTCGGGAGCTTCACGGTTCGCGACAAGGGGCAGCGCGTTGGCCGCAATCCGAAGACGGGGCAGGAAGTACCGATCCTGCCGCGACGGGTACTCGTCTTTCGAGCGTCGAACGTCCTGAAATCAATGATCAACGGGGCGCCCGACGAGACAAAGGGGTAGCTGGGGCAAAGTGGGGGTCTAGTCATGGCCGTATCGGTTCAGACTGCCGAAAGAAGGGTAGAGAAGTCCGCACAGGCGTTCCGCACGATCAGCGAGGTCGCGACCGAGTTGGACGTGCCGCAGCACGTGTTGCGGTTCTGGGAAAGCAAGTTCAGCCAGGTCCGCCCGCTCAAGCGGGGCGGTGGCCGGCGCTATTACCGCCCGGAGGATGTCGACCTGCTGCGGCGCATCCGGACGCTGCTCTACGAGGACGGCTACACCATCAAGGGCGTCCAGCGCCTGCTGAAGGAAGGCCGTGGCCGCCTGCCAGCCCAGCGCCTCGACATCGCGGCGGAGAGCGCGCTCGAGAGCCTGCGCATCGTGTCGGCCCGCGCCGAGGCGATGGCGGCCGGCGCCAACCGCCAGCCGCTGCCGCGCACCGGCCCGCAGCCGACCACGACCACGCCGCGGGCGGCCATGCTCGACCTGCACAAGCGGCGCGAGATCGAGTCCGTGCTCGAGGATCTCGAGCAGGCGCTGACGCAGCTGCGCAGCACGCTCAAGGCGAACAACTAGCCGCTGTCAGGATTGCCGCTTTGGCGGCAATCCCACCGCTAGGTTCTCATCGTCGGAAAACACACCAGATCAGGTGGTTGTGCCAAGAAAAGGCTGCAACCACCTGATTTTTCTTTGTTTTTTCCGCAACGCGCGTATCCTGTGGATTGAGGGGCCTATCAACCGGCAACGTCAAAAGGGGGACGCCGCCGTGTTTGCTGATCGTAACGTGGCGCGTGAAAACGCGTCGTCAAACAACGTGTTTGCGTTGAATGACAACGAGTTGGGAGACTTTCTTCCAGCTATTTCTGAACTGTTGTACCTGCGCCGGGGACTGACCCAGGCCGGTGGCAAGCTGCCGCTGTTCGACCTCGATGGCCAGGCCGTCGACAAGGCGGTGGTGCGGACCTGCCTGGCCCGCGGCTGGGCCGAGCCGTGGTTCAGCAACCCGCTGAAGCCGGACTGGCTGGTCTGCAAGCTGACCGACGCCGGCCGCCGGGTCGCCTCGGCCGACTGAACCGGCGGCGCGGCGTCAGCCGCGCAGCACCAGCACGCCGCGCGGGGCCAGCACCAGGCCGACCGCGTCGCCCGCCGCCAGCGGCCGGTCGACGCGCGGGCAGGTCGCGAACAGTTGCCCCGCTGCCGTATCGATCGAGTATTCCATGTGGGTGCCGAGGTAGCTCGCCTTGGCGATCCGCCCGCCGAGGCTGCCGGCCGGGCCGGGGGCCGCCTCGACGGTGATCGCCTCGGGCCGCACCGCCACGTCGACGTTGCCCTCCGGCGTGGCCGTGTCGGGCAGGTCGATCGCCGCCTCGCCCAGCCGCACCCGGACCCGCCCGGCGTCCAGCCGCTCCAGCCGGCCGCGGGCCGGGGTCGACTCGCCCATGAAGCGGGCGAGGAAGGGGGTCGCCGGCCGCTCGTAGAGGTCGCGCGGGCTGCCCTGCTGCTCGATCCGGCCGGCGTTCATCACGATGATCCGGTCGGACACCGCCATCGCCTCCTGCTGGTCGTGGGTGACGTAGACCACGGTCAGGCCGAGCCCGCGCTGCAGGTCGCGGATCTCCTCGCGCATCTGGCGGCGCAGCCGGGCGTCGAGGCTGCTGTTCGACGAGCCGCTCAGCAACCTCGACGCCCGGCTGCGCCGCCAGCTGCGCGAGGGGATCCGCGACCTGCAGCTGCTGGCCGCCCGACAGCTCGGACGGCTGGCGGGCGTCGTAGCCGTCCAGCCCGACCTGCTTCAGCCCGTCGCGCGCCCGCCCGATCGCCTCGGCCCGGGCGATGCCGGAGCGGCGCAGGCCGTAGGTCACGTTCTCCAGCACGCTCATGTGCGGGAACAGGGCGTAGGACTGGAACACCATGCTGACGTCGCGCTCGGTGGCACTGAGGCTGGTGACGTCGCGGCCGGCGATCAGGATGCGGCCCTCGCTCGGCAGCTCCAGCCCGGCGATCATGCGCAGCGTGGTGGTCTTGCCGCAGCCCGAGGGGCCGAGCAGCGTGACCAGCGTGCCGGCCTCGACGGTGAAGCTGACCCCGGCGACCGCCGGGGTGGCGCCGTAGCGCTTGACGACGTTGCGGAACTCGACGCTCACGCGCGTCCTCCCTCGGGTTGGGCCGCGCGGCGGCCGAGCCGGCGCTCGCCGACCAGCAGCTGGATCAGCAGGATGGCGGCCAGCATCAGCACGATCAGGGCGCAGCTGTAGGCGATGGCGAGGCCATAGTCGCCGTTGATGACGCGCAGGATGATGTAGGTGGTCGCCAGCTCGTACTCGGCGGTGACCAGGAAGACGACCGCGCTGACCGTCGTGACGGCGCGCACGAAGCCGTAGACCAGCGCGCCGACCATGGCGGGCCGCAGCAGTGGCAGCACGACCAGCGCCAGCGTCTGCGGCGCGCGGCCGCGCAGCGTCGCCGACGCCTCGTCGAGGCTGCGGTCGATCTGGCTCATCGCCGCCACGCCGGCGCGCACGCCGACCGGCATGTTGCGGAACACGAAGCACAGCACGAGGATCAGGGCGGTGCCGGTGATCTCGAGAGGCGGCACGTTGAAGGCGAAGACGTAGGCGACGCCGATCACCGTGCCGGGAACGGCGAAGCTGAGCAGCGTGGCAAACTCCAGCGCGGCGCGGCCGGCGAAGCGCTGGCGCACGATCAGCCAGGCCGCCAGCAGGCCGAGCGCGGCGGTCAGCGGCGCGGCGATCGCCGCCAGCTTGACCGTGGTCCAGAACGAGTTCCACGCCGCGCCGGTCCAGATCAGCCCGTCGGCGGTGCGCTCGACCGAGAAGGCCTTGGCGTAGTGGTCCAGCGTCGGCGTGTAGTCGCGGCCCCACACCTTCACCAGCCCGCCGACGAAGGCGAAGCCGTAGAGCAGGAGCGTCATCGCCGCCCACGGCAGCGCCACCCACTGCGCGGCGCGGCGGGCGCGGTCGGGCAGCACGGCCGGCAGGCCGGCGTCGCCCTTGCCCGAGATGGTGGCGTAGGAGCGGGTGCCGACGACCTGGCGCTGCAGGAAGAAGGCGCCCAGGGCGAAGGCCAGCAGCAGCAGCGCCAGCGCCGCGGCGCGGCCGTAGTCGAGCTGGGCGCCGACCACGGCGAAGTAGATCTCGGTCGATAGCACGCCGAAGTCGCCGCCCAGCACGATCGGGTTGCCGAAGTCGGCGATGCTCTCGATGAAGCCGACCAGGAAGGCGTTGGCGAGGCCCGGCCGCATCAGCGGCAGCGACACCGTGGCGAAGGTCGCCCAGCGATCGGCGCGCAGCGTCTGCGAGGCTTCCTCCAGGGTCGGGCTGACGCCCTCGACGACGCCGATCAGCACCAGGAAGGCGACCGGCGTGAAGGCGAACAGCTGGGCGAGGAAGACGCCCTGGAAGCCGTAGATCCAGCGGGTCGGCGATACGCCCATCGACCATTCGAGCAGCTGGTTCACGAGGCCCGCGCGGCCGAACACCAGGATCAGCGCGAGGCCGATGACGAACGGCGGCGTGATGATCGGCAGCACGGTCAGCACGCGCAGCGTGCGCTTGAAGGCGAAGCCGGTGCGAGTGACGACCAGCGCGAAGGCCAGTCCCAGCGCCGTCGTGCCGGCGCCGCAGGCCAGCGCCAGGAACAGCGTGTTCCACGCCACGCCGCAGCGGCCGCCGCCGGCGAGGCAGCGCAGGCTCCAGATCTTCTCGGTGGCGAGCCGCGTCGCCAGCAGGCCGGGCGCGAGACCGCCGTCGCCGTCCTGGAAGGCCTGCAGCAGGATGCGCAGCACCGGCCAGGCGGTGAACAGCACGATCGAGGCGGCGACCGCGGTGACCGCGCCGGCCACGAAGGCGTCGCCGCCGAAGGCGCCCCGCAGGGCGAGGCCGATCGCCAGCAGCGACAGCAGTGAAACCAGCACGACCGTGCCGCCGGCGCCGACGCCGAATTGCCGCGCGTCGAGCTCGCCCAGCAGGGCGTTCAGCCAGTCGGCGGTCCAGCCGCGCAGGCCGATCGCCAGCGCCTGCGCGGCGAAGGCGGCGATGCCGAGCGCGGCGACGGCCAGCAGCGCGTTGCCGCGGCGCTCGCGTGGCAGCGGCACGAGCGAGAGGACCAGTCCGGCCAACAGGGCGAGGAGCGGCGGGGCGAGCCACGGCCGGCCGTGGGCGACGACCTGCGCCAGCCCCGAGGCCTCGTCCTCGGAGGACCACAGGCCGGCGAGCCAGGCACCCGATCCCAGGCCCTCCTGCAGGGCGTACCAGGGCAGGGCGAGCGCGGCGAGCAGCCCCGCCAGCGACCACAGGAGCGGCGCGCGCGCCATCGGCGAAGCCGCCCGTCGCCTACGGCTTCGGCAGCGCTCCGACCTCGCTGTCCCAGCGGGCGATCAGGCGCTTGCGCTCGGCCGACTTGCCGTACTTGGCCTGGTCGTAGTCGATCAGCTTCATGTCGGCGAACTTCGGCGCCTCGGGCGGCAGCGGCGTCGCCTTGTTGGACGGCACCTGGAACTGCTTGGCCTGGGCGCCCAGCTTCTGCGCCTCGGGCGTCAGCGCCCAGTCGTAGAACTTCTTGGCGTTGGCGAGGTTTCGCGCGCCCTTGACGATGCTCATCGAGCCGACCTCGTAGCCGGTGCCCTCGCACGGCGTCGCGGTCTTCACCGGGAAGCCGGCCAGCGCCTCGGTGACGCCGTCATGCACGAAGCTGATCGACACCATGGTCTCGCCGCGCGCCACCGCCTTCATCGGCGCGGTGCCCGAGCGGGTGTAGGCGTTGATGTTGGCGTGCATCTTCTTCAGGTAGTCGAACGCTTTTTCCTCGCCCATCAGCTGGACCAGCGTGGCGATCGCGACGTAGGCGGTGCCCGAGGAATTCGGGTTGGCCATCTGGATCTCGCCCTTGAATTCCGGCTTCAAGAGGTCGGCCCAGCAGGCCGGCGCCTTGGCGCCCTTCTTGGCCAGCAGCTCGGTGTTGAAGCCGAAGCCCAGCGCGCCGGCGTAGATGCCGACGGTCTTGCCGCCCGAATCGGTGTTCTGCTTGATCGCCCAGGGATGCAGCTCGGACAGCTTCGGCGACTTGTAGGCCTCGGTCAGGCCTTCCTCGGCGGCCTGCAGGTGCGGGTCGCCGGTGCCGCCGAACCACACGTCGCCCTTGGGGTTCTGCGCCTCGGCCTTGAGCTGGGCAATGGTTTCGCCGGAGCCCTTCTGGGTCATCGAGACCTTGATGCCGGTCGCCTTCTGGAACTCGTTGGCGGCCAGCGTGCACCACTCGACTTGCACCGAGCAGTAGACGTTCACGACGCCCTGCGCCGAGGCCGGCGTCGCGGCCGCCAGGCCGACCAGGGACAGGAGTGCGATGCCAGCCGCCGACGTCTTCAAGCGATCCTCCGATGTTACGCTTTTGTGACATCCTGCCACTTGTCGGGCCGGGTGACCACGGTGGCGATGGCGAGGTTGAGCAGCAGGATCAGCGCGGCCAGCAGGAACGGCGCGCCGGGCAGCGGATCGATGAAGGCGGCGAAGGTGAGGGTGAACAGGCCGGGCCCGACCAGGCCGGTCAGGCTGCGCAGCGAACTGCCGGCGCCCTGCAGCTGGCCCTGCTCGGAGGGACCGACGCGGCGGCTCATCATCTCCATCAGCGCCGGACCGGAGATGCCCCACACCGCCATCACCGGCACGCCGAGCCAGAACAGGCCGCCGGTCGGCGCGAGGCCGTAGATCGCCATGCCGACGCAGCCGAACGCCATTCCGGTCAGCAGGGCGCGCCGCGCGCCCAGCCACTGCACCGCCGGTCCGACCAGCAGGCCCTGGACGATCGCCGAGGCGATGCCGACCAGCGCCAGCGTCAGGCCGACGGTGGCCTCGTTCCAGCCGTAGCGGTGACCGGCATAGAGCACGAACACCGAGGGCAGGACCTGGTGGGCGACGTTGCCGACGAAGTCGACGGCCGAGAGCCCGATCAGCCCGCGCCGCGACGCCAGCAGGCGCAGCGCGCCCAGCGGGTTGGCGCGCCGCCACGCGAACGCCATGCGCTTCTCCGGCGGCAGCGACTCGGGCAGCACGAACCATCCCCACGCGGCGTTGAGCAGGCTGGCCGCCGCGGCGACCCAGAACGGCAGCCGCGGATCGAGCCCGCCCAGCAGGCCGCCGATCGCCGGGCCGAGCACGAAGCCCAGCCCGAAGCCGACACCGACCAGCCCGAACGCGCGGGCGCGCTGGCCCGGCGCGGTGACGTCGGTGATGTAGGCGAACGAGGTCGAGATGGTCGCGGCGGTGATGCCCGAGATCACGCGGCCGACGAACAGCAGCGCGAGCGACGGCGCCAGCGCCATGAAGACGTAGTCGAGGCCGAGCCCAAGGCAGGAGATCAGGATGACCGGCCGCCGGCCGTGACTGTCCGACAGCGCGCCGAGCAGCGGCGAGAACAGCACCTGCATCAGGCCCCATGCCGTCGCGAACACGCCGACCACCTCGGCCGCCCGCGCGGTGTCGCCGCCGGTGAAGTCGAGCACCAGCGTCGGCAGCACCGGCAGCATCAGCCCGAGCGCCAGGCAGTCGAGCGTGACCGTGCAGAAGATGAAGGCCAGGGCCCGGCGGGGCGGCATGGAATTCCCGGGAGCGAGGGACGGGAGCGAGAGACGAAGGCGAAAGACGGGGACTAGGTCGCGGCGGAGGCCCGCTGGCCCTCGATCAGCTGGCCGAGCAGGTCGTCGAGGGTTGCGGTGCTGCGGGACGACAGGTGACGGCCGAGCGCCGCCTCGATGGCACGCGCATAGACGGGCCACATCTTGCGGCGCAACGCCAATCCTTTTTCGGTGGCCACGATGACCTGGCCGCGGCCGTCATCCTCGCAGGCCCGCCGTTCGACATGGCCGGCCCGCTCGAGGCGATCGACCAGCCGGGACAGGTTGTACTGCGCCAGCAGCATCGCCCGTTCGAGCTCGAAGGGGCGCAGGCCCTCGTCGCCCGCGCGTTCCAGCTCGAGCAGCACGTCGTACCAGGTGAGAGGGGGCAGGCCGGCGCGCTTGAGGTCGCGCTCGACCGCCGACAGGGCGAGGTGCTGGGCTTTCAGCAGGCGGGCCCATGCCCGGATGGTGGTCTGGCTCGGCCGGTCGGTCATGGCGACAGGATAGCAGTGAATGCAATTGCATCAACCTTGACGATCCGGAGCCGGCGCCCTACCTAGTTCATGCACTTGCATTGATCGGAGCCGTCCATGACCGTCCTGCCCACGCTGATCAGCCACCCGCTCTGCCCCTACGTGCAGCGCGCCGTCATCTCGCTGGCGGAGAAGGGCGTTCCGTTCGAGCGGATCGACGTCGATCTCGCGAACAAGCCGGACTGGTTCACGCGGCTGTCGCCGCTTGGCAAGACGCCGGTCCTGGAGGTCGGGGGCCGCGCCGTTTTCGAAAGCGCGGTGATCCTCGAGTACCTCGAGGAGACGCAGCTGCGGCCGTTGCATCCCGCCGACCCGCTGGCGCGGGCCGAGCACCGGTCGTGGATCGAGTTCGGCTCGGCGGTGCTGAACGACATCGCCGGCCTCTACAACGCGACGGACGCCGCGGCCTTCGCGGCCCGGGCGCGCGCCCTGGCCGACAGGTTCGCGCGGCTGGAAGAACGGCTCGACCCCGCCGGTCCGTTCTTCGAAGGCGACCGGTTCTCGCTGGTCGACGCCGTGTTCGGACCGGTGTTCCGGTACTTCGACGTCTTCGACCGGATCGGCGACTTCGGCATCCTGTCGAACAAGCCGAGGGTCGCAGCGTGGCGCGCCGCGCTCGCCTCCCGCGACTCGATCCGCACCGCCGTCGCGCCGGACTACGAGGCGCGCCTGTCGGCCTTCCTGCGAAACCGGCGATCGTACCTGAGCGCGTTGATGGACGCGGGCTGACGTCCTAGCGCCGCGTCGTGTCGCCGTGCCGCCGCTCGCGCCACCAGCAACCCAGCAGCGCGAGGCCGAGCACGGCGACGGCGGCGCGCGTCGCGAGGGCCAGCGCGATCATTGCGGCCTCGACGCGGTCGAGACCGCCCAGATCAGCGAGCCGACCCAGCCGAACATCGTCCAGCCGAGGAGCAGGTTGACCAGCAGGATGCCGACGCGCGGCGCCACGTGGCGCCGCCACGCGATGATGCTGGGCACGAAGTAAAGGCCGGCCACGAGGGCCAGCACGACGAGGGAAGTGAGAAGGTCCATCGCGCTCGATCCGGTTGCGGAAGTCGCCGGCTGGATCGCATGCGGCGCGGGTCCGGGCATTTTCCCGGGGCGACAATCGATTGGCCGGGGACGACAGGAGGGGCGCTATCGCCGTGACTTGCCGGACCGCACCAGCGAGTAGACCAGGCAGACGAGAACGAGGAGGGGGACGCCCTTGGCGAGGAAGACCCCGATGGCCTGGACGACGGGCTGGGAGATCATTGCGGCGCGCCTCGTGGTGGGCTGATCGACGACAGGCGCGCAGCGTCGCCCAGCGATCGCGTCGCCGCATGTGCCGCCGGGGACAAAGCGTTGACGCCGGGCGACATTGACCTCTCGGACTGCTCCTTCGAGGCAAGGATCTTGCGAGCCTCTCGGTCGTTGGCTGCTTCTTCTAAAGCCCGGAATGTCTTCGTACACTAGCGACAGAAGTTTGGCCTTGAGCCAGGGGAGCTACTCCATGAACAGCCGACAGAGACAGACAATCGGGCACCTGCTCGGCCCCCAGAATGAAAAGTTCACGCTAGGGGCAAAGCGGTTCAGGAAGGCACTGACCGTGCTTGAGACAGCGGGATGCGTGGTTTGCCCCGAAGGGCCCTTTCACGTGGCCGTTCCAGGGGCCTCTGCGTACAATGGCTGCGAAGATGTCAGGGGGCTGGAGAACGTTGCCAAGAGCGTTGCATCGAGGCCGGTTGATTGGGCGCTTCGGGTTGAGTTGCTGGAGTCGGAGAACGCGAGCCTCAGGCAGGCCTTGTCCGACCTGATGGCGAGACACCCCTACTTGACGACGTCCTCCTAAGGGTGCTCCGACGCCCGCGTCGAGTTGGCGGCGTCGTCTGTCCGGCGGATCGAGCAAGATGGAAAGAGATGACGATACAATCGACCAGCGATGGCAGCGCCTGGCCTCAATGCGAGGTTGAGTTCCCCAAGTACCCGCTGGAAGACCTGCCACCAATTCCTGATGGGTTCATCGACGCGTCGCGGCGCTACGACGCCTGCCCGAGCTGCAGGAGCGATCAGTTGCAGTTGCAGGTGCATATCGATTGGGCCGTTCGGGATCGGCGCCAATCGCCGTCGGCGCCGCGGTTTGTCGTAACGCGGGTTGGGAAGAACAATGGCTTCGTCGACCTCGAGTGCGAGCACTGGGAACAAGTGGCGAACCTCGTCGACATGTACCGAAGATACGAGATGCCGGCTGTGCGCTTCGATTGGCCGATGGTCACGAATGCATGTCCAGCCTTCCCGCTGGCGGAACTGCCCGACATGCCCTTCGGATTCGTTGACACATCGCGGCAGAGCAGTCCGGTCCCGTCGGCAACCAGCCAGTGGTTTAACCTGAGGCTATACGTAACTGCCCGAGACTCGGGGAATCGTAGTTACTATGCCTCGCGTTTTGAACTCTTCAGCACGCTCAACCACCGCCAGTTGCTGGCTTCCGGCGAGCAATGGTCGGTCATCCGCGACGCGATCGAGGAAGTGCGCGCAACGAGTCCTCTACGGCTCGCACACCCCGTCTGGACGAGTGTGGCGGGCGCGTTCCCTGATTTCGACTTGCGTGATTTGCCCGAAATGCCACTTGGCTTCCTCGACACGTCCAGACCCGATGAGGGTTGCCCGAGCGCAACAAACAAGCTGATGGGGCTAAAGCTTTTCGTAGATTGGCCCGAACCACGGCAGCGGCAGGAATGGCCATGCCCGCGGTTCTCGTTGTATCGCAACGATCGCCCCGAGGGGCAACCCGCAGCTTGCAGCGATTGCTGGTCGGTTATCCTCTCAACAATCGAGGTCATTCGACTGGAGCGCTCGGGCAGGCTTGCCAGACGATTGCCTCGGCGCTGAATGGCCAGCGCGTCGACCGCGCGGACGCTTTGCAGGCCTTCCTCAAGGCGATGGATTCGCCCTTCTGGTCGGCCACGTTGGGTCTGAGGGCCAAGTCAAGAAGCCCACGCGGGGTCACGGGGGCCTGTTCTGGCCCTCCGGCGCCGCTGTGACGGACGCGAGGCCTTACTTCATCTCGCCGGACGGAGACCCGCCCATGGCCGGCGGGATGAACTTCGTTACCCTTGGGGTTACCCTGCAAGGCCTGCCGGTTTGCCCCCCAGGGGCCGAGATGATTCGAAGTATTGGTCGGGGCGGCCGGAGCCGAAATCCAAGGGTCGGCGCGTCTCTGTTGTTGGTCGCCGCCGGTGCATGCGGCGAGCCATACAGTGGGTTGCTCTAGCTGCTAAACTCAATCGAAGTCTCGAATGAAGCCTACTAACGACGCCCCGAGGCCTTGCGCGCCGACCTGGCCGAGGCCCAGGCCGAGGGCGACCGCGCGGCCGTGCTGTCGATCGTGCGCCGGATCCTCGCAGTAATGACACCAGGCGAACGTCGCGCGGCCGCGGCTCGGCTCGAACTCGCACGTCAGCGCCCGTGCTGACCGAACTCGACCTCGCGCACCGACTCCGACAGGAACGCGCCAGCCTTCGTCCATCGAGCTAACCGATAGGTTTGCGGACTTTGATCCGGTCGCTCGCGTGTATACGCAGTTCCTCCCCGTCGGTCGTTACAACGTCGAGCGCAAACAGGTACGGCTCCTCCCAAAACGGCCCGTTGTCGCCGTGAGCCTGGTCGCCTCCGTGCATCACGGGCACTGGAGTCTCGGCGATGAAAAATCGTTTAGGGCCTGGGCCGTCCTGGGCGACGTCATCCATGTCCATGACCTCGTCGCCCTTGGCGATGGTGTCAACGGTGATCGTCCGATCGCCGCCCATGTTGTAGCTCACGAAGTGCGTGAATTTGGTCATGGCGCCACCATGCCTGCTGCCTGTCCTGAAGGCCCAGTCTGGCGAGGACAAAAAATTGACGCAACAGGACAGCTGCTGAGCAGCCGACCGGGGGGGCGGCTCGAAGTATGGGCCCGGGGCGCCAAACCGCCCCAAACCCGCAGACGTGCGGGATGGCTAAAGCGGGAGCCCGTGGGAAACGCGCCGCCGTGGGTCGCCTGGCAGGCCGCTGCCGTTCGCCTCGTTGGGGCTCAAATGCTGATCTTGAGGGGGGTAAAATGGTCGGGGCGGCCGGATTTGAACCGACGACCCCCAGTCCCCCAGACTGATGCGCTACCAGACTGCGCTACGCCCCGACCGGTGCCGCGGGACCGCCGCGGCACAGGGGCTTTAGCGCGAATGGCAGCGTTGCCGCAAGCCGCCTTGCGGGAGCCGCCGGACCGGCCGATACAGGGGCCCTGATGAAATCTGCAGTCCTCCCGCCGGCCGAACTCGGCCCGCGCGTCCTGGTCTTCTCCTCGATCGGGCATGCCCTGATGCACATGATGACGGCCTTCTACGCCGTGATCGTGCTGACCCTGGCCGTGACCTGGAAGCTGCCGCCCGAGCGCCTGCTCGAGCTCTACGCCCCGGCCTCGGTGCTTCTGGGCGTGATGTCGCTGCCGGCCGGCTGGGCCTCGGACCGCTTCGGCGCGCCGCAGATGATGGTCGTGATGTTCCTCGGGCTCGGCCTGTCGTCGATCGCCTGCGGCCTGGTGCCGACCGGCGACACCGTGGCGCTGATGCTGGCGCTGTGCGGGATCGGCGCCTTCGGCGCCTTCTACCACGCGGTCGGCATCGGCTGGATCATCCGCACCGCGAAGGAGCAGGGCCACGCCATGGGCGTCAACGGCCTGTGGGGCTCGGCCGGGCTGGCGCTCTACGGCATCGTGCCGGGCGTGCTGATCTCGCTCGCCTCGTGGCGCGCCGCCTTCATCGTCCCGGGCATCGTCTGCCTCGCGGTCGGCGTGGTGCTGGCGGTGCAGATCCGCCAGGGCAAGGTCGGCGACCGGCCGATGCCGGTCACCGCCGGCGTGCAGCCCGGCCGGCGCGAGTTCTGGCGTGTCTTCTCGGTGCTGTCGGTCACCATGGCGCTGGAAGGCATCATCTGGTCGGCCGTGATGTTCGGCGCCGCGCTGGTGTTCGAGACAAGGCTGGCCGGCGACATCGCGCGCCTGCGCGACGGGCTGGCGTCGTGGGGCCTCGTCACCGAGACCGTGCTGTGGGTCGGCGTCGCGACCTCGATGATCTACGTCGTGTCGGGCATCGCCCAGTACCTGATGGGCCGGCGCATCATCGACCGCTACCCGCTCAAGGCGACCTACGTCACCGCCTCGGCGCTGCAGGTGCTGGCGATGGTCGCGCTGGCGATGGGCAACGGCTACGTCGCGCTGGTCGGCGCGATCTTCTCGGCGGTGCTGAGCGCCGCGTCGGGCCCGATCGAGAACATCCTGATCGCCCGCTACACGCCCAGCCGCTACCACGGGCTCGGCTTCGGCGCGAAGTTCGTGGTCGCGCTGGGCGCCAGCCCGATCGCCATCCTGCTGATCGCGTGGATCCGCGAAGCGACCGGCAGCCTCGAACTGCTGTTCCTGATCCTGGCCGGCGTCGCCGCGGCGATCACCGCCGTGGCGCTGCTGCTGCCGTCGGGCGAGCGCGGGACCGACGAGGCGCCCAAGGCCGCGCCGGCCGCGATCCAGCCGGCGCCCGCCGAGTAGCGTCGCCTTACTTGCGGGCGGCCTTGTAGGCCGGCCGGTCGAGGCAGCGCTGCAGCCAGGCGGCAACGTTGGGGAAGGGACCGAAGTCGAACTTGATCGGCTTGGCCCAGCTGCAGATCGAGGCGAGGTTGAGGTCGGCGACGGTGAAGCTGTCGCCGAGCAGGTACTCGCGGTTCTTGAGCGCCCCGTCGAGCACGGCGAACGGCTTGGGCAGCGCGTTCTGCGCTTCGGTGACCGCCTCGGGCTTGCGCTTGTCGGGCGGGGTCATGAACTGGTCGATCAGGATCGTCAGCAGCGGCTTCTCGACCTCGGTCATGCCCCAGAAGCTCCACTGGTAGCACAGCGCCTGGTCCTCGAGGGACACCGGGAACAGGCCGTTCTTGCCGTACTTGGCGGCGAGGTAGAGGTTGATCGCCATCGACTCGAACAGCTTGAACTCGCCGTCGACCATCGCCGGGATCTTGCCGTTCGGATTGACCTTGAGGTACTCGGCCCCCTTGAGGTCCTTCATCTCGATGGGGACGTGCTCGTAGGGGATGCCAAGCTCGCGCACGATCCACAACGCCCGCATCGCCCGGGTCGCTGTCGGTCCATAGATCTTGACGGTCACGTCGGTCTCTCCTCGGGGGTCTCCAGTCGGCGGCGACGATACGCTCAGTCGCCCAGCCCGTACAGGCCGCCGACGTAGCCGTGCGGATGGCCGAAGCGTTCGGTCATCGCCTCGCCCAGCGTCCGGTCGGGCGCCGTCACCCAGCCGCCCGAGCGCACCGCGTAGCGCGCCGCCGCCGCCGTGGCCTTCGGGCTCTCGCCTTGCGCCAGCGACCGCGCCGCGCCCATCAGCAGCTTGCGGAACTCGACGATGCCGACGTCGGTCGGGCCGAGATGTTCCTTGGTGCGGTCCTGGATCGGGCCCTGGCTGTCCTGGATCGCCGCGTCCTGCTCGCTGACGCCGACGATGCCGGTGTAGCTGGCGTTCTTCTGCGCCACGCGATCGATCAGGTAATCGTTGCGCAGGTTGCGCAGCGGCATGTAGCTGGCGTCGCTCTCGGCATGGACGTTGAAGCCGCCGGCGAAGCGGGTGCGCTCGGCGTTGGTGAACGGCCGGTCGGGCTGCCAGCTGTAGGTGAAGATCCAGCAGGTCGTGTCGTCGACCGGCACCCAGCATTGGCCGTAGTAGGTCTCGCCGGGGAAGGCGGTCGGCGTGTAGGCGTGGTTGGGCATCAGGAACTGCGCGATGCGCCAGTAGAGGTCCGGCCCGTCGGTCCGCCGCGCGCCGCCGATCACCAGGCCGGCATCGTGGCCCAGTACCTCGAAGCGCGGGCGCGGGTCGTTCTGCACCCAGCGGATGCGGTCGTTGGGCGTGTTCTGGTCGGCGATCGCCGCCTTCGCCATCGCCGCGCGCGCCGCCTCGGGATCCTTGGTCAGCACCATGTGCAGGAACGAGAAGTGCGAGGTGTCGATCGCGCCCTCGAGGCTCTGCACCCAGTTGCAGTCCTGCCACTTCTTGGTGACGAAGCGGCTGCCGGCCGGCAGCAGGCCCATCTCGAGCTGCGGCAGCTCCGGCATGGTCTCGCGCGGACCCATGTAGACCCAGACGATGTCCGACCACTCGCGGGTCGGGTAGGCCTTGAGCTTGATGGTGTCCTTGTAGCCCGACTCGGGCGGCGAGGTCGGCAGGTCGACGCAGTTGCCGTCCACGTCGAACTTCCAGCCGTGGTAGACGCAGCGCAGGCCGCAATCCTCGTTGCGGCCGTAGTACAGCTCGGCGCCGCGGTGCGGGCAGCGCGGCTCAACGATGCCGATGCGGCCGTTGCTGTCGCGGAAGGCCAGCAGGTCCTCGCCGAGGATCTTGATCCGCTTGGGCGGCCCCTCGCGCTCCGGCAGTTCCTCGCAGAGCAGCGCCGGCATCCAGAACCGCCGCAGCAGGTCGCCCATCGGCGTGCCGGGGCCGCTGCGGGTCAGGAACTCGTTGTCGGCCTGGCTCATCATGGTGCGGTAGCCCTCTCCAGCGCCTGGGCGAGGTCGGCGATGATGTCGTCGACCGTCTCGATCCCGATCGACAGGCGCAGCACGTCGGGACCGGCGCCGGCGGCGACGCGCTGCTCCTCGGAGAGCTGGCGATGCGTCGTCGAGGCGGGATGGATGATCAGGCTCTTGGCGTCGCCGATGTTGGCGAGATGCGAGAACAACTCGACGCTGTCGACCACCTTCACGCCGACATCGTAACCGCCCCGGACGCCGAAGGTGAAGACCGATCCGGCGCCGCGCGGCAGGTATTTGGCGGCCAGGGCGTGGTACTTGTTGGACGGCAGGCCGGCGTAGTTGACCCAGGCCACGGCGGGATGCGTCTCGAGGAATTGCGCCACCTTCAGCGCGTTGGCGCAGTGGCGCTCCATGCGCAGGCCGAGCGTCTCCATGCCGAGCATGGTCAGCCATGCGTTGAACGGCGCCTGGGTCGGGCCGAGATCGCGCAGGCCCACGGCGTGACCGTGGAAGGTGTAGGCCATGTCGCCGAACGTCTCGTGGAAGTTGAGGCCATGGTAGGCCGGCTCCGGGCCGGCCAGGCTCGGGAACTTCGCCGCCTTCGACCAGTCGAACTTGCCCGAGTCGACGACCGCGCCGCCCATCGCCGTGCCGGTGCCGCTCAGGAACTTGGTGGTCGAGTGGACGACCAGCGTCGCGCCATGGTCGATCGGCCGGCACAGCCACGGCGTCGCCATGGTGTTGTCGACCAGCAGCGGCACGCCCGCGTCCTCGGCGATGCGGGCGATCGCCTCGATGTCGCTGACCACGCCGCCGGGATTGGCGAGGCTCTCGATGAAGAAGGCGCGGGTGTTGGGGGTGACGGCGCGGCGGAAGTTCTCCGGCTCGTCGGCGTCGACGATCCGTGCCGACCAGCCGAACTTCGGGTAGGTGTTCTTCATCTGCTGCAGCGAGCCGCCGTAGAGCCGCGACGAGGCGACGATCTCGGCGCCCGGCGACATCAGCGGGAACAGGGCCAGCAGCTGCGCGGCGTGACCGGAACTGGTGACGGTGCAGCCGCGACCGCCCTCCAGCGTCGCCAGCCGGGTTTCCAGCGCGGCGTTGGTCGGGTTGGTCAGCCGGGAATAGATGAAGCCAACGGTCTGCAGGTTGAACAGCGCCGCGGCGTGGTCGGCGTCGTCGAAGACGTAGGCGGTGGTCTGGTAGATCGGCAGGGCCCGCGCGCCCGTCGTCGGGTCGGGCGCGGCGCCGGCATGCACCGACAGGGTTTCGAAGCCGTAGGTCTTGTCGCTCACCGAGTTGCTCCCGCGTCAGGTGGCCCATTCGGACCACAGGCGGGCAGGAGCGTCAAACGCCGTGATCCTCGCTGGCCTGCAGCTTGCCGATGTCGATGATGCGGAGCTGGCGCCGCCGCACCTCGACGATGCCGGCGGCCTCGAGGCGATTGAACTCGCGCGTCACCGCCTCGCGGTGCGAGCCGATGCGGGCGGCGATCTCGTAATGGGTCGGTGCCGGCCGGATGACGATGCCGTTGCGGAACTCGGTGCCGTCCTTGGACAGGCGCAGCAGCTCGCGGCGGATGCGCTCGCGCACCGCCAGCGCGCTGACCTCGAACACGCGCTCCGACAGTTGCCGGATCTTGCCGACCAGGTGCTGCGCCAGCCGCACCGCCAGCTTGCCGTTGCCCTCGAGCACCTGCAGGAAGCGGTCGCGGGTCATGCGCGCCAGCTTGCAGTCGGTCACCGCGATGACACTCGAGGAGCGCGGCCGCCCGTCGATCGCCGAGAACTCGCCGATCATCTCGCCGGCGTGGAACTCGTTGAAGATCACCTCGCGTCCGGCTTCGGTGTAGCTGGTGGCGCGCACGGTGCCGTCGAGGATGAAGAACAGGTCGGTCGTCTGTTCCTGCTCGCCCAGGATCTGCGCCTGCTTCTCGAAGGTGCGCACGGTGCACGACGCCGCGACCGTCGCGAGGTCGGCGTCGGACAGGCCGGCGAACAGGGTGATGCCGCGGAGGGAAGCAGGATCGCTCATGGACGTATTTCCAAGCACATACCGTGCAAACTTCATCGTCCGCCGGAAGATGTCAACCGGCCCGGCCGCCTCTCGCGCGAACGTGCGTTTTGTCACCGAAACGTCGCAGCTTCTTCAGCGACACTGACTGTTCTGCCGTTCAGCAAGGGGTCGCGTGGTGCCGGGTGAAGCGAGAGGACGAGTCGACCGGATTCTCGAGAACTACCTGCTGGCGCTGGCCGGGGTCGACCAGTGCGACGCCAGCGCCTTCGACGAGCTGAAGACCCGCCTGGCGGCCAATGCGGCCCGGGCGGAGCGGGCCTGGGCGGACGCGGCGGCGGACGGCCTGGTCGACCTGCCGGCGTCGGCGGTCGCCGACCTCGAGGTCCTGGCGATGCTGGTCGTTCGCGCCCGCACCGCCCTGCACGACGGCGACCCGATGGGCGGCCTGCTCGACGTGCTGGAAGCCGCCACCGACCGCTCGATCCGGGTGGTGACGGCGGCGCTCGCCCGCTAGCGGCTCAGTCCGGCGAGAACACGATGCAGGCCGGGCTGCCGACCTTGACGCGCAGCCGCGTCGGGGCGAGGCGGCCATCGGCGGCGACGCGGTAGCCGACGATCGAGGCGCTGTCCTGGTTGGCGACGTAGAGGAAGCGCTGGTCCGGATCGAGGGCGAAGAAGCGCGGGGTCTTGCCGTGGGTCGGCACCCACTGGCGCGGCGCCAGCGTGCCGCGCGCCGGGTCGATGGCGAACACGCCGATGCTGTCGTGACCGCGGTTGGAGACGTAGAGCGTGCGGCCCGCGCGATCCACCTCGATCTCGGCGCCGGTGCTGTAGCCGGTGAACGCCGGCGGCGTCGACGGGATGGTCTGCAGCGGCGTGAGCGCGCCGCTGCCGCGGTCCTGGCGATAGGTCGTCAGCGTCGAATCCAGTTCGTTGATCACGTAGGCCAGCGGCTTGCGCGGGTGGAAGGCGATGTGGCGCGGCGCGGCGCCGGGGCGCGCGGCGACGCGCGACGCCTCGACCAGTACGCGCCGGCGCGGATCGAGCCGGTAGGCGACCACGGCGTCGGAGCCCTTGCACGGCACGTAGAAGTAGCGCCCGGTCCGGTCGAGCGGGATGTGGTGCACGCACATCGTCTTCTGCTGGAAGCGGTGCGGCCCCAGCGTGCCGGTGACGGTGGTCAGCGTGCGGTAAGGCAGCAGGCCGCCGTCGCCCGCAACGGGGAACACCGCCAGCGTGTCCGAGCCGTAATTGCAGACCACCAGGAAGCGCTCGTCGGCATCGAAGGCGAGGTGCACCGGGTTCCAGCCGCCGGTCGGCTGGCGGTTGAGCGGGGCGATCCGGCCGGTCGCGGGATCGATCGTGAAGGCGTTGACCTCGCTGCGGTCGCCGTGGACCGAGTAGAGGCGCGTGCCCGCCGCGTTGATCGCGAGGAAGGACGGGTTCTCCAGCCCGCCGAGGTGCTGGACATGGCGGAACGCGCCGGTCCGGCGATCGACCTTGTAGACGTTGATGCCGTTGCCCTGGCCGTTGCGTTCGGGCGTGGTGTAGCTGCCGACGTAGGCGAAGCGTGTCCTGCTCATGCCGGTGAGTGTGCCGTCAGGCCGAGGTCGCGACAATCGTCGCGACGCCGATCACCACCAGGCCGATCCCGGCCAGTTCGCGTCGGCTCATGCGCTCGCGGAAGACGCGGTGCGACACGACGTAGGTGAACAGCACCTCGACCAGGATCAGGGTGCGGACATGGGCCGCCGACTCGATGGCCAGCGCCGTGACGTTGGCGATCGAGGCCGAGGCGCCGGCCGCGCCGGCGAACAGCGACAGCCGCCACTCGCGCAGCACCGCCAGCACGACCGACGGCGCGCGCGCGACCAGCCAGCCGCCCAGCAGCAGGGTCTGCACCAGTTGGCTCCAGAACAGCGTCTGCGCCGCGCCGAGGAACGGCGAGTCGAGGTGCAGCGACAGGGTGGCACCGCGGTAGCCCACCACCGAGATGGCGAAGGCGGCGCCCGAGCCCAGGCCGAACAACGCCGCCCGGTCGAGCCAGCGCGCCCGCCCGCCCGGGGGCGCGGCCGGGCGGGGTGACAGCAGGACGACGCCGGCGGTCGCCACCACGATCGCCGCGACGGTCACGGCCGACGGGCGCTCGCCCAGGAAGACCACCGAGAACAGCGCGACCTGGATGACCTCGCTCTTGGAATAGACCAGCCCGATCGCGAAGTTGCGCGCCGTCATGGCGCGCAGCAGCAACGCCGTGCCGGCCATCTGGCTGAGCGCGGCGACCAGCACCCACGCGGCGAACCCCGGCGAGAGCGGCGGGAAGGGGTGCTGGCCCACCGCCATCACCAGCGCGAGGTAGAGGGCGAGCAGCGGCAGGCCGTAGAAGAATCGCACCAGGGTGGCGCCCAGCGTGCCGAGCTGGTCGGTCAGGTGGCGCTGGGCGGTGTTGCGCACGGTCTGGGCGGCGGCGGCGAAGACCGTCAGCACGATCCAGAGCCACGGGGGCACCGCCATGCCGGCCTCAGCCGCGGATCACGACGCCGAGGCCGGGCTTGCGGTCGGTCAGCTCGATGGTGAGGCCGTGCAGGCCGGCGATCGCCTTGACCAGCGCCAGCCCCAGGCCGCTGCCGGCGGTCGAGCGGCTGCGGTCGAGCCGGTAGAAGCGGTCGAACACCCGGCCGCGCTCGGCCTCGGGGATGCCGGGGCCGTTGTCGGCGACCTCGACCGTGAAGCCGCTGCCGGCCCGCTTCACGGCCAGCGCGACGGTCGAGCCCTGCGGCGTGTGGCGCAGCGCGTTCTCGACCAGGTTCGAGATCATCTGGGCCAGCAGCTGGCGGTCGCCCGTCAGGTGGACGCCGTCCTCGACCGCGATCTCGAGCGTGTGGCCGGCTTCCTCGGCCGACGGCTGGTAGGCCTCGCCGATGCTGCGCGCCAGCGCCGACAGGTCGAGGTCGGCGAAGGCCCGCCGCTGGGCGCCGGCCTCGACCTGGGCGATGCGCAGCAGGGCCGAGAAGGTCTCCAGCAGCTCGTCGGCCTCGGCGATGGCCGCGTCGGTGGCGACCTCGTAGTCGGCCGTGGTGGTGGCGCGGTCGCGGGCGTCCTCGAGGTTCTGGCGCAGCCGGCCGAGCGGCGTGCGCAGGTCGTGGGCGATGTCGCTCGAGACCTGGCGCAGCCCGTCCATCAGCTGCTGGATGCGGGCCAGCATGGCGTTGAGGTTGGCGATCAGCTGGTCGATCTCGTCGTGCGTGCCGCGGGTCGGGATGCGCGCCGACAGGTCGCCCTCCATGATCTCGCGGCTGGTCTTGGTGATGGTGTCGATGCGGCGCAGGAACGAGCTGCCGAGCAGGGCGCCGCCGGCGATCGCCAGCAGGAGCGTCAGCCCGCCCGCCCAGGCGAAGGCGCGCACGATGGCGTGCTGCATGTCGGTGAGCCGGGTCGAGTCCTGGGCGACCAGCAGGAACGATCCGTCGGACAGGGTGAGGCCGAAGCCGGTCAGCTTGGTGCGCTCGCCGTCGGTCGGCTCGGGCGGCGGCGAGTCAGGCTGGGGCACGAAGTCGATCGCGCCGTTGACCGGCGGCATGCCCGGCAGGTTGCCGACCACGACGCGCCGGTTGGGCGCCTGCAGCAGGTAGAAGATCGGGCCCTTGGTGCGGAAGTTGATGCGCCGCGTGATCTGGTCGGCGAGGCCGGCGAGGCCGCTGCGCCGGTGGATGTCGGCCAGCTGGTAGGCCTCGGACTTCAGCACCGCCGCCATGTCGTCCTGCATCGCCGCGGTCGCCGTCACGTAGACCGTGCCGAACAGCGCCCCGGCCGAGGCCATGAACAGCACGGCGTAGAACAGCGTCAGCCGGAAGCTGGCCGAGCGCAGGATTCGCGACAGGGTCTCAGTCGGGCGAGCGGATGACATAGCCAGCCCCCCGGACGGTGTGGAGGAGCGGGCGACCGAAGCCCTTGTCGATCTTCGAGCGCAGCCGGCTGATGTGGGTCTCGACGATGTTGGTCTTGGGGTCGAAGTGGAAGTCCCAGACCTTCTCCAGCAGCATGGTGCGCGTCACCACCTCGCCGGCGTGGCGCATCAGGTACTCGAGGATCTTGAATTCCTGGGCGAGCAGGTCGATGCGCTTGCCGGCGCGCGTCACGGTGCGGGCCAGCAGGTCCATCTCGAGGTCGCCGACCGTCAGCGTGGTGGTCGGCACGATCGGCGGCCGACGGGCCAGCGCGCCGACCCGGGCCAGCAGCTCGGCGAAGGCGAACGGCTTCACCAGGTAGTCGTCGCCGCCGGCGTCGAAGCCCGCGACGCGGTCGTCGACGCCGCCCATCGTGGTCAGGAACAGCACCGGGGTGCGGACGTCCGAGCCGCGCGCCGCCTTGACCAGCGACAGGCCGTCCATCTTGGGCAGCATGCGGTCGACGATCATCACGTCGTAGGTCTCGCCGGTCGCGAGGTAGAGGCCGTCGCGGCCGTTGTCGGCATGGTCGACCACGTGGCCATGCTCGCGCAGGCCCTTGGCGATGTAGTCGGCGGTCTGCTTGTCGTCTTCGACGAGGAGGATCTTCACGGCTTACCTGTCGGGGAAACGCCCCGGGGGGCGTTTGGCCCGAATCGGGCCGGAATTCAACGCTCCCCAACTATACAAACATTCAATGCGGGAGCCATCGGGTCGCCATGGCCCGGAACCCATAGTGGCCGGGCTGAAGAAGCACCCCATTCCTGAAGGAGGTTCTTTCAAATGACCAAGACCAAGTCCCGCATCCTGGCGGCCCTGGCGCTGACGACGGCGCTGACCGCGCCGGCCCTGATCGCGCCGCTGTTCACCGCCCCGGCCGCCGTGGCCGCCGCCCCGACCGTGTCGGGCGTCCAGGACTTCTCCGATCTCGCTGCCAAGGTGACCCCCGCGGTCGTCAACGTCCAGGTGACCATGAAGGTCAACGGCGACGACGAGGACACGCAGATGTCGTCGAAGGAGCGCGGCGAGCAGAACAAGCAGATGGAAGAGTTCATGCAGAAGTTTGCCGAGCGTTTCGGCATGCCGATGCAGCCGGGCCAGCCCGGTGCCAAGCCGTCGCGTCCGTCCCAGAAGGGCCAGGCCGTCGGCACGGGCTTCATCGTCGACGAGAAGGGCTGGATCGTCACGAACTTCCACGTCGCCGGCAAGGCCGACTCGATCACCGTGTCCCTGGCGGACGGCCGCAAGCTGCCGGCCAAGCTGGTGGGCGGCGACGAGAAGACCGACCTCGCCCTGCTGAAGGTCGAGAGCGACAAGCCGCTGCCGGCCGTGTCGTTCGGCGACGCCAGCAAGGTCCGCGTCGGCCAGGCCGTGATGGCCGTCGGCAACCCGTTCGGGCTGGGCGGCACCGTGACGACCGGCATCGTGTCGGCGCGCGGCCGTGACATCCAGTCGGGTCCGTTCGACGACTACATCCAGACCGACGCCGCCATCAACCGCGGCAACTCGGGCGGCCCGCTGTTCGACATGGACGGCAAGGTGATCGGCATCAACACCGCCATCTTCTCGCCGTCGGGCGGCAGCGTCGGCCTCGGCTTCGCCATCCCGTCGAGCCTGGCCGAGCCGGTGATCGCCCAGCTGAAGGCGAACGGCAAGGTCGAGCGCGGCCTGCTGGGTGTCCAGATCCAGCCGCTGAACGAGGAACTCGCCAAGAGCCTGTCGCTCAAGGACGAGAAGGGCGCCCTGGTCTCCCAGGTCACCCCGGACAGCGCGGCGATGGCGGCGGGCATCCAGTCGGGTGACGTGATCATGAGCGTCGACGGCAAGAACGTCGACACGATCAAGGACCTGACCCGGATGATCTCGTCGATGAAGCCGGGCACCTCGGTGAAGATGACCGTGTGGCGCGACGGCAAGGACGTGACCGTCACCGCCAAGATCCGCGGCGACAAGGAAGAGGCGCAGGTCATCAAGGCCAGCGCCGACGGCACCGACAAGGCCGACAAGAAGGCCGAGCCGCTGTCCTACGGCGTGTCGCTGGCGCCGATCTCGAAGGAGATGCGCCAGGGCATGAAGCTGGACGACGCGGTGAAGGGTGCGGCGATCGCGTCGGTCGAGCCGGGCAGCCCGGCCGACGAGATCGGCCTGAAGCGCGGCGACATCCTGCAGCAGGTCGGCCGTGACGCGGTCGACAGCCCGCAGGCGGCTGCCGAGAAGCTCAAGGAAGCCAAGAAGGCCGGCAAGCCGGTCCTGATGAAAGTGTATCGGGAGGGGATGACCAGGTTCGTCGCTATCTCTCCCCGGGCGGCGTAGCTGATCCTCTCGAGGAGCCGGGCGGTGGCCCCACCATCGCCCGGCTTTCCCTCACCCGAACATCATCTCCGACGACATTCGATCTCTTCAGGAGGGGGGCGTTCCCAGTCGCGGTCACAGCGACGGGACGTTTCACGGAGGGGGACGAGGCCCGCGATCAGCGATCGCGGGCCTCTCTTCTTTTGGGGCGACGGCTACAGCTTGCGCTTGCGGCTCGAGATCACGCCGCTGGCGATGCCGTGCCACTCGATGGTGCCGCTGAGGCGGGCGTGTTCGATCTTCGGGCAGCGGTTCATCACGACCTTCAGCCCGGCCTGCTCGGCCCGTGCCGCCGCCGCGTCGTTGCGCACGCCGAGCTGCATCCAGACCACCTTGGCGCCATGCCGGATCGCCTCGTCGGAGATCGGGCCGGCGGCCTCGGAATTGCGGAAGATGTCGACCATGTCGGCCTTGACCGGCAGCGCGTCGAGCGCGGCGTAGACCGGTTGGCCGAGGATGTCCTGGCCGGCCGCGCCGGGGTTGATCGGCATCACCCGGTAGCCGCGGTCGAGCAAGTACTTCATGGCAAAATAGGAGGGACGATTCCAGTTGGCCGAGGCGCCGACCATTGCGATGGTCTTGGTCTCGCGCAGGATCCGGCGCAGGTACGCATCGTCGTAGCGGTCGTGGTCGATGGCGGGCATGGGGAGACTATACAATGGCAAAGCCCAGGCTGTTCGAGCCGATTTCGATCCGCGACGTCACGCTGAAGAACCGGATCGTCGTCGCCCCCATGCACCAGTACGCCGCGGTCAAGGGCTTCGCCACCGACTGGCACCTGATGAACGCCGGCCGCTTCGCCGCCGGCGGGGCCGGGCTGGTGATCATGGAATCGACCAAGGTCGAGCGCCGCGGCTGCGGCACGGTCGGCGACCTCGGCATCTGGGACGACGCGTTCATCCCGGGCCTCAAGCGTTGCGTCGACTTCATCCGGCAGCACAACGCGGTGCCCGGCATCCAGATCGGCCACTCCGGCCGCAAGGCCCGCCGTTTCCGGCCGTGGGAAGGCGGGGCGCCGCTGGTGCCGTCGCCCGAGATCGACGACTGGGACGCCTGGGAGCTGGTGTCCGCCAGCGACCGCAACTCGCCCGAGACCGACCCGACGCCGCGCGCGCTCACCCGGGCCGAGATCCCCGAGGTCATCGAGCGCTGGGGACAGGCGGCGCGGCGGGCGCACGAGGCGGGCTTCGAGGTGCTCGATGTCCACGCCGCGCACGGCTACCTGATCCACCAGTTCCTGTCGCCGTTCTCCAACCTGCGCAACGACGAGTACGGCGGCAGCGAGCTGAACCGCATGCGCTTCTGCATCGAGGTGATCGAGAGCGTGCGCCAGCACTGGCCGGACTCCAAGCCGCTGTTCGTCCGCTTCTCGGTCGAGGATGACGCCGGCTGGGGCCCCGAGCAGAGCGTGGCGCTGGCGAAGATCCTGAAGCCCAAGGGCGTCGACGTGATCGACTGCAGCTCGGGCGGCATGCGCGGCTCGCCGGTCGTCAGCGCCGGGCCGGTGACCTACGGCTACCAGGTGCCCTACGCCGAGCGACTGCGCCGCGAGGCCGACATCATGACCATGGCGGTCGGCCTGATCGTCCATGCCGACCAGGCCGAGCAGATCCTGCAGGAGGGGCGGGCCGACCTCGTCGCCCTGGCGCGCGAGCTGCTCTACAACCCGAACTGGCCGATGGATGCCGCCCAGAAGCTGGGCGTCGACCCCGGCTTCGCCAGCGTGCCGCCGCCGCAGGCCTACTGGCTGGCCAAGCGGGCGCAGTCGGTGAAGACCGTGACGCCGTCGACCTACATGAAGGGGCTGAACGCCCGCTAGCGAAAGCGAGCCGTGCGTGCGGCGCGGGGCTCGTGGCCTCGCCCCGGCGCATGACTTGCATTAGCATTCCGGACATCCAGCACCGGTGAGGGAGACCCCGCGATGAATGCGCCGACGCCAAGCAGCCGTGCCGACATGACCGACGCCGAGTGGCAGGCGCGCTGCGACCTCGCCGCGCTGTACCGTATCACCGACCTCTATGGCTGGACCGACACCATCGACACCCACATGTCGGTGCGCGTGCCGGGCGAGCCGAAGTGCTTCCTGATCAATAATTACGGCGACCTGTTCGACGAGATCACCGCGTCCAACCTGGTGAAGATGGACATCGACGGCAACGTCTACTCGAAGGACGGCAAGTTCAACGCCGCCGGCTTCACGATCCATAGCGGCGTCTACAAGGCGCGGCCCGACGCCAACTGCGTCATGCACACCCACACCCGTGCCGGCACCGGCGTCTCGGTGCTGAAGCGTGGCCTGCGGCCGATCTCGCAGGACGTTCTCTCGGTCTACGACGACCTCGTCTACCACGAGTACGGCATGCCGACCTCGGACGAGGAGTGCGAGGCGCTGGGCGTGACCTGCCAGAAGGGCAACTCGGTGGTGCTGCGCAACCACGGCCTGCTGACCGTCGGCGAGTCGATCCCCGGCGCGCTGCGGCGCATGTACATGCTCGAGCGCGCCTGCGAGGTCGAGGTGATCGCCCGCGGCCTCGACGAGGAGCCGGCGCCGATCGATCCCGATGTCATCCGCCGCTACGGCGAGCGCGCCCGCCAGCAGCGCGCCAACCCGCTGTACGGCGTGACCTACTGGAAGGCGGCGCTGCGCCAGATCGAGGGCAAGGGGATCGATTGGCGCCAGTAAGCGACCCGGCGGTGGTCGCGCTGCGCGCCGCGGTGCTGTCGGACGCGAATTGACGTGAAAGGTCCCTCGCTGCGCTCGGGATGACAGCCTCTTCCTTGTCATCCCGAGCGCAGCGAGGGACCTTTGCCGTCACACGCAGCGAAAGCGCACGTGGTAGTTGATCGTCTGGTCCATCCGGGCGCTGACGACCTCCGGCGACAGGCGCCGCAGGTTGCAGACCTCGCGCATCACCCGGGCCGAGGCCACCTCGGCGCGGGCGAGTTCGCGGTCGGGATCGGGATTGATGACGATCGTGTCGCGCACCACCAGGAGATCGAACTCCTGCGGCTGGCCGGTGGCCGACAGGTCGACCCTCAGGCGCCGGCCCTCGACGGTGACGAACCGCGACTGCGTGCGGTCGAGGGTCTGCTGCTCCATGCAGGCGGCGAGCGCCACGGCGACGAGCGGCAGGCAGGTCCAGGCCTTGCGCATCATTGGCCTACCGCCCCGACCAGTCGGGCTTCGGCTGCTTCTTCACGAAGGCGTCGATGCCGGCCTGCGCGTCCTCGCGCTGCAGGGCGCCGGCCATGAAGTCGGTAGCGTAGGCGTAGGCCTGCTCGACCGTCATCTCCATGTGCTTGTGGAACATCGCCTTGCCCTCGGCGATCTGCTGCGGCGGCTGGGCGGCGATGTGGCGGGCGAGCGCCATCGTCTCGGCGTCGAGCTGCTCCGGCGCGGCGACGCGGCTCACCAGCCCGTCGCGCAGCGCCGCCTCGGCGTCGATGGCCTGGCCGGTGAACAGCATGTCGAGAGCGCGCTTGGCGCCGACGTTGCGGCCGACCGGCACCGACGGCGTGCCGCAGAACAGGCCGTTGTTGATGCCCGAGGTCGCGAAGGTCGCGGTCGAGGCGGCGACCGCGAGGTCGCAGGCGGCGACCAGCTGGCAGCCGGCGGCGGTCGCCAGCGCCTGGACCTTGGCGATCACCGGCTGGGGCAGGCGGCGGATCGACATCATCATCGCCGAGCAGCGGGTCAGCAGGTCGTGGTTGGTGGCGTAGTCGTAGCTGGCCGACACCTCGCGCAGGTCATGGCCGGTCGAGAAGGCGCGCCCGGTCGCCTCGATCACCACGCAGCGGATGGCGCGGTCGTCCGCCAGCCGGTCGAATTCCGCCTGCAGGGCGTCTATAAGCTCGCCGGACAGGGCGTTCATGGCGCGCGGACGGTTGAGGGTCAGGATCGCGACCGGGCCGTCGTCGCGGCGCAGCAGGACGGGTTCGTTGGCGGTGCTGGTCATCCGCCCAGTTTAAGGCAGGGGGAGAGGGGCGTCATGCCGGCGATGTCACCGCGCGAACTGATCGCGTTCCTCGACGAGCATTTTCCGCAGGCCGGTCACCTCGACCTCGAGATCGAGCACCTCGACGACACGACCATCCGGGTCCGCCTGCCGACCAAGGACCAGCACCTGCGGCCGGGCGGCACGATCTCGGGGCCGACGCTGGCCTGGCTGGTCGATGTCAGTTTCTACCTGCTGCTGCTCGGTCGGCTGGGACCGGTCGCCATGGCGGTGACGACCAACCTCAACATCAACTTCATGCGCAAGCCGGAGCCCGGGGCGCTCAAGGCGGAGGGCCGGCTGATGAAGCTCGGCCGGACCCTGGCGGTCGGCGACGTGACGATGTGGAACGAGGGCCAGGCCGACCCGGTGGCCCACGCCACGGTCACCTACGCGTTGCCGCCGAAAACGCCGTAAAACAAGGATGGAAGGCGGAGGTAAAATGATACCGCATCTTCAAGTCATTGAATTTAAAGGATCTTTGTTGCCGGTTTGACAGCCCCCGGCTTTCTCTCCATAAGCGCCGGCTTCAGGAAAGAAAGATCCATGCAAACCTTCAATCTCAAGACTGCCGACGTGCAGAAGAAGTGGGTGCTGATCGACGCCGACGGGCTGGTGCTCGGCCGGCTCGCCTCGATCATCGCCATGCGCCTGCGCGGCAAGCACAAGCCGACCTTCACGCCGCACATCGATTGCGGCGACAACATCATCGTCATCAACGCCGAGAAGGTCCGCCTGACGGGCCGCAAGGCGGAGAACGAGATCTTCTACTGGCACACCGGCCACCCGGGCGGCATCAAGGGCGAGTCGCTGGGCAAGCGCCTCGAGGGCCGCTTCCCGGAGCGCGTCATCGTCAAGGCCGTGGAGCGCATGATCACGCGCGGCCCGCTCGGCCGCCAGCAGATGAAGAACCTGCGGGTCTACAAGGGTCCCCAGCACGAGCACGAGGCGCAGCAGCCGGAGAAGCTGGATGTCGCCGCCCTGAACCGCAAGAATTCGAGGATCGGCTGACCATGGCTACCGAACTTTCGTCCTTCGCCGAACTGAAGAAGGCGCCGGTCACCGCCGGCATCCAGGCTCCCGCGCAGATCCGCGAGAAGGAAGTCGACGCCCAGGGCCGCGCCTACGCCACGGGCCGACGCAAGAACGCCGTCGCCCGCGTGTGGGTGAAGCTCGGCACCGGCAAGATCACCATCAACGGCCGCGACCAGAAGATCTACTTCGCGCGTCCGACCCAGCAGATGGTCATCCAGCAGCCGTTCGACGTGTCGCAGCGCAACGGCCAGTTCGACGTCATCGCCACCGTCACCGGTGGCGGCCTGTCGGGCCAGGCCGGCGCGGTCCGCCACGGCATCGCCCAAGCGCTCTCGAAGTTCGAGCCGGCGCTGCGCGGCGCGATGAAGACCAACGGCTTCCTGACCCGCGACAGCCGCGTGGTCGAGCGCAAGAAGTACGGCCGCGCCGGTGCGCGTCGCCGCTTCCAGTTCTCGAAGCGCTAAAGGCGCCAGGGAAACGACATGGAGAAGGGCGCCTGCGGGCGCCCTTTTTCGTGGCTGTTGGTAGTATGGTCTCGGTGTCGTCCCCAGGAGTGTCCGCCATGTCCGGCCTGATCGTCCCGCACAAGGGCTTCGTGCCCAAGGTCGCGCGTTCCGCCTTCATCGCGGCCAACGCGACCCTGGTGGGCGACGTCGAGATCGGCGAGAACGCCAGCATCTGGTTCGGCGTGATCCTGCGCGGCGACGGACCCGGCATCCGGATCGGCGAGAACTCGAACCTGCAGGACGGGACGGTCGTGCACGTCGCGGCGCGCGGCCTGATGACGGTGGTCGGCAAGAACGTGACGGTCGGCCACAAGGCGCTGCTGCATGCCTGCGAGGTCCAGGACGGCGCCTTCATCGGCATGAACTCGACGGTGCTCGACGGCGCGGTGGTGGAGACCGAGTCGATGGTCGCGGCCGGCGCGCTGGTGACGCCGGGCAAGGTCGTACGGCGCGGCGAACTGTGGGCCGGCAACCCGGCGCGCAAGCTGCGCGACCTCACCGAGAAGGACTTCGAGACCTTCCGCCGGATCGCCGCCGGCTACGTCGAGCTGGCGCGGTCGTATGACACTCCGGGCGACGCCCCGGCGGGTGCGAAGGCGGCCGAGTAGGCCGCCTCAGTCGACGCTGCGGACCTTCACGTAGCTGCCGGGCGCATCCTCCAGCGCCGGCAGGCCGCCCTGGCCCGGCACGCGCGCGGCGACCATCGGACCCGACAGCGGCGACAGCCACTTGTCCCAGTCGTGCCACCACGAGCCCGGGAATTCCTGGGCGCCGGCGCGCCACTCCTCGAGCGTCGGCGGGTTCTTCGCCGTCTCGTTCAGCCAGTGCTGGTACTTGCGGTTGCGCGGCGGGTTGACGACGCCGGCGATGTGGCCCGACCCGGCCAGCATGAAGCGCACCGGGCCGCTGTAGATCTGGGTCGCCTTGTAGACCGACTTCACCGGCGCGATGTGGTCTTCCTTGCCGGCCTGGATGTAGACCGGGATCGAGATCTTGCGCAGGTCGATCGGCACGTTGTCGATCACCAGGCCGCCGGGCTGCGCCAGCAGGTTCTTCTGGTACATGTTGCGCAGGTAGTAGCTGTGCATCGCGCCCGGCATGCGGGTCGCGTCGGCGTTCCAGAACAGCAGGTCGAAGGGGAAGGGGTCCTTGCCCATTAGGTAGTTGTTCACGACGAACGACCAGATCAGGTCGTTGGCGCGCAGCATGTTGAAGGTCGTGGCCATCTCGGCGCCCTCGAGATAGCCCTTCTTGCCCATCATCTCCTCGACGCTGGCCAGCTGGTCCTCGTCGATGAACACGCCGAGCTCGCCCGGCTCGCTGAAGTCGACCTGGGCGGTGAAGAAGGTGCAGGCGACGATGCGGTCGTCGCCGCGCGCCGCCATGTAGGCCAGCGTCGTCGCCATCAGCGTGCCGCCGATGCAGTAGCCGATCGCCGACACCTTGCGCACGCCGATCGCCTGCTCGATGGCGTCGAGCGCGGCCAGCGGGCCTTCCTTCATGTAGTCCTCGAAGGTCAGCTTCGCGAGCTGCTCGTCGGGGTTGACCCACGAGATCACGAACACCGTGTAGCCCTGCTCGGTCGCCCACTTGATGAACGAGTTCTCAGGCTTGAGGTCGAGGATGTAGAACTTGTTGATCCACGGCGGCACGATCAGCAACGGCACCTCGTGGACCTGCTCGGTCGCCGGCGCGTACTGCAGGAGCTGGATCAGCCGGTTCTGGTAGACGACCTTGCCCGGCGAGGTCGCGACGTTGCCGCCCACCGAGAAGGCGTCCATGTCGGTCTGGCGGATCGCCAGCGTGCCCTTGCCGCGCTCGAGGTCGGTCAGCAGGTTCTGCAGGCCCTTGAGCAGGTTCTCGCCCTTGGACTCGACCGTCGCCTTGACGACCTGCGGGTTGGTCAGCGCGAAGTTCGAGGGCGACATCGCGTCGATGAACTGGCGCGTGTAGAAGTCGACCTTCTTGGCGGTCTTGTCGTCGACGCCCTCGACCTGCTTCACCGTGTCCTGCAGCCAGCGGGCGGTCAGCAGGTAGGACTGCTTGAGGTAGTCGAATACCACCTCGTCCTTCCAGCCCGGGTCGTTGAAGCGCTTGTCGCCCTTGGCGGGCTCGACCACCGGCGCGACCTGCTGGCCCATCATGCGCTGGGCGGTGACCTGCCACAGCTTCATGTACTGGTCCCAGAGTTCCATCTGGGCCTGCAGCAGGCGGTTGGGGTCGGCCAGCATCTTGGCCGTGAAATCCATGAAGGTGCGCGTCAGGTTCAGCGGGTCGGCGGGCTGCGGCCCGTCCGCCTTGTACTTGGTGGCGAACTCCTGCAGCAGCTTCTGGCTGCGCTCGGCGATGCCCTTGAAGGCGTCGTTGAGGCGCTCGGCCTCGGCGGGCGACCAGCCGGGGGCGGTCCCGGTGCCCGGGGGTGTCTGCTCCGACATGCGTTTCCCCTTCTAGGTCATTGGCTTTGCAGGGTTTCTTGCGATACTTTCAGCATCCGGGTACCATACCTAGTAGCTCTCGTTCCAGCCATCCGGCGCCTGCCCCTAGGTAGGCTGCGACAACAGACGGGTCAATTTTCTCGTCCGGGTCCGCTAGACAGCCGGGGCGACCGGGTCATCCCGGGACGCGAGCCGACAGACGAGAGCCGACTGGGGGCGCCAGCGAAGGGCGCCCAGGGCGCCCTACGTGTTCGCCGAGGTGAACGCCATGAAGGCCCGCGCCCGCGCCGCCGGCCAGGACGTCATCGACCTCGGCATGGGCAACCCGGACCTGCCGACCGCGCCGCACATCGTGGCCAAGCTGGCCGAGGCGGCCGGCAACCCGCGCGCCCATGGCTACTCGGCGTCGCGCGGCATCCCGGGCCTGCGCAAGGCCCAGGCCGCCTACTATGCCCGGCGGTTCGGCGTCGACCTCGACCCCGAGAGCGAGATCATCGTCACGCTGGGCTCGAAGGAGGGGTTGGCCAACCTCGCCCAGGCGATCACCTCGCCGGGCGACATCGTCCTGGTGCCCAACCCCAGCTACCCGATCCATCCCTACGGCTTCATCATCGCCGGCGGCTCGGTCCGCCACATCCCGGTGCCGGGCAGCACCTCGCTCGACGAGTTCCTGCCGGCGCTCGAGCGGGCGGTGCGCCACACCGTGCCGAAGCCGATCGCGCTGGTGCTGAACTACCCGTCGAACCCGACGGCGCAGGTCGTGGACCTCGACTTCTACGCCGCCGTCGTCGACTTCTGTAAGCGCCAGGGCATCTGGATCCTGAGCGATCTCGCCTATGCCGAGATCTACTTCGACGACACGCCGCCGCCGTCGGTGCTGCAGGTGCCGGGGGCCCGCGACATCGCGGTCGAGTTCACCTCTATGAGCAAGACCTACTCGATGGCGGGCTGGCGCATCGGCTTCGCGGCCGGCAACAAGACGCTGATCCAGGCCCTGACCCGCATCAAGTCGTACCTCGACTACGGCGCCTTCACGCCGATCCAGGTCGCGGCGACCGCGGCGCTGAACGGGCCGCAGGATTGCATCGCCGAGGCGCGGCAAACCTACAAGGAGCGCCGCGACGTGCTGATCGAAGGCCTGACGGCCGCCGGCTGGGACCTGCCGGCGCCGGCCGCCAGCATGTTCGCCTGGGCGCCGATCCCCAAGGACTTCGCCGAGCTGGGCTCGCTCGCCTTCTCGAAGCTGATGCTGACCCAGGCCAACGTCGCGGTCTCGCCCGGCATCGGCTTCGGCGAGCATGGCGACGCCCATGTCCGCATCGCCCTGGTCGAGAACAAGCACCGGATCCGGCAGGCGATCCGCAACATCCGGCAGGTGCTGGCCGACCCGGCCCGGTCGATCGACCTCTACCTGCGCGGGGTGGGCGACAATATCGCGCCCCTCAAGGCTCGCGCCTGATCCCAACCTGTCGTATCTGGCGGCCCCATGAAAACCCCTCTTCGTATCGGCATTGCCGGCCTCGGCACGGTGGGCGCGGGCGTCGTCAAGCTGCTGGCCGAGCATGGCCGGTTGCTCTCCCTGCGCGGCGGGCGTCCGCTCAGGCTCGTCGCGGTCAGCGCCCGCTCGAAGGCCAAGAAGCGCGACATCGACCTCTCCGGCGTGCGCTGGGAGCGCGACCCGATGGCCCTGGCGACGGCCGGTGACATCGACGTCGTGGTCGAGCTGATCGGCGGTTCGGGCGGCATTGCCCGGCGGCTGGTCCAGGCGGCGCTGCGCTCGGGCAAGCATGTCGTGACCGCCAACAAGGCGCTGCTCGCCATGCACGGCGCCGAGATCGCCCTGCTGGCCGAGAAGAAGCAGCGCATGCTGGCCTTCGAGGCGGCGGTGGCGGGCGGCATCCCGATCATCAAGGCGCTGCGCGAGGGCCTGGTCGGCAACCGCGTGAAGCGCCTGTACGGCATCCTCAACGGCACCTGCAATTACATCCTGACCACGATGCGCGAGACCGGCCGCGACTTCGAGGTCGTGCTGGCCGAGGCGCAGGCGGCGGGCTACGCCGAGGCCGATCCCAGCTTCGACGTCGATGGCATCGACGCCGCCCACAAGCTCGCGGTGCTGACCGGCGCGGCGTTCGGCGCCAAGGTCAACTTCGCCGGCATCCACGTCGAGGGCATCCGGCGGGTCAGCGCGATGGACATCCAGTTCGCCGAGGAACTGGGCTACCGCATCAAGCTGCTCGGCCTGGCGCGCGAGACGCGGCACGGCATCGAGCAGCGCGTGCATCCCTGCATGGTGCCGCTGGCCGCGCCGATCGCCCACATCGAGGGCGTGTTCAACGCCGTGGTGGTCGAGGGCGATTTCGTCGGCACGACGATGTTCCAGGGCCGCGGCGCCGGGCAGGGGCCGACCGCCTCCGCCGTGGTCGCCGACCTCGTCGACGTGGCGCGCGGCCGCGACATGCCGGCCTTCGTCGTGCCGGCCGACCGGCTGGCCGACAAGAAGGCCTCGCCGATGGAGCGCCACCAGGGCGCCTACTACATGCGCCTGATGGTGCAGGACCGGCCGGGCGTGATCGCCGCCGTGTCGGGCGCGCTGGCCAAGGAGCGCATCTCGCTCGAGTCGATGCTCCAGCGCGGGCGCTCGCAGTCCGGCGGGGTGCCGGTCGTGCTGACCACCCACGAGACCGAGGAAGCGGCGATGCAGCGCGCCGTCGCGCGCATCGCGCGGCTGGGCGCGGTCGCCGAGGATCCCTGCCTGATCCGGATCGAAACGTTTTGAAGGGAAGGCGCCCGCGAGGCGCCGGTGTGGAGGAAAACATGGCCGACGACGTGAAACTGGACCGCAATCTCGCCCTCGAGGTGGTGCGCGTCACCGAGGCGGCGGCCCTGGCCGCGTCGAAGCTGATGGGCCGCGGCGACGAGAAGAAGGCCGACCAGGCGGCGGTCGATGCCATGCGCACGTCGCTGAACGCGCTGGCGATCGACGGCACCGTGGTGATCGGCGAGGGCGAGCGCGACGAGGCGCCGATGCTCTACATCGGCGAGAAGGTCGGCCTCGGCCAGCCCGGCATGCCGAAGATCGACATCGCGCTCGATCCGCTCGAGGGCACGACGATCACCGCCAAGGGCCTGCCCAACGGCCTCGCGGTCATCGCCATGGCCGAGCACGGCGGCTTCCTCAACGCGCCCGACGTCTACATGGACAAGATCGCGGTGGGCGGTGGCCTGCCCGAGGGCATCGTCGACCTCGACAAGACGCCGGCCGAGAACCTCAAGGACCTCGCCAAGGCCAAGAAGTCCGACGTCGCCGACCTCGTGGTCTGCATCCTCGACCGGCCGCGCCATGCCGAGCTGATCGCCAAGGTCCGCGAGGCCGGCGCGCGCATCATGCTGATCGGCGACGGCGACGTGTCGGGCGTGATCGCGACCTCGACCGGCGACTCCGGCATCGACATCTACATGGGCTCGGGCGGCGCGCCGGAAGGCGTGCTGGCGGCGGCGGCGCTGCGCGCCATCGGCGGCCAGATCCAGGGCCGCCTGCTGTTCCGCAACGACGACGAGAAGGCGCGGGCCCGCAAGTGGGGCATCACCGACCTCAACCGCAAGTACTCGATGCTCGACATGGCCAAGGGCGACGTGATGTTCGCGGCGACCGGCGTGACCTCGGGCTCGATGCTGAAGGGCGTGCGGCGCTTCCACAACGGCGCCGAGACGCACTCGATCATCATGCGCTCCAAGACCGGCACCGTGCGCTGGGTCTCGGCCCGCCACAACTTCTCGATCAAGACCGGCCTGCCCAGCTGGGCCTGACCGGCGGACGGCGAAGGCCGCCGCCTCCGGGACGGCGTGGGCCACAAGTCCACAGGCGCCTGGGCTATGGTGCGCCATGGCCCCGGACACCCGCGCGCCGCGTGCCGCCTTCCTCGGCGTCGAACGCTCCCTGACGGGCCGCCGCTGGGCGGCCCGGCTGGCCGACGAACGGGTGGCGCTGGCGATGGCGCAGCGCCACGGGCTGCCCGACGCGGTGTGCCGCCTGCTGGCGGCGCGGGACGTCGATCTCGACAGCGTGCCCGACTTCCTCGAGCCCACCCTGCGCAAGTTCCTGCCGGACCCGTCGCATCTCAAGGACATGGACGCCGCCGTGGCGCGCCTCGTGGCGGCGGTTCGCGGCGGCCAGAAGATCGTCGTGTTCGGCGACTACGATGTCGACGGCGCGACCTCGTCGGCGCTGCTGTGTCGCTTCTTCCGCAGCGTCGGCGGCGACATCTCGGTCTACATCCCCGACCGGCGCAAGGAAGGCTACGGTCCCAATACGCCGGCCCTGCTGCGGCTGCGCGAGGAGGGGGCGGACGTCGTCGTCACCGTCGACTGCGGGATCACCGCCTTCGAGCCGCTGGCGGCGGCGCGCAGCGCCGGTCTCGACGTGGTCGTGATCGACCACCACATGGCCGAGATCGCGTTGCCCGAGGCGGTCGCCGTGGTCGACCCCAACCGGCTCGACGAAACGAGCCCGCACCGCCAGATGGCGGCGGTCGGCGTCGCCTTCCTGCTGGCCGTCGGCGTGAACCGCGCGCTGCGCGCCGCCGGCTGGTACGACGACAGCCGGCCGGAGCCCGACCTGCGCCGCTGGCTCGATCTCGTGGCGCTCGGAACGGTGTGCGACGTGGTACCCCTGACCGGGGTCAACCGGGCGCTGGTGCGGCACGGGCTGGCGGTGCTCGCGGGACGCGGCAACGTCGGCATGGCCGCCCTGGCCGATGTCGCCAAGCTGCGCGAGCCGCCGGGCGCCTATCACCTCGGCTTCATGCTGGGACCACGGGTCAACGCCGGCGGCCGGGTCGGCCAGGCCGATCTCGGCGCCCGCCTGCTGTCCAGCGACGACCCGCACGAGGTCGGCGCGCTCGCGCTGCGCCTCGACGAGTTCAACGCCGAGCGCCGGGCGATCGAGCGCCAGGTGCTCGACCAGGCGATCGCCCGGGTCGAGGGGCTGTACGGGCCCGACCGCCAGGGCCTGCCGTCGGTCCTGGTGATCGAGAGCGACGGCTGGCATGTCGGCGTGATCGGCATCGTCGCCAGCCGGCTGGTCGAGCGCTACGGCCGGCCGGCCTTCGTGATCGGCATGGATGGAGAGCTCGGCAAGGGCTCCGGCCGCTCGGTGCGCGGCGTCGACCTCGGCGCCGCGGTGATCGCGGCCCGCCAGGCCGGGCTGCTGGTCAACGGCGGAGGCCACGCGATGGCGGCCGGCCTGACCGTGACCCGCGAGGCGTTGCCCGAACTCGGCCGGTTCCTCGACGAACGCATCGCGCCCCAGTTGGGGGCCGCGCCGTCGGTGCGCGAACTCGGCATCGACGCGGCGATCGCCCCGGCCGCGGCGACGGCGGACCTGGTCGGCATGATCGAGCGGGCCGGGCCGTTCGGCGCCGGCAATGCCCTGCCGCGGTTCGCGCTGACCTCGGTGCGGGTCGGCCATGCCCAGCCGGTGGGCGAGGGGCACGTCCGCTGCACCCTGCTGGGGGCGGAGCGGGGCCGGGTGGAGGCGATCGCCTTCCGGGCGGGTCAGACGGCCCTGGGACCGGCCCTGCTCGACCGGGCGCGGCCGATCCTGCACGTCGCCGGGGCGCTACGGATCGACCGCTACGGCGGGCGGGAAAGCGTGCGCCTGCAGATCGACGACGCCGCCCCGGCCAGCGGCGCCGTGCTGGCTTGATTTACCCGCCTTTAGAAGCTACTAGCAGCCCCTCTCAGCGCCTCGTCCCCATCGTCTAGAGGCCTAGGACACCAGCCTTTCACGTTGGTAACACGGGTTCGAATCCCGTTGGGGACGCCAGAACTTTGTCTCGCTGCCAAAACATCCCGATAATCATTGCATTTCAGCGTTCCACGTTCCTGCGATCTAGCGCTGCGTGATCCTCAGTTTGTAATGAGTTTTGGTAGTAGGGAGCGGAGGCGGATCGAGTACCGCCGCCTTGCCTCTACTAGCTAGTCGCAGCGCGCCTGCACCAAGGCCAGTAGGGCCGCCACTTTGGCCCTTCGCTTGACAGCCTCGCGCTCTCTTTGCCGTCCTTGCCGGAGTGGTAGGGGAAGGCACCTATGAGAGCCGCCCTACGCACCCCGAAGGCCTCCAGAGTCGATGAGTTCATTGCCCATTACCGCGTCTCGATGGCCCGACACGGGCGATCGGGACTCGGTCTAGACATCTGTCGCTTTCTGCCATCGCGGCGGAATTCAATAGGCGCGAAGTCGAGGCCCCAAGGGGCGGCCATTGCGGGCCCACCAGTGTCGCACGCCTGCTAACGCGTCTGCACAACTAGGCGAGTTCCTTTCGTACATCCGCAAGTAGGGACTCTACAGGTTTGAAAACACCATCCAGTGCCGCCAACGACCGCTGATGCCTTACCTCGGGAGGATCGACTACACCGGTTGAGTCGGGCTTGCCGTGAAGGTCACTGAAAATCCATTCAAAGTAAAAGGCGGTGATTTTCATGCCCTCGATCCGCTTGTTGATGTTGTGCGGAAGCTCTAGTGCCAAAGGAAAGCCGCGCACCGCTTTCCCTGCTTCCGATACTTGGTTAGCTAGTGCGAGCGTGACGCCTTCGGTGTGCCAAGGCTTCTCCAATTCCAAACGCAGAAAGAGAAGCTTCACGCGAAGTTCCTCTAGCCTAAAGATGAGAGCATTGAGCGGCTCGGTCAGACTGGCTTTTCTCTCCAGTCGCTGAACGTACACGGCGCCCAGCACTGCAAGCGCGGCGCCCAATCCGGCGCCCACGACGCCACCTAGGAAGTTCGCTACGGCATCGCTCATGGGCAACCACGTAAAGCCCAGAGCAACAGCGATCCCAGCTGCCGCGCCGAATAGCACCAGGACGGCCATCAACAAGAGGCCGGGGACGCCCTCAAGGGGCTTGCGAAGGTCGATCATCGTGACCCATTGGTAGCACTTCCCCAAAGGGAATGGGGCCTGCGGCCTTTACTCGGGTATCTCGCTTCGTGGATGGCGCGGCGTGGAGCTGAGGGACGCTTTCATCCCCAAAATCGGCTGTCCACGTCTCAAAGCAGCTGCTCTTGGCGTTGACCGGCGACTGACACTCCCACCAAACCTGATCAGCGCGCCTCGCGCGTCCCGGCCGGAGTCGGGCCTTCTGCGGCCCCAGCTGGCCGGCGAGGCTGACACTCCCTCCGGCTCCCGACCGGCAGCGCTTGCGGTGCCCTGGGCCTCGTGATCGATCGGCTACGCGGGCTGAGGGGGGGACGGCCGCAACGAGGTGGGCGGATGCCACTTTGCATTTCCGCCAAGACATTTTGGAGGATCAGAGAGAAGCTCTCGGACACAATGCCCGACGGTTTCTCGCCCCTCGGTGGCCGAATGATTTCCGAAATCTGCTTTCACTTTTTGCGCTACGCTGCCGTTTCGTTTGCCACGCTGAGCGTAGCTGCATGTGACCTGATTGAAGATGTTTTCGTTTGGGAGCGAAGCGACGGCGACCTTTTCGAAATGAAGGTGCGAGTCGACCAGGGTTTAGGCCGTGTTTTCTTGGTTGAAAAATGGACGCCCAGCAAGAGTTCCACTGCCGCTGTCGGCCTTAGCAGCCCGTCTCAGAAATTCGCGCTCATCGACAAATCCTATCTTTCGAGCTGTGTTGTTGTTAGCCGAAAGAATTGGACATGCACGGGCGCCGGCGCTCGCGATAAGGAGCATATCAGCATGGCTGATGGTGAGTTGCAGTACTTTTACTGGGGCGAAACCCGCGTCTATAGGAAGAGCTGGAGGCTGGCCCTGTAGTCCGAATGGCACTCACTTGGCCGGGCTGTCTGTGCAAGCGTAGTGCCTCCGCTTCCCATCATTGCTTTCTCTCACACGCCCTTTCACGCCTCATAAGCATCCGCCACAAGCCTCTCCGCTTCAGGAACAAACATTTCCCGTGAAGTCGTTCCGATCATCCTGGGCGAGACTCTCCTTCGCCAGCGCTGTGCTGGCGACCTACGACACACGGGAGAGGCCGACATGTTGGATGTGCAGATCGCCTCGCAGCTGGGCGAAGTGATCGTGAAGGGTGAGGGCGGGGTGACTGTCGAGGTCCGCCAGTTCTTGGAGGGCTACTCCTACACTGGCGATATGGAGGACGGAGAGTGGCGTGAGTATACCGAATGCAGGGGCGGAGCGGGTGGGCTGGCTGGTGGTGTGGGCTGAGAGAAACTAGCGTCTCCTGTTGCTGCCCAGAACAACGACTCTTGCTATTCCCACGAAGTGGGGAGGTGCACAAATGAGGCGAGTGATTATGCTAGCAGCATCTGGGCTGCTTTGTTCGAAGGTAGCAATTGCCCAGACCTACACGTCATTCACGACCGGCAATTCACTTTTTGACCAGTGTTCGGCGACAAGCTCGATCGCTAAGGAATACTGCCTTGGATACATTGTCGGAATCGCTGATGCACTTAGTGACGTCAATTCGGATGGGGGTACGATCCAGGGGGCGCGTGCTTGCCCACCTAAAAGAAACTTATCACAAGGACAGGTCCGTGACGTTGTAGTCCAGTGGCTTCAGCGCAATCCAGCCATTAGACACAAGGGCGCTTCTGGATTGGTCGCGACCGCGATCGCAGAAGCCTTTCCGTGCCGTTAAAGCTGCTAGCCCATCCCCTTCCTGTTGGGGTCTCTTACCCAAGCTATAATGCCTCTCATGAATTCCCACGCATCGTCATTTCCAGGTGTGACGTAACCTGACGCTTGGGGATCTGCGCCGAGACGCTCTAGCATGGCAACTGTCCATTCAGTGCCCTTACCAGGGATGTTGAAAGCCTTTAGCCAGTGCTCGAGCTCACCGCCGCGAGTGACGAAAATGCCATACTTACTAAGCCGGTCGAAGAAGTCGTTGGCCGCTTCGGCATCCGACTCGGGGAGTGCACTAACGCCGCCTTCCGATTTCATGTTTATTTTCAGCTTTTCAAATATCGTGTTTAGGTCCCCGCGCTGCTGTCCAAGGCTCTGTTTCAATGCATCGGGAATTCGCGCTGCGCTCATCCAATTAGTCCAGTTTGCTCCCACATCCTTCAGAACATCGATGTCGGCAATCCCAGCGGCGGGAACTCCGAAAGACCGGAGAGGCGCAATGATGCTGTGGATTGTGTGCTTATTTTGAGCATTCACGAAAAGGATCGACGGTGTACCTGGCTCCTTCTCGGAAATTCGCTGATAGGTTTCGCTGTAGAAGGCCCGATCGTTGTCGGATTCGCAAACGACTACGCCATCATGGAAGAGGGCGGAAATCACGTTCGCGCTTCTGAACAGAGGCTTGCGGTAGAATGTCTTTAAAGTGTCCGAGTCGACCACATAGCCTTTCGATACGCCCTCGGCATAGCTGAGCCTAACAACGCGTACAGAACTAGAAGCCTGCAAGCATCCTATGACGAAGTCCGAACTGTGCGTTGCAGCAAAGAGAGAACCCTCGCGCTTCAACATGGAGCTAGTGATCTGAAAGCCTAGCTTCTTGGCCATTGGCGGGTGCAGAAAGGCCTCTGGTTCGTCTATGAGGCAAACCTTGTAGCCCCCGGCGAGCACTGCTGAGATGAGGCCGACGAAGGCACGAATACCGTCGCTGGCTTCTTGAATGAGTTGCGCCTTCTCGTGAAATGCGCGCGCCTTCGCATCTAGGGACTGCTCATCGGCATTGGGAGGTGTACTGGAAAGCCGTATGCGAAGCATGCTTAACAGCGTTGGGTCGATAACGGGATACAGCTTGAAGGCGTCATAGACGATTTCTCGGAGTGCTTTCCGGAGTTCGTCGTCTTGAAATAGCTTTACGAGAATGTTGGTGGGGGGGGGCGACCAAATCGCCAGCCACACGATCCTCTGTGAGGGCAAAGCGAGCTTTGCCATCCAGGCGGACGGTGAAATAGCGTAGGAAATGTGCCGCGATCCAGCGCTTGTTCTTCGCCCTAAAATGGTCGATCAGGGAAACTGACGTGACCGGCCTATCTTCTCGGTCTCCGGCGGAATTGAACCCATCAATCATAGCCAATTCCGAATCGGCTTGAGGACGGCGCTTCTTGAATGAATCCACTGAAGCAAGGAAAGTTGCTTCTTGAGGCCACTCTAACTCAAAATCAGTGACGATCTTCCCAGGCCCGTTGCCTTCAGAGGCGATTAAGTTCTCCACCTCGCGAAGGGCGAGGCTCTTCCCTGAGTTGTTCGGGCCAACGAATAGGGTGACCCCGCTGACGGCCAGCGTGCTATCGCCGTTGGAAAAGCTCAAGGATATGGTCTTCAGCATTGCTTCTCCGCATTGGCGCCTTCGTGGGCGGGCGGCGTCAAGGGTGGCAATGATCACCGAAGGTAGGAACGAATTCAAGAAAGCACGCAAAGCGAGCGTGGTCGTGAGATACCTAGAGTGGCCTAGGATGCTTAATTTTTGCCAGCGTAGCTGGCAGTAACTTGCGGCGCGCTTCTGGGCTGCCATACCTGCCCCCAGTCATGGTCGGCACCTTGTGGCCCACTAGGTCCGCCACCAGATACTCTGGTGCCCCTGTAGCCCGCATCAACGGCACGAAGGCGTGCCGGATGGAATGGAGGGTCTTCTCGGGACCATGCCCTAGGTTCGTCTTCAGTCTCCCGAAGCGCTTCCCTAGGAAATTCCTCGGCGGCCCCATTGATCCTCATCCAGGCCCTGCAGCACGAACCCAGCCGATCGCTTGCCGACGAGCCCCTTAACCAGAGGCACCACCGCCTTATGGATCGGCGCCTCGCGATTCGCTGCATCCGTCTTCGCGCCCTTGATCGACAACCAGCCGCCGCCCTCCCTGGACACGTTGCCGACCTTCAGGCCGCAAAGCTCCTCACGGCGTGCGCCCGTGTAGGCCGCGAGGGCGATTAGATCGGCCAGCAGGTGGTCCTTGGCCTTGAGAGCCGCCGCATAGAGGGCGGAGACCTCAGCGGCCTTGAACGCCCCGCGGCGGGTGCTGGGCGCGGTCCTTCTGCCGGTCCTTGAAGCTGAGGCCGGTGAAGGGCGCGAGATCGGCGGAGACCTCTTCCCGGTCCTGTAGGTAGCCCGAGAAGGAGCGGATGCCGGTTATCTCACGCTGGATGCTCTGCGCCGATACGTCGGCCTTCCTGCGCTCGATCCATTCGGCAACGAGGGCCTTGGTCGCGCTACTGGTGAGGGGAAGGTGGAGACGAACCGGAGGACGGCGGTCTTATCCATCGCGGCCGTCTTCGGTTCGACCTCAGTCTCCCGGACGGTGGACCAGCGGGAGACGAAGGGGGCGAGGGGCTTCTGTCCGCCAAGGGCAACATCTACGAAGGCCTTCGCGCGAGGGCTGCCCAAGGCAAGCAGGGCGTCTCGGCCGCGCCTTCATGGAATAGCTCCGCCTCCTAGAGACGGCCTTCTAGCCCCCAGAGACGTACTTCTCGGCAGCGGCCTTGATCGCGAGGTCATAGACCTCGCCGGGCCCGGGGTGGTCCCGGTCCTCAGGCTCGTCGGCTTTCGCGTCCTCGATCTGCTTTCGTCAGAACTGGGCCTCCTCAGCGACGCTGCCCTTGCGCCCCCGGGCCTCTTCCACCTTGGCAAAGAAGACTGAGGCGTAGCGGTGAATACGGGTCTGCACTGCCCGGAGGTCCGATTCTTGGAGGTTCGCCCAGTATTCCCGGCGGCCTTCAAAAGCCTCCCGTTGGGGACGCCAAGAGCTGCCAGCGGCAACTGCCTCGCGGCCCTACTTGGCGACCCAGAACGTGTCCGGCTGGTAGAGGCCGATGTATCCGCCCGGATCCCAGGCGTGATAGCCCTCCTTGGGGACGTTGCGGATCTTCGGGCCGACCACGATCGGCTGGCGGATGCCGTTCACCGTGCCGATCGAGAACACCTCGTCGGC
>Ga0102832_1000604_pt1 | contig 48317 bp, 49 predicted proteins | sample EBPBio282013_DNA_FD_88942 | JGI IMG/M metagenome (GOLD analysis project Ga0102832, IMG submission 88942) | Wastewater treatment Type I Accumulibacter community from EBPR Bioreactor in Madison, WI, USA - Reactor 2_5/28/2013_ DNA (Illumina Assembly) | ecosystem: Engineered > Bioreactor > EBPR >...
CATAGCACCAGCTTCCTACCCCACGATCAGCGCGCGGACACTCGGCGCTGCGCGTCACTCCCGCAAGGTGGGGTCACGCCTCCGCTTACCCTAGATGTCGAGCAATCGACTCTGAGCCGGGCTATCCTGAAGCTGGAACACTCTATCGGCATGTCTATTTTTGAGCGCTCGCGTTCAGGTGTCACAACAACGCTGGCTGGAAGCACCTTCATCCGCAGCGCTAAGCCGATGGTAGACACAGCCGATAAGTTGGTAAAAATGATGCGTGCAGCAGGTCAGGGCCGTGCTGGTGGCCTGATGATCGGACACAACAGTTCCGTTTCTGCCGGCAATTTGCGTGCAACGATATTGAATTGGATCGAAACTCACCCGGATGTTGATGTGGAGTGCGTTGAATCCGACAGAAGTCTACTTCTGGCCGGACTGAATACTGGAGAAATTGACATCGCAATCTTGATGGGCGTTGCGGGGCAGAACGGATTTCGCTGCGAACCGGTGTGGAGCGAGCGAATGCTCGTTGCATTACCCGAGTCGCATCCACTCGCGAACCAAGATGTCGTGCACTGGACTGATCTTCGGGAAGAGCGCTTCCTATTACCAATCACCGACCCTGGCCCAGCTATTCGCGATATGCTGCTTGGCCGTCTGGCGTTGTCCGGCAGTAAGCCCGATATTCGAGTATTGCGGTCGAGCCGAGAGACTGTGTTGAGCATGCTAGGCGTTAGCTCTGGCGTGAGCATCGTTTGCGAAGGTTCGACCGGCGCACTGTACCCTGATGTTGTGTATCGGCCAATACACGGGGAACAAGGGCCGGCACTAACTGGCTTTTCCGCCTATTGGTGCGAAGACAATATCAATCCGACTATTCACCGTTTCCTCGGATTCATCAAGAGTCGCTACGCGCTAACCTTTGATTTCTCGACAAAAATACAGTAATTTACACAGAATTTTCTGGAGATATCTACTATGTCTCACAGCAAGACAATCATTATCGTGTTAGTCAACTTGGCCATCGGTTTTGCGGGAGGCTTTGCCTTACGACCGCTGATTGCGCCGATCCCTCAAGCGAGGATTACCGCCACCGGGGCAGCGGTGGCCAAGGCATCGGACGACGCACGCGGCACACAGTATTTCGTCGCTCATATCGACGAGGCTCGACAGTTGGTGGCCGGATGTCGTGACGGCTCGGTCCGTGGCGGCGAATGCGCCACGGCCGAAGAAGCGATCATCAAGGTGGATGCTCAGGATCGCCGCCGACGCTTCCTGGGTAACTGATGGCAGCGAGGCGGTCAGCTCTTCGAGGTATCCCGTCGCCGCGAGAATCCTCGGTCGCTCGCCATGAACTTCGCCAGCATTGGCGAGACGAGCTTCTCAGGAACGATAGCATCCCCGCCGGTCTCGGCCGCAAGCGCGGCGGCGTAGGCCGTGAGATCGCGGTGAACAGCGGCAGGCAACTCCACCGTGAGCTTGACGGGGCGATCGTCGGCCAGCGGCCCGAGCTTCAACTTCGTCATCGCGTTACTCCGATGGGTTCGAGCACCAAGTCGCGGGTCAGCACCACGCGCAGCGGATGCCCCGGCCGGATGGTGAGCGTGGGCGGCACATTGAGCTGCCGACGCACGATCTGCTGGCCGGTCTGGTTGATGGTGTCCTGCGAGCCGCGTCGCAGTGCGCGGGTCAGGTCGTCCTCGCTGTCTGCGCCCAGCTCAGCACCGACCCCCAAAAGCGTCGAAACGGCCGCCGCCTTCAGGAGATTGCCCCAATGCTGGTTGACGCGGTCCTGTAGGCCCGCAAACCCTGCGCCATCGGTGCCGGGCTGGCGCTCGAGAACGATCGAACGTCCGTCCGGCAGGATGAGCCGGTCCCAGGCCAGCAGCACGCGTGTCTGACCCGCGGCGACCTCACTGTCATACTCGCCAATCAGCCGCGCGCCCTGCGGGATGAGGAGGATGCGCCCCGTAGGGCTGTCATAGACGTTGGCCGTTACCTGCGCGGTGATCTGGCCGGGAAGGTCGGAGCGGATGCCGGTGATGAGGGCAGCCGGTATCAAGCTGCCGGCCTGCACGATGTTGGGTGATGACGGCGTGGTCAGCCTCTCGACACTGACCGTGCGCTGGTTCGGCGCCTGCGCCATGAAGGTGCGCCTTCCCGCTTGATCGCTTTGCGCCGACGCATCGCCCGTCGCCGCAGGCGCTGGAGTCGGCGCTGCGAGAACCGGCGTAACCGGGGTGTCCGGTGATGCGGCGCTTCCGCTGCCGCCGAGGAAGACCGAGCTGGTGCGGGCCGCGTCGCGCTCCTGAGCGGCACGCTGCCGAGCCGCCTCCGCCGCCTGAGCGCGCGGATCGGGCGGACCTGGCTGCGCGCCGACCGGCGGCACGGTGACATCCTCGCCGCGCTGCTGTGCCGATACGATCGGTCGGCCGAGGTCGCCGGGCAGCGGCGGGCCGAGCCGGGGCGCTTGGGCATAGTCGCGGGGCCCCGACGTGATAGTCTCGGCCGTGGCGCGGCTATCGGTGTTGTAGAGTTCCTGCGCGGCCCGATCGCTCGGCGGTCGTAGCGCATAGATCAGCGAACCACCTATGCCGAGGCCGGCGGCGACGCCGACGACGGCGAGCGCTTTACGGGAAAGCCGCATGACGCGGGGCGGATCGCCGCGAAGCTGGAACGCCGCCGGATCAGGGCGGGCCGACTGTGCGGCGGGCCGATCCTCGACGGACGGATCGTGGCTGTCGGTCACGGCCGCCCCCTCCGTCCATCGTCCCGCACGATGCGGACACGCTGCTCGGTGCGCCGGTCGCCCAGGCGCAGCTCGGCGGCAGCGAACAGGCGATCGACCACCATGTAGCGGCTTTGCACGCGGTAATTGACCAGCTCGGCGTCGCCGGCCACGCCGGTCACGAAAAGCGGTGGCATCTCGCCCTGCGAGATCCCGGCGGGAAACTCGATGAAGACCTGCCTTCCGTCGTCGAACGCGCGGGCCGGACGCCACGGCGCTCTATCGCCGTCGATGCGATAGCGGAAGTTGAGCGCCGCCACGTCCACGCCGGTCGCTACCGGTGCAGCCGCAGCAGCAGCCGCGTTGCGGCCTTGCAAGGCGATGAGCTGGTCGTGCGGATAGGTCCAGGACACTGACGCCATGTAGGTCACGGGGGTGGCGCGCAGCTCCAGATGGTAGGTGCGCCGATCCGTATTGATAATGAGGTTGGTGGCGAGGTCGGGTCGGGTGGGCTTTACCAAGATATGCACGCGGGCAGCTGCTCCGCTGCCGCTCACCGTATCGCCGATGATCCACCGCACCGTGTCGCCCGCCGCGACCGGCCCCGGCCCGACAAGCTGCTCGCCTTGCTGCAAGGCGATGTCTGTCACCTGACCGGGCGCGGTATAGACCTGATAGAGCGCGCCTTCGGTCCACGGGTATTGCTGGATGGCGTTGAGGAAGCCGTCGCGCACCGGCTGGACGCGCGCGGCATCGTTGGCGTCGCCGACACGGCGGCGCGGATCGGCGGGCTCCGGCGGTCGCGCGCGCTCCGTCACCGGCTTCAATTGACCGGGGAGCGGCAACGGCTCGGGGATCGTGACGATCTCGACCGCGCGGGGCGGCTCGGCCGCGGGCGTCGCGGCGATCGCCGGGGGCGGATCGTCCAACGCGATCACGGGCGGCCTGGCCGACGTGGTGGCGCAGCCGGCGAGCGCGGATGCGGAGACGAAGAGCGCGGCCGTGGCCACGCGGCGGATGAGTATGCCGGTCATTGCGACAGCTCCTTCGACCAATTGAGGGCGTTGACGAAGACGCCGAGCGGATTCTTGCGCAGGGCGTCGGGGGTGCGCGGCGGCTGCACGACGATGGTGAGGATCGCCGACCAGCGTTCGGTGGCGGCAAGGCTGCCGTCCTGATAATGGCGCTCGATCCAGGCGACGCGGAAGCTGTCGGGTGAGGCGCGGATGACGCTCGACACTTCCACCGCGACCTGCCCCCGACCGACATTGGCGAACGGGTCGTTGGCCCTCGCGTAATCGTTGAGCGCGAGCGCGCCGCGATCGGTGGTGAAATCGTATGCTCGAAGCCAGTTCTGACGGACGATGACCGGATCGGCCGGTATCGCGCGGACCTGCTCGATGAAGCGGGCGAGATGGAACGCGACCTGCGGGTCGGTGGGACGGTAGCCGGCCTCGGCCGGCGCGACCGCTTGGGCCTCGCCGAGCCGATCGACCTGCACGACCCAGGGGACGATATGGCCGCGCGTCGATTGCCAGACCAGACCGCCGGCCAGAACGCCTGAGAGGGACAGCGTCCCGAAGAAGGCGAGCCGCCAGTTCTTCGCCTGCACGCGCGCCGAGCCCATGCGGTCGTCCCATGCCTGCGCCGCGCGCTGATAAGGGGTGGTCGGCGCGGGCGTCTGGCCGTAGCGGATGCTCGGTCGCTTGAACATGGGTCAATCCTTCTGGCTGGTGTCGACGGACGCGCCGCTGCCGCCGCCATCGCCGGAGCGCAGCGTGTGGGCAGCGATGGTCGCGCCGTGGGTCATGGTCTGGCGGTTCTTCATCGCGGACGCCCAGGCGGGCGCGCCGGCCGGTGCGTCCGGCGACGGCGTGGAGCTGCCGCCCGAAATGGTCCCGCCGGTCGCGGTGACGGCGGCACGTCCGCCGGAACGGTAGCTATCCTTGAGCGAGGCTGCCGCCTTGCGCAGCGGCGACATGGCTGCGCCGACGGCGGCTTGTCCGACGCCGCCTGCGCCGCCAGCGACTGCGGCCGCGCCGGACTTGCCAGCCGAACCAAGCGCATAGGCGCTGTTTGCGGCCCCGGACGTGAAGGCGGCGCCTCGCGCGGCGCCACCGGCCGCGCCCACCGCAGCGCCGACGCCGAGCCGGGCCGCAGCGGCGCCACCGGCCAGCGCACCGCCGGCCGCGAGCACGGTCCCCGCTGCGGCCCCTGCGCCAAGCGCCGGGCCGCCGGAGACAATGCCATTGGCGATCGACGGGCCGAAGATGCCAAGGCCGAGAAGGCACAGCGAGGCGAGCGCGACGGCCAGCGCGTCCTCGATGCTGGGCTGCGCGCCGCCGAAGCCGGCGCGGAACTCGTCGAACAGGGTCGAACCGATGCCGACGATGACGGCGAGCACCAGCACCTTAATGCCTGACGAGATCACCAGCCCCAGCACGCGCTCGGCCATGAACGCGGTCTTGCCAAACAGGCCGAACGGGATGAGCACGAATCCGGCGAGCGTCGCCAGCTTGAACTCGATCAGCGTCACGAAAAGCTGGATCGCCAGAATGAAGAAGGCGAGGATGACCAGCAGCCAGGCGATCAGCAGCACCGCGATCTGGATGAAGTTCTCGAAGAACGCGACCCAGCCCATAAGGTCGGAGATGGATTCGAGAATAGGCTGGCCCGCTTCCAAGCCAACCTGCGCGACGCGGCCCGGCTGGAGCAGTTCGGCCGCCGTAAAGCCGGTGCCCGACGCTTTGAGGCCGAGCCCGGCGAAACTCTCGAAGACGATGCGTGCCAGGCTGTTCCAGTTGCCGATGATGTAGGCGAAGACGCCGACGAACAGCGTCTTCTTGACAAGGCGCGCAATGATGTCGTCGCCCTCTCCCCACGTCCAGAACAGGGCGGCCAGGGTCACGTCGATGACGATCAGGGTGGTGGCGATGAACGCCACTTCGCCGCCGAGCAGGCCGAACCCACTGTCGATGTAGCGGGTGAAGACATCCAGAAAGCGATCGACGACGCCGGTGCCGCCCATGTCAGTTCTCCTGTGGGGTCGCGCCATCGGCGATGCGGGCAGCGGGAAGCGCACCGGGCGCGAGGAACCGGCGACGGTTCTCGGCCCAGGCACGCAGGCAATCCGGGTCACTCGCCCCGGCCGCGCCGATCGACTGGCAGCGGCGCAGCTCGATCAGCAGCGGGTCCGTCGCCGATGTCTCGGCGACGGCCGCCGGCCCCGCGCGCGGTGGCTCTGGCGCACGGCTCATCTCGATCGCCGTCATGGTGATGGCGATGGCGACGAAGATGACCGCGCCGATGCGCGCGAGGAGCTTGCTGTCCACGGGCGTTAGTCGTGGAACATGCGGGCGTTGCCCGGCTGATAGCCGGTGGACCGCGTCAGGAAGCGGCGCAGACGTTCGCGGCTCTCGGCTTCAACGGCCGCGTTGCGCGCCGAATCCAGCGCCTGCGCCCGGCCCTGCGCGGCGAGCAGCGCCGTCAGGTCCGCGAGCTGCTGCGATTGCAGCGCGAGAAGCTGGTTGCCCGCCTGCGCGGCTTGGAGCGCGCCGGTCGCCGACTGACTAGACGTGACCACGCCGTCCATCGTCGTCCGCGCGCCGTCGATATTGCCGACGACGCCAGCCTGCACACGCAGCGCATCCTCGAACGCGCCGACGCTATCCTCCCAGCGCGCATTGGCGTTAGCGACCATCTGCGCGTGGGTGCCGGTGAGCGCCGCGCCCTTGTAGCGGCCGTTGAAGACCTGTTGGACGTTCTGCACGTCGTAGGCGATGCGCTGGGCTTCGCCGAGAAGCTGCTGGGTGCGCTGCACCTGCTGCTGCAACTGCTGGAGCGAGTTGAACGGCAGCGACGCCAGATTGCGCGCCTCGTTGATGAGGCTGGTCGCCTGCTGCTGGATTTGCTGGATCTGGTTGTTGATCTGCTGGAGCGACCGCGCGGCCGTCAGCACGTTCTGCGCGTAATTGGTCGGGTCATAGACGATCCCGCCGAACTGAGCGTGCGCCGGCGTGGCGGCGGTGATGCCGATCATGCTCGACGTGGCGATGGCGCCGGCCAGCATGGCGCGGCGCAGGATATTGGGCTTCATGGGGTCATGTCCTTCAAGGCAAGGGGAAGCTGGCCGGCATCTTCCCGGCGACCGGCCAGCGGATCAGGTTGGGGGTCGGGAAGGAGATCGACCGCCCAGGCCAAGCCGCGATGGCGCAACCACTCGGCGGCGAAGTGCTCGCGACCGTGTGTCTCGACGAGTTCGGTGATGCGGAGCTGATCGGTCTTGGAAGAAGCGGCGGCGAAGGCCAGCGCGACCTCGCCAAGCCCCAGCTCAAACAGCCGGTTGCCGCGCCGCGACTGGCAGTAATAGTCGCGCTTGGGCGTCGCCCGGCTGAGGATTTCGATCTGTCGGGCGTTGAGCCCGAACCGCTCGTAGATGGCAGCGATCTGCGGCTCGGCCGCGCGCTCGTTCGGCAGGAAGATGCGCGTCGGGCAGCTTTCGATGATGGCCGGCGCGATGTTCGAGGTTTCAATATCGGCGAGGCTCTGCGTGGCGAACACAACGCTGGCGTTCTTCTTGCGCAGCGTTTTCAGCCATTCGCGGAGTTGCGCGGCGAACTGCGGGCTGTCGAGAACTAGCCAACCCTCGTCGATGATGATGAGCGTCGGCGAGCCGTTCAGCCGGCCTTCGATCCGGTGGAACAGATAGGACAGGACAGCGGCGGCCGATCCGGCGCCAACCAAGCCCTCGGTCTCGAACACCTGGACAGACGCCTCGCCGAGACGCTCGACCTCTGCGTCGAGCAGCCGACCCCACGGCCCGCCGAGGCAATAGGAAGCGAGCGCCTGCTTGAGCTGCTGGCTCTGGAGCAGCACGGCCAGCCCGGTCAGCGTGCGTTCCGGCGCGGGCGCACTGGCAAGCGACCCGAGCGCCGACCACAAATGCTCTTTCGCCTGCGGATCGACCGCGACGCCTTCGGAGACGAGGATCGCCGCGAGCCATTCCGCCGCCCACGCACGCTCGGACGGATCGTCGATCCGGGCGAGAGGCTGGAGCTGCACGCCGTCACCCGCCTCGTCGGCGAGCATCCCGCCCAAGTCCTGCCAATCGCCGCCCATGCCGATCGCGGCGGCGCGGATGCTGCCGCCGAAGTCGAAGGCGAAGACCTGGCCGTTCTCGTAGCGGCGGAACTGCATCGCCATCAGCGCGAGCAGCACCGACTTGCCGGCGCCGGTCGGGCCGACGATCAGCGTGTGGCCGACGTCGCCGACGTGAAGGGAAAACCGGAACGGAGTCGAGCCTTCGGTCTTGCCATAGAGCAAGGGGGGCGCACCGAAATGCTCGTCCCGTTCCGGCCCCGCCCATACTGCTGACAGGGGGATCAGGTGGGCGAGATTGATGGTGGAGATCGGGGGCTGGCGGACATTGGCGTAGATGTGGCCGGGCAGGCTTCCCAGCCACGCCTCGATCGCGTTCATGCCCTCGGGAATGACGGTGAAGTCGCGGCCCTGGATGACCTTCTCGACCAGCCGCAGCTTCTCGGCGGCGATGGCGGGATCGCGGTCCCACACCGTCACCGTGGCGGTGACGTAGGCCATGCCGGCATAATCGGCACCCAGTTCCTGCAGGGCGGTGTCGGCGTCGGCGGCCTTGTTCGAGGCGTCGCTGTCCATCAGGACCGACGCCTCGTTGGTCATCACCTCCTTCAAGATCGCCACGACGCTCTTGCGCTTGGCGAACCACTGGCGGCGGATGCGGCTCAGCAGCTTGGTCGCGTCGGTCTTGTCGAGCATGATCGCCCGCGTCGCCCAGCGATACTCGAAGGCGAGCCGGTTCAGCTCGTCGAGCAAGCCGGGGAACGTCACGCTCGGAAAGCCGACGATGGTGAGCGTGCGGAGGTGATGGTCGCCCAGGCGCGGTTCCAGCCCGCCGGTCAGCGGCTCGTCCGCCAAGAGGGCGTCGAGGTGCATCGGCGTTTCCGGCACGCGCACGCGCTGGCGGCGGGTCGAGACCGTGCTGTGCAGGTAGGTCAGCGTCTCGGCGTCATTGAGCCAGCGGACCTCGGGCACGAATCCCTCGACCAGATTGAGGACGCGGTCGCTGCGATCGGTAAAGCCCTTGAGCAGTTCCCACGGATCGACGCCGGTCGTGGCCCGGCCCTCGTAAAGCCAGCCTTCGGCGCGCGCCGCTTCCTCTGCGGGCGGCATCCACAGCAGCGTCAGGAAATAGCGGCTCTCGAAGTGTGCGCCTTCCTCGCGGAATTGTTCGCGGCGCTCGAACTCGACCAGCGACGACACAGGATCGGGAAAGTGGCCTTCCGGATAGTCGAGCGCAGGCGTGCGCTGCGCCTCAACGAAGATCGCCCAGCCTGAGCCAAGCCGACGCAGCGAATTGTTCAATCGCGCAGTCGTGGCGACCAGCTCGGCCGGCGTCGCGCTGTCGAGATCGGGGCCGCGAAACCTCGCAGTGCGCTGGAACGAGCCGTCCTTGTTCAACACGACCCCTTCGCCGACCAGCGCGGCCCAGGGCAGGAAGTCTGGCAGGTTTGCAGCTTTGCTACGATATTCGCGCAAGCTCATCATGGCCGCATCCAAACAGGCAAGCGGAGGTGGCGGCGGGCCACGTCCACGAATTGCGGGTCGCGGCGGGCGGCCCAGACGGACAGCCCGTGGCCGATGGCCCAGATGACCAGGCCTGCGATCCACAGCCGCAGGCCGAGGCCGATCGCGCCCGCCAGCGTTCCGTTGACGATGGCGAGCGCCCGCGGGGCACCGCCGAGCAGTATCGGCTCGGTCAGCGCCCGGTGAACGGGAGCATGGAAACCCGCGATCGGTTCGGCCACGTCGAGCATCAGACCAGCGCCCCGCCGCCGAAGCTGAAGAAGCTCAGGAAGAAGGAGCTGGCTGCGAACGCGATCGACAGGCCGAACACGATCTGGATCAGCCGGCGGAACCCGCCGCTGGTGTCGCCGAACGCCAAAGTCAGGCCGGTCACGATGATGATGATGACCGCCACGATCTTCGCCACCGGCCCCTCGATGCTTTCGAGGATCGACTGGAGCGGCGCTTCCCAGGGCATCGACGATCCACCGGCACGGGCCGGAACGGCGAAGGTCAGCGCGACCACGCCGGCGGTGGTGGTAAGCATGGCGCGGCGTGCGCCATGCCGAATGGCATGGATCATGGCAGGTCTCCCGATTGGGTGGTGGAAAGGGATGCGAGGCGGTAATCGCCGGTCGTGGGATCGAGCCCTTCAACGCGGGCCAGCTCGGTCAGCCGACGCCCGTGCGCGTCGCGCACCAGCACGGCGATCAGGTCGATCGTCTCGGCGATCAGCGCGCGCGGGACCGTGACGACGGCCTCCTGGATGAGCTGCTCCATGCGGCGCAGCGCGCCTAGCCCGGTGCCGGCGTGGATCGTGCCGACCCCGCCGGGATGGCCGGTGCCCCACGCCTTGATGAGGTCGAGCGCCTCGGCACCGCGCACCTCGCCGATCGGGATGCGGTCGGGACGCAGGCGCAGTGATGAGCGGACCAGCTCGGCGAGAGACACCACGCCATCCTTGGTGCGCATGGCGACGAGGTTGGGCGCGGCGCATTGCAGTTCGCGCGTGTCTTCGATCAGGACGATGCGATCGGCGGTCTTTGCCACCTCGGCGAGCAGCGCGTTGACCAGCGTTGTCTTGCCCGCGCCGGTCCCACCAGCGACGAGAATATTGGCGCGGGTCTCGACGCCGTGGCGCAACGCCTCGGCCTCAACTGCCGACATGATCCCGGCGCGTGCGTAATCGTCGAGCGTGAATACGGCGACGGCGGGCTTGCGTATAGCGAAGGCCGGCGCCGCGACGACGGGTGGCAGCAATCCCTCGAACCGTTCGCCCCCCTCGGGCAGTTCGGCCGAGACGCGGGGGCTGCGAGCATGACCCTCGACACCGACATGGTGCGCGACCAGCCGGACGATGCGTTCGCCGTCTGCGGCGGACAGCATCTCGCCGGTATCGCTAATCCCCTCGCCGAGCCGATCGAGCCAAAGTCGGCCGTCCGGGTTCAGCATCACCTCGATGACGGCGGGGTCGTCGAGCCAGGCTGTGATCGACGGTCCCAGCGCCGTGCGCAGCATCCGCGCGCCGCGTGATTTCGCCTCGGATCGGATTGGCTGGACGGTCAACGACTGGCCCCTCGATTGGGCCGGGCGAACCGCCGCCCGGCGTCAGGGGCACATCAAGAGACGCAGCAATGCTCGCGTCGCAACAGCTAGTTATCGGCGTAGTAGAGGGGGCGGTAGATACGGTGCCGGAGGCGAAGTCTCTTGCAGACTACATCAAGGTCGGCGCGCTTCTGCTACTCCGACTCGGGCGATGTTGACCGCGGCCAGACATCCTCCGGTATTTCGTCCATGAGGGTCTTGCCGCTGGCGAAGCGCCGACCAAGCGTCTCGATAAAACCCTCGTAGCGTTTACGACCTTTGACCTGCGCCGCTGCCTGATCTTCGTCGGGCAGCGGCGGGGTCACGGACAGCCAGAAACGGACGAACAGGCTCAGTGCCTCGGTGCTCAGTCCGGTATTGCGCTCCAGCCGCTGCACCTGCCGCGACAGGCGATCGAGCCGGCGCGCGAACGCCGCCTCCATCCGGTCGGTGCCGTCCGGCGACAGGTAGGACGCCACCGCCGCCTCCACGATCGCCGAGCGTGATATGCGTCGCCGGATCGCCAGCTCGTCAACCTGTTTGGCGAGCGCGGGCGGGAAATAGACGTTGAGCCGGGTCCGCATGATCGCCTCCTACAGCTCGATGCCGTCGCCGGGGTCGAGCGACGCTTGCCGCGCAAGTCCCTGCATCCGGCGCCGCACGGCCGCCTGCCGCGCCGCGTCGTCCCGTTCGTCATCGACGATGGCGAACTCCTGGGCTGGCGGTGCTGCCGTTTCGGGCGCGATGGCGACATGCTCGGGCAGTTCGGGCTCCCGGCGCAGACCGGCATTGGCCGCGTCTTCCGCATCGCGGACAATCCGCGCGACCTGCTTTGGATCGGCGGCCGCCTGCCGCCCGGTCCAATCGTCGGGACGGATCGTGGCAGCCACGGACGCCGGCGCCGCCATGATCCGCTCGGACAGCCGCCGGTCCTGATAGTAGCGCGCCTTCTTCGCGCGGATCGGGTGGACGCCCGCCACCATCACGATCTCGTCGTCGGGCGGGAGCTGCATCACCTCACCCGGCGTGAGGAGCTGGCGGGCGGTCTCCGACCGCGACACCATCAAGTGCCCCAGCCACGGCGACAGCCGGTGCCCGGCATAGTTCTTCATCGCCCGCATCTCGGTCGCGGTGCCGAGGGCGTCCGACACACGCTTGGCGGTCCGCTCGTCGTTCGTGGCGAAGCTCACGCGGACATGGCAGTTGTCGAGGATCGCGTTGTTCGGGCCGTAAGCCTTTTCGATCTGGTTGAGAGACTGCGCGATGAGGAACGCCTTGAGTCCATAGCCGGCCATGAACGCCAGGGCGGATTCGAAGAAGTCGAGCCGGCCGAGCGCGGGAAACTCGTCGAGCATCAGCAACACCCGATGCCGGTTGCCCTTCGGGGTCAGCTCCTCGGTCAGCCGGCGCCCGATCTGGTTGAGGATGAGGCGGATCAGCGGCTTGGTGCGGGATATGTCGCTGGGCGGCACGACCAGATAGAGCGTTGCCGGCCGATCGCCCTCGACCAGATCCGATATGCGCCATTGGCAAGCGCGCGTGACCTGCGCGACGACGGGATCGCGATACAGGCCAAGGAACGACATCGCCGTGCTGAGCACGCCCGATCGCTCGTTGTCGGACTTGTTCAGCAGCTCGCGCGCGGCGGAAGCAACGACAGGATGCACGCCGGCTTTGCCCAGGTGCGGCGTCGCCATCATCGCGGCCAGAGTCTGCTCGATCGTGCGACCGGGATCGGACAGGAACCCGGCGACGCCCGCCAAGGTCTTGTCCGGCTCGGCATAGAGGACATGGAGGATCGCGCCGACCAGCAGCGAGTGCGAGGTCTTCTCCCAGTGGTTCCGACGCTCGAGGCTGCCTTCGGGATCGACCAGCACGTCGGCGACATTCTGCACGTCGCGCACCTCCCACTGGCCGCGCCGCACCTCCAGCAGCGGGTTGTAGGCAGCGGACGCCGCGTTGGTCGGATCGAACAGCAGCACCCGGCCGTGGCGCGATCGAAAGCCGGCGGTCAGCGTCCAGTTCTCCCCCTTAATGTCATGCACGATCGCCGAGGCCGGCCAGGTCAGCAGTGACGGCACGACAAGGCCGACGCCCTTGCCGCTGCGCGTGGGCGCGAAGCACAGCACATGCTCGGGACCGTCGTGGCGCAGATAATCGGCGGCGAGCTTGCCAAGCACCACGCCGTTCGGCCCTAGCAACCCGGCTGCGCGCACCTCCCGCTCGGTCGCCCAGCGAGCCGAGCCATAGGTCTCGGCGTTCTTTAATTCGCGCGCCCGCCACACCGACATGCCGATCGCGACCGCGATCGACACGAAGCCGCCCGACGCGGCGATGAAGGCGCCGGTCTGGAAGATCGCGGGCGCATAGGCGTCGAACGAGAACCACCACCAGAAGAAGGCCGGGGGCGGATAGACGCGCCAGCCGAACGCAGCGAACCAGGGCGGCCCCAGCTCGGGCTGATAGGCGAGCGCGGCGGCCGTCCACTGCGTCGCACCCCACACCCCGGCGAGCACGATCAGGAAGACGGCGAAGACCTGGCCCCAAAGAATCTTGGTGGCGGACATTGAGGACTCCTTTTCGGGGTTACAGACCGAGGCCGCGTTTGCGGCCCAGCGCGAGGTCGAGGCCGCCGCCATCGCGGATCACGCCCGCGACTTGTCGGCCAAGCTGCTGTTCGAGGGCGCTGGCCCAGGGCACGAGGCGGAAGCCGAGACCGTCGTCGATCATGGCGAAGCGGCCGGAGGCGAGCACGAGACGCTGCCGCACGACACCGGCGATCTTCTCGCCGGCCTGCGTCGGCCGATAGGCCAGCCCGGTTTCGCTGGCGATCTTCGCGCCAACGGCGTCCAGCTCGCGGCGGCGCAGCGTGTCGATCAGTCCGCGCTCGAACACGGTCCGCTCGCCGTAGCGGCGCGCCAGTCCTTCGCGGACAAGATGATCGGTGCGCGCGTCCATCGCGCGGCGCGCCTCGGCGCCGAACCCTCTGTCCGCGACGCTCGCGCCGCGCTCGATCAGCCGATGGTCGAGCCACGTCGCGCCGGGCGCCTTGATCTGCGCGGTGAGGTCGAGGTCCGACCGCGTGGCAAGGATCAGGGTCGGTTTCGGCTCACCGGGCTTGCCGATTGCGCGCAGCTCGACGATACCGCCGATCGCCGGGCTATGCTCTAGCGCCTCGATGCCGGGGAGCCGAACATGATGCGTGCGGCCGTCTGTGCCGTCGATCACCGCATAGGCCGTGCCGGTCAGCTCGTCGTGCAACCCCTTGTCGATCAACCGGCCGGCGATCGGCTTGTCGGGCGCGCCGCTGAGGACCGCGTAGCTGTCGAGCGACCGGTCCTGCCCGCGGTCCTTGAGCGCCGCGCCGATCGTGCGGATGATGTCGCCGCGCGCGCCCAACTCGCGGAGCTTCGCCTGCGCGCCCTCGGCGACGGCCCATTGGCCGGGCTCGCCCTCGGCAGTGAGGCCCATCGTTTCCAGATGCTGCAACCTGCCGACCATCAACCGGCGGAGGCGCGGATCGTCCGGGCCGGGCCGCTCGGCGCGCAGGTCGATCACGCCCAGCTCGTCGGCAGAACGCTGGATCTCGGCATCGAGCCGGGTCCAGCGTTCTGCCGTCACCTCGCGGTCGAGCGCGCGCTGCACCTCATGTTCGGGTTTCGGCCCCAGCTCGGCGAAAGCCAAGTCTTGCGCGCGCGACCGGAGATTGTGGCTGATGTAGTCGCGGGAGATGACGAGATCGGCACCCTGGTCGGTCTGCCCGCGCACAAGCAGATGGACGTGCGGATTGTCGGTGTTCCAATGATCGACCGCGACCCAATCGAGCCGCGTGCCCAGGTCCGTCTCCATTTGGCGCATGAGGTCGCGCGTGTATTCGCGCAGGTCCGTCAGCTCGGCCGCATCCTCTGGCGATACAATGATGCGGAAGTGATGACGATCGTCCTTGCAACGGTCAGTGAAGGCGCGATCGTCTGCGTTGTCGCCGGCCGCGTCGAACATCCGGGTCGGCGAGCCATCGCGGGTCACGCCCTCGCGCTTTAGATAGGCGACGTGCGCGGACAGCGGCGCCATGCGCCGCCCGCCTCGACTGCGCGTGGTGACGGGCAGCATCTTGACCATCACTCGCCGGCCCGAGCCGAACAGGCGACTGCGCGCGAACGCCGTGCGGCCCCGGCCGAAACTCGACTGGCCGCCACGGCGCGGCCCGCCCCCGGTGCGCCTGCCGCTGCTGTGGATCGCCGCGACGCGCAGCACCTCAGCCACCAGACCGCGCGCATTGCGCCCCTGCGCCTTGCTACGCTTGGCCTTGCCCGGCCGGACGCAGAACTCGCTGTCCTCGCTCACGGCCGGGGCGCTTTCCGCCGAAAACGGCCCTTGGTGCCGTTCGGCGCATTGATATTGCTGCCTTTTTCCTTCCGCGCGGCACGCGTGCCGACCGACGCCCCCGCGTGAAGCCACGGAAAAGCCTTGGCTTTTCGACGACACGGGGTGCGGCTTATATCTTGCCCTCGTCTGTCCCTGCCGTTTTCCTCCTCCCCAGCGCCATTGCTGCTTCGGACGGAGGATGGCGCTCCCGCGCGGATCATCGCGGTCGGCCCGCGCGGACGCGGGGCACGAACAGCGTGTCGCGCGGCTCATTAGCGGACGGCTCAGCCGCGCGAACGTCGCCGGACGTCGGCCGGTCGGTCGGTGGTTCGGATGCGGCTACTTCGCCGCCCGACTCCCCGGCGACAGTTTCCGAAGCGGCGCTAGCGGTGCGGACGAACAGCGCCGCACGACGCCATGCGAACGGATCAGGCGTAGCATTCGCCGCCACCTCCACCGCGCCTGATACGCCCGTAATCGGTGCGAGCTGGTCGAGATATCCGACCGTTTCCGGAGGCAGAGGACGGCCGCGAGACACGAAGTCGTCGTAGCGGCCCGGTCCCGCATTATAGGCCGCCAGCATCGCGCTCGCGTTGCCGTAGCGGTCGTGCATCTCGCGCAGATAAGCGGCACCCGCTATGATGTTGTCGCGCACGTCGAACGGATCGGGGCCGAGGCCGTAACGGGTGCGCAGGCCCGCCCATGTCGCGGGCATGATCTGCATCAAGCCCATCGCCCCGGCGCGCGACACGGCGCGGGCATTGCCGCCGCTCTCGACGCGCATCACCGCCCATATCCACGCCTCGGGGATGCCGAACCGCCGCGCGGCCGAGGCGACATGAGCGGCGTATGGATGCACAAGCGCCGATCGAGCGACCGGCATCTCCTGCGCCATCGCCGGGGCCGGCGCGACGCCGCCGGACAGCAGGACGACGGCGAGCACCACTGCAGATCCGACTCCGCTCCGTCGCCAGCCTGCCGGCGTGCTCGCTGCGGTCAAGGGTGCGCGCAAAGCGCCGGCCTTTGGCCGCCCTTGACCTTCGCTGCGCGCCCCGGCCGGCCTGCGACCGAGCGGGACGAAGGGATGAGACGGCTTTCCCGCGAACAAAGGGATGATGATCGGCCGCACGGGATCAGTCCTGCTCGCGCGACTTTGGCTGGCGGTTCCAGCGCAGCGACCAAGCCGACTTGTCGGCGGCGTTCTGGAACAGCGCGGCGCGGATCGGCTGCGCAAACGCGGGATCGTCGATGCGCAGCGAGACATAATCCCCGGCGCGCTCGCCGCTCTCGTTCCAGCCGGCGCCGATCTCCGGGCCTTCGCCGCCGTCGCCGCGGTGAACGCGCCAGTCCGGCGCCTTGTCGGCGTCGCTCTGCTCAGCCGGAACGATCGAGATACGGATGTCGAGGGTCGCCGTCTCGATGATGCCTTCGTAGCCTTTGGCGGTGCGGAAGAAGCTGCCGATCTGCATGATGATCTCCTTTGAGTTGGCAGGCGGTGAAGCGGATCAGCGCCAGACGAGCGGCGCGGTCGGGGAGTCGCGGGTGAGGATCGGGACGGCGCGGCCGAGCACCGTGGCGGCCGACAGCGGGCCGAAATATCGGCCGTCCATGCTGTCGGCGTGATCGGGGTTGAGCATCAGCAGCTCGCCGGCGCGCAGCGTGCGGCAACCCTGCCAGACCGGCAGCGGACGGCCTCGGCCGTCATGCTCAAGGGCGACGGCGACCGGCCGCGCATCGACGCTCACGACGGCGCCGACGCGGCAAACGCGCTGCCCCGACCGCGCGGCGACATGCTTCAACAGCGGCACGCGCTCGCCGAGATAGCCGCGCTCCGCCAGCCAGCGCGCCAGCGGCGCGGGCGGCGTCACGGCGACCAGCGGACCAACGGCAGGGTCGCGCTCGGGCTCGATCCGGTAGAGACCGAGCGGTGCGCTGGCGCTGGCGTTCCAGACGAGACGCGGCAGAGGATCGAAGACCGCGATGGCGGCGAAAGATGCGCCGAACAGCGACGCGGAGGCAGCCGTGGCGATGGTCCAGCTCCGGCGGGTCATCCTTCGATCTCCCGGCGCTTGAGCCAGGCGCGATGACGCTCCAGCGTGTAGGGGCGCGGCGACTGACCGGCGGAGATGCGGTTGGCGACGTGGCGCCAATGGTCGGGCGCGGCGTCGCACGAATCGACGCCAGCGGCTTCCGTAGCGTCGATCGCTGCGAGAACCTGACTGACCTTAGGCCAGCCCTCGATCGTCAGCAGGATGTCGCCGCCCGGCCGCACGAACGGCAGCGTCGTGAACGGCTCACCGGCGCGGACCGCGCGCACAATGTCGATGCGTGAGCTGACAGTACCGTAATCGTTCGCCGCCCAGCGGACGAACGCGAAGATCGCGTCGGGCCGGAAGCGGACGATGCGGCGACGGCGGTCCACGATCTCGTCCACGGCGACCCGGCCGAACCTGATCCAGTGCTCGATCCGCTTCTCGATCCAGGTCAGCTCGACGCGGGTCATGCCGTCTTCGGACGGCTGGCGGTGGCGCATGGGCGAAGGCGGGACGGTCATCGCCGGCTCCGGGCGATGGCCGAATCCGCGCGCGGCATGAGGTCGTCCTGCCCCGGATCGGAGGTCGAATGCTTGATGCCGATGTCGGCCCAGGCACGCAGGTCATCGACCGAATAGACGACGCGGCCGCCAATCCGGCGGTAGGCCGGGCCGGTGCCGAAATAGCGGTGCTTCTCCAGGGTGCGCCCCGAGAGGCCGAGAAAGCGCGCGGCTTCCGGCGTGCGCAGGAAGCGGGGCGGCAGATTGGAGGGCGTATCGGACAAGTGACGGCTCCTGCGGGCGGTGGCGGCAGGAGGCGTAATTGTCAGAACCGAGGCGGCCGGGTGGGGTATGAAGATGTGCGGCTGCACGGATGCGACCACCCCCTAGAAGGTGTCGCTGGGGGAATCGGATCAACGGATGCGGAGCAGTTTGCGGTAGTCGCCGTTCATCATGGCGATGCCGTCGCGGACCAAGCGCACCACGAAAGAGCGCGACGCCGACATTTTCCAGTCGCTCGCGGACAGCCGGGCGGCGTCGTCGCGGCCCAAGGCGGTCGCGATCTCGCGATAAGTTGCGCCCTCATCGCGCAGGTCGAGCGCGCGGAGCATCAGGTCGAGCCGCGCCAGCCGATAGGCGGTGAGCGGCCAGCCGCGCGGTAGCGGCCCGGCCGCCCGGCCGAGCAGGCGACGGTGGAAACGCAACAGGCTGGCGATGCGGGTGATGAAATCCTTGTCGAGCGGAATGACGGCAGCGAGCGGGCGGCCAGGCTGCGAATCACGCAACCACAGCCGATGCTCGCCGGCCGCATCGGCGACGACAACATGCCGTCCATCGATCCCGGCTAGGTCGGCGAGCAGCGCGCCGAGCGCGCGCGGATCGACCGGAGCGGCGGTCTCGAATCCATCCGGCGCGGCGTCGAGAATGACCGTGACGGCGGTCAGCTCCGGGCGCCAGACGACCGGGTCTGAAAGGTCATCCGGCGCAGTGGCGAAAGGATAACCCCCAGCGCCGCGCGAACGCCGTCTCGGCGGCGTCCTTGACGACGGCGCCGTCCGCGATGCGTTGTTGCATCTGCGCATATTCGGCGCGATACGTGTGGTTTCGCCGCAAAAACTCGGCGGCTATATCGGCGCGACCAAGCGCGTCGGACAGATTGCCGCCGCGCCGCTCGCGCCGGCGCTGGGGCGTCGGCATGGCATCCTCCCAACCGCACTAAGGGCGGATTGCGGGGGACGAACATCTCCGGCTCGACCGACGCACGATAGCGCCAAGGTTGCGCTCAACCGTGCCGCGCGCGCTGCGACGAAAGCAATGAATCGATACCAAAATGGATTAAACTTAACGCCTTAGCGGGCGCTCGCAGCCGAGCAGATGCGCGTAACCAACCTCCGTCATCCACCGCGCGCGCGCAAGGTGGCTATCGTGCATCGCCTTGGCTCGTTGCGGCTCGGCGGCTGGGTCTACGTCGAGGATCGCGGTCGCCGCCTCGCGCCAGTCCGCTCCTACTTCGTCCGCATCGAGCAGCCGCAAATAGACATTGAGATGGCTTTCGTCATAGGCCGTGAGCTGCGATGCCTCCGGCGCGCGATCAGCGAATTGGCTGGTGCTCATGGTGTCCCCGTTAACCAGTCTAGCTCAAAAAACAGAACCGGATATGCGCAAGCCTTGCATCGCTAGATGCACATCCCGCAGCGGCGGATAGTGCGATTTAGCCAACACAACTGATATGGGATAAACCGGATGAGATGTAGCGTCCAGCTTCGCGCGCATGGATATGCGCCGCCTAGTGGGATTGAACTTCGCCAAGCTGAGGAAGGATAAGGGCTTTACCCAGGAGCGCTTTGCCGAGACGTCCGGTTTTACCCAACAATATGTCAGCGATTTGGAGCGCGGCCTGCGCAATCCAACGGTCGTCACCTTGTTTCACTTGGCCTCCGCGCTTGGTGTCACGCCCGCCGATCTTATCGCCCAACTCGATCCCTCCGAAACCGACTAGCTTCGCAAAACTTGAGCGCGAGCCGGGCGCCAGCCCGGCGAGCGCGCCGTTGCGGCCGCGCGGACCTTGGGACGCGCGGCAGCCGCCGATCCGACGCAGCGGATCGGCGCGAAAATGGCAAAGCCGCAGGGCCGGAAACTCCGGCCCTGCGGTAATTATGGGTCAGGCCGCTTTGAGGCGCTGCATCCCTTCGGCCAGCGTCCAGAGCGCGCGGTTGAGCGTCACATTCTGGTCGATGCCATTGATCGCGCGGGTCTGCGCGCGGCGGATACGGCCCTCGGCGTTGCGCTTACGGCCCTGCAACCCGCCACGAACGACATTCTCCTGAATGACGTTGAAGGTGGTCCACAGGCTGCGGTCCACATCATCGCGGCGGCGCGGCTCGATGATCTGCTCGGGCCGAACCGGGCTTTCGTCGTCGCCATAGCGCGCAACAAGGCTAACCTCGCTAAGCAAGCGCTGCTCATCCGGCGAAAGCTGGATCGCCTTCATCGATTCGCTGGCGTCGATCAGCCGGGGGAAGTCCTCCGCGACCGTGTAAACGCCCTCGATGATGTCATGCTCGATATTGCCTTTGTGCGGCACGCGGACCTCCTCGAACCGCTCACCGGCAATCATGCTGTTGGTGCAGACGAACCGCAGCATTCCGGCGAACATCTGATAGGCGCTGGTCCCGTCATGGCTGTTGACGATGATGACTTCGGCGGCCTCCGGCTTGCCGATGCCGTCATCCCTGCGCAGGCGAAGCATATGCTTGGCGTGGCCGTGGCGGCTGCCGTCGCGGGGGACGGACTGGACGGCGAAGAACGGGAACCATCCTTCCCGGCGCAGCCCCTCCACGATGTCGATTGTCGGAACATAGACGTAGCGATCTGAACGGCTGTCGTGCGCCTCGCGCGCGAAGATGGACGGGACGTGGCGGTACAGCGCCTCGTTGTCGAGCGGCTCCCGGCCGCTGATCTGGTGGGCGTTGCGGCCGAACCGGGTGGCAAGCTGATAGTGCATTTTGGCCTCCTTGGGCTTGGGTTTCCGCGCAGCGGAGCGCCGCGCTGAAACCCTGCCCGTCGGCGAGACCGGGGGTGCAAACGGAAAGCAGCTTCGCGGGGAACCGGCTGCACGGAACGCGCTCGCGCGTGGAGGAAGCTGGGCGGAAGCCGCTTGTAGTGCGCCGGGGGCAGAGCCCCAAGCACCGCGTCGCCTGCGGCGCCCGCAAACAACGCTTGTCATTTGTTCCTGTTTTGATCCAAACCGCCAATAAGGAGTCGGTATGAGCATCACCATAACAGGACAGCCCGGCCAGCGCATCGCGGTCGCGGGCGACATCACAAAGACGCTGCGCGTTCCCTATGACGAGGTGGAGGAGCGTTTCCTGTTGGCGGCGAGCGACGGTTCGCTGATCGAAGGCCGCCTCGAAGCCGAAAAAGATCGCTTCGACTTCCGGGTCGTGGTGGACGGCGCGGGGATCTCGCGTGTTGGTCACGGCGAGCTGACGCTGGACTGGCGCGTCGAATGGGTGACAATCGCACCCTATGACGCCGGCGCGCTGCCGGAGCGCAGCCCGATGCCGCTGCCGCTATTCGATTCGCTGTCTGGTTAGTTGCCCTATTCAACGCGAGAGGCGCCCCCGCTCCGGTGGAGCGGGGGCGCCGTATGGGGTCAGCGGGACCAGATGAGCACGTATTCTCCGCCGGTCTCCGTTTCGGATAGGGTGGCGTAGATCGGAGCCGGGAATGTCGGGTCGTCGAACTTGACCGAAATGTAGTCGCGGTTCTCGCGGCTGGTCTTCTTCCACCCCGCGCCGCACTCGACCGTGCCGACCGTCAGCCGGTAGTCGGGCGCCTTGTCGCCGTCCATGTCGATCGGCCGGAGCGTCGCCTTGAGCTTGAGGGTCGCGGTGGTGATGGTGCCGTTGAAGTTGCCGTTGTCGGCTTTGGTGAAGGTGCCGATGGTCGCCATGTCGAAGTTCCTTTCGCTTTCGGGCCACGACCGCCGCGGCCTCGATGGCGATCGGTGAAGCGGGGACGATCGGACGCGCACCGCTTGCGGCCGAAGCGCAGCGGAGGATGGCGACGCGCGGCTTTTTTGCTTCGCGATGCAAAGCCGAAGGCGGCGGAAAAAAGGCCGCGCGGCGGCGTTGCGCCAGGCCGAGCGAGGCGAAGCCGGCCCCGGTTAGATCAAGCCAATCGAGAGGCCGCGCGGTCGCGCCGATGCGGGATGGATCGCCATGCGAACTGCGGCACCACCCGGTCGCTAGCGGCTCATTGACCCGAGGGCTCCAGTAGCACCGCGCCGGCTCCCGTTTCCGAGAGTCGATCGCCGGGATTGCGCAACGGGCAGTCGCTCAGCGATAGGCAGCCGCAGCCGATACAGCCGTCCAGTTCGTCGCGAAGCTGCGTGAGCGCGCGGATCCGCGCGTCGAGTTCGGCCCGCCAGGCCGATGACAGCGCACCCCAGTCCAGTGCGGTCAACGTGCGGCCGGCTGGCACGGCAGCGAACGCGGCGCGGATGTCGGCGAGTCCGATACCGGCGCGCTGCGCGACGCGGATGACCGCAATTCGGCGCAGCACGTCGCGCGTGTAGCGGCGCTGATTACCGCCGCTGCGCCAGCCTTCGATCAGCCCTTTGGCCTCGTAGAAATGCACGGTCGAGATCGCGACGCCGCTGCGTCGCGCGACCTCGCCGACGCTGAGCGCCCTGGTCGTGTCGATCCGCTGCGTCATAAGGGGCTTGACCTCAACAATGGTTGAGGTTTTATCAGAGATGTCGGCCGTCAATCAAGCCCGCGGCGAGTCCCGCCGGAAAGGAGCCGATATGGACATCACCGAACCTGGGCCCGCACCCGTAGCCCGGTGGGCCGACCTGCTGTCAGGCCGCAACGGCGTTCGCTCGCTGGCGCTGGCGGGCGGCGTCGCGCTACACGCTGTCAACGTCTACATCGCCACCACCATTCTCCCCTCGGTCGTGCGCGACATCGGGGGTCTCGACTATTACGCCTGGAACACGACGCTGTTCGTGGTCGCCTCGATCCTTGGCTCGGCGACCTCGGCGCGGCTGCTCGGCGCGGCCGGGCCGCGCGGCGCTTACGCCGCCGCCGCTGCGCTGTTCGCGCTCGGCACACTAATATGCGCCGCCGCGCCGTCGATGCCGGTGCTGCTCGGCGGGCGGATCGTCCAGGGGCTGGGCGGCGGATTCCTGTTCGCGCTGTCCTACGCGATGATCCGGCTGGTGTTCGCTGAAGGACTGTGGCCGCGCGCGATGGCGCTGGTCTCGGGAATGTGGGGCGTCGCCACGCTCGTCGGTCCCGCGATCGGCGGGGTGTTCGCCGAGCTCGATGCGTGGCGCTGGGCGTTCTGGTCGCTGCTGCCGGTGGTCGCGCTGTTCGCGTTCCTCGCGCTAGCGGTCCTGCCCCGGCGCAGTGGCGATTCGAACGACCGCACGGCGACGCCGACGACTCAGCTCGTGCTGTTGACCGCGGCGGTGCTCGCCGTATCTGCGGGCAGCGTCTCGAACGTCCTGGCGTGGAACGTCGCCGGGATTGTCGCCGCGCTGATCGCCGCCGGCGCGCTGATCGTGGTTGAAGCCAAGGCCCGCCACCGGCTGCTGCCGCGCGGGGCGTTCCGGCTGGGTGCGCCGCTCGGCGCGCTCTATGCGACGATGGCGCTGCTCGCGGTCGCGGTGACCTCGACCGAAATCTTCGTGCCGCTGTTCCTCCAGGTTCTGCACGCGCAGACGCCGCTCACCGCCGGCTATCTCGCCGCGCTGATGGCAGCGGGCTGGACGCTGGGATCGATCGCGAGTTCCGGCGCGGGCGAGCATGGCGCGCGCCGCGCGGTCCAGGCTGCGCCGATCATCGCGCTGATCGGGATGGCGGCGCTGACGGGGCTCGTGCCCCGGCCGAGCGATGGCGCCTGGAATGTGCTCGCCCCAATCGCGGTAGCGCTGGCGGCAGTCGGATTCGGGGTCGGCCTGGGCTGGCCGCATCTCCTGACCCGCGTGCTCAAGGTCGCGCCCGACGACGAGCGGGATCTGGCCTCGGCCTCGATCACCACCGTGCAACTGTTCGCCACCGCCATCGGCGCGGCGCTCGCGGGCATGGTCGCCAATCTCGGCGGCCTGACCGACCTGGGCGGGGTCGCGGGCACGTCCGCAGCGGCATTCTGGCTGTTAGCGGTGTTCGCGCTAGCCCCGTTCGCTGCGCTCAAGACCGTGGCGACGCGATAAGGCAAAGGCGGCCGCGCCCCTTACGGGCGCGGCCGCAAATTTTTCTGGTCAAAGCGCGAAAAGGCCGGGACCGCTCGCGCGGCCCCGGCCCGCTGCCGCTATTCAGCAGCGACGGCGTAGGCGTCCTCGTCCGCGTCCTGCGGCTTAATCGCTTCGCCCTCGGTGGGCTGTTCGCCCTCCGGCTGCGGCGTCCGCAGCACGGCGGGAAGCCAGCCGGTCCCGGCCAGGAGCTGCTCGGCGGCTCGCGCCATGTCCGGCTTCTTCATGTCCGCGATACGGCGAGCGGCGTCCTCCGACACGCCCTCCGCGACGGCCTCCACGATATACGCCTTGGTGACGCGGCCAAAGTAGCTGTCCACGGTGGGCGTCCAGCCCTTCGCCACGTCCAGCGCCAGCGCGCTCGCCAGCCTGTCCGCCGTTTGCAGCGTCCGGGGCTTGCGGTCCCACGGCAGCCGCAGGGCGTTGACGGTGCGGGACGCGCAATGCGCCAGCAGCGCCAGCCGCTTCTCGTCGTCCAACGCGACGATGAAGCCCCACAGGTCCGCCACGTCGCGCGGCATACGCTCGGCCCATGCCTCGCGCTGCTCACCCGCCCGCGCCGCCAAGGGGGTGTCCTCGATGCTGTCAGCGTGGCTCCCCAAGGGGGGCACGGTCGGACGCACCTCAAGGCAACCCGCCTCGGCATAGCTGTAGAACAGTTGCGCGGTGAGCGTGTGGGTGAGCGCGACCAACGCCATATCGATCTGGTCGGCCAAGGCGACGCGCAGCGCCAGCGTCCGATAGGCGGACAGGTTGCGGGTGAGGCTATCGGAAATCGGCTTGCCCGGTTCCTCGTCCTCGTCCTCGATCTCCTGCACGTCCTCGTCGCCGTTCTCGGGCTGCTCGTCCGCCCGGGCCTGCGGGTCGGTCGTCTCGGCGTCGGCCTCCGGTTCTGGCTGCGGGTCCGCCAGCACCTCGTCCTCCGCCCGCACGAAACCTCGCTCGATCCTGACGGTCCCGTCATGATGAAGCACGACGAACGCGCCGCCATGCGCGATCACACTCGCGTCGTAGGCCGAACGCTTAGCCGAAATCGCGTCGATCTCGTCGGACACCGCCTCCAGTTTCGTCGCCACGTCCTCGGGCATTTCGTCATAGGACGAATAGCCTTCGGCAAGCTCGTCATGCTCGATGGACAGGGCGTCCAACCGCTCCTCGTCCTCGTCGGACAGGGGAATGGCCTGCGGATAGAAGCGCCGCATCCCGTGGGCGTGGGGATAGTCGATATGCGCCTCGGTCCATTTCCAGCCCTCGGCCTGAACCTCGCCCGCGATCTCGCGCAGCTTCTCGACAGCAAGCATGTCGAGCAAGCCCGCATCCTCGAAGAACCCGCCCCGGTCCTCGCTGAACAGGTCGCGGATGATGTTGCCGCCCGCCTCGACATAGGCGTCGGCCCCGACGAACAGCGCGCGCCGGTCGGTCGCCGGAACATTGCTGGCGGTCATGTCGCGCCGGATGATCCACGGCTCGCGGTTGTGGTGCAGCCCCTCGAAGACCTGCTCCTGCCGGGCATGGTCCTCGGTGATCGCGAAGGCCATAAGCTGATCCAGTGTAAGCCCGTCCTCCCGATAGACCTGCAACAGCTTGGGGCTGACCGCGCCCAAGCGAAGCCGCTGCTTCACCACGGAAGCCGACACGCCGAAGCGCGCGCCGATCTCCTGCGCGCCCCATCCCTTGTCACGGGAAAGCTCGGCGAACCGCTCGAACTGGTCGGCGGGGTGCATCGGGGTCCGGGTCACGTTTTCGTCCAGCGACACCTCGGCGGGATCGTTGGCCGTATCCAGCCAGCAGCGCACGGGTTCCGATTTCCTGATCTGCTTGCGCTTGGCGCGCAGCAGCATTGCAAGCCTGCGGCCCTCGCCAGCGGTGACGAGATAATAGCCGGTCGGCGCCCCGTCATCCTTGGTCTCGGGCTCCACGACAAGGTTCTGGATCAGCCCCTTGTGCTGGATCGAAGCGGCCAGCGCCTCGATTGCGGCTTCCCCATGCGGCACCTTGCGGGCATTGCGCGGGGACTTCTTGAGCTTGGCGAGCGGCAGGAAGATTTCCACGCCCGACACAGGCTCGGCGGCTGCGGTTTCGGTAACAGCGTTCATCACACTTCTCCTAAAAACCGCACTCACCCCGGAATGGGGTGGGCGGCGAAAAAGCGGATCGGCAGGCCCGCCGACGGAGCCGGGCCGCACCCTCCGGGCCGGAACATCGTGGAGGACGCGCGTGCGCGTTGCCGCCCGGCGCGGCGGGCCTAGAGAGAAGCGTCGCCCACCCCACCGACGGGGAGAGAAACAAACAATGCGATCGGGACGGCGTAGCCCTGGCCCGATCTCCGTACTCTCGAACAACTGCAATCCGCCCGGCGGATTGGCTTATCGGCGCGCCAGCGCCGGCTCGCCATGCTGATCGTCACCCGGTAGGGCCGAGACCCATTGGGGCTCGGTCGGAGCGCAGCGAAGATAGAGCGGCGGTCCCGTAGGGAGGCGCCAACTTGCTTCCCATCGCCTTTTCGATTATATTTTAATCACACTGATAGAGAGTGCTACTATGGCCATAGACACTAAAGTTTTGACCGCGCACGTCCCCATCGGACTGGCGGAAAAGGTCGAGGCGATGGCCTTGCGGCTCGAACGCTCGCGCGGCTGGGTGATGAAACAGGCGCTCGCCGCCTGGGTCGATCAGGAAGAGGAGCGTCATCGGATGACGCTCGAAGCCTTGGCGGATGTGGACGCGGGGCGGGTGATCGACCATCAAGCGATACAGGCTTGGGCTGACAGCCTCGGCACCGACACGCCGTTGCCGCCGCCGTCAGCATGAGGATCAAGTGGACCGGCAGGGCGTCCTCAGATCTCGTGCGACTAAACGAGCACCTGCGCCCGGTTGCTCCAGAAGCTGCGGCGCGGGTCGTGCAGCAACTCGCACGCGCGCCGGATCGGCTGCTCGACTATCCCCGGATCGGCGAGAAGCTGGAAGCCTACGAGCCGCGCGAGGTCCGGCGGATCATCGTCGGCAACTACGAGCTGCGCTACGAAATCGCAGACGCAACGATCTTCATTCTACGCCTCTGGCACTGCCGCGAGAACCGCAGCTTTGAGTCGGAAGACTGACCATGCCGACTGATGCACATCGGTTGATCCTGCCGCACGCCGCCCTCGGCTCCTATCTGCGCTACGCCTACGTTGCGGCTTTGCGCGCGGGGCGGGTGGACGGCACCTTGTCGGAATGGCCGCGCCTCGCAAGCTCCGTCGCCGAACCCCACGCCGTCTCCGGCAATGCCCGGACGATCTACTCGACTATGCCGAAATGGCGTTTGTTGTCCGGCCGGGTGCCGGGCGACCGCCAAAGGACGATCTTTCGGCCTGGACCGTCACAGACGACTGGCCAGAGCGCATCCCGGTCACGACCGCCGAGGTGGATGTATTTGAGGCATGGTTCGGCGATGTCTTTGACGAGTTGTTCGGGCCGTGCCAATGATGTGAGGAGTTCGTTGCCATGACCGTGCCGCTGCGCGCCGCCCTCTATCTGCGCGTCTCGACGGCGCGGCAGGCGGAGCATGACGTGTCGATCCCCGATCAACGCAAACAAGGCGAAGCCTATTGCCTGTCGCGCGGGCTGGAGCTGGTTGAAACCTTCGTCGAGGCGGGCGCGTCGGCGACCAATGATCGTCGGCCAGAGTTCCAACGCATGATCGAAGCGGGCACGTCCAAGCCCGCGCCGTTCGATGTCGTCGTGGTCCACAGCTTCTCGCGCTTCTTCCGCGACCATTTCGAGCTGGAGTTCTACGTCCGCAAGCTCGCCAAGAACGGGGTCAAGCTGCTGTCGATCACCCAGGAGATGGGCGACGATCCGATGCACGTGATGATGCGGCAGATCATGGCGCTGTTCGACGAATATCAGTCGAAGGAGAACGCAAAGCACGTCTTGCGCGCGTTGAAGGAGAATGCCCGGCAGGGCTTCTGGAATGGCTCGCTGCCGCCGATCGGCTACCGCGTCGTGGCGGCCGAGCAGCGCGGCGCGAAGGTCAAGAAGAAGCTGGAGATTGACCCGCTGCACGCCGATACGGTGCGGCTGGCGTTCAAGCTGGCGCTGGAAGGCGACGGCACGTCCGGGCCGATGGGCGTAAAGACGATCACCAAGCACCTCAACGAACGCCGTATCTGCACCCGCGACGGCGGACGTTGGGGGATTGGCACGGTGCATCGGATGCTGACCCGCGCGACCTATGCGGGTCGGCATGAGTTCAACAAGCGCGGCAAGTCGAAGGAATTGAAGCCGGCTGACGAAGTGATCGCGGTCGAGGTTCCGCCGATCATCGACCAAGCGACCTTCGACGCGGTTCAGGCGCACTTGAAATCGCGCAGCCCAAAGGTCGCCCATCCGCAGGTCGTCGGTGGCCCGACGCTGCTGACGGGCTTGATCTATTGCGGGAAGTGCGGCGGCGCGATGACAATCCGCACGGGCAAAGGTGGGCGCTACCGCTACTATACGTGCTCGATGAAGGCGCGGCAGGGCGCGACGGCTTGCGAAGGAATGACCGTCGCAATGGAGCGCCTAGACGATCTCGTCGCCGGCTATCTCTCGGAACGGCTGCTCGATCCTGACCGGCTGGAAGATGTGCTGTCCGATGTGCTCGATCGTCGGCAGGAGCGATCCGACCGGCGCCGCGAGCATATCGCGCAACTGAACAGGCGCGCCTCCGAAACGGAGCTGCGCTTGAAGCGCCTCTATGATGCGATCGAAAGCGGCATCGCCGATCTGGATGATCCCGCGCTCAAGGATCGCATTGACGGCCTCAAGGCGACGCGCGACCAAGCGCGGGCGGATTCCGAACGCGCCTCGGCACTGCTTCACAGCTCGGCGCAACAGGCAATCACGCCGACGATGCTGCACAAGTTCGCCTCTACCGCGCGGCGACGCATTCGCGTGGAGGGCGGCGGCTACCGCCGCGACCATCTTCGCGCGCTGGCGCAGCGGGTTGAGGTTGATCGCGGGGAAGTTCGAATCATGGGCTCAAAGAGCAGCCTGCTACGGTTGCTCTCGGCCAACGGCGTAGCCACGGCGGCGGGCGGAGTGCCCACCGTTGTTCCGAAGTGGCGGAGCGGGAGGGATTCGAACCCTCGATACGCTTTTGACGTATACTCACTTTCCAGGCGAGCGCCTTCGACCACTCGGCCACCGCTCCGCATGCACTGGAAGGCGCGCCCTAATCGCTTGGCGGGGGTTTCGCAAGCCGATTGGGCGTGGCAGACATCGGCCATGAAACATCTGCTCCTGACGGCCGTCGCGGCCGCATCGCTCATCCTGCCTGCATCAGCCGAAGAGCCTGCGCCGATCCCGTCGCCGGGAGAGATCGCTGCCGCTGCGCCCGCGGGAGACTGGGTCGCCATAGCGCCGTCCGATCTGTTGGTGATGGACCTCGCCCCCGATGCGAAGGGCAAGGCGCGCCGTGTCGTGATCCAGCTGATGCCCGCGCCGTTCAGTCAGGGATGGATCGGCAATATCCGCAAGCTGGCGGCGGCGCACTGGTGGGACGGGACGAGCGTCAACCGCGTGCAGGACAATTATGTCGCGCAATGGGGCGACGCGACCGAGAAGAAGACCTTGCCTGTGGGGGTCATAACGGTGCCTGAGAGCGAATATGTGGTGAAAGCGGAGCATGTCCTGATCGGCACCAGTCCAGTGGTTCACAATCCGGATATCAGGAGCATCGCCCGCGAAGATCGATATGCGACAGGCACGGGATTCACTGAGGGCTGGCCCGTCGCGTTTCTCGATGAGAAGCGAAAGATATCCGGGAAAGATCGCGCAAAGGAACCTCAATTGGGAATTCATGAAGCCTGGCCGGTCCATTGTTACGGCGCGGTCGGGGTCGGCCGCAACCTGTCGCCCGACACGGGCAGCGGGGCAGAACTCTACGCCGTTATCGGTCACGCTCCGCGCCATCTGGATCGCAACATCGCCGTCGTCGGCCGCGTGATCAGCGGGATCGAAAATCTGTCGAGCCTGCCGCGCGGGACCGGGGCGCTCGGTTTCTACGAAGATGTGAAGGAGCGCGTTGCGATCGCGTCGATCCGGATCGCGACCGAGCTGCCGTCCGCCGACCAGCCGAAGTTCGAATATCTTTCGACCGAAAGCGGCAGCTTCGCGCGCTACGCCGACGCCCGCGAAAATCGCCGCGACCCCTTTTTCATCAAGCCCGCGGGCGGGGCGGATATCTGTAATATCCCCGTACCCGTGCGCCCGGTCGCCGCGAAATAGGGCGTGGAGGCTTTTACGACCACGACGCCGCTCTGGCGCTGGCAGTCGGCGACCGCGCCGGCTGCATGGTTTTTCGTGACGATCGCGGGCGAGGCGGCGGACGGGATTCGCCTTGCCGCCATTTCCGGGCAATGGCTCGACGGCCGCAAGGGGTTCGGTTCGGCGCGTGTCGATGTGCAGATCGGCGATACGCGTTGGAAGACCTCGGTTTTCCCGCACAAGGAAAGCGGGGGCTGGCTGCTCCCGGTGAAAGCGGCGGTCCGCAAGGCCGAAGGTCTCGCCGAAGGCGATGAGGTGACGGTGACCGTCAGTCTTTAGGCGGGTTTTCGGCCTTGCTGTCGCGCGCCTGCGCCTTGCGTTTGCGCAGATTGGCGCGCAGCGCCTCGGCGAGGCGACGTTCGCGTTCGACGTCGGCGGGGGAGGGCGGTTTGCTCACGAGCGGCCAATCTCGCGAAATCGGTCCGCCGTCAAGCCTCGCACCTTGACAGGCGAGGGGCGTCCCGCCATAGGCCGCGCCTGCCCGGCGAACATGCGTTTGCGGGCGATCCGGTTGCTGCTGTAGCTCAGTGGTAGAGCGCGTCATTGGTAATGACGAGGTCGACAGTTCAATCCTGTCCAGCAGCACCATTCCCCTTCCATCATCGACGACGCCCGCGGGCGGCACACTGTTTTCGGTGCTTTGCCAAACCCGTTGTTCGCGATAGGAAAAAGCAGCTTATCTGGCGCAAGAGGGGTGGGGCATGACGGACAAGGGAAATTACCGCGCGGCGGGCGATCGCTGGTCCTTCCTTGGCATTCTGATCGCCGTTACGCTGGCGTTCGCGCTGGTTCTCGCGCCCTTCTTTGCGGCCATCCTGTGGGCCGTGATCGCCGCGATCCTGTTCACGCCCGTTTATCAGCGTCTGCTCGACCGTATGCCGCAGCGGCCCGGCAGCGCAGCGCTGCTCACCTTGCTGCTGATCATCGGTATCGTGATTCTGCCTGCTGCCGTTCTGATGGGCGCGCTGGTGGGCGAGGCGACGACCATTTATGGCCGGATCCAGTCGGGGGAGATCAACGTCGTGCAACTCCTCGCCGATTTCAGGGCGGGCTTGCCACAATGGGCATCGGCGGCGCCCCAGCGGCTCGGCATTACCAATTTTGCGGCGGCGCGGGACATGTTGGGCGGCGGGGCGGCCGACGGCGTGCGCGCGATTCTGGGTCAGGCGCTGCTGCTGGGGCAAAGCCTGTTCGGCTTGCTGATCAAGCTCGCGGTGATGCTCTACCTCACCTACTTCCTGATCCGCGACGGACATGAGATGCAGCGGCGGATTGCCGCAGCGGTGCCGCTGCGCACCGATCATCTCGAACTGCTCGTCAAACGCTTCATCATCGTGGTGCGGGCGACGATCAAGGGCAGTATCGTTGTCGCGATCCTGCAGGGGCTGATCGGCGGGCTGGTGCTGTGGGCGCTCGGTGTTGAGGCTGCCCTGCTCTGGGGCGTGCTGATGGGGGCCGCGTCGCTGCTACCCGCCGTCGGGACCGGGCTCGTCTGGGTGCCGATGGCGCTCTATCTGTTCGTTACCGGCGCTATCTGGCAGGGCGTCGTCCTCGTCTTCTGCGGACTATTCGTCATCGGTATGGTCGACAATGTCCTCCGCCCGGTCCTCGTCGGCCGCGAAACGCGCATACCCGACTATGTCGTGCTGATCACGACACTGGGCGGGCTGCAACTCTTCGGGTTTCACGGCATCGTCATCGGCCCGGTAATCGCCGCGATGTTCATCGCCGTCTGGGACATCGCCGCCGACATGCGCCGCGAATCGGCGGCCGCAGCAAAAGCCTGACGCTGCGGATCAGATTTTCGCGGCGAGCAGCCAGTCGTGGAACAGCTTGACCGCGGGCTGGCGCAGCGCGCGCGGACGGCACACGAACCAATAGCTGTAGGGGCTGTCGACGTCGAAATCGAACAGGCGGATGAGCCGCGGATCGTGCGCGTCGTCGAGATGATGCCCGTGCATGAAGGCGACCCCGATACCCTGCGCCGCGGCCTCCAGCATCAGCGGGCCCGAATCGAAATAATCAATCCCTGCGGGTTCCAGATAGGGCATGCCGATCGCCTTCTTCCACTCCGTGAAGGTCTCGGGCATTTCGCGGTGAAGGAGGACGGTCATCCGCTGCATCTGTTCGGGCACCGTAATCGCGCGATTGCCGTCCGCCAGCGTCCGCGAGGCGATCGGGAACACCTTGTCCTGGTCGAGGCGCGCGGCGTAAAGCGCCGGGTCGATAGAGCGGGCGAGCGCGATCGCCGCGTCGATCCCGTCGCCCAGCCGCGCCTCGGCGTGCGACATGGTGTCGATGTCGATATGGAGTTCGGGGTGCTGGCGCCTGAGTTCGGGAAGACGCGGGAACAGCCGCTGCTGTGCAAATAGCGGCAGGACGTTGAGGTGGAGCCGCAACGATGCGTCGGGGCTGCCGACCTGACCGATCACCGTGCGCAATTCATCGAGAATCGGCGAAAGCTGTTTGTGCAGCGCGCGCCCCGCTTCGGTCAGGCTCAGTCCGTGATGATGGCGATTGAACAGCGGGCGGCCGACGGCATGTTCGAGCGTCTGGATCCGGCGCGACAGCGCGGGCATCGACAGGCCAAGCTCGGTCGCCGCGGCCTTGACCGTGCCATGGCGGGCAACCTCCAGAAAGGCTTCCATGCTGCTGATAGGGGGTAGGCGTGGCATATCGGTTGCCGATGATGACATGACCGTGGCGGACATGCCAGAATTTTGTGCAGTGCGTCATAAGATGACGTGGCGGCAGAGCGGGCGAGGGGTCGTAAATCGGGAACGACCATCCTATCTTCGGCATTCTGACCTTTTTGAGGGAGACGCGCATTGGCCGACGCAGCGGTAAAAGAAAAACAGGTGAAACTGCAGGTGGCGAATGCCCGCGCCGAAGAAAGCGGCGGCGGAATCGCGCGCATACCGCGCTCGGCGATGGCCGAACTCGGTGTCACCGAGGGCGATATCGTCCAGATCAGCGGCAAGCGTGAGACCGCTTCGCGCGTCGTGCTTCCCTATGCCGAGGATGAGGGGCTGGAGGTCATCCGCCTTGATGGCCTCCAGCGTGCCAATGCCGGCGCGGGCGCGGGCGATATGGTCGTGCTGAGCCGTGTCGAAACGCGCCCGGCGACGCGCGTCGTGTTCGCCCCCGCGCAGGAGAATCTGCGGCTGCAAGGGTCGGCCAACGCACTGAAGCGCAGCTTTTTCGGCCGTCCGCTCGTCGCGGGCGATACGGTCGCGACCGCCGGGCAGCAGCGGCTGCCGTCGGGCGACATGCCGCCGCAGCTCCGTCAGATGCTCAACGCGCCCGCCTATGCGCTTGCCGAGGTACGCCTGCTCGTGGTGTCGGCGAGCCCCAAGGGCGTCGTCTTCATCGACGAGAATACCGAAATCGAGCTGCTCCCCGAATATCAGGAGCCGCAGGATGCACGCCGCACCGACGTCACCTATGACGACCTCGGCGGGCTGGGAGAGACGATCGACCAGCTTCGCGAGATGGTCGAACTGCCGCTGCGTTACCCCGAACTCTTCCGCCGTCTCGGCGTCGATCCGCCGCGCGGTGTGCTGCTGCACGGGCCGCCGGGAACCGGCAAGACACGTCTCGCTCGCGCCGTCGCGAACGAAAGCGAGGCGCAATTCTTCCTGATCAACGGGCCGGAGATCATGGGCAGCGCCTATGGCGAGTCCGAAAAAAGGCTGCGCGATATTTTCGAGCAGGCAGCGAAGTCGGCGCCGTCGATCCTGTTCATCGACGAGATCGATTCGATCGCCCCCAAGCGCGGGCAGGTGCAGGGCGAGGCCGAAAAGCGTCTTGTCGCGCAATTGCTGACGCTGATGGACGGGCTTGAACCGCGCACCAACCTGGTGGTGATCGCGGCGACCAACCGTCCGGACGCGATCGACGAGGCGTTGCGGCGTCCGGGCCGGTTCGACCGCGAGATCGTTATCGGTGTTCCCGACGAAAAGGGGCGGCGCGAGATATTGGGCATCCACACGCGCGGTATGCCGCTCGGCGAGGATGTCGACCTCGACGAACTTGCGCGTACGACCTTCGGTTTTGTCGGTGCCGATATGGCGGCGCTCACTCGCGAAGCCGCAATCGAGGCGGTGCGGCGGATCATGCCCAGGCTCAACCTTGAAGAGGGGACCATCCCGGCCGAGGTGCTTGAGGAGCTGCGCGTCACGCGCGACGACTTCAACAATGCGCTGAAGCGCGTGCAGCCGTCGGCGATGCGCGAAGTGATGGTGCAGGCGCCCAAGACACGCTGGAGCGACATCGGCGGGCTCGACGCCGCGCGCGACAAGCTGATCGAGGGGATCGAACTGCCGCTGAAAAATCCCGAAGCATTCCGCCGGCTCGGCATTCGCCCGGCCAAGGGCTTCCTGCTCTATGGCCCGCCCGGAACCGGCAAGACCTTGCTGGCGAAAGCGGCGGCGCGCGAATCCGATGCGAACTTCATTTCGATCAAATCGTCGGACCTGCTCTCCAAATGGTATGGCGAGAGCGAGCAACAGATTGCGCGCCTGTTCCAGCGCGCGCGCGCCGTCGCGCCGACGATCATCTTCATCGACGAACTCGACAGTCTGGTGCCCGCGCGGGGCAGCGGCACCTCGGGCGAGCCGCAGGTGACCGAACGCGTCGTCAACACGATCCTCGCCGAGATGGACGGGATCGAGGAGATGCAGTCGGTCGTCGTGATCGGCGCAACGAACCGCCCGAACCTGATCGATCCCGCGCTGCTGCGCCCCGGCCGCCTCGACGAGTTGATCTATGTGTCGGTGCCCAATGCCGAGGGCCGTAAGCGCATCCTCGAAATCCAGACGGGCAAGATGCCGCTGGCGCAGGATGTCGACCTCGGCGTGCTCGCCGAAAAGTCCGATCGTTTCACCGGCGCCGACCTCGAGGATCTGACCCGCCGCGCGGGGCTTGCCGCGCTGAAGCGTTCGATGGACAGCGACACGGTAACGATGGAGGATTTCGAGACCGCGCTGAAGGACACGCGCGCCTCGGTGACCGAAGCGATGGAAAAGGATTATGAAAAGATCCAGGGCGAGATCAAGCAGGCCGCGATGAGCGTCGACCCGATCGGTTTCTTCGCACCGGGCATGCTCAAGCCCGTTCGTGAGCGCAAGCACGAGGAACCGAAAGACTGAGCTGTGACGAATCCTAGGGCTGGTTCGGCTTCAACGCCGACCAGCCCCACAGGACCAGCCAGCCGCAAAAACCGGCCATCAGGCCGTATGCGACCATCGGGTGCCAGTTATAGAGCAGCACGCCGACCGCAGGGGACACGATATAGGCCGACCCGTTGATCGACGCGGTCATGCCCGCGACGCTGCCCTGATCGCGGCGCGGCACCGACAGCGATGCACCGGCTGTAAAACCCGGACGGAACAGGCCGAAGCCGAGCGAGGCAAGCGCGAAACCGATCACGATGCCGTGAAAGTCGAAGGAAAGCCCCGTCATCACGGTGCCGATTCCGCCGAGACTCGCGCCGCTGAGTACTGCGGCGCGCGGCGACATTTTCATGAGCGGGATCAGTCCCCATTGCGAGAGCAAGGTCGCGAAGGCGCCCGCCATCAGTACGATTCCGGTCATCGCGGCGCCCTCGTCGGGGCGAAGGCGGAGGTGTAGCCGGTCGAGGATCAGGAAGCCGATCACGCCGAGCATCATCGCCTGCGCCTGCCCGCCGAACAGGCCTGCGAGCAGCCAGGGGCGCACGCGCGTATCGGTCCAGCGCAGGGCAGGGGCGTCGGGTGCTTGATCAAGAACCTGATCCTCGGCCTCCTCTGTGGCAGTCTGCGGCGAGCCGCCCGTGGTGGGGTAGGAAACGATCGCGCCGCGCGCTGCGAAGCGCGGCACGTCGTCGGGCAGGCGCCAGCGCAGCGCGATGAGCACCGCAAGCCCGATCAGCGCGAACACCAGCAACGGCCCGGCAAGACCCACGATCGGCAGGATGAAGAAGGGCGCGATCGCGGGGCCGATGACGGTGCCGAGCCCGAACGACGAGGATACGAGCGACAACGCCTGCGTGCGCTGGTCAGGGTCGGTGCGCGCGGCGACATAAGCCTGCACCGCGGGCGGCGCCGCCGAACCGAGCCCGCCATAGAGGCTGCGGAACAGCGCAAAGAGGATGAAGGTCGTCCCCGCCGCGAGCCAGCCCGCGAGGCCCGACCACAGGACGAGGCCGCACAGCGCCATCGACGACAGGAAGCCAACGACGCCGAGCGCCATCAGCGCCTTGCGCCCGCGCTTGTCCGACTGGCGCGCCCAGTGCGGCGCGGTGAGCACCCAGAGCAGCGCCGACCAGCTGAAGGCTAGGCTGACCCAGACGTCGGGAATGTGCAGTTTGGCGCCGATCGCGGGCAGGATCGACTGCATCGCGGTGTTGCCCGCGGCAGCGACCAGCATCACCGCAAAGAGCACCGCCATGCGATCAGAGGGGATGGAATGCGATGTTGTCGCCATGTTCGCCCCCTCCTTGATTTTGGTCGGTAATGCCGCCTCTCCCTACACGCGGGCGCCCCGCTGTCCAGAGTCAAGACAGACTCTTTCCTTGCGCCCCGGCGTCGATTTTGCCACGCCTTTGGCAACCGCAACAACGCGAAAGCCATCATGACCAATCCGCGGGCGCAGGCCCAAGAAACAAAAGCTCCGCTGGCCCGCCGGGTTCGCGAGGGCCTTCAGCGCTTTTTCGGGCCGTGGGGCATGTTCGTGCGCGGCTTCATCAAGCATCCGGTCATGGTGGGATCGATCGTGCCGTCGTCGCCGACGCTGATCCGCCACATGCTCCGTCCCGTCGATTGGAAGAACACGAAGCTGTTCGTCGAATATGGCCCGGGCGTCGGCACCTTCTGCCGTCCCGTGCTCGAACAGATGGCGGGCGACGCGATGCTGATCGCGATCGATACGAACGAGGATTTCATAGACTATCTGCGCAAGGATATTCGGGACAGCCGCTTCGTTGCGGTCCACGGATCGGCCGCCGATGTCGAGGAAATCGTCCGCGCGCACGGGTTCGAGCACGCCGATTATGTCCTTTCGGGCCTGCCTTTCTCGACGTTGCCGGCGGGCGTTGGCCCCGCGATCGCCGCTGCGACCCACCGCGTGTTGCGCCCCGGCGGCGCATTTCTCGTCTATCAGTTCCGCGCCCGCGCGCGCGATTTCCTCGCCGTGCACTTCAACCGCATCGACAATGCGTTCGAATGGGTGAACGTCCCGCCGTGCTTCCTGTTCTGGGGCTGGAAAGACTAGGATCTAAACTTCCGGATCGGGATCGCCGAGCCCGAAGTTCAATTTTCGCGACACCGTATAATCGACGAAACCGACGACGAACCAGGCGAGCGTCCAGCGGATGCGCGTCAGCCAGTTGCCGCGCGCCTTGTGCGAATCCGGGGTGACGATGTCGCAGTCGGGCTTCAGGCTGCCGAGGAAATTGCGCATCTTTTCGGCAAAGCCCGCGTCGGCGATGCGCACCATCATCTCGACGTTCACGAACAGGCTGCGCACGTCGAAATTCGCCGATCCGATATAGACGATATCGTCGATGACGATCAGTTTCATGTGCAGTCGGCACGGTTGATATTCCCAGACATCGGCGGTCTTGCGCAGCAGATAGCCATAGAGCAGCCGCGACGCACCGATCGTCGCAGGATTGTCGGACTTGCCCGCCATCACGAATCGCGCCCGCCCGCGCCGCGCCACGCGGCCGAGCCGGCGGAGCAGGCCCTGACCGGGCGAAAAATAGGCCATCGCCATATCGAGCTGGCGCGCGTCGGCGAGATCGGCGCGCACCGCGCGCGCCCATGGCGACAGGCGCTGGGTCGGGCCACCGACGAGCCACGATACCGCCCCGCCGTCGACCGGCCATTCGCGGATCATCCGCCGCAGCATCAGCAGCTTGCCGTCGTCGTTGACCGCATAATCGTGGATTTCGTCGAACCAGCGCGCCGCGCGCGCCACGGTCGGTCCCTTGACGATCATCCCGATATCGAACCAGCAATCGCTACGCGGCGGGCTCAGATAATCGTCGGCGATGTTGAAGCCGCCGGTGACCGCAACATGATCGTCGATCAGGATCAGTTTCTGATGGTTGCGGATCAGATAGGTTGACCGCCAGCGGCGCGAAAAAAAGGTGACACTGCCGCCCGCCGCACGCAGCGGCGCGAAGAGGCTGTCGGGCGTATCGCCTGACCCGAAGCTGTCGATGACGGCGCGCACGCGGACGCCGCGTTTCGCCGCCGCCAGCAGCGCGTCGACGATGCGCGTTCCCGCCGCGTCGCCCTCGAAGATATACATGATGATGTCGATGCTGTGCGCCGCGCCGTTGATCAGGTCGAGCAGCCGTATCAGCCTTTCGCCGCCGTCGAAGATCAGTTCCAGCCGATGACCGGCGACATCTGCCGTCAGCCTTGGCGACAGGTCGACGGGGGCGCAGGCTGCGGTCATCGCCCGCTCATAGGCTGGCGCCCGTGCGCGCCGCAAGGGGAGGGCGACGCGAAAGCGGCGCTTTGATTGACATCGGCGCGCCGGGCTGCTAGCGCGCAGCGCTTGCCGCCACGCCCCCAAAAAGGCTGGCCTCTCCTATATCTAAGGAAACAATATGGCCCGCGTTACCGTCGAGGATTGCGTCGACAAAGTTCCCAACCGTTTCGACCTGGTTCTGCTGTCGGCGCACCGTGCCCGCGAAATCTCGGGTGGCTCGGAACTGACTGTCGACCGCGACCGCGACAAGAACCCCGTCGTCGCGCTTCGCGAGATCGCCGAACAGACCGTGCGTCCCAAGGATTTGCAGGAAACGCTCGTCGGCGCGATGCAGAAGGTCGTCGTCGACGATGACGATACGCCCGATGAAATCAGCTCGATCAGCCGTTCGGCCGAAGCGCTTCGCCTGACGGCAGCGGCGCCGCCGCGCAGCCCCGCAGGCGGTGGCAGCGACTTCGAATAAGCGCTGTTTCGACGATATCACCAAGGGGGCCGCAGGAAACTGTGGCCCTTTTGTTATGCGACGTGCGTCAGTTCGGCGATGCGGATCGCTTTCGACGCGAACATCGGATCGAGAATGCGCTGGATACGATGCGCGCGCGGCGAACCGATCGTGACGTTGAACAGGCTGTTCGCGATGACATCGGCGATCTGGACGCCGTCGCTGCGGCGGCTGTCGGCGAGCGATGCGCGCCCCCATTGGCCGAGCCCGGCCTGAATCTCCTCACGCACATGCGCGAGAATCTTGGGGTCGTAGCGCCCGTCGTCGATCACCACGTCGGTGCACACGCCGCCCGTTTCGGGAAGCCAGCGCCCGATTGCGAGGTTGAGCAGCGCGGCATAGAGCGCGAGGTCGCTCGGCAAGCTGCCGTCGGGATTATGCGCCAGCTTGTCGCGTGTCGCGACGGCAACCCACGCGCGTCCGCCGGCGCGGTCGAACAGTTCCAGCAGGTAGGCGCGCTCGACGAGGCTGATGCGACTGCCCTTCAATTCGCCGCGCAGCCCCGTGACGCTGCGAAAGCGCGCATGGATGTCCGCCGCTGCCTTCGGCGTCAACATCACGGCGGAAAAGGTCATCGCGCCCGCGTTGAGTCCGCCCGATTCATCGCAATAGATCGTCATTGCAGCGGGTTACCGCACGCGCCCGAAAAAGGCGACCGTGCGGCTCTGCCCCGGGGCGATCGCATCGGACCACAGCCAGCGGACATGCGTGACGTCGGCGGCCGTCGCGGGGCGCGGGGCCGTGTTTGCAGCCGGCACCGTCAGTGCGGCCAATGCGCCGAAATTCTTGCCGCCATCGGTCGAGACGCCGAAACCCGCGGTGTCAGCTGTGTCGTCGTAGACAAGGCCATCGGGGATCGGGTTGACGAGATTGACGCCCGCGGCGGGAGCGCTGCCCTTGTTCGTGAAGGTGAGGGTCACACGAACACGGTCGCCGGGGACGACGACATCGGGGGTAACATAGGTCTTTCTGGCAGGCTGTCCTTCGACGGCGGGCGTCGACTTTTCGAGCTCGATCTTGCTCGTGAGCGCACCGGCTCCCTGCGCCGCGGCAGGCTGGGCGGCTGCGGCGAGAAGCGCCGCCAGTATCAGGGCATTCCGCATCTTGCCGATCATCGCCGTCTCCTTTGGTCCTGTTCGCACCTTTGGCGCATCAGACCGGGCAGGGATAGCGTTTCTTCATCAGCGCATCGAACGCCGAATAGACGCTGACCGACTTGCGTGCGGGGACGGGATAGCTGCGAAGATGGGCGAGCCATTGATCGGGGCTCAGGCTCCCCGATTCGGGCGGGCAACTCGTTGTCTTGCGGCCGGCGCGGCGTTCGGCATCGATACGCGCCTTGTAACGCTTGCCCGCGGCGACGACTTCGCCCTTGAGCTGGTTGCCCTGCGGGGTTGCGAGTGCGAGCGGACCCAACCGTTCGAGCGATGCCGCGCGCGCGAGGAATGCGGCGACGCTCATGTCGCCCGGCGCCATCGCGCACAGCAAGGGACCGGCGAGGAGGGCGGGCAAGAGGCGTGCATATGTCCGGTTGGTCATATGCCGCAACTTGCCTCTACCCAATGAATAGTCCCTGAATCGAAGGAGCTAGGCGCGAGGCCTAGGCGCCTTGCGGATTGGCGTCGCCGAATGGGCGCGGCTTGCGCTTGATCTGCGGGATGCCGCCGGCATGGCCCGAAACGGGCTTGCCGCGCTTGTCGGCATCGTCCTCGCGGCCGATGTCTTCGCCCTTGATCGCGCGCTTGGCTTCCTCGCCCGACAGCGTCTCATACTCGAGCAGCGCGCCGGCGAGCAGGTGGAGTTCGTCGATATTGTCGGTGAGCACCTTGCGCGCGACCTTTTCGCCTTCCTCGACGAGGCGGCGCACTTCGGCGTCGATCAGCTTGGCGGTCTCTTCCGACATATTCTGCGCGCGCGACACGCTGTGGCCGAGGAAAACCTCGTCCTGATTGTCGCGATAGCGCAGCCAGCCGAGCTTTTCGGACATGCCATATTCCATGACCATCGCGCGGGCCATGTCGGTCGCCTGCTGGATGTCGTTCGACGCGCCGGTGTTGAGCTCGTCCTTGCCGTAGATGAGCTGTTCGGCGATGCGGCCGCCGAAGCAGAGCGCAAGGCGCGCCTTCATCTGCTTCATATTCTGCGAATAGCGGTCGCGTTCGGGCAGATTCCACGTCACGCCCAGCGCGCGGCCGCGCGGGATGATCGTCACCTTGTGGAGCGGGTCGTTGTGTTCGACATGCAGCGAGACGAGCGCGTGACCTGCTTCGTGATAGGCGGTCGCCTTCTTTTCGTCCTCGGTCATGACCATTGAGCGGCGCTCGGCGCCCATCATGACCTTGTCCTTGGCTTCCTCGAACTCGTCGTTGGCGATCAGGCGCTTGCCCTTGCGCGCCGCGAGCAGAGCGGCTTCGTTGCAAAGATTAGCCAGATCAGCGCCCGAGAAGCCCGGGGTGCCGCGGGCAACTCGGCGCAGGTCGACGTCGGGGGCCAGCGGCTTCTTGCGCGTGTGGACCTCGAGGATCTTCTGGCGGCCCTCGATGTCGGGGCGCGGCACGACGACCTGACGGTCGAAGCGGCCCGGGCGGAGGAGGGCAGGGTCGAGCACGTCGGGGCGGTTGGTCGCGGCGACGATGATGATGCCTTCGTTCGCCTCGAAGCCGTCCATTTCGACGAGCAGCTGGTTCAGCGTCTGCTCGCGCTCGTCATTGCCGTTGCCGAGGCCGGCGCCGCGATGGCGGCCGACCGCGTCGATTTCGTCAATGAAGACGATGCACGGCGCGTTGCGCTTCGCCTGTTCGAACATGTCGCGGACGCGGCTCGCGCCCACGCCGACGAACATTTCGACGAAGTCCGAACCCGAGATCGTGAAGAAGGGTACGCCCGCCTCACCCGCGATCGCGCGGGCGAGCAAGGTCTTGCCGGTGCCCGGCGAGCCGACGAGCAGCGCGCCCTTCGGGATCTGGCCGCCGAGCTTCGAAAATTTGGTCGGATCGCGCAGGAACTCGACGATTTCCTCCAGCTCTTCGCGCGCTTCGTCGATTCCGGCGACGTCGTCGAAGGTAACGCGGCCCTGCTTTTCGGTGAGCATCTTGGCGCGCGACTTGCCGAAGCCCATCGCGCCCGAACCATTGTTCTTCTGCACCTGGCGGAAGACGAAGAAGGCGATGCCGAGGATCAGCAGGAAGGGCAGCGACTGGACGAGCATATACATCCAGAAATTCGGCACCTCGGCCGGCTTGCCGTCATATTTGACGCCATTGTCGTTGAGCATCTTCAAGAGCTCGGGATCGCGCACGACGTTCGCGGTGAAGCGATCGCCGTTCGACAGCGTACCCGCGACCTTGTCTTCGGAGAGGACGACTTCCTTGACGGCGCCTTCCTCGACCTTCTGGCGGAACTCCGAATAGGCGAGCGGATTGCCCGCGGGCTGCGATCCGCCGCCGAACATCGAGGCGACGAGGAGCATGGCAAGCAGGATGCCGCTCCAGATCATCACGCTCTTCATCCAGGGGTTGCCCTGCGGTTCCTTGTCGTCCTGCATTCGGAATCTTTCCTCAACGGCGCGGCAATGCGCTCCTATCCGCACAAGATAGGATAATCGGGTTAAATGACAATGAGGCAATCAGCCCTTTTTAGGGACTTTCCGGCGCGGCGCCGCGGAAATACGCCAAATCGTCCCTTCGAGACCGCGCACCGCGTCGATCAGCAGCGCCCCGACCATCGCGCGCCGCCCTTCGTGCATCGCGGCGATCACACCGTCGAGCGAGGCGCCGCGCAGCACAAGTTGCGGTGCGTTTGCGCGCAGCCGCTGTGCGACGATGCGGCGAAACATCTCGGGCGGATAGCCGTCGTCGCGGATGACCGCGACGTCCGATGCGTCGGGCCAGGACGCGATCAGCCGCTCGACCGCCCAGTCGAGCGCCTCGTCCGCCTCGGCAAGCCATGCGGCGGAGCGCGCCGCCGCCACGGGATCGAGCGCGGTTTGTGACCGGAGCGCATGGCGCAGCCGCGCGCGGTCGAAGCGATTGTCGCTGTTCGATGGATCGTCGACGAAGGGCAGGTCGTTGTCGAGCGCCAGATGGACGAGTTCGCTGCGCCGCCAGTGCAGCAGCGGGCGCAGGATGGCCCCGTTACGCGCGCGGATCGCGGCAAGCCCGCCGACGCCGCTGCTACGGTTGAGCCGCATGACGATCGTCTCGAGTTGATCGTCGGCGTGGTGCGCCGTCACGATATGTTTGAGCGCCTTGGCATCGCGCCATTGTTCGAGCAGGCGGTAGCGCTCGGTGCGCGCCGCCGCTTGCTGCGACCCCTTGATCGGAGTCGGCGGACGCAGCGTCGAGTGCGGAATATGCTCGCGTTCGCAAAAGCCCGCGACCATGCGCGCCTCGTCGTCCGAGCCCTTTCGCAGGCCATGGTCGACCGTCGCTGCCCAGACCTGTCCGGGCAACAAAGATGCCATCAGCCAGAGCAGCGCCATGCTGTCGGGCCCGCCCGAAACGGCGACACCATAATGTAGGCGGTGCCAGTCGGATCCGACGAGCGCGGCGAGATCGCCGGCAAGCCGGTCCGCGGCGTCGCGGTCAGCAACCTGCTTTTGTTTTTGCGGCGGCAGCATCGGTCCGGACATCCTGCGGCGCCTTGTCGCCATAAACTTCGTCGAGTTCGCGGAACGCCTTGCAGGCGTCGGCCTTGCGGCCGAGCTTGTCGAGCGCGACACCCATATACATCAGGCTGTGCGGCGCGCGCGCGCCGCTCGGGCGATCCTTGTAATTATTATAGAAGGCGACGGCGGCGAGGCTGGGTTTGCCTTCGTCGAGATAGGCGCGGCCGAGGAGGTTCTGCGCAAAGCTCGCCTGGCTGCTCTTCGGCCATTTGGTGACGACCTGCTTCAGCTGGGCCTGCGCTTCGGGGTAAAGCTTGGCTTCCCACAAGCGGTAGCCATAGTCGTACGCGTCCTTGGTCTCGTTGCCGCTCGCCGGAACCTCGACCTTCTTGACGAGCGCGAGGCGCGCCGCGTCGGAGGTCGCGGGTTTTGCAGCGGGCGTCGTAGCGGGCTTCTTCACCGGGGTTGCGGCGACGGTGGTCGCGGCCGCGGGCGGCTTCACGACCGGCGCGAGGCTGGCTGGCGTTGCGGTCGGAGCGGCGACCGCAGCGGGATCGGCGAAGCGCTTGTCCATTTCGGCCTTGTACGCGGTAAACTGCTTTTCGAGTTCGCGGAGCTGGAAGGCATTTTGCTCGGTCTGGCCGGTGAGCGTCTGGAGCTGCGATTCGAGCGCATCGACGCGCGCGGTCAGGTCGATCACCGGGGCGTTGGTGCGCGCGCGCTCGCCGGGTGTGTTGTCGGGCGCGATCTCGCCCTCGAAGAAGGTCGGGCTGCCGCCCGGGAACACCGAACGCTGGACCGCGCGCATTTCCTTTTCGAGCCGTTCCACGCGCTTGCCGATCGTGTTGTCCTGCGCCGCGGCGGGCATTGTCGCTGCGAGGGCCAGCGTTGCCGCTCCGAGGAAGGTAATCTGACGCATCATCATCTGCCGTAAGGTCCCCACAAATTAACCATTTTGCTGTCCATAACGCGGCAAAGCGCAGCAGCGCAAACCCATTTCGGTGCGCTGCCGCTCGAACCGGCCCGAATGATCGGCGTTTCAGCCCTTGGGCTGCGCCCGTGCCGCCGGTGTTGTCGCCGGTGCCGCAGCGCCGGTGCTTCCATTGCCTTCAGCGCGCGCGACAAGGTCGGCGGGCTTCAGCGAGACATTCTTGACCAGCGTGTCGGCGGCGCCGATCGCGCCGACGTCGCGGCCACCGACGGTGACCTTCAAGGCCTGCGGGATGCTCGTGCGCAATGTGAACTTCTCGATATAGTCCGGCGGCACCTGATAGGTTTCGCCGGCATCGAGCGTCCGCCAGTTTTCGGTCTTGCCTTGCGCGTCGTCGAAGCCGATCCAGACCTCCGACAAGCCCGTCAGCACGACGGGTGCGTTCGCTGCGATGGCGGCCGCCCCGGCCTTTGTCGCGGGCGCCGCGGCGGCATCATTCTGCGGCGCCTCGGACGCATCGGCGTCGCGATTCTGTGCGGCGATCAGGGCTTCGTCGGGTTCGACCGAGAGGAAACGCCAGACGCCGTAAGCCGACGCCAGCAGCAAGGTGACGATGACCAGCGTCCAGGTCAGCCGCGCGGTGGGCAGGCGCGCCGGATCGGTCGGCTCATAGGCTTCGTAGAGCGGCCGCGAACCATAGGCGTCCTCTTCGAGCTCGCGGCGAACCGCAGCGCCGATCTCGGCCTCTGGAAGGTCGACGGCGCGGGCGTAGGCGCGCGCGAAACCGGTGACATAGGTCCGGCCGGGAAGCTCCGAAAAATCCGATTTTTCGATCGCGGCCAGATGGCGCTGGGTGATGCGCGTGCGCGTCGCAACATCGGCAAGCGACAGCCCCGCGGCCTCCCGCGCCAGCCGAAGCCGATCGCCGGTGCGCGTGATCGCCAACTCGCCCTGTTCCGGGGCGACGTCCTCATCCGTCATTGCTGTCTCCGTGCCGGCCGTTTGACCCAGATCGACCGTGTCACTCGTTCATCGCATTGCCGGCGCGGGAAAGTCAAATGAAGTTCGGTAAACGGACGGTTTGAAAAGACGCGGATTTTGGAGTTGGGGAAACTGGTTCTGGATCGAACTGGACCCGCAGTGAGAGTTGCCCGAGCAGGCGCGCTGGCCAAATGGGCTCAGCCTCGCACGTCTGCTTACGACCATGCGTCTGGTTTCGAGCATTCCTCGCACAGGGCGTGTTCGTGAACGCGAGGCGGCGGCTCCATGAGCGGCGCGACATAGGCCTTCCAATCTTCCATCAGCGCAGCCGCGTCTATAGGTTGTCTACATCTGATGCAGACGGGTTTTCTCGCGCGCCACGCCTCGTCCTTTGCGTCCGCTTCCTTTTTGAGCCTGCCCGGGCGCTTCCCAAAAAGTGCGCGTGCTCGGATCGATTCAAAATCATAGCCCGCGCCATAATTGTATATCCGCTTTATCGCCCCGTTCCTGGCCTCGGTCGGGCCATTTGTAAGTCGCCCGTGGTCGAAGAAGTTCAATATTTCTGTCCGCCAATTGTCGATCACACCCGCGACGCCCGCGAAAACATGCTTGTCATCGTCCGGTACGCGAGCGCGCCACTCGTCGAGGGCCGCTTCTGCGGCGGCGCGGTCATGTAAATCCCAAATGCTAAGCAGCGCCTCTTTTGCCTCGTACGCGGCATAGATCTCCTCTGAATTTGCGAGCCAGCCTCCGAGTTCGATTTTCTCGCTCCCACTTAACTCAGCCCTTCGTTTGAGAAAAATCCCGTTTACGCGTGTGAGAGCCTTTGAAAGATCAAGGTGAATGGTTCGCTGATAACGACGGCGTGCTTCATCCATAGCATCATTCACCTTATCCGCTATGTGCCATCGGTCGACGATGATGGCAGCTTGTGGCATCGTTCTCTTTACAGCCGTCCTATAGTAATCGCACATGTCCATCGTAACTACCTCGACTTCCCCGCGGTTGGGTAGTTTCCTGAGAAAGCTCTGCACAGACTTCAGAGTTCGATCGGGAAGTAACTCGAACGGCCAACTGTCATCAAGATTTATGAAGATCGCCCGCATCTGTTTATTAACCAGCGCCAGTTCGTCGATTCCGATGTGGCGGGGCGCGCGTAATTTGCGCGCATGATGTTCGGACAATCTAGCGAAATACGCCTTGCTGATCTCTCCGACAGTTGTCTCCGACACGCCAGTGTCTTCGGCCACGTGAGCGATTGGCTTTAACAGGGATTGTTTCTCGATATATTGAACCAGGCGCGAGGTCATCCGGCGGGTGTGATGCATTCCTGGCAAGATCTGCCTGAACGTCGCTTCGCATGTGCGACAAGTATATTTGTTGTGTCGGACATGGATGAAGGTGTGCCTGCCATGAACCGGTGCATCTACAAAAATCCTGGTTGTTGCGCCCCGCTTGACCAGTCGGGCAGGGGCTTCACATCGTGCGCACTCGTCGGGTGCGAGGTCATAGGTTGCGGTGATTTGGTAAGTGTCATCCTCGTCAACAAAAACGTCGGAAACTGACCAGTCTGGCATTAAAATAGCATTTGTCATGCTCGAATTAGTGGTTTGAATTTACTTAATAATGTATTTATTGACACGAGAAATTGCTGCCGATTTGGTTGCATTGGATGTGTTATCGCGCCGGGTCGGTTGCCGGATTGTACATTTTGCATCATGATGACGTCTATTCCAGTAGACCAAGGCCGCTTGCTGGTGATCTGACCGATGCCGAATGCGAGGGTTGGCTTCCTTTTATCCGCCGCCCTCGGGCACCCGCGTAAGTGGTCGCTGCGGCGGATTATCGAGGCAGTGCTTTACCTGCTGTGCGGCGGGTGCCGTGGCGGATGCTACCACGAAATTTCCCGCCGTCTCGACCTCCTGTGCTGGTTTCATCTATGCGCGACAAAGGGCTCAGGTTCTCACCTAGCCATGAGTTCCGCTGGCATCGCGCGCTGCCATCGGATGACGAGTTGACTGCCTCGTACCGCCTTGCGGAGCGCCACCTAATCCGCTGCTAATAGATAAAAAATTTACTTCCGAGGTTCAGGGACCGGATCGAATGGAGGCCGAATGACAGCTCTTAATTTTTCGATCACCCACGAGGGCATTTTTCTTGCGACCGATACGCTCGTCACCCGCGATGGCCGGCCATTAACGTTTACGGCTAAGGTCTTGATGCTGCCTCACATGGACGGTTTTGTAACTGGGACCGGTTCGATAGCTCTGTTTCAACGCTGGTCGCATGAAATCCTTAGCGAGGGCATGGCCCATATGCGCGTGCTCGATGTTTCTACGCCTGACCGACTTCGGAAAATTTGGGCAGAAATGTCGGACGCGGAGCGTGACATGGTGACACGCCTCGAAGAGGAGACCCGGATCGGCAAAGGCGGGACCCTGGCGGCGCAGCTGTCGCGGCTCGACCTG